>Ga0209320_10000453_pt1 | contig 21128 bp, 18 predicted proteins | sample Rifsed13ft4_FD_184008 | JGI IMG/M metagenome (GOLD analysis project Ga0209320, IMG submission 184008) | Soil microbial communities from Rifle, Colorado, USA - sediment 13ft 4 (version 2) | ecosystem: Environmental > Terrestrial > Deep subsurface > Rock core/Sediment | place: Rifle, Colorado... | reverse complement strand
TCAAACGGGATTGAACTGAACTCCCTCTCTGATTCGACCGACTGTATTTAAGAGATTTCTCATAAATGTCAAAACTTCGCTAACCAGTCGGAGAGAGTCCCGCCTCAGGGGTTGAAACCCCCGGTTTGTTACCCCTTTTACGGCACGGCTCAAGCCGTGCCCTGCCGGCACCGTTGCCTACCGCTACTCTTCGACCAATACCTTGGTCGTTAGCTTCTTCTCCCCAACGGCCAGCGTAACGGTGTACTCGCCGGTGGGCACAAGTTCGGGCTGCTCGCCGGGGCCGGGGGCGCCGATTCTCCCCGTGGGATCGAACTGGAGGTCCCAGACGACGCGGTTGAAGCCGGGGTATTGCGTGCCCGTCAACTCGCGCACCTTTTTGCCTCCGGCGTCCGCAATCGTGATTTTCACTTCGTCGCCGGTGAACGCCTTGAGGTAGTAGTTGATATACGCCCCAAAGGGCGGGTTTTTAACCTTGAAGAAGCGATTGCCCCAGGCAGCGTTGCCGGGGAGATAGTGGAAGCGGAGCGCTGGGCGGATGCTGAAGAGGTGCGCGTCGGCGGCAAGCACCTCGGGCGTCAATTCCTGGAGCGCCGTGATGTCATCGAGGACGTAGATGCTGCGGCCGTGGGTGCCGATGACAACGTCGCGGTCACGCGGATGGATCACGATGTCGTCCACAGCGACGGTGGGCAGGTCGTTTTTGAGCGGAAGCCATTTCCCACCGCGCTCGAAAGAAACGTAGAAGCCAAATTCAGTGCCAGCAAACAACAGTTGCCGATTGCGCGGATCTTCCCGGATGACCTTCACGGGCGCGTTTGTGGGCAAATTGCTCGAAATGTTCTTCCAAGTCTTGCCGAAGTTGAGGGTCATGAACACAAAAGGTGAAAAGACGTCGCTGCGGTGGCCGTCGAGGGCAACATAGGCGGTGCCTTCCTCGAAGTGCGAAGCTTCAATGCGGCTGATGTAGAGGTTCTTGGGCAGGCTTGCCCCGCCAAGGGCGGGGCCGGCTGCGCCCCGACTTGTGGGTGTAATGTTGGCAGCCACGTTGGTCCACGTTGCGCCGCCGTCCTGGGTTAACTGGATGTTGCCGTCGTCGGTGCCGGCCCAGATGATGGCTCCCCCGCCACCGGCGGGGCCGGGCTTCAGGGGAGACTCGGAGAGGCTGACGATGGTGCAATGCGTCTCAGCGCCCGAGCCTGCTGCTGTCATCTTCTGTGGGTCCTGAGTGCTCAGGTCCGGGCTGATGGGGTCCCAGCGGTCGCCGCGCTCGGTCAGCTTGAACAGGCGATTGCCGCCGAAGTAAAGCGTCTTCGAGTCGTGATGGGAGATCACAAAGGGCGAGTTCCAATTGAAGCGGTAGCCGGCTTGGCCTTCTTTGGGAATGGGCTTCAAGTTCTTGCGCTCTCCGGTGCGGCGGTTGAGTCGAAACAGGTTTCCGCCTTGAGATTCGGCGTAAACGATGTCCGGGTCGTCGGGATCACTGGCCACGTGAAAGCCATCGCCGCCGCCGATGCGGTACCAATTGGCATTGGTGATGCCGTCCAGGTTGCGCGTGGCGCTGGGCCCGCACCAGCTCCCGTTGTCTTGCAGGCCGCCGCAGATGAAGTAGGGCCTGCGCCGGTCCACGTTCACGTTGTAGAACTCTCCGACCGCCAGGTGATTGACAAAGTCCCAACTCTTCGCGCGGTCGTAGCTCAGGTAGATTCCGCCGTCGCTGCCGAGGAGCAGGTGATTGGAGTTGGCGGGATTGATCCACATGGCATGGAAGTCACCATGAATGCCCGTGCCGCCGTCGTTGCGGAACGTTTTGCCGCCATCCTCGGTGATGTAGAACCGCGCACCCAGAACATAGATGTTGGCCTCGTTCTGTGGATCCACTCGAACCTTGCTGTAGTAAAAGGGACGCGGGTTGACCTCGGAGAGCCGTTTCCAGCTCTCACCCTTGTCCTCCGAGCGAAAGAGCCCGCCCTCGCGGCTTCTTTCCTCAATGCTCCGCGTGCGGCCGCCCAAATCGGATTCGATGATCACATAGACCACGTTGGGGTTTTTCCGGTAAATGTCTATGCCGATCCGGCCGAGCGGCCCGGCAGGCAGGCCCTGGGTCAACTTCTGCCAGGTCTTCCCCGCGTCGGACGATTTGTAGAGACCTGAGCCAGGGCCGCCGCTCGTGAAATTCCACGGCGTGCGACGCCGCTGGTAGGCGGCCGCGTAAACGATGTTCGGGTCCGAGGGATCAATGGCCACGTCCACGACGCCCGTCCCGCTGCCAGCGGGGCCGGTGTCAGCGTCAATCTGCAACACGGCTGTCCAGGTCTTGCCGCCGTCCGTGGTCTTGTAAAGGCCGCGTTCCGGGTTGGCTCCCCAGAGGTGCCCGAGCGCCGCCACGTAAACCGTGTTGGTATCCGCGGGATGGATGGCGATGCGGCCGATGTCGTGGCTGTCCTGTAGGCCCACGTTCGACCAGGTCTTGCCGCCGTCGGTGGACTTATAGACGCCGTTCCCCCAGGAAGAGCTGTTGCGGTTGTTGGCTTCGCCGGTGCCCACCCAGACGATGTTCGGGTCGGATTGAGAAACGGCCACCGCCCCGACCGACGCCACCGCTTCGCGGTCAAAAACAGGTGTCCAGGTGACGCCATTGTTCGCGGTCTTCCACACGCCGCCCGTCCCCAGCCCGGCGAAAATGGTGTCGGGGTTGCTTTCCAGCACTGCGAAATCGGCCACTCGGCCGCCCATATTGGCCGGGCCGACCGACCGCCACTTGAAGCTCTTGAAGAGCAGTGGGTCAACTTGAACTGTGGCGGGCGCCGGAATGGGAGGAGTGCTCGGAGTTGCTTTTTCCTTACTTTTTGGGACGACTTTTCGCGATTTGGCCCGCCTTTCGGTACCACCGGGCGCGGGCTGCTGGGCGTAGCTCGAATGATCTGGAAAGTTCAACACGAGAAGGAAAAAGATCCCGACGAGAACTGCTGTTCGCTTAAAGGCTGGTTTCACGGCATTAACCCTCTGCTTTCTGGCGCTGGATGGTAGTCTCCTTGAAATGCGGATTTCAACCATCTTTGGGGTGCGGCGGCTAGCTGCCTTCCGAGAGCGGGAGCAAGCTCCCGCACTCCAGATGGAAATGCTTCGAGTGGCGCATGCCCGTGGCGGCGCTCTTCGTTTCAGTAGGTCCACCCGCGGATGCAATCCCGGCAGTAGAGAGAATCGGTGGCCGGGTCGAGGTAGGCTTCGCGACGAATGACGCTCGTGCCGCAGTGGTCGCAGCAATCTTCGACCAGGAGAAGAGCATCGTCACCTGGCGGGATGCCCACATCTTGAAGAAAATTTTTGTCCGCGTCCGTCAAGGCGAGTTGGGCGCGCCGCACGAGAATGCGATGCACGTCGGGCGGCTTGAGCCCGGCCAGCGGAATCGGCTTCCGTTTATCGGTCATGCTTCCAAAAGCAACTTAAGAAATGACGCGAATCCTTTTCCCAAAGTAGAGATAGCAGCGAAGGCGTTCGAGCAGCTCGTGCCACTCGTGAAAGCGTTGCCACTCGGCGCCGCCGGGTCCCACGAGCCCGGTGTGGTGGAGGGAGACAAGAGTGCCGTAAGGCGCGCGGCCGGCGGCCAGGCGCACTTCGCTGGGGCGGCGAGTGCCCTCCCAGGTGAAGGCGACATGGCTCCCCCGCGCAATCTCCAGGAACGTTCCTGAATCGAGTCGCCCACGCCACCCCCAAAGAAATTTGCCGCCCACCTTTGGCGCGAGAGTCACTTTTCCGGGAAGGATTTTGGCCATTTCTCCGGCATGGAGCCAGGTGCGAATGACATCTCCCGGGGTGCCGCGCACCAAAGCGCGCAGCAGGATATCATTTCCACCGGGCTGGAATTCCAGGTAAGTCTTGAAGCGCAGCAGGAAGTCGGCCCAACCGTAGCGATAGTCCTCGAGATTGGCGCGGCGCAGGTCGGCTTGCTGCACGACGGTCACCAGCGAGGCGTCGGCATCCCCTTTCACGGTGAAGCACACGACCCCGACCTGCCGGGGGTCGCCGAGCACCAGTGTCGAACCAGGAACTGCATCGAGCACACTCCCGCGCCAGGCGTAGTCGCCTCTCTTGGCGGCGACTTTCTCCCAGATGCCCCAATGCCAACGGAAGGAAGCGCCCGGCTTCGGTTCGAGCTCGACGCGACCCAAAAGAATGCGGCTCAGTTCCGACGGTGATGTCAACGCCTGCCAGGCACGCGCGGGCGGGACGGCCACCGCCAACGATTCCCCCACCGGACCCATTTCCTTCTTCGCCATCCCACGTCCTTCGGATCGCAAGCCCACGGCGATTCTACAACGACGTGGAGTGGGCGCGAAGCGATTCCTGGCAAGCTGCTCCTACCGGTGATCGAACCATTCCCCTGAGCGACTTCAAACCTTATCGCTTGAGCTCACCGATCAAACTGCAAATCGCGTTTAAATCTTCCGCCCACGCGGAACTTCTTGCCATGCTCCCCGGAGTGGAGCGCACCGATGGCCACACGATTGTTTTCACGGCGCGCGACATGGTCGAGGCGGCAAAATTCCTCACTGTGGTGATGGACTACGGATCGTATCAGTAGCTTGTAGCGCGGGTGAATCCGTGCCGCTCGGCGGGATTGCACTGAGGGTTTTCACTCCCGGAAGAGGTCCGCGGGACGCCGCCGGGCGCGCCCAACGAGCTGCAACCTGAGACAGTCGTGCGGGGATGCCTATATTATATAATGTCTAGGTCTGCCCTGAGAAAAGGAATCGGGGTGCGTGCTGCGCCCGCCGGAAGATGTCGTGAGCGAAAAACCGATCAGCCCGCTCAACGAGAAACGCTGGGTGGCCCTCACCTCAGTGGTGGCGGCGGTCTTCCTGACCACCTTCAAGGCGGTGGTCGGCGTGGCGACGGGGAGCCTGGGCATCTTGTCGGAAGCCGCTCACTCCGGCCTCGACCTCATCGCTGCCGTCATCACCTTTCTTTCCGTCAGCGTCTCCGACCGTCCTGCCGACGAGACCCACGCGTACGGTCACGGCAAGGTGGAAAACTTTTCAGCGCTCGTGGAAGCCTTGCTTCTTCTCCTCACCTGCGCTTGGATTATTTTTGAAGCGTTCCGCCGGCTGTTCTTCACGCATCCGCACGTGGACCCGACGGTCTGGGCGTTTGCGGTGATGGTCCTTTCGATCGGGATCGATCTGGGGCGTTCGCGGGCGCTCTACCGGGTGGCGCGAAAATACCGGAGCGAAGCGCTGGAAGCGGACGCGCTCCACTTTTCCACCGACGTTTGGAGTTCCTCGGTCGTCATCCTCGGGCTGGCGGCAGTCTGGATGGGGCAGAGACTCAACGTTGCCTGGCTGCGATCGGCTGACCCGTTGGCGGCGTTGGGCGTGGCCGGGGTGGTGATCTATGTCAGTTCGCGGCTCGGCAAGCGGACACTGGACGCGCTGCTGGACGCCACGCCGGTCGCTTTGCGCAATCGCGTCGCTCAGGCGGTGGAAGCGGTGGAGGGCGTGCTCGCCTGCACGCGCATTCGGATGCGGCGGGCCGGCAACCGCTACTTCCTGGACGTGACCATCAGCGTGGCCCGGACCATGCCTTTCGAGCGCGCTCATGCTGTCTCGGAGGAGGTGGAGCGGCGGGTGGAGCAGATGATCGGCGAGGCCGACGTGGTGGTTCACATGGAGCCGCGGGCCGGTCAAAGCGAGAATATTTTTGAGGTGATCCACGCTGCCGCGCAACGCCGACGGCTGAATGTGCACGACCTTGACGTCCATCAGCTCAACGGGCAGTTGCTGGTGGACTTGCACCTGGAGGTTCCGGCGACCCTAACGCTCGGCGAGGCGCACCGGGTGGCGAGCGAACTGGAGACGGAAGTGCGCCGGGAAGTTCCCGCCGTCAGCAGCATCAACGCGCACATTGAAACGCACTGCACCGAGATTCAGGCGGGCGACGAGATGCGCGAACTTTCTCGCGCTATCCAGAAAACATTTCACACCCTCATTCCCGAGTTCCACGAAGTACGCGATTGCCATGAAGTAACGGTGCGACACGTGGAAGATAAGATTCTCGTATCCTGCCACTGCACCATGGACGGCAGCCTGCCCATCGGCCGGGTGCACGATGTTACCGGCGAGCTGGAAACGCGCCTCAAGGAAGCTTTTCCGCAGGTGTTTCGCGTGACCATTCACCCCGAGCCTCCGGAAGAAAGCTAGTGCGCGTGCGGCCGGGTCAATGAATTGCCGCCGAAACAGGGCCGCCGCTCACCACCTGCAATGGCACAAGCGCTTCTCTTGTGCCGTCCAGCAGCACCTCAATCCAGTAAGTGCCGGGCGAGGTAATCTGCCAGTTCAGGTGAAAGGCGACGTGGCGGTGGAAGCGAGATTCGTCGGCCAGCTCAAACTCGGCTGCTCCCAGGTCGCCCACCAGCTCGCGGCCGGGTCCCAACAGCCTGATGGTGCTCTGAAAGCGACCGCGGCCGCTGCCCCAGGCGTTGACCACGACAATGCGCGGGTGAAAAGCCGGCAGCACCGGGGCGTAGATGCTATCGAATAGTCCCATGAGACTGATTTTGTCGCCCACTTCCTGCCGGACGTCATCGCAAACAAGGGTATAGAGCAGTCTCGGCTTCCTGGCTTGGCCTGCCATGCCCGCCTCCTCGTCACCAACCCTGAGCCGCTGTGCTTCCTTTTATACAACCTGCTGATGGCTCACCTGGCTGCTACTTGAGTTGGTTGGCTACTGAAAAAAGATACTGTGGGGAATCATGTAGATGCCGATCGTCAACACCAGTCCCACGATGGTCAGCCACGCAAACGCGCCTTCCGAGAGCGAGTCACGCTTTCCTATGCCCATCGGATCGCGGCGAAAAAAGGAATGGGGCCTCGAAACCAGCAATCCCAGCCAGAAAAGCACCGTCAGAAGCGATTTATTATCGGTGATATCCCATCCCAGCGGGAATCCACCCCAGCCGACGCCCAGCCCGTACCAGGCCACCAGATAGCCCAGCGGCAAAACCGCAACCGCAAAGGAAACCCAACCCCAAAAGACCGTCTTGTAGAGCTTGGGGAAGCCGTTGCTGTTGATCAGGTGACTTAACGAAAAGTAGAGCGAATGAACAAGAAAGATGAGAGCGGCGGTGATGAGGGCAATGTGAGGAACGATGACGACTTTCGGCACTCGGGCAAAATAGGTGACGTGGAAGTAGCGCTCGCCGGCTCCTTTGAGCAGCCGCTCCAGCTTTTGCTTCTGAGCTTTTAAGATCAGCTCGGTGCCCGCCTCGTCTTCGGCAACCAAGTAATAGAAGAAGCGCTGCCCGCGCTCCAGGTGAGGCAGGGCGTCGATGTAAGTTCGCGTTTCCTTGACGCGCTGCATCGTGCTCGTCCGGGCAAAATCGCCCCGGGCGCTTCGGTCAAAGTGGAGGGTGACGGACTTGATGGGCGCTCGATTCGACCATACGCTGAGCTGGACCAGGTGTTGCCGGGCGTATTCGCTGGTGGAAGGGACATAGACATAGTTAAAGGTTGCCGAGGAATCCAGTTGCCGGTAGATCTCCGGCGTGACCATTTGATAGAGGCCGTAAAGGAGCCCGGCGCCGACCACCGCCAGGACAATCCAAAGCGGCATGCGTGAAGGCTTGAGCGGTTTGTTGATACCGATGCGGCTCAGAGTCACCATCGGAGCCGAAAGTATAACCCAGGCAATGCGCCCCGGCCAACCGTGGCGCTACCCGGGCGAGTGCCGTTCCAACTTGCAAAAGCTAGGAGGGAAAGAAGACAACCGCTTCCCCTGAGCATCGCGACACAGTGAGACTCGCAGGGGCCAATAGTTGGAACGGCACTAGCTCCTGCCGCGCCAGGCGTTGTGGATGCGGTCGGCAATCGGGGCAGCAAAGGCGAACAACAACCCCACGCCAGCGATGATGACGGCCGCGCCGACAATCAGGAGAACGACGATTCGAAAGGGATCTTTCTGGCTCTCGCTCACCGCTATCAGAAGCATCCCGAACGAGATCACGATCAGCGAAGCACCGAAGTAGCAGCCCTGCCTGAACCACCATCGAAAATCCGAAGACATTTCTCCTCCGCGTTGCTTTGAGATTTTGCCCTGGCAACCAGACCCGACGGGCGCGCCTCGAAGACGCCCTCGAGCTTCATCATATTTCCAACCTGTCCTGGTGAACAGCAATTTTTCCTGCCCGGCCCTCCCGGCGACAGGAAGGGATGAGATCAACCTCAGCTTGCTTACAAACCATCCCGCTGCCGTCTGCGGGGCATGGTTGCCATGAGCCCTTCCAGAAGCTATCCTAGGTTGCTATCGGGGGGTGACGGATGGCTTTCCTTCGCGTGCCGCGAGGCTGGGAGATTCCCGAAGGCGAGGCGACTCCCGAATCCATCTACGAGCAATTCACGCGGCGGCGCTTTCTTCGTGACCTCGCCCTGGCGGGCTTGGGCGCCGGGGCCACTCTGGTGGCGGGGCCGGCCATGCTCGAGGCGGACAACCGGCAGAAACAACCTCGCTCGTTCCCTGCCTCCCCTTCCGTTTATCCCGCGCGGCGCAACCCGAAATTCACTCTCGACCGGCCGCTTACCGATGAAAAAATTGCCGCGAGCTACAACAACTTCTACGAATTCAGCGAGCAGAAGGAAGAGGTAGCAAAGCTGGCGGCGCGGTTTGAGACCCGGCCGTGGACGGTGGAAATTGCCGGTCTCGTCCACAAGCCGCTGAAATTCGACGTGGACGAACTCACGCGGCTCATGCCCATCGAGGAGCGGCTCTACCGTCTGCGGTGCGTGGAAGCCTGGGCCATGGCTGTGCCTTGGACGGGCTTTCCCTTCAAGGCGCTGATGGATCGTGTCGAACCGCTTGCCAAGGCGAAGTTTGTGCGCATGGTCTCTTTCGAGCGGCCGTCGCAGGCGCCGGGGCAGCGGTCGCCGTGGTATCCCTGGCCCTATTTCGAGGCGCTCACGATGGCGGAAGCGGCGAACGAGCTGACGCTGCTGGTCACCGGCATCTACGGCCACGAGCTTCCGCCGCAACACGGCGCCCCCATCCGGCTGATCGTGCCCTGGAAGTACGGCTTCAAGAGCATCAAGTCCATTGTGCGCATCGAGTTCGTGGAGCGGCAGCCCGAGACCTTCTGGCACAAGGTGGTTCCCGGCGAGTATGACTTTTGGGCGAATGTGAATCCGCGAGTCCCGCACCCGCGCTGGTCGCAAGCCACCGAGCGTATGATCGGAACGAACGAACGCCGGCCGACGCTGCTCTACAACGGTTACGGTGAATTCGTCGCCGGCCTCTACTCTTAGGAGTCCACGGTAGGCGCTGATGCCGGGCGGAATCCAATCACACTATACGTTGGATGCCACGAAAATGTCGGCTTGCGTAGGGCGACGCCTGCGTTGGACAGGCGTGCCATGGCGTGAACGACGAAATTGCTCTCGTTCAGATTTGATTTTTCAACGCTCCGCTTGCTCCGCCTTTTGCGAGACTCCCCGATTTCTATCGTAGCCAAACGGAAACTTTAGGTTCCAAGCCCGAGCGGTCTCAAGGATCGTAACTAGATTGGAGAATCGAGGCTCCCACCCTAACTCGCGTCGAATCTTCTCGGAACTTGCCACCAGGATAGCAGGGTCACCGGGACGCCTGGGACCTGCGACGGCTGGGATTGGCTTTCCAGTGACACGCCGCGCAGCTTCCAGTACCTCGATCACGGAATTGCCGCGGTCGCTTCCCACATTGAAAGCCTGCCCGGAAACACGATCCAAATGGTCGAGTGCAAGGAAGTGCGCTTCGGCGATGTCGAGAACGTGCACATAATCCCTTATGCAGGTTCCGTCCGGTGTTTGGTAATCGTTGCCATTCACCTGGAAATGGTTGCGCTGCCCGAGAGCAACTTCCAAAAGTAACGGGATGATATGGGTTTCCTGACGATGATCTTCCCCGCGTTCGCCTGAGGCCCCGGCCGTATTAAAGTATCGCAGGCTCACATAGCGCAGGCCTGTGCAGGCCCGGTAGTCTTCCAGCACCCTTTCAAAGAGCAGTTTTGATCGCCCATATGGATTAATCGGTAAGGTCTTGTGTTCTTCGGTGATTGGAACGCTATCGGGTTCGCCGTAAACCGCAGCGGTGGAGGAAAAGACCAGCCCGTTCACTCCGTGGCTCGCCATGGCGTCGAGTAAGTTGATGCCGTAGGCGACGTTTGTCATGTAAGAAGCGCTTGGCTTTTTGACGGACTTTTCCACCAGGGATGCGGCAGCAAAGTGCATCACCGCGTCAACTCGATGAAACCGGAAAATGCGATCCAATTCTTGCCTGTCGCCGAGATCACATTCCCAGAAGAGAGCGGCTTTCGGTACTGCTTGACGGTGGCCTTCGAAGAGATTGTCCAACGCTATGACGGTGTGGCCACGCTCAACAAGCATTTCGGCACAGATGCTCCCCACGTAGCCTGCCGCACCTGTGACAAGAACCTTCATTTCCCCTGCCTCCCATTCGAGCTACTGCGAACCGGAAGTGCGACTTTGGCCACCCACACAGAATCGGGAGGGTAAAGCCAACGCGAACTGTACGCAAGCGTGGGATATCGGCAACTACACCTTCGACCCCTGGTACACCCACCACTGCACCTGCTGCCACCGCCTGATTCGTATCGTAGGCGCCAACAGCGAGTCCCTACAACTGTTTTTCATCGTTGAGCGTCCTCGAGCTCTGAGGTATCCTCGCGGGCTGATCTAAGTCGGATGCGGTGTCCGACAGCGTTTCGTAATTGCCAGTAGCTCTATGTCGGACGAGAAGTATAGGATGGCGAGGAAAGCTCCTCTGAGAGGCAGCACCGGCGTTGTTGCGATTCCTTCGCGCGGCAAATCTTCGCGCGGCCTCCCAGTCCGACGCACGAAATCCTTCTCTATCTTCAGGTCGTGACCAAGCCTAAACCAATTCGCGTTTTGGTCGTTGCCGGTGCCCGGCCTAACTTCGTAAAGATCGCCCCTCTGATGGATCGCCTTTCCTCGCTTACGTCGGGCGAGGCAGAGACTTTGCTCCTGCACACCGGCCAGCACTACGACGAGGCCCTCTCGCAACTGTTCTTCGATCAACTTGGCATTCCCCGGCCTCAGATCAATCTCGAAGTGGGTTCAGGCCCGCACGGGAAACAGACTGCCGAAATCATGGCCCGCTTTGAACCGGTTGTGTTGGACTGGAAGCCGGATGTCGTTGTGGTCGTGGGCGACGTCAACTCCACCCTGGCATGTGCGCTGGTGGCGGTGAAGCTGTGCGTCCCGGTTGCCCACGTGGAAGCGGGCTTGCGCAGCTTCGATCGGACGATGCCCGAGGAGATCAATCGCCTCTTGACCGATGCCATCTCCGATTTTCTCTTTGCCAGCGAGCCCTCGGGTGTAGAAAACCTTCGTCGCGAAGGTGTGGCGGAGGAAAAAATCCATCTGGTGGGCAACGTGATGATTGACTCCTTGCAAAAGTTCTTGCGCGTCGCGCGCCAGACCTCTGTGTTTCGTGATCTTGGGCTGCTACCGTATGGGCAGCCGTCTGCCACGGAAGGGAAACCGCGTCCGTATGCAGTGCTTACGATGCACCGGCCTTCCAACGTGGATGAGAAAGAGAAACTGGCCTCCTTGCTCGAGGTCCTGGGCGAGGTAGGTCAACAGATTCCCATCCTCTTTCCCGCGCATCCGCGTACCCAGGAGCGGCTCGAGCGATTTGGGCTCCAGAGCAAGGTCCGAACACGCTGGACAGAGGCCGACTGCGGCGTCCTAGTGACTGGGCCGATCGGCTACCTCGAATTCCTCCACCTGATGAGCGAGGCAACGTTCGTTCTCACCGATTCGGGCGGGATTCAGGAAGAGACGACCGTGCTTGGCGTGCCCTGTCTCACCTTGCGCGAGAACACCGAACGGCCGATTACCATCGAGGAAGGAACCAACACGGTGGTCGGCACCGACCCAGTGCGCATTCTCACTGCGGCGCGCGCCATTCTCGCTGGGAAAGGGAAGAAAGGCCGGACACCCACACTCTGGGATGGACGTGCCGCAGAACGCATCGTTGCCATCTTGATGGACCGCTTGATGAGCGCTGCCTGATTCATACTGCAATACGAAACACAGGCTTTTCCACGCTCTTAGCCAGAACATTCATGCTGCGGATCTCGTTTTCACTTCAACTAGACGAACCGAACATGAGTTCCAGAGTATGGCCGGGGCGTCAACCCGCGGCAGGCTATAGACTAACCTTCCATGCGTCATCGCGACACGGGTCGGGGACCTCGAGAAACACTTCCCAAGAGTGGCACTTTTTAGGTGCCAGCCCCGGTCGGCCGCGGGTAGCAATCCACCTAATTTGAAGAGAAACAGTTGGGACTTCAAAGGAAAATCTTTTCCTCGTAGCCGGTGTCTCCTCCACTCCCACAATGCTTAAAGCCTGCTCTTATCTCTAACAAATGGAATGCGCTAATTGGACCAGGGGCGAAGTATCCCCCGCTGTGCCCCCTTTGGCCTGCTATTTGCCGCTTCAGGAAAGTTGGCGGATATCAGGACTCGGGCTGAAAACGAGGCCATGCCCCCGCGCAGGGGCCGAACAGCTCTCAACAGCATGATGAAGGAAATCAGAAAACTTGTCCTGGTTTGGATTTTCCTGACAGCGTCGGCAGTTGCTCAAGAAAAAAGCCAGGATCCACAGCAAACTTTCCCTCCTTTTATGAGACTCCCCTCGCATGAGCTTAAGATAGTGTTGGCTCCACGCGTCGAATCCTTGACCATGTTTGAGGCCGCGCCTCGGCCGAGCCTCTTTCCCGAGGTGGCGCCGCGCTTAAAGGTTCAGCCACAGCAGCAGCACAAGTTTTGGGACCACAAGAAGAAGTTTCTTTTTGGTGGCGCCGCAGCGTTAGTTGTGGCCGATGTGTGGACCACGCGCCGCATCATTTCCCGAGGCGGCCACGAATTCAATCCAGTGGCACGGCCCTTCGCCGGGAGTGACGCAGCGTTTGCCGCCTATCGGGCAAGTAGTTGGGGCGCATACCTTGGGCTCACTTACCTCTGCCACCGCAAAGGCTGGCACCGGCTCGAAATTATTGTACCTGCCGTCTTAATCTCGATAGACGGGGCAGCAGTAGCGAATAACCTGGCGCGCGTCTTCTGAGATTGCCCTCCGGGTCATGGCTCGATGGCCTATATTGCCAGTCCCGGCTCTCCAATGGCACACGATCACCACGTGACGCTGCTTTAGATAGTAGGGTTGGCCGAGAGCAAAGGACAGTCCGGGTCCTTCGTGGTGGCCAAAAGCAACCCGTTTGTCGCTATGGTTCTTGGCGCAACTGGATTAGACGCCGTTGGTTTTTCTCACACGAGAATCTCGAGAACTCGGGGTGGACCATCGCAAGAATTCCGCCGCGAGGGCAAAGGCACATCTCTTCAATATGCATAATTGCACCCGAACCCACGCGTCCCAGTAAGCACAGAAGAGCCACATCCTGCGGACCATGCTTCAAAGTCTTACTCAAACCGCAAGTCATCGCTTAAAGCATTTTGCTTAGGCAAGTGCAGTGGATGCGACGCGATTTCATCCGCATTCCGCGCAGTTATTGCCCATGGCATGCACGGCGGCGCTAGACAGAAATTTCTTTCCACGAAAATGCAAGGTCTTTCACGGTCCCCCTTGGGGCGTGCATGCGGGCCTTTGGGTTTTCATGGACTTCTGCATCCACGCCAAGGCTGCAACCCAATAGAAAACAACCAGGTTATGACCGCTCTGCCGCGGAGAGTACTTCCGCCTTCGCCCGTCCAACAGGCGAAAGGGTTTGGCACCCACCATGCTAGTAAGGTTTTGGCATTGTCTACTAAGTTTATCGACTTGATGGATGCCATAGAGTTGATGGTGAAACGGTGAAGATCTCCCAGAAAGGCCTGTACGCGCTGCAAGCTCTCATGTTGCTTGCCCGGAAATATGCGGAGGGTGCGATCAAGATTCGAGAGATTGCGGCGGCGGAAAATCTTCCCGAAAAATTTTTGGAGCTCATCTTGCTTCAGCTCAAGAACGCCCGCTTGGTAGAGAGCGTGCGCGGAGCGAAAGGAGGCTACCGACTGCGGCGTCCTCCCTCGAGGATCTTCCTGGGCGAAATCATTCGCACCATTGACGGTCCGCTCGCTCCCTTTGGAGACGCCGAATCTCTCCGAAGGCTGGTCGAGCGAGACAAGAAACATAGTTCGCTTTATCGTGTTTTCCTTGATGTCCGGAACGCCGCTGCCCGCATTATGGATCACACGTCCCTTGCCGACATTTGCCATGACCGTAGCTAGATTTCCTTTTAACGGGACTTTCGTGGGCAAGGTACAAAACCGCGCAGGGGGGGAATTATTACAACGGCGCCACCGGAACACAAACGTTATCAAGAGAGCGGGCGGGAATAGAATTCACCTACGTCCGGAACCTCTATTCGTTGCGTGCGGAATACATCTGGGGACACGACGACTCGATACGGAAGCGCGGGTGGTACAGCCAGTTGGCTTACCGGTTCCGATCCCAGTGGGAAGGTCTTTTCCGGTTTGACAACTACGATCCGAACCGTCGAGCGGGCAACGAGGTGACGAATACCTATCTCACGGGCGTGAGCTGGTATCTGTCGAAGTGGGTGAAGTTTCAGGCCAACTACGGAGTGGTGGATGAGGAAGCGCGTCCCAGCCTCAGCCACACCCTCCTGACGCAGGTGCAATTTCAATATTAGCCGGCGGGAGAAAACCAAGTGACGGTGAGCAAACAAGGAATGGCGATGATGGTTTTGCTCGTACTGCTGTCGGCAGCTCATCTTCCGGCACAAGACAAGCGGGTGGTGATCCGCGCCGGCCATTTTCCCAACATTACGCACTCCCAGGCGCTTATCGGCAAAGCGAACGCCTGGTTCGAAAGGGCCTTGGCAACGGAGGCACGCATCGAATGGAAAACATTCAACGCCGGGCCCTCTGCCATTGAAGCCCTGTTTGCTGGGGCGATCGACCTGACCTACATCGGCCCGAACCCTGCCATCACAGGGTATGTGCGCTCGCAGGGCGAAGCCCTGCGAGTGGTCGCCGGAGCCACTAGCGGCGGCGCGGCCTTGGTCGTGCGCGCCGACGTAGGGATTCAAAAGCCAGAAGATTTTCACGGCAAGAAGATCGCTTCGCCCCAACTTGGCAACACGCAGGACGTGGCCCTGCGCGCCTGGTTGCACGGTAACAAGCTCAGGCTGCGCGAGAAAGGTGGGGATGTGCAGGTGATCCCGATTGCCAATCCCGACCAGCTCACGCTTTTTCTCAAGAGAGAAATTGACGCTGCCTGGGCGCCGGAACCCTGGGCTTCACGCCTCATCAGGGAGGCCAACGGCCGCCTGTTTCTTGACGAGCGCGAACTATGGCCGAATGGTCAGTTCGTAACCGCGCACCTGATTGTGAGCACGAAATTCCTGAAGCAGCACCGGCCCCTGGTCAAGAAGTGGCTCCAGGGTCACGTCGAACTGACCGAGTGGATCAACAAGAATTTGCCAGAGGCAAAACGGATCTTGAATGAGCAGATCAAGAAAGAGACTGGCAAGGCGTTGCCCCAGGCGGTGTTGGACGATTCCTTCTCCCGTCTGCATGTGACCTACGATCCGGTCCGGTCTTCACTCTTCACCTCGGCGCGCTGGGCGTATGAGTTGGGATTCCTGGGACGCGAGCGGCCCGATCTTTCGGGCCTCTATGATCTTTCGGTCCTGAACGAGGTACTGAGGGAGAAAGGAGCCAAGCTGGTGCCATGAAGATCTGGACTGTAAGTGGGGCGAGGGACCGTCGAATTGCACTTGTCTTGGACAAAAGAATGTCGAACACTCTTGAAGCTCCTGACTTGCTTGCAACCCAGAAAAGCAAACTCAGTTTGCGGAATGTTTCTCGGTGCTTTGAAACTCCGCGGGGTGTTCTCGCGGCTCTGCAGGACATCCATCTGGAGGTACGCGAGGGTGAATTCCTCTGCATTGTGGGGCCGTCGGGTTGCGGCAAATCCACCCTGCTTAACCTCATGGCCGGGCTCGATCGTCCCACCGCCGGCGAAGTTTGGATGGACGGCCGCCACGTTGACGGGCCCGGCACGGATCGCATTCTAATCTTTCAGGAACTCGGCTTGTTCCCCTGGCTTACGGTGCGTGAGAACGTTGAATTCGGCTTGCGCATGAACGGTCTGGCGAAGAGAGAGCGCCGCGCCCGCGGCCAGCATTACTTGCGTTTGGTCCATCTTTCTGAGTTCGAAGAGAGCTACATCCATCAACTCTCCGGAGGCATGAAGCAGCGTGTGGCCCTAGCGCGGGCGCTTGCCGCCCAACCTGACGTCCTGCTCATGGATGAACCCTTTGCCTCCTTGGACGCGCAGACCCGCGACATGCTGCACGACGAGCTGGAACGGATTTGGGCGGAGACTGGACAGACGATTGTCTTCGTCACCCACAACGTCCGCGAAGCCGTCCGCCTCGGCGATCGAATCGTGATGTTGACCTTCCGCCCCGGGCGAATAAAGAACCAGTTTTGCGTTCAACTCCCGCGGCCTCGCCATTTGGAGGATCCAGAGGTGGCCCTGACCGCCAGGGAAATCCTGGCGCAGCTCCGAGAGGAGATCCACAAGGCGGTGGAAGCGGAGTACCAACATGAAAAAAGGCGCTAGACAATTGCTTTTCTACCTCTTCCTGCTGGCCCTCTGGCAACTCATTGCGGAGCTGAAGATCTGGCCACCCTATCTATTCCCAACTCCCCGAAGCGTTCTGGAGGCCTTGCGGGCAGGCTTTACCGACCAGAGTTTTTGGGTCAGCTTGGGCGTCAGTACGAGACGGATAGCTCTGGGCTACGGCCTCTCGGTGGTTTTGGGCATTTCGTTGGGCCTTCTCATTGCCACCAGCAGGTTCTTGAAAGAAACCCTGGGAGGACTGGTGGTGAGCTTGCAGAGCCTGCCCAGCCTGTGTTGGTTGCCGCTGGCCGTGCTCTGGTTCGGCCTCAGTGAGAAAGCGATCCTTTTCGTTGTCGTGATGGGTTCATTGCTCTCTGTCACGATCAGCACGGAACTGGGAGTTCGCCATGTCCCGAAGATCTATTCCATGGCTGGCCGCAATCTGGGAGCGCGCGGCCTTTCCCTCTTTGTGTTTGTGCTCTTGCCTGCCAGCCTCCCCCATCTGGTTTCGGGATTGAAACAGGGGTGGGCATTCGCCTGGCGCTCTTTAGTCTCCGGGGAAATGATCTTCGTGAGCCTCGGCCTCGGCCATCTGCTCATGATGGGCCGCGACCTGAATGATATGAGCCAAGTCGTCGCCGTGATGGTATTGATCGTGACCATTGGCTTCCTGGTGGATGGCCTACTCTTTCGGACCATTGAGAAAAGGATCCACCAGAAGTGGGGCACGGCGATGCCGGCCTAGTCCCAGCTTTTTGAATTGAAACGCGGCTTTCTCGGGCGTTTGGTATCGTTCCGCGGCGGAGCCAAGCCGTACGTGCTGAGAGCGCCAACGCAACCTGAGATCTTAAACGAAGCTACACGCGCTTGATGATGCTCGCAACACGGCCAGCATGGAAACGTTTACACGGGCAGTATCTGCCCTCGGAGGAATTCTCACTGAGATGGTCAAGCCCATGCAAAGGCCGGATCCTCGCGAAGTGAAAAATTGCGCTGAACGAGACGGCCACCTCAGCGGCGTACCGGAGCCGTCAAAGGCGGCTGGCCTTGGTAGCACAGCATGATAAGGTCAACTCGCCGCCGGACCCCAAACTTGGCGAGCAGGTTTGAGACATGAAACTTCGCGGTTCGCTCGGAGATATTCAGCTTGTTGGCGATTTCTTTATTCGAGAGGTTTTCGAGGAGGGCACCGAGAACTTCCTGTTCGCGTCGGCTGAGTTGGGGGGCCACGCCAGTACTCAACAGGCGGTTGCGTGCGCTGCTCAAAATCCAATCTACGAAGCGAGAAAGTATTGGGCGACCTACCCAGAAGCCGCCGCCCGCCACCATGGGCACAGCCGATGATAACTGCTGGCGTGATTCAGCATAGGTGAGCAGTCCCTTGACACCCAAGCGCAGAAGTGGAAAGGCATCGGCCTCACCGAATTTTTCCGCCACCACGAGCAATCGTGCCGAGGGGTAACGCTGCAAGATGCCCCCGATCACTGCGTGGGTCGCTGGCCAGGGGGCATGTGCGTCAACTACATAAACTACAGCGCGAGGGATCGAGAGATTCCTCAGCTCCGAGGGGACAGTTGAATCCAGCTTTTGTGCTCGGAGTTGAAACTTCGGGCTGGAGAGCAGGACACGGAATTCTTCGAGAACCAGCGGGTGGTGGGAAAGCAGGCAGACTATGAGCCGAAGTGATTTAGTAGCCTTGGGCATTCTAAGCGAAACTACCTAATTTCTTTCTCTCGGGCAAGTGCCGCAGCCAAGCTGCCACACCCCAGGGTGCTCACCGGATTCCCGGGAACGCTCGCAATGAAATCAAGAAATAGGGCTTCCCGCGAGGCCATGAGGAGCATGGTGCCAGCCTCAGAAGGATCTCAAGGCTAGGCGTCAAACGCGTCTTAGAAGGATTGACAGGCTGCTCCTCAGTTGTAGCTGGTATGTCACGTAAGCTGAGTTGCTCCCGGTGGCTAGGCGCAAGCCTTTGTTCTAGGGTTAAAACAGTGTTGCGGAAGCTCCCTCTCCAGCCCTTCCGTTCGCTCAGAAATGTGCAGTGTGCTGGCTCTCTCCCTGTTGGTAAGGCTTTGCCTGCAAGGCGCAAGAAATCCCCGCTCGCGCCGGCTCAGTTATAACGAATAACGGCCTTAGATCGACTCGCGGGCTCAATTGCCCTCTCGCTCATCGGGGTTGCACCTGGAACTCCGGCCGTGAGAAGAACAACGCTCGTGAAGAAGATCCTGTTAACTCGTGTTAAAGGAGAATTCTCCTTCGTTCTGGCCTGAAAGCCAGGCGGATAACAATCCACATGACTTCGGGAATACACCACGTCGCTAACTACAGTTTGCCTTCGCTCGTCCCAGCCCTCTATTTGAGTTCCGCAATGAAAATGTCCGTCCGCCCGCTGGCCAGCGTGCCTTCCCAGTCGGACTGGAACATGAAAAACCTGCCGCTTTGGGACACGTTGCCGCGCGGAATGGTTTCCCATTTCGTGCCGGTGGTACGTGTGTGGGCGAACCTGTACACAGTGTCATTGTTCGGGTCGCCCGTCGCTACGCAGATAATCTCGTTATCCCAGGGCCGCTCGATGGAAGATCCGTCGGGTCGGTATGTTGCCAGACACACGGGAACCATAAGGCCAGCTTTGTCATTGAGCCAAGACGGGTGGTTATCGATCTTCCACTGGTTCGGCGTCAGGATTGTTGTTGGGACGTCCGTCGATGCGCCGCCCTCGGGTGTCATCCACGGCTGATAGCTCCAGCGCGCCCCATCTCCCCTCTGCCCATGGCTTAGCCAGCGTTCGGCACCGGGTGTCCAATGGCCAGCAATCTGGAAGACATTGTAGTTGAGCGTTGGAACATCCCATTGGCCGGTTCCGAGGCTGTCTGTGCCAGCGAATATGATGTACCGACCGCTCACGCTCATCCGGGCGTTGTGGAGGGTGCTGCCGGGAATCTCGTCCACGATCCCCTGCAGGGTGCCGGGGCTGCTTCCGTGCCCAGCATAAACCTCGCTGGTGTCCGACCGCAGTGCTCGCCAGTCGCCAGTGAAGCGGTCGTAACGGACGACCCAGCGGTCGTCCTCTTGGCGTGCGCCACCGCCAAGCCATGCAATGTAGCGGTCATCGCGACTCATGCCAATGACCTGCGCCCGCTGGCCGGTAAAGCCCGGCAGGCCGAGGGCGTCCGGGTCGAGCAAAGCAACCGCCTCTCCGGTGCTGAAGTCGTAGTAGCCCAGGTCGTTCGTTCCGCTGAGTATGCCGTAGATTCGATTCGGGTCCGTGTAGCTCCAGAAGGGCGCGTCTCCGAGAAGCGGCACTGGGCCGATGTAGCTGGTGGCAAGCGTCACCGGATCGAAGTTCCACGTCCGCAGCTCGCCGGACTCTGAGGAGGCGACTACCCTGGTGTCATCGGAGTTGAACATCTTATTCCAGGCACTGGAGGGCACCTGGAAGCGAGGCGCGTTGACGGGTGTGTTCTCGTCCGTGAGCCGCGCAATCCGGCTGCCGAACGTCGGATCTGTGATCACGCTACCCGCCGGGCCCATGCTCGGCAGCAGCGGTGCGGGCCGCGTATCTCGCGCCGTGGTGGCCGCATAGGAAATAACCGGATCGGCGCCGCGCGATGGCAAAACGGTAAACGTATTGGAAATGCCGCCGCCAGGCTCGGGATTGAATACCGAGATGGCAGACTGGCCTTCTACGGCGATGTCCGCAGCCGAGATTTCAAGCTGCAGCTCCGACGGACTGACAAAGGTGGTCGGCCGATTCGAACCGGCCCAGCGCACAACCGACGACGGGATGAAGCCAGCGCCGCGTACGACCAGCGTAAAGCCTGAGCCTCCGGCGGTCGCGCTCTTGGGCGAGATGGATGAGATGCTCGGCTCGGGCGAGAAGACGATAAAGCTTTTGGCATTCGACAGCCCACCACCCGGGGTGGGATTGAACACGGTCACCTGAGCGGCGCCCGGTGAAGCGATGTCGGCGGCGCTAATGGCCGCCTGCAACTCGGTGCTGCTGACGAAAGTGGTGGCCCGATCTGCACCATTCCAGCGCACCACCGAGGAGGCAAGAAACTCGCTGCCGCTGACCCTCACCGTAAAGGCTGGGTCTCCAACCGTTGCGCTCGAAGGGGACAAAGACGCGAGGCTGGCGAGACGATTGTATATGTTGAAAGTCATGGAATTCGACGTTCCCGCGACGGGACTAAATACGGTCACCAGCGCCGTGCCGGCGGTGGCGATGTTGGCAGCGCTAATGGCCGCTTGCAACTCCGTGCTGCTGACGAAGGTGGTCACCCGGTCGCTGCCGTTCCAGCGCACCACCGAGGAGGAGACAAAGCCGCTGCCGTTAACTGTCAGGGTAAAGGCTGGGTCTCCGGCGAGGGCACTGGAAGGGGCCAAAGAGGTGATGGTGGGCACGGGATTGTTGATGGTGAAGGGAGTGGCATTGGAGGTTCCACCGCCCGGGGCGGGATTGAAGACGGTCA
>Ga0209320_10000444_pt1 | contig 21340 bp, 19 predicted proteins | sample Rifsed13ft4_FD_184008 | JGI IMG/M metagenome (GOLD analysis project Ga0209320, IMG submission 184008) | Soil microbial communities from Rifle, Colorado, USA - sediment 13ft 4 (version 2) | ecosystem: Environmental > Terrestrial > Deep subsurface > Rock core/Sediment | place: Rifle, Colorado... | reverse complement strand
GCGCCCCGTAGGGGCACAGGTACCGGCACCAGGAGTTCTTGATGACGACGGAAAGAACGACGAGGACGGCCAGGGATACGCCAGCGGTCGGGGAGATGTCGGTGAAGAACAGGAGCATCTTGGCGTCCGCAGCGTAATTGTACGGGGTGTGCAGGAACCCGGTGACCGCCTCCCCGTCCATCTTCCAGAGGATCGCCCAGGCGAAGAACGCAAGCAGAAGATACTTCAGGGAGGAAAGCAGGGTGTCGGCCCGGCGGTTTACGAGGGTCTCCCTCTCTTGCTTCCTCCAGAGCGTTTTCTTCCCCACCCACTCCAGCGCCCGGGAGATCCCCCCAACCGGGCAGACCCAGGAGCAGAAGACCTTGCGGGCGAGAAACGAAGAAAGGATTGCCGCGATCAGGATGGTCAGGCCCGCCGGGTGCACCTCGTCGTAGCGGCCGGTGAGGAGGAAGCGCTTCAGGCTGACGAGGGCGCTGATGGGCAGGAACCCCTCCACCGTAGGCGGCCGGTGGGCGGTGACCGGGCCTCCCGAGACGATCTGTTGGTAGAAGGAGTGGAACTCGATGCCCACCAGGACGAAGAAGAGGAGGTAGGCACCCTGGACCACCCACCGGAGCGCGGGGAGGAGCGCATGGGGGTTGCGCCACTTCACGGGGGCCGGCCCCTCCTGTTCGAACGCCACGGCGGGTTCCGTCATCGATATTCCTCTCTCTCGGGGCGGAGTGGACGCCCGTTTCATACTCTCCCATCCCTGCTCCGGCTTCCTTGACCTAACTCAAACCCCCCCATACACTGGAATCGTCCGGCTTGGCGTCGGAAGGAGTCCGCGACATGACGCTTGTGGGAGAAGTGTTCGTAGCCGACGTCCTCGGGAAGCCGGTGCTCGACCCGTTGGGCGAGGAGATCGGGAAACTGCGCGACATCGCAGTGGTCGGCGGCGGACCGTTTCCCCGGGCGGCGGGCCTTCTGCTGGAGAGAAAGAAGACGGTGCTTTTCCTTCCGTGGGAGGATTTGAGCATCTTCAACCGTCGGATCATCTCCTCGCGCAAACGGGATTCCGAACTGGCGGAATTTGCTCCTGTCCACGACCAGCTGCTCATCGGGAAGGACCTCCTGGACAAGCAGATCGTCGACATCGACGGAGCGAAGGTCGTCCGGGTAAACGACGTCAAGCTTGCCGAGGAAGGGGGAGCCGCCTGCGTCACGGACGTGGACGTGGGAGTGCGCGGGATCCTGCGCCGCCTCGGGGTGGAGCGGAGGGGCGAGGCCTTCTTCCGGGCGATCCGCCACCCGCTGCGCCACCAGATGATCTCCTGGGCCCTGATCCAGCCCCTCCACGAGAAGCTCGACCGGCTCACCCTGGCCGTTCCCCGGGAGGCGCTCTCCGGGATCCACCCGGCGGACATCGCCCAGATCATCAGCGGCCTCTCCCCGGACGAGAGGAAGGGGTTCTTCGGGAAGCTCGACCTCGAGACGGCCGCCGAGGCGCTCCACGAACTGGAGCCGGAGGTGCAGGCCGACCTCATCACCGACATGGACAAGGAGCAGGCCGCGGACGTCATCGAGCGGATGCCGCCGGACGAGGCGGCGGACGTGATCGCCGATCTTTCCCTCGAGAAGGCCCAGGAGATCCTCGAACTGATCGAGAAAGAGGAGGCCCAGGACATCCATGAACTGCTGGGGCACGAGGAGGACACCGCGGGGGGCCTCATGACGAACGAGTACCTCGCCTATCCTCCGGGGATCACCGTGAGGGAAACGGTGGAGAGATTCCGGGGGGAGGCCAGCGGGATCGAGGCGGTCTACTACGTGTACGTCGTGGAGGACGAAAAGCTGTCGGGGGTCGTCGGGCTGCGCGATCTCATCCTCGAGGACCCTTCCAAAACGCTCGGCGAGGTGATGCACACGAAGCTGATCACCGTCCGGGCGGACGCGAACCAGGAAACGGTCGCCGAGTTGATCTCCAAGTACAACCTGCTTGCCCTTCCGGTGGTCGACGGGGAGAACTGCCTCTTGGGCATCGTGACCGTGGACGACGTCGTGGATCTGCTTCTGCCGCCTGCCTCCCGCCGCCGCCGCCGGAAGATGTAGGAGCATACCCCTCCCTCACCACCGCCATCCGGTCCGGCTTCTTACGGTTCGGCCCCGAGCATCCCCGGAAGCCCCGGGACAATCGTCAGGATCACGAGGAAGATCGTGAGAAGGATCATGACGACCGCAGTCGTCCACGCGATCCCGTTGAACGCCTTGGAGTTGACGAACTCCCCCATCAGTTCCCGGTCGTTGATCAGCCTCAGCATGAACACGAGGACGAACGGCAGGAGGATGCCGTTGGCCACCTGGGAAAAAAGCATGATGAGGATCAGGGGGGCGGCGGGATACAGGACGCACAGGGCGCCAAGCACGATAATCCCGGTGTACAGCCAGAAGAAGTGGGGGGCCGTCCGGAAGTCCTTGTCGATGCCGGACTCCCACCCCATCCCCTCGCAGACGGAGTAGGCGGTCGCCAGCGGCAGGATGGAGGCGGAGAAGAGGGATGCGTTGGCCAGGCCGATGGCGAAGAGGAGCGAGGCATACTTTCCGGCGAGCGGCGCCAGGGCGAGGGCAGCGTCCTTGGCGTCGTTGATGTGAATCCCCTCCGCGAACATCGTCGCTCCGCATGCGACGATGATCGAAAGCGCCACGATGTCGGTGACGAAACAGCCGACGATGACATCCGCTCTGCACAGGGCGTAGTCCTCCAACGGGATGTGCTTTTCCACGACCGCGGACTGCAGGTAGAACTGCATCCACGGGGCGATCGTCGTCCCCACCATGCCGATGAGCATGATGACGTAGGCGCTGTTCGCCTGCAGAACGGGAGTCACGACCGCGCGCGCCACCGTTCCCCACTGGGGATGGGCGAAATAGGCGGACACCGCGTAGGTGAAGTACACGGTGCTCGCAATGAGGAAGATCTTCTCGACGATGCGGTAGGTCCCCTTCACGACGAGGAACCAGACCGCCACCGCCCCGATGGGAACGGAGATGTACTTGCTGACCCCGAAGATCTCCAGGGCGGCCGCCCAGCCGGCGAATTCCGCGACCGTGTTGCTGATGTTGGCCAGGAGGAGCGCGATGAGCAGGAAGAAGGTCGGTCGGACCCCGAACTTCTCCCGGATGAGGTCCGCAAGAGTCTTCCCCGTGACCACCCCCATCCTCGCCACCATCTCCTGGACGACGATCAGGGCGGCCGTGATCGGGATGAGCGTCCAGAGGAGGGAGTACCCGAAATGTGCGCCGGCGATCGAGTACGTGGCGATCCCCCCGGCGTCGTTGTCGACCGATGCCGTGATGATCCCGGGGCCCAGGACGGCCAGGAACGCGAGAAACCTCTTCTTGTCGGGGCGGCGCAGACGCATGGGAATGCCTCTCCCGGCACGTCGGATAATTTTCCAAAACTACCATACCTGTTGGGGACTTGCCTACTGAAAGGGGAAGGGCGCATGGCATTGCTCGCACCCGGTGATATAATAATCATCCCCCCGAAAACACCGCGGGGCGGTCAACGGAATCGAGGGAAAAGGAGGTGCCCCATGGAACTGGTGCTGACCAACCTGGAAATCCGGGCGCTGAAAGAGACCCTTGAAACGGAGATATCGCATTTGCGGAGGGAGATCACGGCAGCGAAGGACCGGCGGACGCGGGAGGATCTGGTCACCCAGAAGGAACTCCTGGTGTCGATCCTGGAAAAGTTGCCCGCCGTCGTCCTGAACGTCGCTTGATGCAAGGAAGGCGATCGCGCAGCAGGTCAGTGCGAGTGCCCCGGCAGGCCGTCGTGGTCGTGTGACGGCACGCCGTGTCGGGCGACCCCCGAGGCGTGCGCCGGGTCCACGTGGATGGTCGCATCCGACAGGTACCGGAGGTGATGGAGCATCCGGTGGCGGACCTCTGTCGCGATCGCATGCCCCTCGCTCACGGACCGTTCGCCGTCGACGGCGAGGTTTACCTCCGCGTACATCCGGTGGCCCGCCCAGCGGACCCGAACGTCCGATACCTCCACGACTCCGGTCACGGAGGCGGCGGTCTCCCGGATCTCCCCGACCGCAGCCGGGTCGGATCCGTCGAGCAGCCGCAAGAATATCTCTTTCCCCGTCTCCCACACGATCCTAAGGATCATGGCGGTGATCAGGAGTCCGACCGCCGGGTCCGCGAGGGGAACCCCCAGCCAGACGCCCGCCGCTCCCAGGAGGACCGCGAGGCTCGTCAGCGCGTCCGCATGCGCGTGGCTCCCGTCCGCAACGAGCGCGGCGCTCCCGATCTCTTTTCCGACCCGCACCCGGTAGATGGCCACCGCCTCATTGCCGAGAAAGCCGACCACCGAGGCGGCGGCGACCGCCCACAGGTGCCGTACCGGCGCCGGGTTCACGAACCGGCGGACCGATTCCGCCCCGGCCGCGACGGCGCTCGCCAGGATGACGCCGACCACGATGACCCCGGCCAGGTCCTCGACCCGGCCGTACCCGTAGGTGAAGCGGTCATTCGCTCCCTTGCGAGCCAGCCGGAAGGCGATCCACAGGGGGATGGCGGTGGCCGCGTCCCCCAGGTTGTGAATCGTGTCCGCGAGGAGGGCGACGCTGCCCGTGAAGAAGACAACGGTGGCCTGGCAGGCGGCCGTCGCGAGGAGGGCGGTGAACGACCACAGGACGGCACGGGCTCCCTTCCCGGTCGTCGTCACGACGGGATCCGCGGGGGGATGGTGGTGGTTGTGGGTATGTCTGCGCATGATCATTGGATTCCGGTCAATGGAGGAAGACGCAGCCGCACATGAGGGATCAGCTCGTGGACCGGAACCCCTGCTCGCCGAGGCGGGCGGCCAGCTCCTCCCCGTGGGCCCGGTCACGCGTCTCGAGGAGAAGAACGACGGTCGAGTACCCCAGAGGGCAGTCGGGCGGAAGCCGGTCGTGCTCGATGCTGACCACGTTCGACCGCTCCCCCGCGACCGCGGAGAGCAGGGTGGCAAGGGAGCCGGGCCGGTCCGGGATGAGGAACCGCAGGCGGACGAGCCGCCCCGAGCGGAAGAGCCCCCTCTCGGTGATCTGGGAGAGGAAATTGACGTCGATGTTCCCTCCCGAGAGGACCATCACGGCGGGGAACTTCGTGGGCGGGCGCTTGAAAAGAAGCGCCGCCAGCGGGGCGGCTCCCGCCCCCTCCAGCGTGGTCTTCATCTCCTCGAGGGCGTACAGGATCGCCGCGGCGATCTCCTCGTCGTCCACGATGGCGACGTCGTCGACCCACCGCCTTGCGGCCTCGTAGGTCCGATCGCTCAGCGACTTCACCGCGATCCCGTCCGCGATCGTGCGCGCCTCCGTGCACGCCACGGGCCTCCCCTTCTCGAGGGAGGGAAGGAGCGAAGAGGCCCCCTGCGCCTGCACCGCGACGAGCTCCGCGTCCGGATACGTCTCCTTCACCGCAGCCCCGATCCCGGCCAGAAGCCCACCGCCGCCCACGGGGACGTAGATGGTTCCGGGCAGGCCGATCTCCTCGACAAGCTCCATTCCCAGCGTCCCCTGGCCCGCGATCACCATCGGGTCGTCGAAGGGATGGACCAACACGAGGCCTTCTTCCCCTGCGAGGGCGAGGGCGTGCTTCGACGCCTCGTCGAAGGTCTCCCCGTGGCTGATGATCCGCACGTTCTCGCCGCCTTCGCGCTGGGCCCCGGCCCATTTGGAGACGGGCGCCCAGAGGGGCATCACGAGCGTGGCGGGGATTCCCGCCTCTTTCGCGGCCCGGGCGACGCCACGGGCATGGTTCCCCGCGCTGGCCGCGATGACGCCGGAGATCCGGGTCCGGTGCAGGGAGAGCACCTTGTTGGCGGCCCCCCGGATCTTGAACGAACCGGAGTACTGGAGATTCTCCAGCTTGGAGAGGACCTTTCCGCCGAACCGGGAGGAAAGGGGGGTCTCCTCGACGAGGGGGGTGGCGTACGCCATCCGATAGACCCTCGCCTTCGCCTCGATCACGTCCTTGCGACCGAAGTCCATGGTACCCCCTTGGTGCGGCGCCGGGTCCCGTTGCTGTCCCCTGCGATTCCAGTGTACGTTTACTCGAACCACGAGGCCAGCGCATGCCGATTATTCCACGCCATTGGCCCGGCGGTCACCCGGTACACGGATATCCGTAAAATAAGATCGTGTTGGCTCTTCATCGGTTCACCCCCCCTTGTGGGGTTTCGAACAGGTTTCGGATGATCCGGCCGGTCTTTTGGTCTGCAACGGGTACGCTCCGCGTCCGCTTGGCAACACGACCGCCCGCTGAGGAAGAAGCATGGCGCCCCGCATAAAGCAGCCTCTCATCCCGGATTATCGGAACGGAGGGGAAAGCATTATATCTTTCGGAAATCGGAGGGCATAATGACAACATGCCGGGCAAGGTTTCCCTACCCCGGAGCCGCCGGATCCATTCGACGTTTTCAGGAGGGGAAGATGAGAAGATTCACCGCTTCGATTCTCATGTTGATCGTGGGGCTCGGAGGGTCAGTCGCGGCGGGGGAAACGGTGAAGATCCGCGACAATTCGTTTCTGATCGAGGAGGCATACAACCAGGAACCGGGTGTGATCCAGCACATCCAGGCGTTCCAGTACATGAGAGATGGTTCCTGGGGGTACACTTTCACCGAAGAGTGGCCGGCTCCCCGGGAGACCCACCAGCTTTCGGCGACGATCCCCATCGACCGGCTTCGCGGGGGTGGAACGGTTACGGGGATCGGCGACGTCCTGCTGAACTACCGCTACCAGCTTCTCTTGAGAGACCCTGTCGCACTCTCGCCGAGACTGTCGCTGATCCTTCCCACGGGAGACGAAGGACGGGGTCTCGGAGAAGGGACCCTCGGGTTCCAGGGGAACATTCCGCTGAGCGTCGAACTTACCGACAGGTGGGTCACCCACTGGAACCTCGGTATGACCTATGTGCCGCGGGCCAGGGGAACGGGAGGCGCCCGAGAGGACACCTACGGCTTCCTCTACGGGGCGAGCGCGGTGTTCCTCGTGTCGGAGAATTTCAACTTCCTTATCGAGGCGGTAGGGGAGACCATCGAGGCCGTCACGGGAATCGGGATGACGGAAAGGGAGTCGTCCTTTTTCCTCAACCCGGGAGTCCGCTTCGCGTGGAACCATGAATCGGGGCTCCAGGTCGTTCCGGGGATCGGGGTGCCCATCGGGGTCGGGCCCTCGAGGGGGGAGTACGGGGTTTTTCTCTATCTTTCCTTCGAGCACCCTTTGTTTTGAAATTTCGGAACCCGTTGCTGTGGTGCCGTCCGACCGGGGGGAAGAGGATTCCGGATCTGTTCAAGCCCCAAAGGAGACGCATGCTGTTGCCGATGACGAGCAGCGTCGCTCCCATGTCCGCGGCGACCCCCATCCAGAGGGTGGCCAACCCCAAGGTTGCCAGGACGAGGAACATCGCCTTGGTGGCCAGGGGAAAGACGACGTTATAAACTGGTGTTATGGCTTTTGTCGACACCGCTCAAGGAAAAATTTCGTTCCGACCATGACTGGACCGATGGGGTGGTTTGTGCAGGGGGAATGCCATTGGAAGCGATTATTGGATTCCGATTGACCTTACCGGGGGAGGGACGTTAGAATTCCGCAAATGTTCACTCGAACGATATTCCGTGGAGTCGTTCTTGCGTTATTGACGCTCCAGCTGTTTGTGTCCGTCGCGGAAGCTGCGATCTGCAAATCCTGTCCCACCAAGGCGGTCGCCGCCTGCGCGTCCTCAAACGAAACGACGGCGACATCGTTCGCTCTCTCCGAAAGCCGGAACGATTCCTGTCCCTCGTCAACTCAAGATTCGGGAGACCACCTGTGCATGCTTTGCCCGTCCTGTCTTTCCCCTTTCATCGGGGACAATCCCGTTTCGGTTTTTCGAGACGATCATTTTCAGCGCTTCGCACCCCCTGAGCTTTCCATCCTGTACGAAGCACCCTCCTTCTCTCTGCTTAGACCTCCGATTCGCTGATCCCGCTCTTCCCCGTTTTCCGACCGCCGGTCCCCGAAGGAACCGGTGCGTACATCTTTGTGCACCGTAAAAAATGAATGCTTCACCAGTGGAAGGAGTCCTTATGGAAACCGCATCGGAGGTTCGTACCGACCGCGTTCCTGCCTCCGCAACCATCGAACGGAAGCAGACAAAGCCGGTAGCGACCCGAATCTGGAATTTTCTGATTTCGATAAAGCTCGCGATCTGGATGATCATCCTGCTGGCCGTCACCTCCATCCTGGGTACAGTCATCCAGCAGAACCAACCCCCGGAAAAATACCGCCAGGTGTACGAGGACTGGGCGTACAACCTGATGGATCGGATCAACCTGTTCGACATGTACCACTCCTGGTGGTTTCTTCTCCTTCTTTGCCTCTTCACCTTGAACCTCACCTGTTGCACGATCGACCGCCTTCCCCGGGTGATCCGAACGGTCCGCAAGCCCCGACTGACGATCGACGCCGCGATGGAAAAAACCCTTTCGCTCACGGAGCGGTGGAAACACAAAGGCGATATTCCGCAGTGGGCGGAGACGTACCGGTCCGCGCTTTCCGGTTCTTTTGCGGCTCCCAAGGTCACCGAAGCGGACGGGTCGGTGCACCTTTACGCGGAGAAGGGCGTCTACTCCCGGTTCGGCGCGTACGCCACCCATGCCGGCATCGTCATCGTCTTCATCGGGGCAATCATCGGGAACGTCTTCGGATTCAAATCGTACGTGAATATCCCGGAGGGGAAGGAAGCCTCCCACCTGGACGCCCGAGGCGGGAAAGAGCACATCGACCTGCCCTTCTCCGTCCGGAACAACAAGTTCTGGGTGGAGACCTATCCGAACGGACAGCCCAAGGAATATTCCTCGGATTTAAGCGTCATCGAGAACGGGCGCGAGGTCCTGCGCAAGACAATCGAGGTAAACGATCCGCTCGTCTACAAGGGGATCTGGTTCTATCAATCGAGCTACGGACAAGCCGGACCACCCATCGTCCAGGTATCGGTCAAGAAGGCCTCCGGCGAGGATGCGGGAATCCTGTCCCTCGCCCCCAACAAAAAGCGGGAGATCCCGGGGTACGGCACGGTCAGCGCCGTCAACTTCGAACCGAACTTCCAGGGGTTCGGTCCGGCCCTCCAGGTCATCGTGGAGAAACCGAATAAGGTCCCCCAACAGTTCTGGCTGCTCCAGAGGTTCCCCGACTCCGACCGGCAGAGGGGGGACGCCTTTACCCTGGGGTTCCTCAATATCAAGGAAAACTTCTACACCGGTCTCCAGGTCGCCAAGGATCCGGGGGTGAATGTGGTATGGCTGGGGTGCCTGTTGCTGACGGCGGGGATGATGATCTCCTTCTTCGTCTCCCATCGGCGCATCTGGATTCGTCTGTCCCCAGGCCCACACGGGAAAGTGGAAGTCACGGCGGCCGGGAGCGCGAACCGGAATCGGCCGGCCTTCGAGAATACTTTTGCCTCCATCCTGGCCGAAGTCAGGAAAGACCCGTCCAAGACAAATAAGGAGAACCCGGCATGAATACGCTCAACGTCCATCTCTTCGATCTGACCACCCTCTTGTTCGGTACGGCGTCCGTCAATTATGTCGCCTACCTGTATGGGAAAAGAGAGACCCTCGCCCGGATCGGGACGTGGATATGCCTGGCAGCGGCTGTCGTGTCAACCGTCGCCCTCGGGGTCCGGTGGGCCGAGTCGTACCAGATGGGAATCGGCAGGATCCCCGTGACCAATCTGTACGAGTCGCTCGTCTTTTTTGCCTGGTCGGTCAACCTGTTCTACCTGTTCGTCGAGTGGAAGTACAAGAACCGCACCTTCGGCGCTTTCGTGATCCCGATCGCCTTCGCCACGATGCTGTTCGCCCTCACCAGCGAGAGCGGCATCCATCCCCTGGTTCCGGCGCTTCAATCGTACTGGCTGCACGCCCACGTGATCACCTGCTTCGTCGGGTACGCCGCCTTCACGGTGTCCGCGGGCGTCGCGGTAATGTACCTCATGAAAGCGAAGCGGGAGGAGGCGAAGGTGACGGGCGGCATCGTCGGCCTGTTCCCGGTCTCGAAGGTCCTGGATGATCTGGTCTACAGGTCGATCATCTGGGGGTTCCCGTTTCTCACCGCCGGGATCATCACGGGGGCGGCCTGGGCGAACTACGCCTGGGGGACCTACTGGTCCTGGGATCCCAAGGAGACCTGGTCGCTGATCGTCTGGCTGGTGTACGCGGCGTTTCTCCATGCCCGGATCACGAGGGGGTGGCACGGCAGGCGGGCTGCCATCCTGTCGATCGCCGGGTTCGCAGCGACCATTTTCTGTTATCTCGGCGTCAATCTGATCCTGTCCGGCCTCCACAGCTACGGGAGCTGAAGGCTGCAACCGGAGATAGGATCTAACCACCAAACGAAAAAACCAGAGAAGCAAGGGACACGATATTTTGCAGAGCATCCTCCGCCGGAAAGTAAAAATCGCGGTTGCTGCCATTTGCCTCCCGGTCCTCCTCCTGCTGGGAGCCGGAATCGGGGAGAGAAACGTCCTTTGTCTCGGAAACGATGGACACATCGCGGTCGATGCCGCCGACACGGGAACCTGCGCCCCCTTTTCGTCCGTCTTCGGCCCCCGCGGACCTTCCCTCTCGAAACTCGGCAGCATCGGGGGATCTTGCCGCACCCATTGTGGCCCCCGCGTGGATGTTATATCTCTCTCCGGCCTGCTCACACATGCAACGTTCTCCTCGTACCATTTCAGGCACTTAACCTGGTACGTGATGTCGCTTTGGCCGACTCCCGTTCGAAGCGATGATATTTTGGAATCGGCCGGTGGGGTGCTTCTCGTGAATACGGTTCTTGTCCATCATCGGCCTCCCACAGGCCGCCCTTCGTACGACTGTTCTTCTGATCCAGGCCTTTCCCAATCCGCCATGTCGCCTCGCTCCCCGCCGGGAGCAAGGCGTTATTTCCCCTTCCGGTCCAGTGTGTGCCCTGGGAAAGGACGACGTTGGATTTTTCCGGAGGTCGCGAAATGACATTGTCACCAGTTCGAAGGAGGTGGCCGTATTGAGTTCTTCAACTTCCATACGATCCGTTTTTTCGGCTCTGCTGGGATGCCTGCTCACAATAAACGTCGGGACGGTATTCGCCGCAGAAAAGGTCTTCGGTCTGCCCGAAGTCCTCTCCTACGCCCTTGAGAACAACGGGGAGATCAAGGCGCTGCGTGCCGAAAGGGGCCTGCGCGAGGCGGGGAGGATCCGGGCGGGCCTGCTCCCCAACCCTTCCCTGGAGTTCGAGGGCGCCGGCGATTTCCTCTTCGCGAACGAGGGCGAAAGGAGATTCTCCGCCGCCTACTCCCAGGAGATCCTGACCGCCGGAAAAAGGGCCAAGAGGCTCAAGGTTGCCGGGAAGGACCTGGAGGAGTACGGCTACCGGATCGCCGACGCGGAACGGCTCCTTGACGAGGAGGTCAAGGTTGCCTTCTACGATCTCATCCTGGCCGAACATCGGTTAAAGCTGGCCGGGAGGTTCGTGGAGATCAACGAGCAACTCCTGCGGGTCGCCCGGGACAGGTTCGCGGCCGGGGACATCCCGGAGCTGGAAGTGAACCTGGCCCGCGTGGAAGTGGCAAGGAGCAAGGGACGCAAGGCGGAAGCGGAACGGGAAATCGAACCGAGTCGGTTGAAACTCTTTTCCCTGATGGGCCTCTCCACGGGACCGGAGATCGGAATTGCGGGCACGCTTGAAAATAAGGAATTTCCGGCCCGGATCGAGGACCTAAGAGCTCTGGCGCTTGCCCGGAGACCTGACCTCATGGCCCTGGCTGCCGAAAAGGAAAGGGCCGACGCGGAGATCCACCTGGCGGAGGCGCAAGGGAAACCCAACGTGACGGCCGTGCTCTCCCTGGAGCGGGAAGATTCTTCGCTGGATGTCGGAGATATCACGGCGAAAGATCGTGACAAACTGGTGGGACTCAAGCTGTCGGTGCCCCTCCCGCTGTACGACCGGAACCAGGCGGGAAAAAAGGAAGCCGCAACGAGACGGCGAAGCGCCGAGAGCCGGTATCTCTTTGTCCGGAGGAATGTCGATAGGGAGGTGGAATCGGCTTTCGCCCGCCTGACCTCCTCCGAGAAGGCCCTGCGGATCTACGGCCGCGACATCTTCCCCCAACTCGAAGAGAACCTTCGGCTGACGCAGGAGGCCTACCGGCTCGCCGAAGTGGGGATCCTTTCCGTCCTTGAGGAACAGCGGAAGTTCCTCGACGCGAACGAGGGATACCTGGCGGCCCTCTATCAATGGAACACGGCCCTGGCCAGGCTGACGGCGGCCGTGGGCGGAAGGATCAATTGACGGAACGGCTTTCGCCTCGAACAAGGACAACGGAGGAAATCAATGAAGAATACGAAGATTGTTGCGGCCGTCGGGATCGTCCTCGCTCTCGTCTTGGGCGGCGCCTTCGCGTACCGGTTCAGCCACCTCGCAAAAGGAGGAAAGGCGGCGACCGCCGAAAAAGAGGAAGCCGCCCGAACCGAGCTGGGCAGCGAGGGAAAGGAAGGGGGAGACAAGCAGACCCGAGGCGTCCGTCTGAAACCGGAAATCCTGCAAAGCCGCGCGGTCGTCGTGGAGACTGCGAAAAAGGCGTCTCTCGGCGGCGTCATCGTCGCGACCGGCAAGGTGGGGGCCAACGCGGATCGGATCGCCCACGTCTCCCCCAGGATTCCCGGAAAGATCGTGTGGGTCGGCGCGAGCCTCGGAGACACCGTCGTCGCCGGGCAGGTCCTTGCCCGCCTGGACAGCGTGGAACTGGGGGAAGCCCTGTCCGAGTACTACAAGGCCCGGTCCCGGATCGCCCTCGCGAGAAGCAACCTGGACAGGATCAAGTCGCTCGTCGAGAAGAAGATCGCGGCCCGCAAGGAGATCCTGCAGGCGGAAACGGAATACCAGACGGCGATGTCCGAGCTCCACGCCGACGAGGAACGGCTGAGGCTCTACGGCCTCTCGCCCTCGGAATTCGAAGAGCACATAGAGGAGAAGAGAATCCTCCTCCCCGTCCACTCCCCCATCGCCGGGGTTGTCACGGAAAAACATACCATCGTCGGGGAGCTGGCGGACCCTTCGAAAAACCTCTTCACGGTCACCGACCTTTCCTCCGTGTGGGTGCTGGTGGACATCAACGAGAAGGACCTGGCGAAGATCGGCAGAGGCCGGCCGGCGGCGGTAAAGGTCGGGGCCTTCCCCGAGAGCGTCTTCAGGGGGAGGGTGACCTACATCGCGGACCTGGTGGATGAAGCCACGCGGACCGTAAAGGCGCGGATCGAGGTGGCGAACCCGGGGAGGAAGCTCAAGCCCGAGATGTTCGCCACGGTGGAGCTGGCCATCCCCCCGAGCAGCTCCCCGGGGCTGGCGGTCCCCGAGGAGGCGCTCGTCGAACTGGAAGGGAAGAAGGTCCTGTTCATCACCGGGGACGACGCCGAATTTATCCCCAGGGAAGTGGCGACCGGGGCCAACGGGGGAGGCTGGGTGGAGGTCACCGCGGGCCTGAAAGAAGGAGAGCGGTATGCGGCCAAGGGCGGGTTCCTCCTGAAATCGGAACTGAAAAAAGGCGAACTCGGAGAGGAATAGGCCCATGATCGACAGGATCCTTAGATTCTCGCTGGAACAGCGGTTGCTGGTCGTTGTCGCGACCCTTCTCCTGGTCGGCGCCGGCCTGTGGGCCATGAACAGGCTCCCCGTGGACGCCTTCCCGGACGTCACGAACGTCCAGGTGCAGATCCTCACCCAGGCGGGCGGAATGGCCCCCACCGAGGTGGAGAAACAGATCACCTTCCCCATCGAGACCACCATGGGAGGGCTTTCCCGCCTCCAAGAGGTCCGCTCCCTCTCCAAGATCGGCCTCTCCGTGATCACGGTGGTATTCGAGGACGGGGTCGACATCTACTTCGCCCGGCAACAGGTCTTCGAGCGCCTCCAGCAGGCCCGCGAGCGGCTGCCGAAGGGAATCGAACCGCAGCTGGGGCCTATCACCACCGGACTCGGCGAAATCTACCAGTACCTGGTCGAGGGGGAAAAATACGACATCCGGGAACTCCGTGCCCTGCAGGACTGGGTGGTCCGGCCGATCCTGCGGACGGTCCCCGGGGTGACCGACGTCAACTCCTTCGGCGGACAGGTGAAGCAGTACCAGGTCTTGATCGACCCGGGGAAGCTCAAGAGCCTCCACCTGACGCTCCGCGACGTCATGGAGGCCGTGGAGAGGAACAACGCCAACCGCGGAGCCGGTTACATCGAACACCGGGAGGAACAGTACATCGTCCGAGGACTGGGCCTCGCCAGGGGCCTTGAGGACCTGGAACGGATCGTGGTGGCCTCCCGGAACGGGACGCCGATCCATCTCGACGACGTGGCGCAGCTCCGGATCGGTAGCGAACCCCGCCAGGGAGCAACGACCCGCGACGGGAAGGGCGAAGCGGTGGCCGGCATCGTGATGATGCTCCAGGGAGCCTCCGGCAAGGAGGTGGTCGCCGCCGCCAAGGAAAAGGTCAAGACCATCCAGAAGCTTCTGCCGGTGGGCGTCCGTCTGGTTCCCTACTACGACCGGACCGAACTCGTCCGTAAGACCATCCGGACCGTCCGGAACAACCTCCTGGAGGGCGGTCTCCTGGTCGTGGCCGTCCTTTTTTATTTCCTTGGGAACGTCCGGGCAGCCCTCATCGTGGCCCTGGTCATCCCCCTTTCCATGCTTTTTTCCTTCCTCGGGATGCACTGGCTCCGGCTTTCCGCCAATCTCATGACGCTGGGAGCCATCGACTTCGGGATGATCGTCGACGGCAGCGTGGTGATGATGGAGAACACCATGCGGAAACTCGCCGAGAGGAAGGAGGGAGAAGGATTCATCCATACGATCTTCGAATCGGCCCGGGAGGTCGCCCGTCCGATCGTCTTCGGGATCGGGATCATCATCATCGTCTACATTCCCATCGTGACGCTCCGGGACATGGAGGGGAAGATGTTCTCCCCCATGGCGTACACCGTGGGGTTCGCCCTCCTGGGCTCCCTGATCCTGACGGTGACGGTCGTTCCGGCGCTCTGTTCCCTGCTCCTGAAAGGGAGAATCGTCGAGGAGACGGATCCGTGGCTTCTCCGCGCCCTCCGGGAGGCATACCTTCCCACGCTGCGGAAGGCAATGGCCCACCCGGGGAAGACCTTGGGCGTCACCGGCGCCGCCCTGGTCTTTGCACTGGCTCTTGTCCCCTTCCTGGGGAGCGAGTTCCTGCCGACCCTTGACGAGGGAAGCATCACGGTGCAGTCCTTCCGCCTTCCCTCGGTCTCCGTGACCGAGACTGTGAAAACCGCCGCCGCCGTGGAAAAGGCGCTCCTGTCCTTCCCCGAAGTGGAGAAGGTGGTCTCCCGGGCCGGGCGCCCGGAAATCGCCAACGACCCGATGGGGATCGACATCTCCGACATCTCCGTCAACCTTAAACCCCGCGGAGAATGGAAGACGGCCCGCAACAAGGAGGAACTGGTGGACAAAATGCGGGAGCGGCTGGAAAACATCCCCGGCATGTCCTTTTCCTTCACCCAGCCCATCGCCCTGCGCGTCGACGAACTGGTTTCGGGGGTGAAGTCCCAGATCGCCGTGAAGGTCTTCGGCGAAGACATGGAATCCCTGAAAGCGAAGGGCGAGGAGATCGCCCGGGTCATCGAGAAAGTCAGGGGGGCCGCCGATGTCACCGTGGAGAAGGTCTCCGGCCTGGGCTACCTCCAGGTGGAGATCGACCGGGCGGCCATCGCCCGCTACGGCATCAACGTGAGCGACATACAGGACGTCCTGGAAGTCGCCGTGGGAGGGAAACCGGTTTCGGAGCTCTTCGAGGGGCAGAGGCGCTTCTCCATCGCCCTCCGGTTTCCCGAGCATTTGAGCAACGACGTGGAGAAAATCGGCGAGATCCTGGTCCCCGCCCCCGGCGGCGCCTGGGTGCCCATCAAGCAGCTGGGGCGGGTCTACACCGAGGAGGGGCCGGCCCAGATCTCCCGCGAGAACGGCTCCCGCCGGATCGTCGTGGAGTGCAACGTGTCGGGGCGCGACATCGGCAGCTTCGTCGCCGATGCACAGGAAGCCATCGAGGCAAAGGTGAAGCTTTCGCCCGGATACTACATTACCTGGGGCGGACAGTTCGAGAACCAGCAGCGGGCCTTGGCAAGGCTCTCCGTCATCCTCCCGATCTGCCTGGCCTTGATCTTCATTCTGCTCTTTTCCACCTTTAACTCGGTGCGCCAGGCGTTCCTCATCATCCTGAATGTCCCCTTCGCCCTCATCGGGGGGATCGTATCCCTCTTCCTCCGGGGGCTGCCTCTTTCCGTCTCGGGGGCCGTCGGCTTCATCGCCCTCTTCGGCGTCGCCATGCTCAACGGGATCGTCATGGTCTCCTACTTCAACAAGCTCCGCGAGATAGGGGTTCCGCTGGACGACGCCATCCTGAAAGGGGCCGCGGTGAGGCTGCGCCCCGTCCTGATGACGGCCATGGTCGCTTCCTTAGGCTTCATCCCCATGGCCCTGTCCCAAGGGACCGGCGCGGAGGTGCAGAGACCGCTGGCCACGGTCGTCATCGGGGGGCTGATCACGTCTACGTTGCTGACTCTCGTCGTTCTTCCCACCCTCTACCGGTGGTGGGAGACAAGGATCGAATCGAAAACCGACTCCAGGGAGACCTCCACATGAAGCAGATCATCGCCTTCATCAAGCCTCACATGCTTTCCAACATGACGACGGCTCTCAAGAACCTGCCGGGACTAACCGGGATGAGCATTTCCGAAGTAGGAGGGTTCGGCCGCGGGAGGGCCAGGAACGCCGCGGCGCGAATATCCCAGGACCTTGTGAATTACTACACGCCGCGCGTCCGAATCGAGATCTTCTGTCGCGACGAATCGACGGAGGAGATCGTTTCCAATATCGAAAAGACCGCCCACACAGGCCTGCGGGGCGACGGGAAGATCTATGTGACAAATGTGGAGACTGGCGTCCGAATCAGCACGGGAGACCGGAGCGAAGGGGCCGTTTGATCGAAAACGTCAAGATGCCGCACCCGAAATCAAATTGTCTGAACCTGTTCGCTTTCTGCGGAATCCAGTTCCGATTCATCAGCGGATCATTGTCGGTCCCCCAAGTCACCGATTGTCCCCGGCATTTCATTCATTGCATAAAATTATATGTTTTTCAGGGCATTATGGAGATCTCCGATCAGGTCCTTCGCCGCCTCCATCCCGATGGAGAAGCGGATCATGGAATCGGTGATTCCCCTCTTCCGCCGTTCTTCCGGGGTCAGCCCGAAATGAGTGGTCGTCATCGGCTGGGTCGCGAGGCTCTCCGGGCCGCCGAGGCTCGGGGCGATGAGGAAAAGCTCAAGGCGGTCAACGACCTTCGTTGCATCTTCCCCCGATCCATGGATCTCCAGGGTCAGCATCCCCCCGAATCCGGACATCTGGGATCTCGCCAGATCGTGCTGGGGGAAATCCGGCAGTCCCGGATACAGGACCCTGGCGACCTTCGGATGGTCCCTCATCGCTTCCGCCACGGCCTGCGCGGTCTGGTTCTGCCTCTCCACGCGAATGGGCAGCGTCCGCAGGCTCCTCGCCAGAAGGGCGGCGATTTCGGGAGCCATCATCTGCCCCAGGTTCTTCCTCCAGGGGGCAACCGCTTCGATCAGGTCCTTCGACCCCATGAGGGCCCCGCCCGTCAGGTCGCTGTGGCCTCCCAGGTATTTGGTGGCGCTGTGAACGGCGATATCCGCGCCGAGGGCCAGCACCTGCTGATTGATGGGGGAGGCGAAGGTGTTATCGACGGCCACGAGGGCACCGAACGAGCGGGAAAGCCTGCAGATCTCCCTGATGTCGAAGATCTCCATCGTCGGGTTCGTGGGGGTTTCGAAAAAGACGAGGCCCGGCCCCTCTTTTTGCAAAACCTCCGCAAGTCTTCCCGCATCCTCTCCCTGGAGCAGGAACGTCGGTACCCCCACGAGGGGCAGCTGATCGGAGAGCAACTGCAGCGTGCCGCCGTACGCGTTCCCCAGGCAAACGATCCCCCTCCGGCCGTGGGCGAAAAAGAGCGCGGCCTCCGCCGCCATGCCCGAGGAAAAAACAAGGGCCGATTCCGCGTTTTCCAGGCTCGCGAGCTTGACCTCCACGCTCCGTATCGTCGGGTTCAGCCCGTACCGGGTGTAGAGATTCCCGGGCCGCCTCCCTTCCACCACGTCGAGGAGATCGGCCGTGGAGGTGAATCCGAAGGTGGTGGTGTTGTAGATCGGAGTATGCGGGGATCCTTCTGCGTCTCTCACCTCCCCCGCATGCACGCACCGTGTGGAAAGATCGTGATCGCTCTTCATGGGGCCTCCTCCAGGAAATTTCGAATGCTTTCCGGTTTCCGATCTTTTCGTTGAACTATGTGGCTTCTTTCAGCAAGCGGATTACCTCTTCCAGTTCTTCCCACGTCGTCGTCCGGCCAAGGCTGAACCGGACCGCGCCCATTCCCTCCTCCGACGGGACGCGCATCGCGGCGAGGACCGGGGAAAGGGTCACAGATCCGGCATGGCACGCGGAACCGGTCGAGGCCGCAACTCCGGGGAGGCGCGCAAGCACTTCCGCCCCCACGCGGCCCGCGAAGTTGACGTTGAGTGTGTTGGGAAGCCGTTCCGTCGGATGGCCGTTGAGCGTCACCCTGTCTCCAAATATTGCTTTCAGCCCTTCGAAGAACCTGTCCCGCAGCAACTGCACCTGCGGCATCCCGACCCACTTCCTTGCCGCCTCGCAGGCCGCGCCCAGCGCCACTGCGAGAAGGACGTTCTCCGTCCCCGCCCGGCGGCCGACCTCGTGCCCCGCGCCGTGGACGAACGGCTCGATCTTCGTCCCCTCCCGGAGGTAAAGGGCGCCGATCCCTTTTGGCGCGTATACCTTGTGCCCGGCGACCGAGAGCAGATCCACGCCCAGCTCTTCGACGTCGGTTGAAATCTTCCCGACGGACTGGGCGGCGTCCGTATGAAACGGAATCCCGGCCTCGCGGGTGATTGCAGCAATCCCGGGGATCGGCTCGATCGTGCCCACTTCGTTGTTGGCGTGCATCACCGTGATGAGGATCGTACGCGGGGTGATCGACTTCCGGACGTCGTCGGGATCGACACTGCCGTATCGGTCAACCGGCAGGACAGTCACCTTCGCGCCGAGCGACCGTTCGAGGAACCGGCACGGCTCGATCGTCGCCGGGTGCTCGACCGCGGTCGTGACGATATGGTCGCCCCGGTCCCGGTTCGCAAGGAAGATCCCCTTGATGGCGTGGTTGTTCGCCTCGCTCCCCCCGCTGGTAAAGACAATCTCGGTAGGATCGCAACCCAGGAGCCCCGCCACCTGTCCCCTTGCCCGCTCCACGGCATCCTTCGCCGGCATCCCGGCCCAATGGAGGCTGGACGGGTTCCCGTAGTGGTCCGTCAGAAACGGTCGCATCGCGGAGGCGGCCTCCGGGGCGATCGGGGTACTCGCGTTGAAATCGAGGTAGATCCGCCTGTCCATTCCTCCTATCCCCCGTTCGATTCCCTGGAGAGCGTTTCGCTCATGCGTAGCGCGACGATCGTTATGGTCCGCTCCGACTCTGTTCCTTTCTCCCATGCCCTGTCTCCTATCGAAACGGGAGCAGAAGCATCCACGGAAGGGTCTGCCTCTTTTCCTCCTGGAATTGGGAAAGCCCGATGATCATCCCGTCATGCCCGGCAGCCGGCTGGTCCCGGTAGGTCCCGAGTATCCGGTCCCACCAGGGAAGGTTGAACCCGAAGTTGCTGTTGGTCTCCCTGGGAACGACGGAGTGGTGGACCCGGTGCATGTCGGGCGTCACCACGAGGAAACGGAAAACCTTATCGACGGATCGAGGCAGGCGTACGTTCCCGTGATTGAACATGGAAACGGCATTGAGAAGAACCTCGAAGAGAAGGAAAGCGAGGGGCGGGGCACCGGTTGTGGCCACCGCAGCCATCTTGATCCCCGTCGAAAGAAGGATCTCGACCGGGTGGAACCGTCCTCCCGTCGTGAAGTCGAAGTCGAGGTCGGCATGGTGCACCCTGTGCAGCCGCCAGAATACCGGGACGGCGTGGAACATCACGTGCTGGAGGTAGATCACGAGGTCGAGGAGGATCACCCCGAAAGCCACCCTCATCCAGTCGGGGAGAGGGTAGGCGTTTAGGAGGCCCCATCCGGTCTCCTGCGTCCGAACCGCCAGCGAATATGGCGCGACCGAGACGACCAGCCGGACGAAGACCGTGTCGAGGGCCAGGATCCCCAGATTGGCGGGCCAACGGAGGGCCCGGGAGGCGATCCGGGAGCGACGGGGAGCCACGGTTTCCCAGGCCGCCATCCCCAGGGACACCGCGAGGAAGAATGTAAAACGAATGAAAGCCTCTCCGTTCAACGCTTCCCCATTCCTTCACTCATTTGCGAGATCACCATCGCGAGCTTCATCTCTTCTCATCCTCCCTTTCGTGGATTCTTTTCCCGTGCTCCAGGACAGCTTCGAGCGCAACGGCTGATACGGAAAAGGACATATCGACCCCGGCGTCGCCTCCCTTTTCGAAATCGTCCCTGCGCGTCGCCATGGCGTTCGTCACACGGGCAAGACAGACAACCGGCCTCCGTAATGCCCCGCCCAGAGCCAACAGGGCAGCCGCTTCCATTTCCACGGAAACGATCCCCTCGGAGCGGCGCGAGGCGATCAGCCGTTCGGTCCACCGGAACACGGGGCGTCGGTAGTCCAGGAAGCCCCCCGGATCACCGGGATGGACGCCCTGGTCAGGCGCCGTTCGGCCGCCTCCTTCGCGGGAACTCCCGCCCAGTGAAGACTCGCCGGGTTCCCGTAATGGTTCGACAAGAACGGTCGCATTGCCTCGACGGCCTCCGGGGCGATCGGGGTACTCGCGTGGAAATCGAGGTAGATTTTACGGTCCATCGACCCTCCTTGAGAGCAAGATGGAAATTATATCCTCGCCTATCCGGCAACCGAAATCGGGGTCATGCATTCGAGCGCGGATAAGCTCCTTTTTTATAGCCATCCGAATCTTACCGGTGTCCTGTAGACCCGGTAAGAGAAAAGGGCGGCCAGGGCGAAGAGGAAGGCATTCGTCGGAAGACCGAACCAACCTGAGACCTGGAGGCCGAAAAGAACAACTATTATGACGATGAAGAGACAAAAAGCGGCCAACCTTTTGCGGAGTTCATTGGAGGCGACGAGCCCCCCGACGCCCCCGCCCAGAACGACGATCGTTTTCCCGGCCATGGACGCTTCCCCTATCCCCGTTTCAACGTCTCGCTCATGC
>Ga0209320_10000440_pt1 | contig 21413 bp, 19 predicted proteins | sample Rifsed13ft4_FD_184008 | JGI IMG/M metagenome (GOLD analysis project Ga0209320, IMG submission 184008) | Soil microbial communities from Rifle, Colorado, USA - sediment 13ft 4 (version 2) | ecosystem: Environmental > Terrestrial > Deep subsurface > Rock core/Sediment | place: Rifle, Colorado... | reverse complement strand
ACGGCGCGTTGCTCGTCATCGAGCCCGCGCCGTAGGAGCGAGCTTCGCTCGCGATCTTTGGCCGAGGCCGATGCGAGAAGATCGCGAGCAAAGCTCGCTCCTACAAGTCAGTGGTGTCCGCCGGGGCCGTGTGCGTGCCGGTGCGCTATCTCCTCGGGCGTCGCGTCGCGGACCTCGAGGATACGCACGTCGAAAACCAGCGTCTTGCCCGCGAGCGGGTGATTCAAATCGAGGTCCACGTTGAAACGGCCGACCTTGAGCACGATGCCGCGCCGCGGCCCAGCATTCGTATTGACCGCGACGACAGCGCCGGGATCGAGCTTGCCGGGGCGGATAAGATGCTTGATCGGCACGCGCTGCACGGCCGTGTCATCCCGCATGCCGTACGCGTGTTCCGGGGCGACGCTGGCCTTGAACGTATCCCCCGCCTGCTTACCGCGCATTTCGTTCTCGAGCCCGGGCACGATGTTGCCGTGCCCGTGGAGGTACACGACGGGGTCGCGGCCTTCGGAGGCTTCCGTGAACGATCCCTCGGCATCCGTCAGGCTGTAGTGAAAAGTGACGACTTTGTCGCGCTCGATACGCATGTGAATCCAATTCCCCACGGCGCCACGCGCCGGCAAGCGAGATAAGCTAGCGCAAGCGAAGAGCCCTTCACAAGGCATGCCGGAACTCTCCCTGATGCTGAGCTATCAACACGATTACCACGCAGGTAACCACGCCGACGTGCTCAAGCACAGCGCGCTCGCGTTGTTGATCGAAGCACTCAAGCGCAAGGATGCGCCGTTCCGCGTCATCGACAGCCACGCGGGCTCCGGCGTCTACGATCTCACGAGCAAGATGGCGCAACATGGGCGCGAATTCGAAAGCGGCGCGGCGCTCGTCATGTCCGCGGCCGATTCGCCTGCGTGCATTCGTCCCTACTTGAGCGTGCTTCGGCAACTCAACGGCGACGATGCGCTGCGCTACTACCCGGGCTCACCACAGCTCGCGCGAAACCTTCTGCGCGAACAGGATGAGCTCGAGCTGTTCGAGCTGCACCCGCAAGCGGCCGCCGCGCTTCGCGCGCGCTACCGTGGCGACCGCCGTGTTCACATTCATGATCGGGACGGCTTCGAAGGCGTGGTTGCCGCGTTGCCGCCGCCGGAGCGCCGCGGCATAGCGCTCATCGACCCGTCATACGAGCAGAAGGAGGAGTTCACGCGTGTCGGCAAAGTCGTTGCCGCGTGTCACAGGCGCTTCGCGAGCGGCGTATATGTCGTTTGGTATCCATTGATAAGGCACCGGGGCCCCGACATTCTGATTGATGCGTTCCGGCAGTTGCAGTTGCCTCGATTGTTCCACGTCGAGCTCGAGGTCGCGCCGACATCGGATGCACTGCGCGGCTCGGGGCTCCTCATTGCGAATCTGCCCTACGAAGTCGATGACGAGCTTGCAGCATTACTGCCGTGGCTCGAACGCACGCTCAGCCGTGGCGCTCGCGGCTCTGCGAGGGCCGAATGGCTCGAGTAACGCCGGGAGCAAGCGCCGCGTGCGCCGCCGGACGTGGTTGCGTTGGGCACGTGCACGGAGCATATTCTAAGGCTCTTGGGACCGACCGAACGAGCTTAAGCTGTGAGAAGCTACACGACGAAGTCCGTTCCACCCGACGCGAAGGTCGCCTATTGGAACGGTCTGCACAGCAGGCTCTTCCAGCCCGTCCGAATCACGCCGCAAGATTCGCACACGTTCGATGCCGAGGCCGGCACCGAAACACTCGGCCCGATCATGTTCACGCGCACTTCGTCTCCGCCCGCCACGATCGAGCTCGGCGAAACACGCGATCTGCCCGTACGTTTCACGCTCCTTTTACCGCTCGCGGGCAACTTGTTCGTGTCCCATCATGGCGTCGATAGCGAGCTCGAGGCCGGCGACTTCATTCTGATCGACACGCGACCGCCGAGTCGGTTGTCGTTCACGCGGCCCAATCAGTCGATCATTCTGTCTCTATCACCGGCTGAGCTGTCGTTGCACTTGCCGGAGCCCGATCGTCTCAAAGGCATCCCCGTCCATGGTGACGGCGGCATGGGCCGCGTGGCCGGCGAAATGATCAAATGCGTGTGGCAGGAGCTCGTGGTCGGCTTGCCGAGCGAGCTCGGTGCGACCATTGCGAGCAACCTGCTCGACGTCATCGCCACGGCGTATGCCGCTGAGCACGGCACCGACATTCACTGCGCAACGCGTGCGAATGCACGTCGTCTGCAAATCAAACGGTTCATCGAGGGAAATCTCAGGAACTCCCGTCTTTCGGCGAAGCTCATCGCGGAGTCCCTGAATATGTCTTCGCGTTACGTGCGGCTGCTGTTCGCCGAGGAAGAAGAGAGTCTTGCGAGCTACGTGCAGCGCCGGCGCCTGGAGCAATGCGCCGCGCAAATCCGCAAGACCTCGTGGACGAGGACCACGATCACCGATATCGCGTTGTCGTGGGGTTTCGGCAGCATGTCCCATTTCGCGCGCGTATTCCGGGCGCGCTACGGCATGACCGCGAGAGAGTATCGGCGAGCGTCATCCGTGTAGGAGCGGCCTCCGGCCGCGATCAGGATTCTTGGAGCATTACCTTTGCGCCCCTATACAGCCCTTGCCGCAGCCGCCATCGCCGGCGCCGCGTCCGCGCATCACAGTTTCGCCCCGCACTTCGACGCCGGCAAGCCTGTGCGCATATCGGGCGTCGTGACGGAGTTCGAGGCACGCAACCCGCACGCCTATGTGCACATCGACGCCGTCGACGAGAACGGTCAAACGCGCGAATATGTTTGCGAATCGCACGGCGTCACGCAGCTGACACGCAACGGCTTGACTCCCGGGATGTTGGCGCCCGGCACGAGAATCACGGTTACGGGCTCACAGGCGCGACGCGATCCCTTTATGTGTTTCTTCGATACCGTCGAGCTCTCCGACGGCGTGGTACGCAGCGTCAACGGTCCGAGCCGCAGGGAGTCGGAGGGCAATCCCGCCGCCGAGCGGCCGGCCGTCGCGAGCGCGCGCACCGATATTTACGGCAAATGGCTGCTCGTGCCCGCGAATCGCGCGACGAGCGGACCGCAGCCGATGATCGATTTTCTGACGCCCGCGGGCGAGGCCGCAGTCGCGAAGTACGATCCCTTCGTCGACGACCCGACGTTTCGCTGCGATCCCGTTGCGATCCGACGCGTTTGGTTCGCGCCGGGGACGCCGCTGGAAATACGCCGCGAAGGCGACCGTGTCATCCTGCGGCACGAATGGATGGACGTCGAGCGCATCGTGCATCTCGATCTCGATGAGCACCCGACGGGCATCCCGCGCACGTCGCTCGGCCACTCGATTGGCCGCTTCGAAGGCGACACGCTCGTGATCGAGACGGCGAGCTACGCCGAGGGCGTGCTCAACCAATACGTCGAGGTGCCCGGCCGGCCCACGCGCGGCTTGCTGCATTCGGATGCGTTGACCTCGGTCGAGCGCGTGAGCTTCGATCGCGACAGGCAACGCCTGGTCGTCACGATCGAGCTCGACGACGCGGCATTCTTCACGCGGTCGTTCGATCCGGCAACGGCCGAGTATGCGCCGACGAATCTCGAGATTCAGACGTTCAACTGCCGGCCCGAGAACCCGGACCACACGCTACACGAACGATAGCCGCGGCTCGCCCGCGGTCGCATCGGCTAGAATAGCGATAACAACGACGACGCCGACGAGGGCCAGCCATGGACAACTTCAAAAAGCAGCTGCAGAAAATCAAGACTGAAAACGGATTCATCGCCGCCTTGGACCAAAGCGGCGGCAGCACGCCCAAAGCGCTCAAGCTCTACGGCATCAAAGAAGGCGCCTGGTCGGGCGACGAGGAGATGTACCGCATCGTCCACGAGATGCGCACGCGCATCATCACGAGCCCGGCCTTTTCCGGCAAACGCCTGATCGGCGCCATTCTGTTCGAAAACACCATGGATCGCGACATCGCGGGCAAGCCGACGGGCGATTACTTGTGGAGCGTCAAGAACGTCGTGCCGTTTCTCAAGGTCGACAAGGGATTGGCGGAAGAGAAGGACGGCGTGCAGCTCATGAAGCCGATCCCGAACCTCGATGCGTTGCTCAAGAAGGCGAAAGCGAAGCACATGTTCGGCACGAAAATGCGCTCGGTCGTCAAGCAGGCCAATCCGAAGGGTGTCGCCGCGATCGTCAAGCAACAGTTTGAAATCGGCAGACAGATCACCGCCGCCGGCCTCGTGCCGATCATCGAGCCCGAAGTCGACATTCATTGCCCGGACAAAGCGAAAGCCGAGGAGCTTTTGAAGGCCGAGCTGCTCAAGGAGCTCAACCGACTGAAACCGAATGAGCTCGTGATGCTCAAGCTCACACTCCCGGAGCAGGACGACTTCTATATGGATTGCATCGATCACCCGAACGTGGTCAAGGTCGTAGCGTTGTCGGGCGGCTACACGCGCGAGGAGGCCAATAAGAAGCTCGCGCGCAATCACCGCTTGGTCGCGAGCTTTTCACGCGCCCTCGCCGAAGGACTGACGGCGCAACAATCCGACAAGGAATTCGACGCCGCGCTCGACGCCTCCATCGAGAGCATCTACCAGGCCTCGCAAACCTGAGCCCATCGACGCTCCGCGACCAGCCGGGGCGTGTGTCGTCGGGGGCATCCTCGGCGGCCCTTGAAAAGCCGGCGCGGGACCCTAGATAGGGGTCCAACGGCGACGCATGCGCGTCGCCCAACAAATCTAGGAGGATTTGATATGGCACTCGTACGTTACGGGCCCTGGAATCTCGTGGGCCAATTACACGGTGAGCTCAACCGAGCGCTTCGTGACTGGACTTCCGGCGAAACAAGCAGCGCCACCGCGGAGTGGATTCCCGCGGCCGACGTCGAAGAGTATGAAGACCGCTTCGAGCTCTACGTCGACCTGCCCGGCGTGGTCGCGAAGGACGTCGAGATCACTCTCGAACGCGGCGTGCTGACCCTGGCCGGCGAACGCAAGGTCGAGCAGGCGGAAGCACAGATGACGCGCCATCGCCGCGAGCGCGGCTACGGAAAATTCTATCGCCGCTTCATTCTGCCGGATACGGTCAACGCCGACGGCGTCGAGGCGTCGGAGCGCAACGGCGTGCTCGCAATCCGAATCCCGAAGAAAGCGGCCGCGCAGCCGCGCCGCATCGAGATCGCGGCGTAGCCTTGGTCGCCTAACGGATTGGCACGTCTTAGCCCGTTGTAGGAGCGAGCTTACACTCGCGAATCCGCAAGAATCGCGAGCAAAGCTCGCTCCTACATACAAGGGGAGGCGTGTCTCACGACTCCGGCTTGAGGTTCCCGCGCAGGCGGCCGAGCGCCGCGGCGGCGCGGTGAAAATCCAAGAACTCGACATCCACGAGCGGGCGAATCTCGACTTCCGGCGGCTCGCCCGCAAGGCGGCTCCGGGCGATACGCTGCTGCATGATGCCGATCGCCGCGCTCAATACGTCGATCACGCCCGGCGCGCCGGACCGCCAGCCTTCGAAAATGTTCGCGACCTTCTCGAGGTAAGACTGCTCGTCGGGCAGTCTTTCCCCCGATTGCCGCCTCGGCTCGCGCCGAGCGAAACGGGGAAAGCTGTGAGCATTTAGATTGACGGCGACAACGAGGTCCGCGCCCATCGCGTAACAGAGCGAGACCGGCACGGGGTTCACGAGGCCGCCGTCGATGAGCCATCGATCGTCGAGCAGGCTCGGCGCGAAAAGCCCGGGCAGCGCGCACGACGCGCGTACGGCTGCCATCAAAGACCCCTTGCGCAACCAGATCTCGCGTCCCGATTCGATGTCCGTCGCGACGGCTCCGTAAGGCACGGGCAGATCCTCGATCGCGTGATCCGAAAGCACGTTCTTGATGGCCGACATCACGCGATCGCCCTGAATCACGCCGCCGCGAAACCGCGCGTCGAGCAGCTTCAACACATCGAGCCGCGACAGCGCGCGCACCCACGCTTCGAGCTTGTCGAGCTGATCGGTCGCCGATGCTGCTCCGACCAAGGCACCGATCGAAACGCCGGCGATACAATCGGGACGCAAGCCCTGCTTCGCCAGCGCTCGCAGCACCCCGATGTGCGCCCAGCCTCTGGCGGCGCCGCCGCCGAGAGCGATACCGAATTTCGGACGACTCATACCCTTAGTCCTTGAGCGAGAACGGAGTGAAGTTCGTGTCGGTATCGTAGAAATCTTCCTCCTCGCGCCGCTTGAGCCACGCAACGGCGGCATACGTGGCCGGCGTCATGATGACCTCGACCATGACCTTGAACGACCAATTGAACGCAACCGTAGCGACGAGCGTCTCGGAAGCCCAGATGCCGGCGAACGCGATCGGATAGAAAATGAGGCTGTCGACGCCTTGCCCCACGATCGTCGACCCGATCGTGCGCGTCCAGAGCCAGCGGCCGCCGGTGAAGAGCTTCATTCTCGCGAGCACGTAAGCATTGACGAAATCGCCGGCCCAGAATGCGACCATCGACGCGACGACGATGCGCCACGTGTTGCCGAATACGATCTCGAGCGCAGGCTGCAAAGTGGCATTGAACGGCTCCCGCGGGCTCGCGGGCAGATGGATTACGACCAAGGCGACTAAGGTCGCAAAAATCATCGCGATGAAGCCGGCCCAAATCACCTTGCGTGCGCGCGCATAGCCGTAAACCTCGGTCAGTACGTCGCCGAAGATGTAGCTGATCGGGAAGAACAGATTGCCGGCGCCGAACACGAGCGTCGCGCCGATGACCGGCAACGCGAACGGCAGCGTGATCTCCCCGACTTTCGCGGGGCCGATGAGATTCGAGCACAGCAGCACCGTGACGAACGCCGCGAGCAGCAGGTCGTAGTAGCGGTAGTGGCGGCCGCGGATTTGGCTATGCGATCCCGTCATTGGCAGATGATCCATGCTCTGCTATCACTCGTTCTGCATGTTAAGCGCTGACTCTTAGGGAGTCGAAGTCGACGTGGGCCCTCCGCCGCAAGGGAACCCCTTTTGTGTGCTTGAGAATTAGGGTGAGGTATTCTGTGCGTGTGGCGTCACTTCGCACACCACGCAACCGATCGAGAGCCGACGTTGTTGTTGCGCGGCGACTCGCACCATGCACTACTTGAGACATCTCGCACGGCTCGGCACTCCGGACATTCATCCCGGCGGCGCACAAGCGACGCGCGCATTGATCGAGGCATTGATCCTGCGCGATGGTCAACGGTTGCTCGAGCTGGGATGCGGTACCGGCAACACGATTCTACGGCTAGTGAGCAAAGCCGACGTACATGTCGTGGGGCTCGATCTATTGAGCGAGATGCTGCTTGTTGCACGCCGTAGGCTGAGCGTTTCGGCGGCGGCTGGCCGTTGCGCTCTCGTGCAAGGGAGCGTGTCTGTGTTACCTTTTTTCGACCAGTCATTCGATCGCGTCTACACGGAATCCGTGCTCGGTATGCTGGCCGAGGCCGATGTCAGGGGCATGCTCGCGGAAACGTTTCGCGTGCTCAAACCGGGTGGGCTGTTTCTTGCCAACGAGGCTATCTGGAAACCGCATGTCGATCAATCCATGGTGAATGCAGTCAATCGGCAAGGCGAGCGTGACTTCGGCTTGCGACACGCCTCCGAGCAGGCTTGGTCAGTCGATCGCTGGCTCGACGAGATACGTGCCGCAGGATTTCAGCCTCTCGCTTGGAAACATCTTCCAGCGAAAGATCGCAAAGGCACGCCCAGGTCTCCTATTGCGTTGTGGATTCGACGTCTGCGGCTCGTGTCCTCGCCCGCGCTTCTTAGCGAGCATCGTCGCTACCGACAGCGGCTCGTCCAACACCGGGCCGACGCCTCGTTGATCGAGGCCAGGCTGTTCGTGTCGGCGAGGCCCTCTTGAGCGGGATTGCATCCTACTCCACGACGGTGCTCGCACGCGCGGAACAATGGACCAAGTGAGGTTTTTCGTCGCCGGCGTCCCAAAGGCGGGCACCACGGCGCTGTGCCAGTTCCTTGGACAGCACCCGCAGCTATTCATGTGCCCGATCAAGGAACCAAGCTTCTTCGCGGCAAGCGAATTGCTGGCCATCGAGGTGCCCTGGATGCGCAGCTCGATCGATCGAAAGGCCTCGGCCGTCGAGCGCTGGGTCGCCGGCACGCTTCCCGACCGGCCCGTAAACGGCCTCGCACTTCATTGGGACTCCTATCAGGCACTCTTCGACGACGCGCGCGATCAACTCGCCGCCGGTGAGGGAAGCACAGCCTACTGGTCGGCGCCGGGAGCGCCAGGCGCAATACGTAACCGCTTCCCTGCTGCCCGCTTCATTCTGATGCTTCGAAATCCCGCCGACCGATTTTTTTCGCAGTACCTGTCCATGCGATGGAGCAAGCCGCTTCGCACTTGCCGCGACTGCTTCGTGTTGGCACGCGAGCGCCATGAGGAATGGGGCGCGGTGCTTGATCTCGGTTGCTACGCCACTCATCTGCGGCGCTTTTTCGAATATTTTCCACGCCGGCAATTCAGTATCCATCTGTACGAGGATTTTTGCGCCGACCCGCAGGCCGTGTGCCGCGAAATATTCGCTTTCCTCGGCGTTGACGCCGATCACCCGGTCGACGTCTCCGGACGCGCGAATGAACCGATCTTGCCGCGCTCGTCGATACTGCACGCGTTACGACAGTCCATCGCAAGGCCGTACGCGCTTTCGACGATGGTGCCCCCTCGATGGCGCGAACCTCTGCGACGCCTGTACCGAAAGCCTCGCTCGCGCGAAGCCATGGACCCGGCGGACCGTCGCGCCATCATCGACTACCATCGGGACGAGATCCTGCAAACGTCCGAATTGATCGGGCGCGACCTGTCGTCTTGGCTACGCTGACGCTCACCGCAGCAAGTCCGGTTCATACGTCGAGGGTTCGCGCGGATCGGTCGGCACGTCGAGTACGCGATACGGCGCCAATGCATCCACTTGGCTCCTGCGATACAACTTATCGCCGAGGAAGGGGAACTCACCGTGCGCATGCGTCGGCAGCCCCAACAGCATCTGCTGCACCTGGTCGAGTGGAAGATTCCATTCGCGCGCAAGCCGTTCGGCCGACGGCTCGTAAAATGCCAGATAGAGCAGTTCGGCATACGTGTGATCCTGCTCGCGCGCAAAGTCGATCTTCGAGCGCAGCGATGCACGCACTCTACGCAGGCGCTCCATTCCACTTGCAACCTGCCCCTCCAATTCGCTTGGGGGATAGTAGCCCGCTACGCTGCTGCGGGCCGCGAAAGGTCTCAACAGATGCGTCTCGTGGCACCACAGGCACTTGCTCGGCTTGCCGGCGGCCGTCAGCGCGCGAGCCGCGGCGGGCTTGAGCACGCCATCCGCGCCGTAGAGTGCGAACCGCAACTGCCCGTTCGGCATCACATCGAGCAGCTCGTGTTCTTCCTTGCGGAAAGTGCCTTGCCAGACTGAGCCGGCTCCTTCGTGGCCGATGAATGCGATATCGCCGAACGCCGTCCCTTGCGCGACTTCCAAGAGCCTATCGCCTTGGGCTACACCGGACTCGACGATCGCGACGAGCCGCGGGTCGAAGGCGTACTTTGCACGCGCCTCCTCATAGCGGACATGGGCGCCGGTCAACGCGTAATAGTGTCGTGAGCTGCACAACGTAAGGGCGACGAACCGGCCGATGTCGAGCGCTCCCATGCGATAGTACTCTTCGCTCGCCTTCATCACGGCGAGCAGCCGCTCCCAGTGCGGCAGCGCGTCCGAGTCGATGCCGGCGCGGTCGAGGCGCACAGTCACAGTGTCGCCGCGCCACGAAAGGAGGTCAGAGGTCTCGCGCGGCAACGTGGCGCCGAGGAATGAAAGGGTCCAGAGCAACCCTGTTTCGACTTGCGAGAGGTCTTCTTGCGCAAAGCCCTTGAGCCAGCGCAGTTCAATTGTGAGCGCCGGATCGCTGGGTTTCGGAGGTTCGCCGCAGCCCACTATCCAAGGAGTCAGGGCCAGAATGCCGATCCACTTCACCAGCGCTCGCTGAGTCGACTTCGGTCTCGCGCAGGACACGGTACCGGCCAATGTTCTACTTCGGGGAGGACAGCGACCGGCTGAGCTGCCGAACCTTTCGATAAGCCCAAGGGGACAAATGGTTTTTCAATGCTTGTTTCAACCTGGTCCTGTTGTCGGTCATGGCAGTCGCGCGCAGCAGGCTTTCGGCCGAGTCGACCGGGTAGGCGGAGTCCTTGAGCAGGTCGAACGCGAGAGAGACGTAACCCATTTGATTCAGCAAGACCGCAGATCGAATCGTAAAGCCGGCCCGGTCGCTGCCCGTGTAGCTGCCCGGGTGCAGCGCGTATACGGCGTCGCCGCCCGCGCTGAAGCGTATTTGCTCCTCGAGATGCACCCCCTGCACGGCTTTTGACGAGCTGTGCGGGTGAACGCCGTCAGGGTAGAAAACGCAGTCGACGAATACGAATCCGTGCTCTTTCAAGAATTGGTCGATATCGCTGAACGTGCACTGATTCCGATAGACCGGGAGAAAGCTCACCTCCGTCTTGATGACCGAAATCCGTCCCGCGCTCAAATGCTCCCGTGCTCCCTTCAGTATCTCAAGCTCCGTTCCTTGCGTGTCGAGCTTAAAAAAGTCGACTCTTTCGAGACCCTGGCTCCGAAAAAGGTTGTCGGCTGTCTGTGCCCGCGTTTTCTGCCCGTGGGTTTGGGTGAGCGCGTGCTTCCAGGTCTCCGATCCGGGCATCAGGCCGAAGTGTCGAGTGAACGCGGCCTCGTCGAATTCGAGCAGTGAGCTCATGCCGGGCCGCGCGGCTACGAACAGCTCTATCTCACCTTCAGATGAATGAAGCGCCAACGGGAAATGCCGAAAAGAAGCGAAATTCTGAGGCCTCGGTTCCACCGTCGCGTCAGCGTCGACTGAGTACATGTGGACCCACGGATGCAGCAAAGGCACGTCGGCGAAGCCGCCGCGTGAGCCTGCATCCACGCAATAGAATTCTCCCGTGAGCGCTTGCCAATTCACCGCTTCTGACCCGTCAGCTTCGCTCACGATCATGCTCGAATGCCCCGGCCACGGTAGACGATAGCTCTTTAGTCTATCAGGACACCGTCTGTAGACTGTTTATCTCTATGAGCCACCCCCCCTCCGCGATTCCGCCACCGCAGCCGCCGCCACCCCTCTCGCCGCCACGAATCGTGCGTGCAGCGGCTTGGCTCTTGAAGCGAGGGCCATCGTTCCCCCTACGACACTTACGTAAGCACTCGCTTCGTGCGGCTTACCGCCGAGGATGGGCCAACGCAGCGCGCAACCTGCCCGACGAAGACGCCGACCCGGCGATCGTCGAAGCGGGAACATTGCTGCGGCAACAGGTCCTGCACGCCTACGAAGGCAAGCACCGGCGATCCTCGTACCGTGTGCTGATGTTTCGGCCGGGCAGCATCACCGCAGAGATTTGGTTCGGCGGCTTGCAAGCGTGCATGCAGCACGCCGGGATCGATTGCCGTGTGTTGCCGCCCAAGTCCAGCGCCGCCGAGATCAACGCCTGCTTCGAAGCGTTTCAGCCCAATGTTTTCCTTGCGACCGAATCGACGGCTACGCTGTGCTCCCTCGACCTGCGCTTCATCCATGACTACAAACGCCGCCACGGCTGTCTGCGGCTGTTCGTTCCGGTCTGGCATGCCGGCATGCCCGGTGCCGCTTCGACTCCCCATCACGACGAATGGCGGTGGGGCCTACGGCGGAACGGCCTGACGGCCGATGCCTACTTCTCGATCTTCGAGCCCGAATTCTACGAGCGTTTCGTACGCGACCGAGCTGGGGCCGGTATCGACTACGTGACCGTGCCGCAGGCCTGCAATCCGTTCGCCGATCGACCGATCGCTGAGCGCAAGCGCTATGACTACTTCATGGCGACGTCGCTGACCGACGAGCGGTTGGAAGTCACGTATCGCTTCTTGCGGCCGATCTTGAGCCGCTATCGCGGGTCGTGGGCGGGCCCAGGCTGGGGTTTCGGGCAGCAGTATGTGCCGCCGGCCGAGATGCCCCTCCACTATGCGCGGACGCGCATTTCGCTCAGCCCGCTCGCGGGCTTCGTCCCGCTCTACGCGGCGGAATTGACGCATCGCGTCTACGCCGCCGCGGGCTGCGGGACATTTCAGTTGACAATGCCAACCACGATTACACGCCGCTATTTTGAGCCTGACGAGCTCGTGCAAGGCGGGTCGCCGGACGAGTACGTGCGTCTTTTCGACCATTACGTGGACCGGCCTGACGAGCGCAATGCCGTCGCCTTGCGCGCTCTAAAGCGGGCCTACGGCGAGCATACCTGCTTTCATCGCGTCGACAAGCTCGTGGCTCACTGGGACGACTGGCGGCGTCACGGGTTGTTCTGACGACAAGGCGCAGCGATCATCGCGAATTAGCGTTGCGCTTCATACACGGTTAGCTTTTCGGCGCCCATGCGTCGTCTGCTCACGGCTTGCGTCCGGAGATTGGCTCGCAACAGAGGCCCAAGCAGCGCCTGTTCTTCCGCATACGAGCTCCATACGATCAGCGTCTTTCCGTGCGGCTTTAAAGCGTGTGAGACGTCTGCGGCAAATCGATCAACGACGTCGATGCTCTTCCATGCCAGCTCAAAGTCGCTCTTGGCTTCGCCTTTGAAGAATGGGGGATTGAAAACCACGAGATCAAAGGTTCTACCGGCAACTTGAGCGAACAGGTCGCTTTCGAGAACCTCAATTCGGTCCTCCAGTCCATTCAAGGTCGCGTTGATTTCGGCGCAACGCACGGCTTGGGGATTGATATCGACAGCAGTTACTGCGAACCCGCGTCCCGCCAGTACGACTGCTTGTATGCCGCTGCCGGTGCCCATGTCAAGAGCCGTGGGGTTGCCGTTAGGCGGCGGCAGACGACATTGGGCGATGTGCTCCGCCAAGCATCGTGCGCTGCGAAAGATATTGGGGTTAAACACGTGCGGCAAGATCACAAACGACCGATGCCCCACGTGCTCCAAAACAATCCTTTCCATTCGGCGCCGCCCCATCGCACGGTACGGCCAGAGGCGGAATTCATCGAGCTTGCGCAGCGCGGTAGACATCAAAATCCAGATACCTCCGGTCGCTGGTAAGGCAGCAGCCGCTCCACTACCCTGAGCTCTAGCGGGAACCGGTAGAAGCCGAGCGCGTATCTCCATCCGCCGAGCACGCGCAAAATGGCCCGGCGCGCGCCCGTGAGACGCGGATCGGTCGTCGTCGGATATGCTGCGTGCATCACGCGTTGGAAATTACGCAGTCGCCGTCTTACTCCATCTGTGAGCCACGGCAGATCCGCGCTGCGGTGCTGCGCGAAATCGATCCAATCGGCCTTGGCCCACTCGTCGAGCGTCCGCGGAAACTCGAAGCCGCTTGCAACGGCGGCCGTCAGCATGTCGCCAGCGAGCGGCACCGGAGAGTACAAGTAAAGAATGATTTCTGTGGCGGGATTGACGGCCTTGACTTGCCGGACGAACCTGAGAGTCTGCGCCATGTCCTGCTCGGGGTCCGGAGGATTGCCGAGGACGAACGACATCTCTGGAACAACGCCGAAGCGTTGCATCCGCGCGGCGATCTCGAGTGCCTGATCGGTGGTCTGGCGTCCACCTTTGTTCATGCGCAAGAGAACTTCGTTCGACCCGGTCTCGGCGCCCATGAACACCATCTTGAGGCCGCTGTCCCGCAGCAACGCCCAAGTCCGGTCCGAAAACTTGAGCATCGTGTCGATCCGGCCGTAGCCCCACCAGCCGATGCCGAGACCGCGAATGCGCTCGCAGAGCTCCGCCACGCGTGACTCGCCGACGAAAAAATTATTGTCGTGAAACTCCACGGCGTTCGCACCGTACTTGCGCACGAGCCTTTCGACCACGGCCGCCATGCGGGCGGCGCTTTGCGCGCTGTATCGCCCGTCGACCATGTTCACGACCGCACAGAAGTTGCAGCGGAACGGACAGCCATAGCTCGCGTGATGCGAGATGGTTCTCGTACCCATGAACGTCGGCCGTAGATAGAGTCGCATGTCGACGCGCTCGTACGGAAAGTCCGGCAACTGCTCTATATTCGGCACTGCGCCGATGGGGTTGAGATGCGGGCGGCCTGCATCGTCGCTCCACGCCACGCCGGGCAGGCCGTCAACGGGATGGCCGTCGCGGATGGAGCCCACGAGGCCGCGAAAGCTCGCCTCGTTGTGGCCGCGGACGACGTAGTCGACCACGCCCGACTCGAGGACCGTGCGCGCGTGCATGGTCGGAAAGTAGCCGCCCCAGACGATTTTCAGCGTCGGGAAACGCTCCCGCAACGCGCGGCAGATTGGCAATGCATCGGCCAATTGGGGACCGGGCATGACCGTTACGCCCAGAATGTCCGCGCCGCTGCGCGCGATTGCTCGGGTCAGCGAATCCAGGCCGTCGGCGACGAGGTTGCCGTCCACGATCTCGTAATCGAACTTGCCTTCCAACAGTGCGCCCACGGCGAGCAGTGACATCGGTAGCACCGGCTTCTTGTTCGGTGAGCTCTGCGGGTTGTACAGAATGATCATGCTGCCCTTACTCCCGCTTGCAGAGCACCAGCAGATAATGATCGCTGATCAAGTAGTGCACACGCGCGAGCATTCGGTCCAATTGTGCGAGCCGGCGAAACACGCGCGGCCAACGCTCACAAACGCCGTAGCCCTCCGACGTGGGTAGGAGCGCACCGATGCCGTAAACACCGGCGGTCGCATATCGATTACCGGCGAGGCGGCGCACGCTGCGTGGCGTGTGATACCAAACTCCGTACCGCTCGCCCGCGTGACTGAAATAGCTCCTGCCGCTCCAACGCCGCCCCGCGGCGCGAAAATCACCGCGCAAGCAAAACCGGATCGTCTCCGCAAGACAAAACCTCCCCATGAGCGTCACGGCAATGACTCCGCCCGGCCGCAACAACGGATCGACGGCGAGGAAGAACGCGGCGAGATCGGAATGGCAGTTGAGCGCCCCGAAGTTCGAAAAAACGGCGTCGACGGTTCCGGTGATCCGCTCGAAAGCGCTGGCATCGGTCGCGTCGAGGAGCTGCGAGGCCGCGGGCGCTATGCCGGCGCGCATGAAGCGATCATGTGTGCGCTCGAGCATCGCTGCGGAGATATCCGTCGCGAGCACGTCGCATCCGCGCCGTGCCATCCACAGTGCATCGGCACCGGTGCCGCAGCCGATTTCGAGCACACGCGCGCCGGGCACGATCCACGGCTCGACGAGCCCCTGCACGGATTCGCGCAACCACCGCGCCGGCAGGCGGTCCGTAAATATCTCGTCGTAACCGGCGGCCCAGGCGTCGAACGGTGCGGTGGCGGCATTCATCGCGATCAACGCCTCTCCGTCGCATGGCGCGTGACGAACATGGCCGCCCTGTGGGCCTTCGCGTAGGCCAGGTGCTTGAGCCGCTCGAGCGTAGCCCCTTTGGGATTCGATCGCCGGAGGCGTTCCACGGCGATTTCGCCCGCGATCCACTTCTGCGCATGAGCGTAAAAGCGCCGGCTATAGCGGCCGGCGACCGTGAGCTCCCGGTCCGAGCTCTGCTCCCACGGGTTGCGCCGGATGAGGCGATCGCCGACTTCGTCGTAATACGGCGTCCCCTTGATGGGGTAGGCGAGTGTAGTGAGGACGTCGTCCGGCAACGCATCCTTGAGATGCTCCGCCGTCGCCGTGATATCGCTCCATTCCTCTCCCTCGTACCCGAGCATGATGAACGTCCCTGCCCGGATGCCGTGCTTCTTGAGCAATCGAATCATCTCGCGCATGCGCACGGCATCGGTCCGCCTGTCCATCTTGTCGAGAACCCGCTGTGACCCTGACTCGGCGCCGACCCACAATCGGTCGCAACCCATCTCGGCGAGTGTTGCCACGACTCTTTCGTCAAGGCGGTCTTCCCTCGAAATCGTCTCGAACGGGAAGCGCAACTTCCGCTCTCTCAAGAGCGCGGCAAACTCAAACAGCCAGCGCTTGTTGATTGTGAAGACGTCATCGGCATACCAAACGCGGTTCGGGTCGTATCGTGCGCGGATCTGCTCGAGCTCGGCAACTACGTTCGCCGGCGACCGCCGCCGATGACTCATGCCATATACCGAGTGGCTGCACCAGCGGCAGGTGTAGGGACAGCCCCGTGCCGTGATCAACGACACCGACCGCACGCCGTGATGCATCTGCCACGTCGTAAGGTACCGCTCGAGGTCTATCGACTCGCGATCGGGGAACGGCAGCGCGTCGAGATTGCGGACCTGCGGACGCGACGGCGTATGCGCGATCGTGCCGTCCTTGCGTCGATGGACGATGCCTCTTACTTCATCCAGGCCATCGCCGCCGCGGGCAAGTGCGGTAAGCAGCTCCGCCATTGTCTCTTCGCCCTCACCGGCCACTATGACGTCGGCGCCACAGGCGAGGTAATCAGCGGCGTAGTTCACAGGCTCCGGCCCGCCGAGCACGACTGTACCGCCCAATTCTCGCGCTCTGGCAATGACCCACAGAACGTTGCGGCGCGTCATGAGCGTGCCGTAGATCCCGATGACGGCAGGCGCCGCTTCGGCCAGACGCGCCACAAATTGCTCACGCGACAAGAACGTGCTGTCGAGCACTTCGACGGCGTGGCCCGCGCGCTTGAGGTACGCGCTCAAGTAGAGCAGTCCGAGCGGCGGATACGGCTTCATGATTCGCTGCTCCGCGGCATCCTCGGTGAGAAAGTAGCCGTGCGTGAGCAATAGGTGCATGCCGTCAGTCTCCCGGTTGCGGGCTCGGAACCGCGGCGGCGTCTCTATCCCGTTCGATGCGCAGCGGGGGCGCGCCGCGGTGCGGTAATTCGGCGAGCGCATGAACGCCGGCCCACAGGAACGGCATTGCAGCGCCGCGCAAGGCAATGCCTGCAACCTTGCGGACGCGACGCAGCCACGGCAGCGCGCGGAGGCGGCCCGCGCGGACGTCCGCGAGCGCGCGGTGCAAGCCCCGATCCCAGTGCAGCGTCCGATGGAGCCAACGGTAGAACGGCGTCGCGTAGGGACCTTTGAAAAGCATCGCGAGGTCGTCCGAATCCCGCCATTGCTGCTTGGCCCCGAGCTGCTCACGGACGCGCTCGTAAAACGGCGTGCCGGGCAGTGGATAGGCCACGGAAATGCCGAGCTCGTCCGGCAGATTGCGGCGCAATAGCCCGACCGTCGCGCGAATGTCGGCGAACGTCTCGCCGGGATATCCGAGCTGAATGAAGTAGCCCACTCTGATTCCATGCGCTCGTAAGCGCCGCGTCGTTTCCTCGATCTGCTCGACCCGCGTCCCCTTCTCCATGGCATCGAGAATCTTCTGACTCCCCGACTCGGCGCCGATCCATACGGTATGGCAGCCCGCGCGCGCGAGCGCCTCGATCTCACCGGGCCGCAGCAACAGATCGGGCCGCGACAGGCACTTGAACGGCAACTTGAGCCCACGCTCTTCCAAAAGGTTGGCGAAGCGCGAGACCCAGCCCGGTTTCAGCCCGAAGATGTCGTCCATGAACCAGACGTGATCGGGCTGCGCCAGGGCCTTGAGGTACGCCATCTCCTCAACGACGTGCTCTGGGCTCCGAGCGTTGTAGCGCTGTCCCCAGATCGGCTTCGCACACCAGTTGCAGTGATAGGGGCACCCGCGCGTCGTTGCGACATTGAGCGACCAATAGCCGTGATTGGCTTCCCAGACGGTTCTATACCGGTGGAAATCGATGAGATCCCAAGCGGGCAGCGGTAAATCGTCCAACTTGCGCAGCACGGGTCTCGGCGAGGTCCTGACGACCCTGCCTCGTTCGCTGTAGGCGACACCTGCGATTCCGTGGGGCGATTCATGAGGATGGTTTCGCAAGTCCTGAAGGAGATCGACGAGAGTCGCCTCGCCTTCGCCGATCAGCACGTAGTGCGCGCCTGCGTCGAGATAGATTCCGGGATGATCGGACGCGTCGGAGCTACAGACGAGCACGGTCGCGCCGGTCTTTCTCGCCACGCGCACCATTGTGAGCGCTGCGTCGCGCATGTTGCCGAGACACATCTTCGTGAGGTAGTTGAAGTTGTCCTCGAACAAGACGACGACATCGGCTGCGAAACGATCGAGCGCCGCCGACCAGTCCTCGTCCGTCGTCGAGAGCATCGAGTCAAAGATATCGACTTCGTACCCCGCACGCCTGGCCACCGCTGCCGCGAGGAGGCTGCCGAGCGGCGGGTACGGTTGGCGGGCGTTCCAGAGCTTCTTGTCGAAACGCAAATGGTAAGCCTGGCCAAAAAGCACGCGTATGCTCTTGGCCGATAAGCTTCGCAAACGCGCCGCGTGCAATGCCAAAGCCCGATCGCGAACCCCGATCTGGTGTCCCGTGGACTCGCGCGTGAACTCCGTATAGCGGCCGCGAAGGAAATCCGTTCTCTGATATTTATGGAGCTTGCGCTCGGCCTCCCAGTTCTCGAGCTGCTGACACCAGGCCGAACGCACGACGGGGCGGACAGCCGAACGCGCGATGGCGAAGGGGCGCACGCGCAACTCGTCGGGCGCCGGCGGGCCCGCCGCGTTCGGCAAAAAGGCATCTGCCCACGAGTTCGCGGCCCGGAGCCGCACGTAGGTGGCGGGCCCGTAGATCGGCGTCATCTGCGCGAGTTCCTGAGCCACGTAGAGATTCTCCTCCTTAAGCGGCAGCGCGAGCTCCGAAAGGAAGTAGTTGATACACAGGCGGTTCAAGAGCCGCTTATCGATCAACGCCGCGACTGCGAAGAGCGCTCGCGTGCGCCACACTGTGCCGGGCTCCGTGACGACCATGAAATCGATGTCGCAATCGGCCACCGTGTTACGGCACGTGAGCGATCCCGTGACGCCGATCATCGTTACCGTCGGCATGGTAGCGATGAAGCGGCCATACGCGAGGGCAAGAGGCCAAAGACGCGCCGCAATCGCTTCTCGCTCGCGCCGCTGGGCGAACAGATGGCTGCGGCCCGGGAGCGCAACGTAGCTCCCGTCGCCGGCCAATCGCCGCCGGGCGAGCAGCTCATCGAGCGCTTGGTCGACTTCCTGTTCGGCGGCGCGAATAAAGTGCAGATAGCGATGCACCTCTTTTGGTGTGACCGGAAACCCGAACACGTCGCGGTAGGCGACGGTGCTCATGACCGCGGCCAGGAGCGGATCGTCCTCCGGTGCCTCCGGATGTTCCGCGATGCGCGCGCGAAACGTCCGGCGGAGCCCGGTGTCAGATCCTATTGGCTGGCTGCTCGGCATAAAGGGCGGGTGTACTGCCGTCATGCGCGATCTCGAGCAACCGCGCTTCGAGGGGCCGGGCGACGGCACTCCAATTGAACCGCTCGAGGATGTGCCGTCTCCCCGCGGTCGCCATGGCTCGAAGGCGCTCGTCGTCCTCGACGAGCTTCGTGATCTCGCGCGCGGTGCCGTCGACATCCTGCGGGTCCACGAAAAGGCCCGCCGGCGCACCGCCGACGGAACGCCGCCAGTTCACGAAATCGGAAGCGACGAACGGCGTCTCGAGCTCCATGTACTCATACAACTTGTTCGGGCTCGTGTGCGGGTAGTCCGCAACGTCGTCGAGGAGGATCAAACCCATTGTGCCCGTACGAATGTGCGCAAGGGATTCGGCATGCGTCACATGGCCGACGTAGTCTACATACGGCCATGCGGGATGCCGCCGAGCCGCGTCCTCGATCTCCGGCGGGTAAAACCACCCCACGAGCTTGAGGCGCCAATCGTGCGAGCGGCGCAGCTCGAGCAGCAGCTCGAGCATGCGCATGAGACCGCGATCGAGCGTCAAGCTGCCGGAATAGACGAGCAATGGGTAATGCGCGGCCGGCATCTGCGCGTGGCACTCGCGCGCCCGCTCGACGACGGGCCCAAACGTCAGCGGCGCATTCTCGACCAAAATGGCTTTTGACCCGTACTCCTCGACGAGACCGATCTGCGTTACGAGCGTCGCGTCGCTTACGCGCGCGATGATGCGCTCGAGCGTGCGCACCATGTATCCGGCAAAGCCGCGCAGCCAACGCGGTGCTTCCGGCCGGAGTTCCATTTTCGCGACGAAGTCTTCGTGCGTGCTGTAGATCACACGCTTGCGCAGCGCCACGAGCACGAGACCGAGCAGCAAGGTATCCGGATTTTCGAGAACATAGACGTCCGCATCGAGCTTGAGCGCCTGTGCGACGAGGGACGGCAGATTGACGAGGGCGCGAAACATCGGGTTCTGCGCCGGCGTGCGCGCTGCGACGACGCGCATCCCGAGATAGGAGGTCACCGGCGCGGACTTGCACGCGAGGGTGACGTCGAAGCCGAGCTGCGCCAACGTCCACGCCTCCTTGTGGCTCACGCGCACGTCGTCATGACTGAATCGCGGCATCATGAAGACTAAACGCCTGCGCGGATGCGGGGATTCGGCCATGGCTTGCTCGTTGTTTGAGTCTTTGTATGTGCCTCCGCGCCGTCCGAATGGTTCAAAAGAGACCGCCCGGCTTGGCTGATGGCCGCCCGGGAGCCGGATAGGCGGTTTATACTCTGCGTACGTTTCAGCGGGAGAACTCAGATGACTGACGACACGAACAACCTCGACCGCCGCTCCTTCATGGGCGGGGCGCTCGGTGCGGCGGCCGGCGTGGGGATTGCGGCGGCCTTGATGCAAGAGGGCGCGCGAGCGCAGCCGCCGGCCGGGTTGCCGGGCATCACGAACGCGGAGCTTCGTCCGTCGATGCAGAGGCCGACCTCGTTGTACCGCCTCGAGGCGGATGTCCGCGATTGCGAAGTCGAAGGCACGATCCCATCGGATTTGAACGGCGCCTTCTACCGCGTCGGTCCAGACGCCCAGTATCCGCTGGCTCCCGGCAATATTCCGTTCGACGGCGAAGGCCATGTGAGCATGTTTCGCATCAAGAACGGGCGCGCCGATTACCGGAGCCGATACGTGCGTAACGAGCGGTACCTCGCTCAAGACAAGGCGCGGCGGATTCTCTTTCCGATGTATCGCAACCCTTCGGCGGACGATCCGAGCGTCAGAGGCTTGAGCCGCAGCACGGCGAACACGCACATCATCAATCACAAGAACCTGTTGCTCGCACTCAAGGAAGACAGCCCGCCCGCGGCGCTCGATCTACTGACGCTCGAGACCATCGTGCCGAGCTACACGTTCGACGATCAGTTGCCGAGCCGTACGTTCACGGCGCACCCGAAGCTCGACTCGGAAACCGGCAACATGGTCGCTTTCGGCTATGAGGCCGAAGGCCACGGCAGCGATGTCGTCTCGATGTTCGAGATTACGCCGCAAGGAAAAATCGTCTGGAACGCGAAGATACAAGTGCCCTATGTCGGCATGCTGCACGACTTCGCCGTGACGCAGAATCACATCGTGTTCTACGTGATTCCGCTCGCGTTCGATGAGCAGCA
>Ga0209320_10000437_pt1 | contig 21468 bp, 23 predicted proteins | sample Rifsed13ft4_FD_184008 | JGI IMG/M metagenome (GOLD analysis project Ga0209320, IMG submission 184008) | Soil microbial communities from Rifle, Colorado, USA - sediment 13ft 4 (version 2) | ecosystem: Environmental > Terrestrial > Deep subsurface > Rock core/Sediment | place: Rifle, Colorado... | reverse complement strand
TCTCCAAGCGTGACAACATGATGTTGCCATTCTCTCGAGAAGTGCAGCAAATGGGGATGCCCCCATCGTCGCGGGCAATCGCGATCGGTTAAGGTGCGCGCAGGCGCTTCCACGAAGGAGTCGTTGCTTTGATCTGGCTCGCCTGGGCAGCCTTTGCCGCCATCGTTGCCGTGATCGGTACCGCCGGCTACCGCATGTGTAAGGCGGCGGACGATATCGCAGAAATTTCGGGCCTGAGCCGAGCCTGGGTGGGCCTGCTGCTGCTATCGGTCGCCACGTCGTTGCCGGAGCTCGTGACCGGCGCGAGCGCCATCGTGTTATTCGATGCGCCGAACGTCGCCGTGGGCGATGCTCTCGGCAGTTGCGTGTTCAATCTGCTCATTCTGGTGGTGATCGAGTTGCTCGCGCGGGGCGATTCGCTGTATGCGCGTGCGGGGCCCGGTCATTCGCTGTCGGCTGCGTTCGGCGTGATTCTGACGGGTTTCATTGCATTCAGCGTATTGGTGGCACCCGGCTTGCCGGCCTTGCGTATCGGGCACGTCGGTCTGTACGCGCCGGTGATTTTCGGCACCTATTTGGTGGCGCTGTACACAGTGTTTCGCTACGAGCAGCGGACGATCGCCGCCGTCGGCCATCGACCACTGGTCCCCGGAGTGGACGAGCGATCGCTGCGCACGGCCATTCGCCGCTACATCGTTTCGGCGGCCTTCGTCGTCGCCGCGGGCGCTGTGCTGCCGGGCGTGGCCACGGAGATCGCGCGGCAGATGAACTGGAGCAACACGTTCGTCGGCACCATTTTCGTCGCGTTTGCCACCTCGATTCCCGAGGTGGCCGTCTCGATCACGGCCATGGCGATAGGCTCCGTGGACATGGCCATCGCCAACCTGCTCGGCAGCAATCTGTTCGACGCGGCAATCGTGGCGTTCGACGACTTGGTTTACACCGCGGGTCCAATACTCGGCGGGGTGTCGCCCTCGCATGCCGTTACGGCGGTCTCGGCTGCCGTCATGAGCGGCGCGGCTATCGTCGGCTTCAACTATCGGCCGACCGGCCGAGTGTTCCGGCTGTCGAGCTGGGTGGGGATAACGCTTTTCAGCATTTACCTCCTCAACGCCTTCGTCCAGTATCTCCACGGCGAGTGAGCCGCGCACTCCTCCTTGAACGCGGAACATCAAGGGCTCGCCGTCGACGAGGACGGAGGATCTCGTCCCCTTAGGGTCCACAACATTCTTATGACCGGCAGTATCAAGTAGTTGACACTTCCGTGCGCACTATTCCCAACCGGTGGGGGAGTTATAGTCGGCCCGAAAGCCCATGGCCTCGATCTCGTGAATCCGGCCGCCCGTGATTTTGTAGATATGCGCGGCCGGCAGGTCGAAAGCCTCGAAGGCCATCTCCCACGTCTCGATGCCGGGGACGCCGACGATCTCGAGCATCTTGTCGGCCATCGAATGCCGGAAATGCGACAGCCCGAACACGAGGCCGGTCTCGACGTCCGCGATCTCGACACGCCGATTATCGATCGTGTCGATGTAGCTCATGATTTGCGTATCGAGCTGCGCGGCGCAGCCCATCGCGCCGAAGGTTCCGAAGCCGGGCTCCGCCGGCGCCGGGTTGCTCGTCGTCTGCATGCCGTTCTCGCGGCGCACGCAGTCGTCGGCGAACGGCGCCAAGCTGCCGTCGTTGTCGTCGAGCGCGTCGTAATACGACGCGCCGATCTCGAGCAGGCGCTCGCGCGGCATTCGCTCCGAGGGCGGCACCCTCGCGAAGAGGCCGGCCCGCGGATTTTGCAGATTCGCGAGGTTGCGCTCGCCCAAGTTGCGCGCGATCAAATGCTCGATCTCGACGATCTTGCCGTTGTCGACGGCGAGCCTGAGCGCGATCTCGATGGGCGCGCCGCTTTCTTGCATGACGCCGAGGAAGCCGACTCGCTGCGAGACGGGATCGGGCACGTAGATCTTGAACGTCGCGGGCTCCGCCGACGCCGTGAGCCAAAGCCCCTCGCCGACGTGCGTTGCGACGGCATTCTCGACGAAGCGGGCGTTCGGAGCGATCGGCGCGGCGGCCGGATCGCGCGCCACGAGCGCCGCGAGATACGTATCGACGAGGCGAATCAAGCAAGGACGGTCGCACGGCTTGCGTGCCGTCAACTGCTGCGCGTAACCAGGCGTGCTCGCGGCGGAAACAAAAAGCGCGGCGGCAATCAAGCCCGTTCTCATTGTTCTTTGCATTGGCGTTCTCCCCGGCCGCAGTATATCCCTTGGACACCTTCCCAAGAACGGTCAACATGCGCACTGTGAAGGATCTCGACCTGCCGACGCGGCCGCTGGGCCGAACGGGCATGAGCATCACGCGCGCCGGATTCGGCGCATGGGCGATCGGCGGTCCCGACTGGGCGGCCGGCTGGGGCCCGCAGGATGACGATGCTTCGATCGCCGCGATCCGCCGCGCCGTCGAGTGCGGCATCAACTGGATCGATACGGCCGCCGCCTACGGCCTCGGTCATTCCGAGGAGCTCGTTCAACGCGCACTCGAGCCGCTACCGCTCGCGCACCGGCCCTACGTGTTCACGAAGTGCGGGCTCGTGTGGGACGAAGCGGGCACGTTGTCGCTCGTAGGCAGGGAGTCGAGCATTCGGCGCGAGCTCGAGGACTCGCTCGAGAGGCTCGGCGTCGAGCGCATCGATCTCTATCAGATGCATTGGCCGCCCAAGGACGACACGCCGCTCGAAAGCTACTGGCAGACGCTGCTCGACCTCAAGCGCGAAGGCAAGGTGCGTGCCGTCGGTCTCTCGAATCACGATGCGGCGCAATTGGAAGCCGCCGAAGCCCTCGGTCATGTCGATACGCTACAGCCCCCGTTTTCCGCGATTCGACGCGAGGCGGCGGCCGCGGAGCTGCCGTGGTGCGAGGAGCACGGCACGGGCGTCATCGTCTATAGCCCCATGCAGTCGGGGCTGTTGACGGGTAGCTTCAGCGTGGAGCGCGCAGCCAAGCTTCCCGAGAACGACTGGCGGTCGCGCAACGCCGAGTTCGCGGGCGACAAGCTCGCGCGCAACTTGTGGCTCGCGAACGCGCTCGAGTCGGTCGCAAACCGGCATCTCACGACCGTTCCGGCGGTTGCCGTGGCTTGGACGCTTGCTTGGCCCGGCGTCACGGGCGCGATCGTCGGCGCGCGCAATGCGGAGCAGGTCGACGGTTGGATCGACGCGGCAGCTCTCGAGCTCACCGCCGACGACATGCGCGAGATCGCCGCCGCGATCGAGGCGAGCGGCGCCGGCAACGGTCCGAAGATGCCGGTGCTTGAAGTACAATCCGCGTAAAGCCGCATTCACGGAGCATCGCAGCATGAAATACACGACTTTGGCCGCTGCGCTTCTCGCTGCGACGAGCACGACGTCCGCCCTCGCCCACCACTCGCGGGCGAACTTCGATCTCGAGTCGGTCGTCGAGGTCGAGGGTGTCGTCACGGAGTTCACGTGGCGCAATCCGCACGCGTTCGCCGTCGTCGAAAGCACGAATCCGGACGGTACGAAGGAGCCGTGGACGTTCGAGCTCAATTCCACGCCCGTGCTCAAGCGGTTCGGCTGGACGCCGGATACGCTCAAGGTCGGCGATCGCGTCGTCGCGCGCGGCAATCCCGATCACGACGCGGAAAGACGCTTCATTTATGCGAACGTTTTCGTCAGGGACAGCAGCGAGATCTGGGCCTGGGGCGGACCGCCGCTCGCGCCCGCTCCGGCCGTGACCGCGGGCTCCACGGATTTCTCGGGCGTGTGGCGCATTCAGTTCAACCCGGGCTTCGACGTGCTCGGGCGCAATCGTCCCGATGACGTGCTCGTAAGCTCGCTGCCGGTGACGCCGAAGGGCCAAGCGCAGCTCGATACGTTCGATCCCGATCAGAACCCGAATTGGGACTGCGCGCCCGAGTCGATGCCGACGATCTTGGGTCACCCGTATCCGTTCGAGATCATCCGTGACGGCGACGAGCGTCTGCTCATGCATTACGAGGTCAACAACCTCAAGCGCGTCGTGCATCTGGGCATGGACGCGCACCCCGCCGACATCGCGCCGACTCCGCTCGGCCATTCGATGGGGCGTTTCGAGAACGGCGATCTCATCATCGAGACCGCCAAGTTCTCTCATGTGCGGTGGGGCAACGGCACGGGCGTCGACTCGGGCGAGCAGAAAACCACTGTCGAGCGTTACCGCCTGAGCGAGGACGGCAAATCGCTGACGCTCACATTCACGATGGAAGATCCCGAATATCTGACCGAGCCCGTGACGATCGAGAACCGGTACAGCCTGACGGCCGGCTACGAGCTCCAGGACTATCTCTGCGATCCGGCGACCTCGCGGCGTCACCTCACGGCGGGAGAAGAGTAGCCTCGGCCGTTATTCGCCGTCCTCGTCTTGCGCGGCCTGCGATGCGTCCTGCTCGGACATGTGCTGCATCATCTGCTCCATCATCTGGTGCATCATGCCCATGTGCTCTTGCATGGCCATCGGTCCGTGCATCATTTGGCCCATCATGGCCATGCCTTGATGCATGCTCTGCATATGCGCGGCCATCAAGCGCTGTCTTTCCTCGGGATCTTGCGTCGCGCGAATGGCCTCCATCTGCGCGTGCATGGCTTGCATGCGCGCCTGCATTTGCTGCATCTGCTGCATTTGCTGCGCGGCTTGTGGCTCCTCCGCGGGCGTTTCTTGGCCGAGCACGCCTGTCGACACCAGCGTTAGCAGAGCAAGGAGGGATAGCTTGTTCATAGACGTCTCCGATAGGGGCTGTAGAGACGATAGTAGGCCGGCAACCGCGGCGTTATAGGGAGTTGTACGTAGGCGGCGCCAGCCAATGCCGCCGCCGATGCCGGCATCCAGCATCGCCGGTATTCGCGCGGGGAAGATACCCGGCCCACGCTGTCCGGCGTCCGCCCCTAGTCGTTGAGAATGAACGTCACGCGGAGCCGTACGCGGTACTCGGTGATCTTGTTGTTCTCGACAACGACTTCCTGGTCCTCGACCCAGGCGCCGGAAACGTTCTTGAGGGTCTTCGTCGCCCGCTTGACGCCCGCTTTGATCGCGTCGTCCAAGCTCTTCCGCGACGTGCTCGTGATCTCCGTGATTCTCGCGACAGTCATCTGGATCTACCTTTTGTTGTTGGCAAGACAGTAGCCGGCCGGTACGCCGGTGATTATACGGACACGCACGACAGGCTCGAGCGCACCGCGCGTAGTGACCTAACCTGCGCGGCCGTGCTGCCAGTCGGAATACCAAATGGAAATGATGCATTCCCCTTCCGATTGAGCAGTTTTCCGGTCGCTACTGGCGGCCATCGCGGTGTGGACATGCTTTACCGCACCTTCCGGCAGCGACGCCAAGAATTTGTTGACTTCCTCTTCCAGCTTGTTCCGGTCTACGGACCAAGTCCCGCCGAACAGCTTGAGCTTCATTGGCTTCTCCCTGCGAAATTAGGACCGAATGCAAGTGCTCCGGCAGTTACGCCCGCAACGATCAAGCCGAGATCCGGCGGCACATCGAGAAGGAATGCCGCACTGCCGCCGACGACCGACCACAAGAGCGGCACGGCGAGCAGAGGTCTCGACTTCGCGCTACGGCTGAGACACAACAAACCAAGTGTGAAAATCACCGTCGGGCAAGGAACCCCGAATGTCGGCGCGGCCGGATACGCGTGCCCAGACGCCATATTCAACAGCGGATACAGAATGAGAGCGTACAGCACCATGCCGGCGCCTGACCATCCTCGAAGGTCGGCTTGGAACGAGTAATCGACATTGCGTCCCTTCCAAGAGAACAGAAAGAACACGGCGCTTTGCGCCAGGAACCCCGCGGAGAATGCGTACGCGAGCGGATTGATGCGCGCGAATTGGACGAAATGATAGGCGACTGCGCTCCAGGCCCAAAGGAGCCCGAGCAACGCATGAATCCAACGGTCCTTTGCCTTCAGAGGCGACATCGCAAGCAACGTTGCCGCGAGCCCGACGGCATACCACACGGCCTGCATCGGCCAGACCGCTTCGTTGTAGGCGGCGAACACGGCAAAGAACTCGTCGGCTGAGAACGGCAACATGAGTGACGTGACGTAGCTCACATGGCGCTGAGGCGCTTAGGGCTATCTTATCGGCATCGACATTCGACGGCCCGACGCATGCGTAACCTTACTGTCCCCGCGATCACTCTTTTCGTTGTCGTTGGTGCGTGCACTTCTTTCAGCTCGCCGCCGCCCGAGAGCTCGCGTCCCGCCGCCGCCACGCGTCCCGCTGTTACGGTACGGCCCGTCGCGGTGTTTTCGTTGAGCGCCGAGGACGCGGCGGCCATTCGCGCCTACTACGGCGCGAGCGTCGGCGGCCGCGGCAACGGCAGAGGCCGCAACGGCGGCTTACCGCCCGGCATCGAGAAGAATCTCGCGCGCGGCAAATCCCTGCCGCCCGGCATCGCGAAGCAATATCTGCCGCCGGATCTGCTGCGCAGGCTCCCTCCGCCCGCGCGCGGCATGGAATACGTCGTCGTGGCGGGCAAGCTTCTGCTCGTCGAGATAGCGACGCAGGTCATCCACGACGTCTTGATGGAGGCCGTGTTCGATTAGGGGTGGGATCGCGGCGGGACGCCGCTCCTACAAGGGCGGCGGCGCGCGGCGCGCGCTTTGAGGTAAGCTTCCCCTCAACCGCCCAAAAGACCGATAAAGAGGAGGCTTCGATGCGCGCCACGAAGACGGCGTTACGCCGCGTGACCTTCGGGATCCCATGCATCTTGCTCGGCCTGCTCACGGCGTGCTCTCCGTCTGAGCCGCCCGCCGGCGAGCCTCCGGCCGGCGGCGAAGCGCCGGCGGCGTCGACCGCCACCGTGTTCGCAGGGGCGCGCGTCATCGTCGGCGACGACACAGCGCCCATCGAGAACGCCACGTTCGTCGTCGACGGCGGCCGCTTCGTCGCGGTCGGCAGCACGGGTGCGGTCGACGTCCCCGAAGGCGCAGCGCGCGTCGACCTCGCGGGTCTCACGGTCATGCCCGCGATCGTCGATACTCACGTGCACTTGAGCCGCGAGCGCGACACGCTCGTCACGGACCTCGAGCGCCGCGCATATTTCGGCGTCGGCGCCGCCATGAGCTTGGGCCAGGATGCCGAGGACGCCGTGTTCCAAGTGCGCGACGAAACCATCGAGGGCGCCGCACGCTATCGCACGGCCGGCCGCGGCATCACTAGCCCTGAGCCGGGCCGCTCGGACATTCCGTACTGGATCACGACCGAAGACGAAGCGCGCGCCGCCGTGCGGGAGCAAGCCGCACTCCGCGTCGACATCATCAAAGTCTGGGTCGACGACCGCAACGGCATGTATGAGAAGCTCACGCCGGAGCTTTACGGCGCCGTCATCGATGAAGCCCACAGCAACGGGCTCCGCGTCACGGCGCACATTTACACGTTGGAGGATGCGAAGGGGCTGCTCCGCGCCGGCGTCGACGCGTTTGCCCACGGGGTGCGCGATACCGACGTCGACGACGAGATCATCGCGCTGCTTAAGGAGCGCCCTGACTTCGTGCTCGTGCCGAACCTCGCCGACCGCGGCATCGTCACGGATTTGAGCTGGCTCGGCGGAACGCTTCCGGCTGCGCAGCTTGCGGAGCTGCAAGCGGCCGCGACGGACCGCCCGGCGGCGCAGGCCGCGTTCGCGATCCAGGCACGCAATCTCGCGCGGCTCGCCGGCGAAGGCGTCAAGATCGCGCTCGGCACGGACGGCAATATCCCTTGGTCCGCACACCTCGAGATGGCCGATATGGTCGCCGCAGGCATGACGCCAGCCGAGGTCATCGTGGCCGCGACGAGCAACGCGGCCGAGTTCCTGGGGCTCGAGGACGCGGGCATCGTGGCCGCCGGCAAGGCCGCCGACTTCATCGTGCTCGAGGCCAATCCTCTCGACGACATCACGAACACGCGGCGCATCCGCTCCGTGTACTTGCGCGGCACCGAGGTCGAGCGCGCCGTCTACAACTGAGCGAACAGCGCGGGATCAGCCCCTCGGCACTACTCCTGCGATCGGCCCCTCGCCGGCCCGATAGTGATCGACGGTGCGGCCGTCGCCGTCGAGCGTGACTCGATAGAGCACGTCGTTCGGTTGGCGAAAGCTCAACGTTCCGCGCGCGTCGAGCCCCAAGAGCATCGACACCATGACACGGCCGATGATGCCGTGCGAGATGATCGCGATGTTGCGCGCGGGATCGCTGAGCAGCTCCTCGACGAACGGCGCCGAGCGCTCGATCATGTCGGGATAGTTCTCGCAATTGGGGCCGCGGTAGTGAAAGTGGTCGGCTTCGAAAGCGGCCCATTCGTCGACCCACTTCACCTTGACCTCGTCGTAGAGGTAGCCGGTCCAGTCGCCGCAATTCCATTCCTTGATGCGCTCGTCGTAGCGCACGGGCAGGCGAAGGTGACGGCTGACGATCTCGGCGCTGCGGCGGGCGCGGTTCAACGGCGACGAATAAAGCGCCTCGATGCCGAGCGTCGCGAGCAGCCGCGCGTTGGCTTCCGATTGCTCGACGCCGAGCGCGCTCAACGGCGAATCCGACTGGCCTTGCATGCGCGCCGTCGCGTTCCACTCCGTCTCGCCGTGGCGCATGAAGAACAGACGCTTCAAGGGTTCTGTTCACCGTAGCTCAAGTTCGTCGCCTTGCCGCGAAAGACTCTGTTCGAGGTCGAGCATATTTCCCCCGTAGGAGCGAGCTCCGCTCGCGATTCTTCATCTTTGCGAGCGAAGCTCGCTCCTACAATGGCACGGCGTTGAAGGTTCCGGCTTGGTAGTCGCGAATGGCCTGCGAGATCTCGTCGCGCGTGTTCATCACGAATGGGCCGTAGGCGACGACGGGCTCGCCGATCGCCTCGGCGTGGCCGACGAGCAGGACCGCGTCGCTCACGGCGTCGATCTCGACCGTGTCGCCCGAGTCCCCGAGCTCGACCAAATGAAATTGCGTCGCTCGCTCGCCGGCGACACTTACGGTGCCACGCACGACGTACAGGAACACGTTGCGTCCCGCGACGTCGGGAAACGCCACGTGCCCGCCCGCCCCGAGCTCGACCGTTGCCATGAAGACGTCGGTCAGCGGCTGCATCGCCCCTTGACGCCCGTTCCATCGGCCCGCGACGAGATTCACGGTACCTTTGCCGTCCTGCGTCGGCACCGCGGGAATCGCATCGCGCTGCAGTCCGATGTAGCGCGGCGGCGCCATCTTGAGCTTCGAAGGCAGGTTGACCCAAAGCTGGAGGATCTCGAGCGGCCCGCCGCGTTGTTTGAACTCTTCGGGCGAGAGCTCCGCATGCACGAGCCCCTTGCCTGCCGTCATCCACTGGATACCGCCGGCTTTGATGATGCTCTCGTGCCCCGCGCTGTCGAGATGCGCGAGCTCGCCCGTCAGAATGAACGTCACCGTCTCGAATCCGCGATGCGGATGCGGCCCGAACGGCAAGCCGCGGTTCCGCGGCGGATACACTTGCGGCCCGTGGTGATTCAGAAACAGGAACGGATCGACCTGCTCGATCTCAGGTCCCGGCACGGGCCGGCGCGTCGTCAAGTCGGCGATGTCGTCGCGCAGCGCTTCGTGTTGGCGTTTGACGGTCTTGCTCGCCACGTTCAATTCCGCGACCGCGCTTCCGCGAGCGCCTCCGCCGCCGCTTTGTCGTCGACCTTTTCGACTTTGACGATCTGACACCTTTCCAGCCGCCGGTCGACGCCGCGATAACGAATGTCCGCGCTCGAATTCGAGCAGACGCGGCTCATGCGGCTTTGAATCGCGATCTCGAATGAGTCGCGCAACCCGATACAATTCGGGAACATCGTCAAGAGAAACATCTCGTCGCTGCGCCCTTCGATGAAAACGAACTCATTGTTCAAGGCATCGAAGCTGCGCACCTCTCTCACGTAGAAGCACCCTTCCTCGACGGTCGGCGGAATCGAGGCGGCGTCGACTTCAGTTGCGTCGGTCTCCGCGTCATCCCGGGCATCCTCGGCGTCCTCCTGCGCAAGTACGTACGCGCCGAAAAGGCCCAAAGAACACATCGCGGCGAGCGCTAGAGCGCGCAGAGCTTGCATGATTCTCTCCTGGTTACCTGCGGTGATCGGCGAAGCGTTACTCGGCCCCGGCTCGCTCCGCGGCACGCGCTGCGCGCAGAATGTTCTCGAGCCCGCGGTTGCCTTCGTGGCATGCGTACTCGAACATCGGCGACTCGGAATCGCGCTTGAGCGGCATCGCGAAGGCCCAAGGCGCCTCCCAGGTCGCGGGATCCTCGAAGCGCACTTCCCAACGCAACGTGCTCGCGTCGACCGGCGTGAAGCGCTCCGTGAGCTTGAGCTTCGTGCTCGCGTTGCGATACGCGGCACCTTCGCGGAAATTCGTCGTCTCGACGACGAGCGTGTCGCCTTCCCAATGACCGCGGGCATCACCCATGTAAAAGTCGAACGTCTCGGGCAGCCGCGGCTGATCGCCGAGCGGGATCACGCGCGCCTCGTGGACCATCTCGTAACGGATTACTACGTAGCCCGGCGCCTGCGTGATGTCGTAGGCATTGCCGTAGATCACGGGCATCATCGATCCCGGCACGCCGCGGCTGATGCAGCGATCGTAGAGGCTCATGTCGGTATAGGTGTCCGGCGCATCGCGTCTGCCGAGCGCTGCGCGCTGCGCGGCTTGGCGCGCGCGGCCCTCCTCCGTCAGCGGCGGGATCTTGCCGTCGGCGGGCTCGATGACGTGCCACGGCTGGGTGTTGACGGCATCGAGATGCTCGTACCAGTGCGGCGGGCCCGCGCCCGTGTCTTCCTGCGCCGAGCCGCCGATGCGCCCCGCGGCTTCTCGGGCGCGCGCCAGACGTTCCTCGCGCAGCTTCGCCATCTCTTCGGGACCGAACTCATCGAGGCTGCGGCCCGCGAACTCGTCGGGGCGCTCGAGCGGCGTGCCGTTCTCGTCCTTGTTCGTATAGACGCCTTGAATGTCGGGGTCGCCCCACGGCGTGCGCGGCGGGGTCCAATCTCGGGCCTCGGCGGCGGGATCTTGCGCCGGCGCTTCGAGCCAGCCCACAAGAAGCAAGGCCCAAGTCGTGACAGCAATGGTTGCTCGCATGCACCGATCGTAGAAACGCGTCCGGCCCCTGTCAAACGCGGCCGTCGGGGTTGTTCGCGCGCGGGCTATTTTGCCGCTGTTTCGGAAGGATCTGCCGAATAGAGCCGGCGCTCGGCCTCGATCCAATCCGATGCCGCATCTCCCGCAATGCCGTCCGCCCGGCGCCGTTCGTAAAGGTTGTATGCGAGGACGCGAATGTGCTCCTCGCTTGCCTTACTCGGTTGCTCGTATTGCTGCCTGGAGACCTTGGCCGCCGTCATCCTTTGGCGCCTGCTGCCTACCGTTGCCGCCATGAGAGTTCTCCTCCGGTCAAAATGATTGCCTCCGCGTCGCTTAGCCAACCTCCTGTTGCAGCCTGGCATCCACTTCTTGTTCCGCCGTGAGCCAGTCCGCAACAGGATCGCCGCCCTCGAAACCACGATGCTCGGCGCAGCGATAGGCCGCCCTCGCAATCATGGCCTGCCTTTGTGCCATGGTCACCGTACGCCGCTTATCCAGCCAGCTAGCTACCGCGTTCACCTGCGGTGTGTCGTCTTTGATCTGGTGTGCGGGCATCTCGCAAACGCCGATACCTCGAGCAGCGGCGTGCACGTAGTTTTGGCTGTCGCGGAGCGCCGCGATCATCGGGATCTTTAGACTAGTGAGAAAGCGCAGAAGCATCTGATAGCTCTTCGTCCTGGTTCGAACCCGGTTCGCAACGATCGCCAGTCTCCGCTCGCTCCTATCCAGTTGCACGTCCAACAGAAGCTCCGCGATGAAGCGGGTTGCCGAATAGACGTCAACCTCGGATGGCTGGATCGGAAGCAATATGCTGTCGGCAAGGTACGTGTAAGCGTGCAGCCGTTCGTGAGGTATTGCCGCCGGCAGGTCGACGATCACGGTGCTGGAATCAGGCTGGACTTGGAGGCCGGACGGCTCCGGTGCATCAAAGCCTTCACTGTAGCCTCGGATGCCGTAGATCGGGGGCCGGTCCCGGGGACGCTTTTCCAGCCAGCGAATGCAGAACCCTTGCGGGTCGCAGTCGATTAGGGTTGGGGGTGGGCCGCGCAGCGCGAAGAAACTCGCCAAGTTGGTTGCGAGCGTCGTTTTGCCGCAACCTCCTTTGGGATTCAGAACGACAATCTTATGCAGATTGTCCGCGCCCGTGATGCTGATCACCGTTCCGCCCGGATCCCCCGCAGTTGAAGACAATCGCGCGATTGCCGCCGGTACGAAAACGCATAGAAAGCCGACTCCGAATACAGAATACTCCGGGGATGTGTCTACCACAAGAGTTAGACACGCATGCGCACGCGAAGCGCAACATGTTGCATCGCTCACGGTCCGTCGCGCGAAGTCGTTCGAGCCGTGTTCCTTATCCAGACCGCCATCTCTTCGGAGCTGCTCACGACAAAGGACCACAATTGCCGGCCCATCGCCCCACCCTCTTCCGCAATTCGATCCAACGGCGTGTACTCGGCCTCGGACGAAGACCTCACGAATCTATCGTAGATCCTTTGTGACTCCTCGGGATCGAATGATGAAGACAAATAGCCGCCGAACGGAAGAGAATCCACGAACTCGCGCATCATGTCCGTGTCCACGCGCCCGTCGTCGTCGTAGTCGAAATAGAACTGCCACGTTAAGAGACTCGATCGCGCAGCTCCAAACTGGACGCCTTGCTCGAAATCGTCGATGGCCACAGTGGCCACCATGTGGTAGATCGTATATCCGTCTGCATCGGCAGCGCGCTCGGTATCGGTAACCGCTGGAGCAAGAACATAGATCCCCGGTTCGAGCAAGAGCGGTGTAATGCTCCTTCTCAATGCCCGAGCGGCTTCCCCGCTGTCGACGGCTTGCTCGACGTCCGAGACAGACCTAGCAACCTCGGCTAATTGCTCCTGCAGCGAAGCGACCTCGCCGCCAAGTCGGTCCAGTTCCTCGATGAGCAAGTGTTGGCGCACGACGATCACCAATGAGATCGCCAAAGCCACGAGCAGCACGGACAGTAGAGCTCGAGAGTTCATAGGCTCCGATGGATACGGCCGATCGCAAGGGCGCGCGAGGACTTTCGGAGGACACGATCATGATACTGCTTACCCGCCCGCGATCGCTCCCATGATCAAGAACGGCTCCGCGCCCGACGCGACGGCATTCGGCAGCGGCGCGTCCGGCGCATCGTGGGTCACGTCCTCGCTGCATGCGAAGAACCGCACGAGCGGGCGCCGCCGCCGCGTCGCGTGATCGCGAATCGTGCCGCGGAGCATCGGGTAGCGGGCCTCGACCGCGTCGAGGATCGAGCTCTGCGTTACGGGACCTGCGACGTCGATCTCAACCTCGCCGTCGACCTTGGCGAGCGTTCGCAAGTGATGCGGAAGCACGACGCGAATCATGAGATCGTTTGCACCTCGACCGACAGCACGCTCGGAAGGTCGCGCACGATCGGATTCCAGCGGTCGCCGCCGTCCGCCGACACGTACACCTGCCCGCCCGTCGTGCCGAAGTAGACGCCGCAAGGATCGAGCGAGTCCACGGCCATCGCATCGCGCAGCACATTGACGTAGCAATCCTTCTGCGGCAACCCTTTGGTCAGCGCTTCCCACTCGTTGCCGCCCGTGCGGCTGCGGTAGACGCGGAGCTTCCCCTCGGGCGGATAGTGCTCCGAATCGCTTTTGATCGGCACGACGTAGATGGTCTCGGGCTCGTTGGCGTTGACGTCGATCGGAAACCCGAAGTCGCTCGGCAAATCGCCGCTCACTTCGCGCCACGTGGCGCCGGCGTCGTCGCTGCGCATGACGTCCCAGTGCTTTTGCATGAAGAGCGTTTGCGGCCGCGACGGGTGCATCGCGATACGGTGCACGCAATGGCCGACCTCCGCGTTCGGGTCCGGAATGTATTGCGACTTCAAGCCGCGGTTGATCGGCTGCCAAGTGTTGCCGCCGTCGTCGGTGCGAAACGTTCCGGCCGCCGAGATCGCGATGAAGATTCTCTTCGGATCTTTGGGGTCGAGCAGAATCGTGTGCAGGCACATGCCGCCGGCGCCGGGCTGCCACCTTGGACCTGACTCGTGGCCGCGCAAGCCCGCAAGCTCGTGCCACGACTTGGCGCCGTCGGTCGTCTGAAACAGCGCCGCGTCCTCGACGCCCGCGTAAACGACGTCGGGATCGTCGAGCGCGGGCTCGAGATGCCACACGCGCGCGAACTCCCACGGGTTCTGCGTGCCGTCGTACCACTGGTGCGTCGTCAGCGGCTTGCCGCTTTTCGGCGACGTGTCGTAGACGAACTTGTTGCTCTCGCCCTTCGGCATCGGCGGGCCTTCCGCAACGTCGGCGGCTTGCTCGGGCGGCGCGCCCTCCGATCCCGGCTGCTCCCAGGTCCGGCCGCCGTCGCTCGAGCGTTGGATGATCTGGCCGAACCAGGCGCTCGTCTGCGACGCGTAGATGCGGTCGGGGTCCGCCGGCGAGCCTTTGACGTGGTAGATCTCCCAGCCCGCGAAGTGCGGCCCCGCGACGGACCATTGCTCGCGCTTGCCGTCGGAGCTCAAGATGAAGGCGCCCTTCTTGGTGCCGACGAGGACTCGGATTGCGGTCATGTTGTTTCTCCTTTCAAACTCCGACGTACTTCGCATAGACGCTCCGCGCGACGCTCGGCTCGTTCGTGCCGTGAACGATCGCGCGGCCGTCGGGAAATAAGCTCAATACATACGCCTTGCCGCTGTCGGTGATCTCGGCGCGAATCATGAAACGGCTCGCGGCGACGTTGCCGTGCCGGCGCAGCCTCGCGGCGATCTCGTCGAGATCGACCGGCGCCGTATTCTGCCGGTGCGTGAGCTGCACGGCCTCGCGGCCGCACAGCGTCGTCGCGCCGGAGCCGAGCTTGCCGTCGAGATACTCGAAGTTGCCGTGCTTGCAGCACGGACAGTCGCCGTGCTCGTAGGCGCGGGCGACCTTGAGCTCGACGATCGTATTGGCCCAAAGGTCGATGTTGAGCATCGTCGGGCAGACATGGTCGAGGTTGCCCGTGAGCACTTTGAGCGCTTCGGCGACCTCGAAGCTCGCGACGATTCCGACGGCGGGCGCCATGACGCCGGCCGTGTCGCAGGTCGGGTTCGTGCCGGGCGGCGGCGCCTCCTCGAAGAGGCAGCGCAGGCACGGCGTCGCTAGGTTGCGGCCCGAGCCCGTCTCCCACGGCGCCTTGCCTTCCCGCGTGTGCGGCAGGATCGCGAACGCCGCGCCCACGGTGCCGACGGCACCGCCATAGATATAAGGAATGCCGTGCTTGACCGCGAAGTCGTTCGCGAGATACCGCGTCTCGAAGTTGTCGAGGCCGTCGACGAGGACGTCCGCACCCTCTGCATAACGCTCGATATTCCTGTGGTTCAAGTCGTCGACGATCGCCGTGACACGGACTTCCGAGTTGGTCCGCGCGATCCGGCGCCGCGCCGCTTCCGCTTTGGGGATTGCGTCGGCGACGTCCTGCTCGTCGAACAGCACCTGGCGCTGGAGGTTCGTAAGCTCTATACGATCGCGGTCGACGATGACGAGGTGGCCGACGCCTGCGCGGGAGAGCAGGTCGGCGATCACGGTACCGAGCGCGCCGCACCCGAGCACGAGCGCCGTCGACGCGAGGAGCTTGCGCTGCCCCTCCTCCCCGAAGCCGGGCAAGAGCATCTGGCGGTGATAGCGGGACAGGGGCTCACTCATACTTGGTAATCGTTCGGCGAAGGCCGGGATCGACAATGCAACGGAGACGTTAGAATACGCCAGCATGGAAGCCACAACGAAGGACACACGATGACCTCGAATCAGCCCAGTGACACGACCCGCATCGACGAGATCGCCGCCGGCATCTATCGCATCAGCACGGCGTTGCCGCCTCCCGCCGTTGCCGGCGGTTTCACGTTCAACCAGTTCCTCATCGCGGACGATGCGCCGCTGCTTTTTCACACGGGACCGCGCAAGCTCTTTCCGCTGACGCGCGCGGCCATCGACCGCGTGCTGCCCGCGGCGAAGCTTCGCTACGTCGCATTTTCGCATTTCGAGCCCGACGAATGCGGCGCCCTCAACGAGTTCCTCGCGGTGGCGCCCCGCGCGGAGCCCGTGTGCGGCCAAATCTCGGCCATGGTGTGCATGGGCGACTACGCGGATCGCGCCGCCCGCGCCCTGGCCGACGGCGAGGACCTCGAGCTCGGACGCCACACGATCCGTTGGCTCGACGCGCCGCACGTGCCGCACGGCTGGGATTGTGGATTCATCGCGGATATGACGACGCGCACGTTGTTCTGCGGGGATCTCTTCACTCAGCTCGGCGCCGAACATCCGGTTGTGACGACGGACGACATTCTCGCGACGAGCGACGCGGCCCGGCGCTCCATGGACTACTACGCGTATTCGCCCAATACGGCGCCGATCCTCAAGAAGTTGGCGGACACGCGGCCGACGACGCTCGCGTGCATGCACGGCGCGTCGTGGCGAGGGGACGGCGCGGCGCTCTTGGGTGCGCTCGGCCGGAGCCTCGGCGTGACGGTCGGCTAACGCGCGTCCTCGTTCGCGGAGTCGCGCGCGAACGTGAGCCAGCCGTTTCCCTGGAACGACAGGCGCAGCATCTCGCCGCGCATTTCGTACAGCGTGACCGCGCCGATCGCGCGCAAGTACTCGTCCGCGATCGACGGCGGCGGACATGCCGCGAGCGTCCCGACGACGGCGCCGACCATGAGACGCCGTCCCTCGGGCTGCTGGTACGCGCCCGTGTACCGGTTGCAGTGCGCTTGACCGGCGAACCGTCCGTCCGTGAATTCGATCGTATAGCGAGGCTCAGCGGCGACGGCCTCTTCGGCCCCACCCGGGCGCTCGATCGCGACGAGCCGCCAAGCACCCCCGGGGATCGGTTCGACGGCCGCGCCGGCGCCGTCATCGCCTTCTGCCGGTGCGCCTTCCGCCCCAGCCTCGGGATCGCCGGGCGGCACGGGTTGCCCGGCGCCGGGACCGCCGCCGGTGCGCTGCACCAAGATCTCGACGTCTTCGGCGGGCTCGAGCACGGGAAAATGAGACGCCGTCGTGAACACGAGGTTGCCATCCGCCGTGCGAATCGCGGCGCGCACACCGTAACGGCGATTCGGCTCGATGCGATCGGCCGCGTAACGGAGCTCGAACGCAATCGGCACTTGCCGGCCTTCGGTCGCAATCGTTTGCTCGGCGATCACGACGGCCGGCGCATCCGCGATCGAAACGTCCTCGAGGCGAACCTCGACGGTGGCGCCGGGCGGCAACGCCATGCGCTCGCGGTACGTCACGGTGCCCACGAGAACACCTTCGGGCGCCGCGCTCGCGTCCGGCGTCTCTTCCGCCGGTTGGCAGCCGCCGAGCGCAGCTGCCGCGAGGAACCCGACCCAGAGAGTGCTCACCGTCGTTCTTCGGTAAGTCATGACCGCGACCTCCTGCAGGTTTTCGATCTCAGGATAGCGCGCCCGGTCCCCTCTCTCCACGCGCGCCGACGGCCGCCGGCGCCCTCCGCGGAGGGCCGTGTCGTCCGCCCGCGCGACGCCGCAATTCGCGCCCGCGATCACGTTCTCGCGCCGGTTCCCCCACAGGTCCCATGCATGGGACGTGCCGTCCGATATCGGAACCACCCGGATCGGGAAGTTGCATCGCTTCGAGAAGCTCGGCTCTGATAAATCAATCGGTTGAGCCACGCGGCGGTGATGGCACGTTCGATGCAGACGTGAGGACATCTGCGCCAGGAGCCGAGGACGACAATGCTATCCAGTCTCTGGAACGACGTTCGATATTCGGCGCGCACGTTGGGGCGCAATCCCGGCTTCGCAGCCGCGGCGATCGTGACGATCGCGCTCGGCGTCGGCGTCAACACTGGTATCTTCACCGTGCTGAACGGCGTGCTCTTCCGCAACCTGCCCGCGCCCGACGCGCACGAGCTCGTCGCGATCCAGCAGACGCTCGAAGGTGTGCCGGATCGCGAGGGCGGTTTCGAACGCGGCCCCTTCTCGACCGCGGAGTACCGGTTCTACGCCGAGCGCACGCAGACGCTCTCCGGAATCCTCGGCCACTCCGACCCAACGCAGACGACGCTCGGCGGGGAGTCACCGCAGCAGATTCTCGGCACGATCGTCACTTGCGATTACTTCGACGTCTTGCAGCAGCCGCCCGCGCTCGGCCGCGGGCTCACCGCGCAGAATTGCGAAACCGGCGCGGACCCCGTCGTCGTGCTCGCGCATGACCTCTGGACGACGACGTTCGAGGCGGACCCGCAAGTCGTCGGCCGCACGATCGAGCTCAATCGGCAGCTCTTCACTGTCGTCGGCGTAGCGCGCGAAGGCACGCACGGCGGCTTCGGGGTCTACAGGACTGCGTACTTCGCGCCGATCTCGGCGCAGCCGCTGCTCTTGCCGAACGAGAACACCTACGACAACGACAACAGCAGCTGGCTCACCCTCGTCGGCCGGCGTGACGCGAGCCTCGACCAGGTGCGCGCGGAGCTCGGCGTCATCGCGGCGCAGCTCGACGGCCAGGAGCCCGGCCGCACGACGACCGTGCACATCGAGCGCGCCACGCCGCTCGGCATGTTGGGCTTCCTCCGCCCCATCCTGTTGACTGTCGCGAGCGTCGTCATGGCGCCGTTCGCGCTCGTGCTCCTGATCGCCTGCGCGAACGTCGCAAATCTCCTGCTCGCGCGGGCGACCGCGCGAAGCCGCGAGATCGCCGTGCGCCTCTCGCTCGGCGCGAGCCGCGCGCGCGTGATTCGGCAGCTCCTGACCGAGAGCCTGCTAATCTCGGCCGCAGGCGGGGCCCTCGGCTCCGTGCTCGCGCTCTGGTCGTTCCAGGGGCTGATTGCGTTCGCGCTGCCGACGTTCTCGCCCGTCGGCGTTCCGCCGTTGTTCGTCGACGCGAGCCCCGACGTCCGTGTGTTGGCGCTCACGTTGGCGCTGACGTTCGGCACCGGAATACTGTTCGGCCTCGCACCGGCGTTGCGGATCTCGAAACCTGACCTGCACACGGCGATCAAGCAGGACGCGTCCGGCACCGGAAGCCGGAGAGGCGGCCGGCTCCAGGGCACGCTCGTCGGGGCGCAAGTCGCCATGTGCCTGGTGCTCATGATCGGCGCGGGGCTCATGCTCCGCGGCCTGAACGCGACGCAGACGATCGATCCGGGCTTCGAATATCGCAACGTCGCCGTGGCGTCCTACGACTTGCGAGGCGGCGGCTACGATCCGGCGGAAGCCGCCGTGTTCCAGAGGCGGCTGCTCGAGGAGGTCAGCGCGCTGCCCGGTGTGGAGGCGGCCGCGCAGGCCGTGCTCGAGCCGCTGCGCGCCGACAGCGAGTCCGCGGCGATCCGTCTGCCGAGCCAGGACCGAAGCGAATTCCGCATCGTCGATTTCAACGGCGTCACCGCCGGATACTTCGACCTCGTCGGGATCCCGATCGTGCGTGGACGCGCGTTCGAAGATGCCGACATGACGGATGCGTCGGTCGCCGCGATCGTCACCGAGGCGACCGCGCGCAACCTCTGGCCGAGCCAGGATCCGCTCGGCCAGACGGTGGTCATGGCCGTCGGGCCGGATCAGGAGCTGGCGCTCAACGTGGTCGGCGTCGTAAGAGACGCGCAAGTGTCGACCGTCGGGCAGATCGAGCCGTATTACCTCTACCTGCCGGCCGCTCCGCGCGCTGCTCAGTTGCTCCAGCTCCTCGTCAAGAGCCGCACCGACTTCGCCTCGACGGCCGCGGCCATCCGGACTGCCCTGCAGGCGCTCGATCCTGGCCTCGCGGTCAGCGTGAACCCGCTCGAAGCCAACCTCGACTACTGGCGAAACCTCTCGGGCACGCTGACGGCGCTCGGCGGGGCACTCGGCGTCCTCGCGCTCGTGCTCGCGTCCGTCGGCATCTACGGCGTCGTCGCGTACTTCGTCGGCCGGCGCACGCGCGAGATCGGCATCCGCATGGCGCTCGGCGCGCGCGCCGGCGACGTGCTCGGGCTGGTGCTGAAACGCACGATGCGCCCGGTCGTCATCGGCGCCGTGGTCGGCATCGCGGCGGGGGCCGCCGCATCGAGCATTCTATCGAGCGTCCTGTTCGGCGTGAGCCCCTTCGATCCGATCGGCATGGGGGGAGCCACGCTTTTCGTGCTCGCCGTCGCGCTCGTGGCCGGCATCGTGCCGGCACGGCGCGCGTCTCGGGCACAGCCGACGGCGGCGTTGCACTACGAGTGAACGAAAGCAAGTAAAGGCCGGCGGTTACATCGCTCCCGTGAGGCTCACGAACACGCCGCGGTGATCGAAACTCAGGTCCGTGAGATCGTCCGAGAAGTCCGTGAAGTTGTAGCCGGTCCCGATCTTGAAGTGCCTGTTCAAGTAGCGGGACACGACGATCACGGCGCCGCTCCGGCGGTCCCGCAGATCGGGCATGTCGAGCAGCCGGCCTTCGATCATGCCCTCCCAATCCTTCTCGAAGCGGAAGTCCGCGCGCAGCACATACAGGTTGGCCGTGTTGTCGAAGAACTCGGGATTCTCCCGATCGAGACTCATTTGGCCTCGCCGATGCGCGTACTTGCCGCCCAAAGACCAGCGGGGCGTGAGGTCATACGTCAGGTCGAACGCGGCGACATTGCTCTTTTGGATGAACTCCGCGGCGGTGCTCCTCAACGTGATCTGATCCGTGGTCGGCACGTTGTAGAAGTACGTGTATTTGAGCAACGCGTTCAGCCGATCGTGACGAACGGGCCGAAAGGCGTAGCCGAGCACGGCCTCGGTGTAGCCGCCATCGTAGAACTGCCCGATCGAGCTCACGCTCTCGGAGTGGTTCAACTTGCCGAGCAGGCGCGAGTCCGGCGTGATCTGGTACTTGAAGTTGTTCCTGAAGAGCCAGGTCTCCCTCGTGCTGAATGAGAGGTCGGGTTGCTCGATCTCGTCGGAGCGGTACTCGATGCCGCTCGAGAGCTGCACGGCGTCGAAGCCGTAACCGATGCGGAAGCCCGCGGCGCGGCGATTGGTCTCGGCGCCCGTCAGAGTATCTCTGAGCGTGCCGATGTCCGTGCTCGCTCCTAAGTTCAGTCGTTCCGTGGGCGCGAGGCTGATGCCGGTGGCATGAGTCAGGCCGGACGCCCAATCGCTGTTCTGGTAGCGTTCCTCGAGGTACACGCTCGTGCTGTCCGAGAGGCGCGTTTTCACGCCCGCGATCAAGTTGCCCTCGCTGCCGCTCGTCGCGCGCAGGCCGTTGTCGGTGCGCTCATTCTCGAGCGTGTAGTTCAAATACAGGCTCGTGCGCTCGGAATGCATGTAATTGGTGCCGAGTCTGCCGCCGGCGCCGAGGTCGCCGTCCGATACCTCCGCGTTGATACGCAGCCGCTCGGAAATGCGATACG
>Ga0209320_10000436_pt1 | contig 21469 bp, 19 predicted proteins | sample Rifsed13ft4_FD_184008 | JGI IMG/M metagenome (GOLD analysis project Ga0209320, IMG submission 184008) | Soil microbial communities from Rifle, Colorado, USA - sediment 13ft 4 (version 2) | ecosystem: Environmental > Terrestrial > Deep subsurface > Rock core/Sediment | place: Rifle, Colorado... | reverse complement strand
CGCGTTGCCGCGCGGCTGGCGCAAAGTCGAGCGCATGACGCCGGAGGCGTGAAGAGTCGCGAGCGAAGAGAAGAGAAGAATCGCGAGCGAAGCTCGCTCCTACAGATTCAAATTATCCTTCGAGCACGACGTCAGGCTCGTGCAGATAATGGCCTTGCACGTAGCTCACGCCGAGCTGGAACAGCACGGCCATGGTATTTGCATCTTCGACGCGTTCGGCGATCGTGAGGATCTTGCGCTTCTCCGCGGCCTTGATGAAGCCGCGAACGCGCTCTTGCAGCTCCGTGTCGAGGGACAGGGTTTGCATCAGGGAGCCGTCTACCTTGAGATAGTTCATCGCCATGTTCGACAACACTCGCATGGGGTCGCGGCCGATCCCGAAATGCTCGATCGCGAAATAAAAGCCCGCGGCCTTCAGTTGCTCGGCCAGCGCATTCGTCTGCTTGAGATACTGGGTCGCATTCTCTTCGCTGACTTGGAAGCAGAATCGCGCCGGGTTCACGTGCTGCTCGGCGAGCAACTGCGTCACCCACGGGAGCAGCGTCGCATCGAGCACGGACTCGTGCGAGAGCTTCACGAAAACCATATCGAGGTTCTGCTTTGCACACAGGCCGGCGGAAGCGGCGATGACCCAGCGATCGATCGGACGCAACAATCCGTTACGTCCGGCCGCGGCCATGAATTCCGTCGCGGCGACCTCGTCGCCTTGCTGGTCGATCATGCGTAGGACCGTGTCGTAGACGCGCGACGCCTTGCCCGTCAGGCTCGCGATCGGCAGATGCACGAGCTTGAAGCGGTTTTCGACGAGCGCTGCTTTGATCTGGTGGACCCACAAGGCGTCGAAGCGTTGCACGCGCGTGCTCTCGTCCGAAGTCTCTTCGAGCACGACTTGGTTGCCGCCACGCTTGCGGCCGCGCTGGTTGGCGCGCTCGGCGTCGCTGATCAAGCCCTCCACGCGATCCGTGCCCGGCCCGATTTCCGCGAGACCGATCGTGCAGGCGAGCGATAGCGTCTTGTTCGCTACTTCGAAGATGTGATTGGAGATTTGCGCGATGAGGTGCTCGGCCCAAGCCTCGATGTCACGCAGCGTGCCGCGCTCGAGCACGATCGTGAATACAGTGCCGCCGAAGCGTCCGTGGAGATCGTTGTCATGGGCCACGCTGCGCAGCAGCTGCGCGAGCTGCACGATGATCTCTTCGCTCGCGAGCGGGCCGACCTCATCCTCGATTTCGCCGAACTTGTCGGGGCGAAGATAGGCCAGAGCGCGCACGCCGCCGCGCGGCGGCGCGTCCAGCCGATCCGTCAACAGCTCGATGAAGCGGCGGCGATGGTAAAAGCCGGTTACCGGATCCACATGGACGGCCTTCTCGAGGAGCTCCTCGGGCTCTCGGCGCAGCTCGGCCTCGCGCGGCACGCTGAGCTTGATCGCCGGCTCGCCGTCGAAGAACGCGGATTCCATCGACAGCTTGAGCGGCAAGGTCGAGCCGTCGCCCGTCACGGCGGTGACCTTGAGAGGCTCGCCGTTCCAATGCCCTTTCGCGCAAGCGATGAGCGCGCCTTTGAGCACGGGCTGGCTGTTCGCGTCGAAGGAATCCATGAGGGGGCCGAGCTGGAGCTCGGTCTGTCCGAGGAGATCCGCCCACGCTTGATTGGCTTCGACGACGATTCCCTCTTGGACGTGGGCGATCGCGTCGACGGAGCCGGCGAGAAACGATTTGAGTTGCTTTCGGTATTGAGTCGCCGATGTCAGAGTATCGTTGAGAGCGCGTTCGAGCCGAAATGCCCGGAGCTCGCGCTCCGCCACGGCGCACAAGCGATGCTTCTGCGCGACCGACACGAGATCCTGAGCGCCTGCCCGCATCGCCTCGGATATCGCCGTTTCGTCCGCGGTCTTTTGCACCACGACGAGCGGCACCATCGGCGCGACTTGTTGACGGATCTTGGCGACTTCGCGCAGCGGCTCCGGAAAGTGCTCCGCAAACAGCAGCATGAGTTGGGGGTCGCGGGCCTGCAGAGCTCCGGCGACTGCGTCCATGCGCTGCACCCACTCACAGCGCACGGCGTGGCCGGCATCGCGCAACGTTCGATTGATGAGCTCGACGTCATCTTGTCGCGACGTAAGAACGATCAATGGAACCGAGGTATCGTTCATGCGCTCCGAATTCCGCCGTGCACGTCGTTATACGTTCGAGAGGGCCGGGATTTTAGCACCCGAGCATCGAGCCACCGGGACACGCTTCACAGCTTAAACCCGGCGCCTACAGTATAGGGGTTTTACTTAACTCCCCAGGAACTTCTCTGACCAAACGCGGCACGAGATAGCCCGGCAAGCGCGCCCGCAGATCCTTCATGAGATCGATGGCGGCGTTCTCGTCGACCGCGAAATGAGCGGCGCCCGCTACGGGATCGAGCAGATGCAGGTAGTAGGGCAGCGTTCCGCTCGCAAACAAGCGCTCGCTGAGCTCGGCGAGCGTCGCGGCAGAATCATTGATGCCGCTAAGCAATACCGACTGATTGAGTAGCATATCGACGTTGGGCTTGAGTGCGAGCAACGCGCTCGCGACTGCGGCGTCGATCTCGCGGCCGTGATTGGCGTGCACGACGACCACGGTTTGCAAGGAGGTCTCGGCCAACAGGCGGCAGAGCTCCGAGTCGACGCGCTCCGGCAGCATGATGGGGAAACGCGTATGGATGCGGACGCGACGTATCGAAGGGATCGACTCGAGTGCCCCGAGCAGTGCCGCGACCCGGCGGTTCGCCAGGGAGAGCGGATCGCCGCCGCTCAGAATGACTTCCTCGATGTCGCCCGAGGTGCTGAGCTCCGCGAGCGCCGCCGACCAGTCGGCGCGCGCAGCCAGCTGCGACTGGTACGGAAAGGAACGGCGGAAACAATAACGGCAATGCACGGGACAAGCGCCGCTTGCGATCAGCAACGCCCGTCCCGCATATTTCTTGAGCAATCCGTCAGCGGCGATCTCTTGCTCGCGCAGCGGATCGGGACCGTAGCCATCCACTGCCCGCTGCTCGGCGGACAGCGGCAGGACTTGCCTCAAGAGCGGATCGCTCGAATCCCCCTGGCGCATTCGTGCGACGAAGCCGCGCGGCACGAGCAGAGGGAACGCGGCATCGTCGGCAAAATCCGCGAGCGCGTCGGCCGGCAGCCCGAGCAAGCGCTTGAGCTCCGCAACGTCGCGGACGGCTTCGCGCAAGGCTCTCTGCCACGAGGGCGTGTTCGCTTCTCCCGCCCCAAGGGGTATGATCTCGCGTCCCGAAGGTTCCAGGCGTCGTATGGCCACTTATAGCACCAGTGAATTTCGCAACGGGTTGAAAATCATTCTCGACTCGGATCCGTATGTGATATTGGAGAACGAATTCGTCAAGCCGGGCAAGGGCCAGGCGTTCAATCGCGTCAAAGTGCGTAACTTGAAGACCGGACGCGTCGTGGACAAGACCTTCAAGTCGGGAGATTCCGTCGAGGCGGCCGACGTCGTCGACCAGGACATGCAGTATCTCTACAACGACGGGGAATTCTGGCACTTCATGGTTCCGGATACCTACGAGCAGATTGCGGCCGACCATCGTGCCGTCGAGGACGCCGAGCAGTGGCTCAAGGAGCAGGACAGCTGCATGGTAACGCTATGGAACGGCGTCCCGCTCGTGGTGACGCCGCCCAATTTCGTCGAGCTCAAGATCGTCGAGACCGACCCCGGCGTCCGCGGCGATACGGCGCAGGGCGGCGTCAAGCCGGCGCGCGTCGAAACAGGCGCCGTCGTGCGCGTGCCGCTGTTCGTCGAGCAAGGCGAGGTCATCAAGATCGACACGCGTAAGGGCGAGTACGTCTCGCGCGCCTAAGATTTAGGAATCGCGAGCAAAGCTCGCTCCCACAAGGGCCGCATCGTATGTAGGAGCGAGCTTCGCTCGCGATTAAGACAAGATCGCGAGCGAAGCTCGCTCCTACTACAAGGGATGCGCGAAGCTCATCGCGGCCGCGACGTTGTCGACGCCCGCGGCAAGCGCGACGAGTCGATCGAGACCGAGGGCGACGCCGGCGCAAGCGGGCAATCCGGCGGCGAGCGCCGCGAGAAACGCTTCGTCGATCGGCGGCAGCGGCCGGCCCGCGTCGCGGCGCGTCTTCCGCTCCGCCTCGAAACGCCGCCGCTGCTCGGCCGCATTCGTGAGCTCGCGAAAGCCATTGGCGAGCTCGATGCCGCCCACGAACGCCTCGAAGCGCGCCGCGACCGGCGGTCTACCGGGCTTGATTTCGGCAAGCGCGGCTTGGCTTGCCGGGTAATCGTGCACGAACGTCACGGCATCAGGCGGAAAAGCGGCAACGACAACGGTACTGAGCGCGAGATCGAGCAACGCATCGCGCGCGAGACCGGGCGGCGTCTCGACGCCGCGGTCTCCGAGGAGCTTGGGCAACGCGCCGATGTCGCCGAATGGATCCAGGTTGAGCGCTTGCTCGAACGCTTGTCCGTAGGTCACGCGCCGGCTCGACAGGCGGCGGCCGCAGGCACGCATGATGCCGACGACGAGCGCCTCGAGCTCGTCCATGAGGTCGATCTCGGTGAAACCGACGCGGTACCACTCGAGCATGAGGAACTCGGGCTGATGCCAGCGGCCGAGCTCGCCGTCGCGAAATACGCGGCAGATCTGATAAATGTGGCCGGTGCCCGCTGTAAGCAGGCGCTTCATCGCGTACTCGGGAGACGTATGCAGGTAATGGGTAACGTCGCCGAGCGCGCGCACGCGAGCGGCGATGCTGTCGAGCGCGGGATCGGGCGTGGCCGCCGCCGAAAGCGCCGGCGTGTCTACTTCGAGCACTCCGCGCTCGGCAAAAAAAGCGCGCACGTGCGCGAGGATGCGGGCGCGCAACTCGAGCACGGCAAGGGACGCGGACGCAGACAGCGGCACGGCCGTTATCTCCGCTAGGGGCCGGCCGACGTCATCCGCGCGATCTCGGCGCCCATCAATAATGAGTCGCCGTTCTCGAGGTCATCCCTCCAACGCACCGTGCCGCGGGCAAAGAGCACGATGACCGTGGACCCCAGATTGAAGCAGCCGAGCTCCGCACCCTTGGCGAGCCGCACTGGACGCGGCTCGCGCCATTCGCGCGCGGAGCCGCTTGTGATCTCGCCGTGCGTCGTCGTGCTGATGCTCGAGACGTTGAGCGCGCCGACGAGGACCACGGCCGCCGGGCCGAAAGCACAGTCGAGCCAACAGACGACGCGCTCATTGCGGCAGAACAGCTCCGCGATCGCGCTCGCGGTCCCGGCGTTCACGGAGTAGCGCTCGCCGGGGATGTAACGCGTGCGGACTAGGGCGCTGTCGACGGGTGCATGGACGCGATGATAGTTCCGTGGCGCGAGATAAATAGTCGCGTAGTGGCCGTTCGCGAACACTCCCGCGGCACCGGAGCTCTCGCCGAGCAGACCGGCGACCGTGTAGCTCTTCCCCTTGGCCTGGATCATCCGATCGCGATCGAGCGTCCCGAATTGCATCAATGTGCCGTCGCTCGGGGACACGATGCTCCCTGCGTCGCCGGCGATGACGCGGGCACCGGGCTTCAACGCGCGCGTGAAGAACTCGTTGAAGGTTGCGTAATCGTTCGCGTTCGCGAGTACGGCCTCGCTCATGTCGACCCGATAGTGCTTACGAAACCACGCAATCAACGGCGTCTTGATCCAGGCGCTCTCTGCGCGCGCGACGCGGTAGATGAGGCGGCATAGAAGGCGCTGCGGCAAGAGCCGCTGCACCTCTGCGCCGACGGCGAGGATCATGGTGCTGCGACGGGCGCGGCGCGGCGAATCTTCAAGTAGTCGGACGCAATGACGGCGGCGTCGTGCGTTGAACCCGTGAACACGGCGATCCACGCCGCGTCGGGACCGATGACGTAAATCGCGCCGTTGTGGACGACGTTGTAATGCTCGCCGTCGACCTCGGTCTTGTGCACGGTCACGCCGAGCGTCTCGACGAGCGGCTGCAGCGCCTCGTCGGGCCCCGTGATGCCGATGAGCTCCGGATCGAAGCTCGCGAGATACTCGCGAATGCGCTCAGGCGTGTCGCGTTCTGGATCGACGCTTACGAACACGATTTGCGGTGCGAGCCCCGGCGCGCGCGCTTCGAGGTCCGCCCGCACGCTTGCGAGGACCTGGAGCGTCAAGGGGCAAATGTCCGGGCAGTGCGTGAAGCCGAAGAAGAGCAGGCGGTAGTCGCCGCGTAAGTCCGCCGTCGTGAACGCTTCTCCCATGTCGTCGACGAGCGCGACCTCGGGGAGCGGCAGCGATTCGGGGAGCACCGTGGCCGCGGCCGTGGCCGGCACGGCGTCGCGTCCTCGCGGCACGAGGAACATCGCCGCGACCAGCAGCACGAGCGCAACGATGAGGATTCGCAACAGGGCGCCCATACGTGGCGGATTATTGCATAACGAGTATGATGCGCGCCCGATGGACCGGCGAACCCTCGATTCCGAATTGGCAGACGGCGCGTCGTATGCCGCATGGCTCGCGACGCTCTCGCGTTACTTCGCGGCGCACGAGCTCGTGTTCGGGCACGGCACGGACAATGCCGCCGACGAGGCCTTCTGGTTGCTCAAGCATCTGCTCGAGTGGCGCGACATGCCGCCCGAGACCGAGCCGGACCGACGGCTCGCTCGCGACCTCGCCGATCTCGCCGAGCGGCGCGTCGCCGAGCGCGTTCCCATGGCTTATCTGCTCGGCGAAGCGTGGTTCGCCGGCCTGCCGTTCAAGGTAGATCCGCGCGTCTTGATCCCGCGCTCGCCGCTCGCGGAGATCATCGAAGCGCGCTTCGCGCCATGGTGTCGCTTGGGCGTGGGGGACAGAATCCTCGACATCGGTACGGGCAGCGGCTGCCTTGCCGTCGCGTCGGCCGTGTACTGCCCCGAGACGCGCGTCGATGCGACCGACGTGTCGGGGGCGGCGCTCGCCGTGGCCGCGGAGAACGTCGCGCGCCACGGCGTCGGAGATCGCGTTCGCTTGTTGCGCGCCGACTTGTTCCCGCGCGGCCGCGAACGGTATCGCGTTATCATATCGAATCCGCCGTATGTTCCCGCGCCGGCGGTCAAGGCGCTGCCCCCGGAGTACGGCCACGAGCCCGCCGTGGCGTTGGACGGCGGACCGTCCGGGCTCGAGTCGACGGAACGCATATTGCGCGACGCCGGTCGCTTTCTAACGCCGGACGGGATTCTACTCGTCGAGGTCGGTGCGGAAGCGCCGGCGCTCATGGCGGCCCACCCCCGCTTGCCGGTGACATGGATCGAGCTCGAGCGCGGTGGCGATGGCGTGTTCGTGATCACGGCGGATGAGCTCAAGTCCGTGGGAGAATGGGGGCCGGCGGGGGCATCGACATCTGTAGGAGCGAGCTTTGCTCGCGATTCTTGATCATGGCAGGCGATACCTACGGGCGAATCTTCACGGTCACGACGTTCGGCGAAAGTCACGGCGTCGCGCTCGGCTGCGTCGTCGATGGCTGCCCCCCGGGGTTGACGCTCTCCGAGGAAGACATACAGAAGGACTTGGACCGCAGGCGGCCAGGACAATCGCGCTTCGTCACGCAGCGCAACGAGCCCGACCGCGTGAAAATCCTCTCGGGCGTGTTCGAAGGCGTGACGACTGGAACCGCGATCGGCCTCATGGTCGAGAACGAAGATCAGCGCTCGCGCGATTACAGCAAGATCAAGGACAAATTCCGTCCGGGACATGCCGACTACACGTACCAACAGAAGTACGGCATTCGCGACTATCGCGGCGGCGGCCGGTCGTCGGCGCGCGAGACGGTCATGCGCGTCGCCGCGGGTGCGATCGCACGCAAGTATCTCGCCGAGAAGCTCGGCGTGCGCATCGTCGGGTATCTCGCCGAGATCGGGCCGATCCGGCTCGCGCCCGTGGATCTCGACAGCGTCGGCGACAATCCGTTTTTTTGTCCCGAACCTGCCAAGGTGCCCGAGCTCGAGGCGTTTCTCACCGAGTTACGCCGCGCCGGCGACTCGATCGGCGCGCGCATCAATCTCATCGCGACGGGCGTGCCGGCCGGTCTCGGCGAGCCGGTATTCGACAAGCTCGAAGCGGACCTCGCGCACGGGCTCATGGGGATCAATGCCGTCAAAGGCGTGGAATTCGGCGACGGGTTCCGATGCGTGCAGCAACGCGGCAGCCAGCACCGGGACGAGATCACGCCTGAAGGCTTCGCGAAGAACTCTTCGGGCGGCACGCTCGGCGGAATCTCGAGCGGGCAGGACATTCTCGCAAGCATCGCCTTGAAACCGACCTCGAGTATTCAGGTGCCGGGCCATACGATCGACACGCAGGGCAAGGCCGCGGAGATCGTGACGACGGGCCGCCACGATCCGTGCGTCGGGTTGCGCGCGACGCCGATCGCCGAGGCCATGATGGCGCTGACGCTCATGGACCATTACTTGCGGCACCGCGCACAGAACGCGGACGTGAAAACGACCTTGAAACCAATGTAGGAGCGGCGTCCCGCCCTTCGTTTTGTAGGAGCGAGCTCCGCTCGCGACTCTTGCGAAGATCGCGAGCGAAGCTCGCTCCTACAGCGTGAGCAGAGACCACAAGTAGAGACCTATGAACAGAGACGACGATGCCTAAGACTTATGATGTTGCCGTAGTCGGAGCGACCGGGCTGGTCGGCGAGACTATGATCCAAGTGCTCGAGGAAAGATCATTTCCCGTGGGCAGGCTCTACGCGCTCGCGAGCGATCGGTCGCTCGGCCGCACCGTCAAGTTTCGCGGTGAGACGGTTCCCGTACAGGCGCTCAAGGATTTCGATTTCGAAAAGACGCAGATCGCGCTTTTTTCTGCGGGCGGGTCTGTCTCCGCCGAGCACGCGCCGAAAGCCGTGGCCGCGGGCAACGTCGTCATCGACAACACGTCGCATTTCCGTTACGACGCGGACATCCCGCTCGTCGTGCCGGAAGTGAATCGCCAACGCATCGCCGATTACACGAATCGCGGCATTGTCGCGAACCCGAATTGCTCGACGATTCAACTCGTGGTCGCCCTAAAGCCGATTCACGATGCCGTCGGTATCGAGCGCATCAACGTCGCGACCTACCAGTCCGTCTCGGGGGCGGGCCGGACCGCGCTCGATACGCTCACGGAGCACACACGCCAGATCCTCGCGGGCCTCGATCCCGTCGTGCGCGGCAATGCGAAATGGGTGGCCTTCAATGTGGTGCCGCACATCGACCAATTCATGGACACCGGCTACACGAAGGAAGAGATGAAGATGATCTGGGAGACGCGTAAGATACTCGAAGCGCCCAAGATTATGGTAAATCCGACGGCCGCCCGCGTGCCCGTTTACTACGGCCATTCCGAGGCAGTGCATATCGAAACTCGGACCAAAATCACAGTTGGCGAGGTCCAGAAATTGTTAAATTCCGCTCCTGGGGTCGTGGTGATCGACGGACGGGAGCTTGGCGCTTATCCGACCGCGGCCACCGACGCCGCCGGCCGCGATGCCGTGTTCGTGGGACGAATCCGCGAGGACCTGTCCCACGAGAGAGGCATTGACCTTTGGATCGTGTCGGACAACGTGCGCAAGGGGGCAGCGACCAACAGCGTGCAAATCGCCGAGATTTTGGCGAATGACTTTATGTAATGTATCTTTCAATGTTTCGGGGAGCCTAAGCATTGTCGAGCAACGCCTTGATTACGAAGTCGGATGACCCAGGAAGCTAGGGAGATTCAATGAGATCACTGGCGCGTTGGGGGACTCTGTCGTTGCTGGCCGCACCGCTCGGGGCATGGGCGCTGAGTTTGGGCGAAATCGATATCCGTTCCGCCTTGAACCAGCCCTTCGCAGCGGAGATCGCGCTGTCCGGCACGGCCGAGGAGCTGCAAAGTCTCAGCATAACCCTCGCGAGTCCCGAGACTTTCGCTCGCTACGGCCTCGATCGCCCGGCCGTGCTCGGCACGTTCCAATTCCGTGTCGGCACGAATGCGTCCGGACGCAGCGTCGTTGCCGTCACCTCGAGCCAATCCATCGCCGAGCCGTTCATCGAGCTGCTCGTCGAGGCGAGCTCTCGGAGCGGGCGGTTTCTGCATCAATACACGGTTTTTCTCGATCCGCCGACCTTCTTGCCCGAGACGACCGCACCGGCGGCCATTCAGGCGCCGCAGACTCGAGAGCCGGAGCCGAGCATAGCGGGCGGCGCGATACCGCGCACGGCGCCGCAACCTGCCGCGCGGTCGGCCCCACCGCCGGCGGAAGCGGCGGCGCCGGCACCGGCGCGCACCGCTCAGCCGAACGTGGGCGCGAGCGGCTCCTACGGTCCCGTGCAGAACGGTGAGACGCTTTGGGGTATCGCATCGCGGATCCGTTCCGACGGCCTCACGATGAATCAAATGATGGTCGCCATTTACGAGGCCAATCCGCAGGCGTTCGACTCCAATATGAACATACTGCGGCGCGGCGCCATCCTCCGTATACCGGAACGGGCCGAGCTCGAGCGCGTCGATGCCCGTGCGGCGACGGCCGCAGTACAGCAACATACCGATACCTGGCAGGGGAGGGCCGCGCAGGCGCCCCGCCTGGTGCTCGTGCCACCGTCGAGCGAAGCCGAGTCCGGGTCGCCGGGAGCACGCACACCCGCGACCACCGCCCCCGCGGCGAGCGACGCCGAAGTCACCGAGCTCAGGGATGAAGTGGTTGCGCTCCAGACGGAGCTCGAGGAAAGCCGCCGGCTGCTCGAGGTGCGCAACGAGGAATTGAGCGCTCTCCAAGAGCAGCTCCGCGCGGAGCCTGATGCGGTCGCGGACGCCGGGCCCGAAGCGGCGCTTAACGATCCGGGCGTGCCGCTCGAGTCCGAACCGTTGTTTGCCGACGAAGTACCGATCGCCGTCGAGGAGCCGGCCGGCGATGAGCCGGTCGCCGACACCGACACGGTTGCGGAAGCCGACGTTCCCGCACCGATTGCGACGCCCGCCCCGACACAGAGGGCCGTCACCGCCACCCCCGAGCCATCGCTCGTCGAGCGGGTTTTGGGGTGGCTCGCGACGCCGATCGTGTGGATCGCCGTCGGCGTCGTCGTCGTGTTGCTCGGCTTGCTCTTGTTCCTGCGCCGCCGCCGCACGGACGTCGAGGATGTCACGGGCCAGTGGGAAGCGCTCGAGGCCGAGGTCGATGAGGACGCGCGAGAGGCGACTGCGCGTATGCGCCGCCAGGCTCGCGACGAGGATTTCCTCGTGCACGAGCAACGTGCCGAAGCCGACGAGGTTCCCGAAGAAGTGGCGCCGGCGCCTGCCCCTGCGTCCACTCCCGCACGCGGCAAGCCGCGCGCCGCCGCGACCGCCGAGGCGCGCACACGTCAAGCGGAGTCCGAGGCCGCCGAAGCGACCCTATCGAGCCAGACGGTCATCAATCTGGATCAGGCCGATCCGATCGCGGAAGCGGATTTCCACATGGCTTACGGTCTATACGACCAAGCGGCCGACCTCGTATCCAAGGCGCTCAAAGCGAAGCCCGATAGCCGCGAGCTCAAGCTCAAGCTGCTCGAAGTATTCTTCGTCTGGGGCAACAAGGACTCGTTCCTCAAGGCCGCACAGGGGTTGCGCAAGGAGTTGGGTGCGCGGCCCGACGGCGACTGGGACAAAGTCATCATCATGGGCAAGCAGATCTGCCCGGATGAGGCGCTGTTCGCCGCCGCGACGGCGGCCGCCGGTGAGGTGGACGTGGACCTCGAAGCCGGCGAGGCGCCGGCGCTCGACCTCGCGTTCGATGCCGAGGAAAGCTCCGGCGGCGACGTCGATCTCGATCTCGGCCTCGGCGGTCCGGACGTCGACCTGGATCTCGCGGCGACGAGCGAGCACACGGCGATCCGGCCCAGGAAAAAGGCCGATGACGATGTCGATTTTTCGCTCGACATCGGCGAACGCACGCAGGCCGGTCTCGAGGAGGCGCTCGCCGATCTCGATCAACAGGCTTCGGCAACGACGCCGGACATCGACGTCGACAGCTTGGCGGCCACGCAGGAATCGCCTACCGTCGAGACGCCGCGCTCGAAGGCCAAGGATGACGACTGGGGGCTCATCACGATGGAGAGCCCGACCGTCGAGGCATCGGGTCCGGGGACCGCGACCGTCGAGCGGCCGTCCTTCGAGGACGACGACGATCTCATCACCGTCGAGACGCCGACCATCGAGAGCACTTTCGGAGCAGGGCGCGGACAGGCGTCCGAAGGCGAGGGTACGAGCGCCTCGGGCGAGTACACGGCCGAGCTCAATCTCGACGATTTGGGTCTGGACGTTGCGGATATCGAAAGCTTGCCGCACGATCTCGGTGAGCTGCCATCCGCCCAAGAAGCCGAGAGCGATACGCGCGAGCAACCTCGCGTCGGCGTCGACAGCGATCTGTTGTCGGCGACAGGCGTCACCCAAGTGCTCGGGGACGAGGAGCTCGAGCATCTCAATACGGCGGTGCTCGGTGACGAAGATGCGACGATGATGGCGCCCGGTTTCGAGGGCGACCGCCTGTCGAGCACCGAGGTTCTCGAGCACTCGGGCGAAGAGGCGGCAGACGAGGATGCGCTCGATTTGAACCTCGACGACTTCTCGGCCGCGCTGCGAGGAAGCGACACGGTGGAGCAGCCGCGCACGTCTTCGTTCGAGCGAGGCGTATTCGCGGGCGGCGAGACGCCGATCGATATGGACATCGGTGCAGACATTCGCGGCGACGACGAGCCCACGGGCACCGAAGAAGTCAATCCGATGGATCCTCAGACGATGACCGAAGTCGGCACCAAGCTCGACCTCGCGCGCGCCTATATCGACATGGGCGATCCCGAAGGCGCTCGCAGCATTCTCGAAGAGGTGCTCGACGAAGGCGACGCCGGACAGCGTCGCGAAGCTCAATCGCTGATCAAGGCGCTGCCGGCATAGCACGGGCAGGCGCGATCGTCGCGGCGCGCCGTGCGTCCCGGATGATATGGCGAGAATCGCCGTGGGTGTCGAGTACGAGGGCACCGACTTCGTCGGTTGGCAGTCGCAACGCAACGGCCGTTCCGTAGCGCAAGTCCTGTCCGCGGCCGTGTCGACGGTCGCGGCGGAAATCGTGGAAGTCTATGGCGCCGGGCGCACCGACGCCGGCGTGCACGCGACCGGTCAAGTCGCCCACTTCGATGCGGCCGCGCCGCGCTCGCCGCGTCAGTGGCTGCTCGGCATCAATTCGAATCTCCCGGCCGACGTGGCCGTGACCTGGGTGCTGCCGGTCCCGGACGATTTCGACGCCCGCCGTTCTGCGCTCGCGCGCCGCTATCGCTATGCCATCGTCTGCTCCGTCGCCAAGCCCGTGCTCACGCGCCGCTTCGCGTGGTGGCTGCGCGAGCCGCTCGATTGCGCGGCCATGGCAGAGGCATCGATCGCATGGATCGGCGAGCACGATTTCTCCGCGTTCCGCGCGGCCAACTGCCAATCGTCGACGCCGATGCGGCGCATCGAAGCGCTTGCGATCACACGCTTCGAGCAGCGCGTGGAGATCGAGGTCACCGCGAATGCGTTCCTGTATCACATGGTCCGCAACTTGGTCGGCGTATTGGCCGAGATCGGCCGCGGCCGCGCGGCGCCCCAGTGGGCCGAGGAGTTATTGGCCGGCCGCGATCGAAGCAAGGCGGCGCCCACCGCGCCGTCCTGCGGGCTGACGCTCGTCGCCGTGCGCTACGCCGCGGAGCTCGGCTTGCCGGCTGCGGCCGAGCGCGCGCCGCCGTTCTAGTGTCCTTACGGGCCGCTGAGGTCGGCCGGGACGCGGCGTCTTTTCGGCTATCATGCTTAAGCCTCGAGGGGGCCGGGTCGACTATGAGCTGGTTTGACAAATTGATGCCGTCGCGCATCCGCACCGGGCAGCGCAGCCGATCGGTGCCCGAAGGCCTGTGGGTCAAGTGCACGGGGTGCTCGGCACAGCTCTATCGCGCCGAGCTCGAGCGCAATTTGTACGTCTGCCCGAAATGCAACCACCACCTGCGCGTCGACGCCCGCGACCGCCTGGAGGGGTTTCTCGACCCGGGATCGGCACAGGAGATCGCTGCCGAGCTCGAGCCGCAAGATCCGTTGCGTTTCAGGGACACGCGCCGTTACCGGGACCGCCTGCTCGAATATCAAAAGAAGACCGGCGAGCGCGATGCGCTCGTCGTCATGGCGGGAACCTTGAAGGCCATTCCGCTCGTGGCGGCCGCGTTCGAGTTCCGCTTCATGGGCGGGTCGATGGGTTCCGTCGTCGGCGAGCGGTTCGTGCGCGGAGTCAACTACTGCATCGAGCATCGGTGTCCGTATGTCTGCTTCGCCGCAAGCGGCGGAGCGCGGATGCAGGAGGCGCTCTATTCGCTTCTGCAGATGAGCAAGACGAGCGCCGCGATCGCGGCCCTCGGCGAAGCCGGATTACCCTACATCTCCGTGCTGACCGATCCGACCATGGGCGGGGTGTCGGCGAGCCTCGGCATGCTCGGCGACGTCAATATCGCGGAACCCGGATCGCTGATCGGGTTCGCGGGCCCGCGCGTCATCGAGCAGACCGTCGGCGAAACGCTGCCGGACGGGTTCCAGCGCGCCGAGTTCTTGCTCGAGAAGGGCGCGCTCGACATGATCGTCGACCGCCGCAACGCGCGCGATGAGATCGCGGCGCTGCTCGCCAAGCTCATGTCGAGACCCGAGGCCGTTTGAGCTTGGGAAGCCCGTCGTCGGCCGTTGCGCCACGTTTTGAAACGCTGGCCGAATGGCTCGCTTGGTTCGAAACGCTGCACCCGAAGAAGATCGATTTTAGCCTCGAGCGCATTCGCGACGTGCTCGCGGCGCTCGAGATCGCCGTGCCGCGGTACCGCGTCGTAACGGTCGGCGGCACGAACGGCAAGGGCTCGTGCGTCGCGATCCTCGAGAGCATCTATCTTTGCGCCGGCTATCGTGTCGGCGCCTTCACGTCGCCGCATCTGTGGCGGTTCAACGAGCGGATCCGATTCGCCGGAGCGGACGCGAGCGACGCAGAGCTCGTCGGCGTGTTCGAGCGCATCGAAGCGGCGCGCGGGAACGTCACGTTGTCGTATTTCGAGGCATCGGCGGTCGCGGCGTTCTTGTATTTCGCGATGCAAGATGTCGACGTCGCCATCCTCGAAGTCGGCATGGGCGGGCGTCTCGATGCCGTCAACGTCTATGACGCCGACGCTGCGCTCATCGTCAGCGTCGACCTCGATCACAAGGACTATCTCGGGCCCGATCGGGAGGCCATCGGCCGCGAGAAGGCGGGTATTCTGCGCGGCGACCGGCCGGCCATCATCGCCGATCCCGATCCACCCCGAAGCGTGCTCGCCGCCGCGCGCGAGCGGGGCGCCCGTGTGCACCGCCTGGGCCGCGACTTCGGCGTCGAAGCGCATGCCGATGGGCTCGTCTATCGGCGGCCCGGCGCCGCCCCGCGCATCTTTCCGCGTCCGCCTTTCGGCGCGACGATTCAACTCGTCAACGCGGCCGCGTGCATCACGGTCGTAGACAGCTTGCAGGACGTGTTGGCCGTCGACGACGCCGCCATCGCGGCGGGACTTGCGGCCGCCAACCTTTCCGGACGGTTCGATCGTCGCGTCATCGACGAGGTCGAGTGGCTGTTCGACGTCGCGCACAATCCCGCAGCGGCCGCACGCTTGCGGATGGCGATCGACGCATTGCCCCGGAAACCGCGAACCTTGGCGGTGTTCGGCGCGATGACGGACAAGGATCTCGTCGGCGTCTTGCGTCCGTTCGTCGCCGACGTCGGGGAATGGCACGTCGGCGCCGTGGCGTCGGAGCGCGGCGCGGAGCTTTCGCAGCTCTGCGACGCGCTCGCGGAGCTCGGTGCGTCCCGTGTCGAGCAGCACGTCGATATCGCCTCGGCGTGCATCGCTGCGCGCGCTCGGGCGCTGCCCGGCGAGCGGGTCCTCGTGTTCGGCTCGTTCTACACCGTCGGTCCCGCAATAGCGGCACTTCAGCTATACTGCGCACCACGCTCGGCGGAGTGACTTAAAGCACATGGATTCGCGGTTGAAGGAACGACTCATCGGTGCGGCGGTCCTGGTGGCGCTCGGCGTCTGGCTGATTCCCTGGGTGCTCGACGGTCCCGCGCAAACGCCCGAACCCGAATCCGAACCTGCCGCGCTCAAGTTGCCCGCGCCGCAAGATTCCGCTCCCGTCAGATCGCAAACGATTCGCCTCGATCAGCCACGAGAAACGGCCGTCGAAAAGCCGTCGAACGCGGCCGCACCGGCTGCCGCGACCCGACGGTCGGTGCAGGAGCCCGAGAGCACGGCCGCGCGGGCGCCGGCGGTGCGGGATCCGGCGCCGGTCGATACCGCGCCCGCCGCCGACGCGTGGTTGGTTCAGCTCGGGAGCTTCGGTGACGCAGGAAACGCGGAGCGGCTCGCGAGCCGCGTCGACGCTTACGGGTATGACGCGCAGGTCTCGGATTTCAGAGCCGGCGGGCGCGTCATGCATCGCGTGCGCGTAGGGCCGCACAGGACGCGCGGTGAGGCCGAGTCGGTGGCATCCTCGCTGTCGGCGCACGGATTCGTGGCGCAAGTCGTCGGCGCCGACTGAGGTCGCAGGAGATTCCGTGACCTGGGCTGATTACTTGATCATATTCATTTGTCTCGCCTCGGCCGCGTTCGGCTTCTGGCGTGGATTCGCGAAGGAGGCGGTCGCGCTCGCTTCGTGGCTCGCGGCGATTTGGCTCGCATGGCGTTTTGGGGCGCTCGTCGAGCCCATGCTCGGCGAATGGACGGCCGCTCCGGAGCTCAGGATCTGGGCCGCCCGCCTCATCGTTCTCGTCGTCGTGTTGGTGATCGGCGGCTTGATCGCGTGGTTCGCGCGTGCCCTGATACGGAGCACGGGCCTGAGCAGCACGGATCGCGCGTTGGGCGGGCTATTCGGCGTCGCGCGCGGTTTGTTGATCGTGGGGCTCGTCGCGATCGCGCTCGAGCTTGCCGGTCTCGACCAGGATACATGGTGGCAGGACGCGAAGCTCAGGGCGTTCAGCAGTCAAATCGCCGAAGGCATACGTTACTACGCCGAGCTCGGCGGACGAATTCTCGGAGAGCAGGGACTCGCGCAATCATCACAACTTCTCGGGTGAGCTCAAGATGTGTGGAATCGTCGGAATCGTCGGGACCGGACCCGTCAATCAGGCGCTTTACGATGCCCTGACGGTTTTGCAGCACCGCGGGCAGGACTCCGCGGGTATCATCACGGAAGAGAACGATCGGCTCTATACGCGCAAAGCGAACGGCCTCGTCAGGGACGTTTTTCAGGAACGCCACATGTTGAGGCTGCGCGGCAAGATCGGCTTGGGTCATGTGCGCTATCCCACCGCGGGCAGCGGCAGCTCGTTCGAGGCGCAGCCGTTGTACGTGAACTCGCCGTATGGCGTCTGCCTTGCGCATAACGGCAATCTCGTCAACGCCGAGGAGCTCAAAGAGCTCGTCGTGCACAGCGACCGCCGGCACCTGAACACGACCTCGGACTCGGAGATTCTGCTCAACGTCTTGGCGCACGAGCTCAGCCGGCACGCGAGCAACGGGCTCACGCCCGAGGACATCCTGCGCGCCGTGCAAGCCATTCACGGACGCTGCTCGGGCGGCTATGCGGGCGTCGCATTGATCGTCGGCCACGGGCTCGTCGCGTTCCGCGACCCGCACGGCATCCGGCCGGCGATCATGGGCGTACGCGAAACGTCGCTCGGCATCGAGCGCATGGTGGCCTCGGAAAGCGTCGCGCTCAACGCGCTCGGCTTCGAGGTCGAGCGCGACATTCGCCCCGGCGAAGCCGTGTTCATCGACAAGTCCGGCAAGCTGCATGCGCTCGCGTATACGGGAGAGGCGACGTATTCGCCGTGCATTTTCGAGTACGTCTATTTCGCGCGTCCCGATTCGATCATCGACAAGCTCTCGGTATACAAGGCACGCTTGCGCATGGGCGAGACGCTCGCGGCGAAAATAAGACGCATCCGTCCGGATCACGACATCGACGTGGTCATTCCGATCCCGGACACGTCGCGGACCGCGGCGATGCAGGTCGCGCACGGGCTCGGTCTCAAGTATCGCGAGGGATTCATCAAGAACCGCTACATCGGCCGCACGTTCATCATGCCCGAGCAGGCGGCGCGGCAGGCTTCGGTGCGGCGCAAACTGAATGCCATCGAGCTCGAATTCCGCGGCAAGAACGTGCTGCTCGTCGATGACTCGATCGTGCGCGGCACGACCTCGCGCCAGATCATCGAGATGGCACGCGAGGCGGGCGCGCGCAAGGTGTATTTCGCATCCGCCGCGCCGCCGGTGCGCTATCCGAACGTCTACGGCATCGACATGCCGGCCGCCGCCGAGCTCGTAGCCGCGGGGCGCAGCGAAGCGCAGGTGCAAGAGATCATCGGCGCCGACTGGCTCATCTATCAAGATCTCGCCGACCTCGTGCAGGCGGTGCACCACGAGAACGCCGATATCGACGCGTTCGATACCTCTTGTTTTTCGGGCGAATACGTGACGGGCGACGTCAGCCGCGCCTATCTCGACGAGCTCGAGATCGCGCGATCGAACGTCAACAAGGCGCGCCGCGACAAGGAGATCAGCCGCGAGGAGCAGGACGACGACACCGTCCAGGTCGTCAACAGCCTATAAGGCCGCGTCGCCAATCGCCGCGTCGGGATGGCATTCGCGCCGGGGATGACGCTCAATGCGCTTTCTCATCATCGATGACGTCCCCGAATATCGGCGCCTGCTGCGGTACCACCTCGACGTCCGTTGGCCCGATGCGATCATCGACGAGCATCATCCGACGTCGTCCTCAGGTCTGCCTGCGACGCTCAAAGTCGACGTTTACGATCTCGTGCTGCTCGGCCACCCTTTGAAGGGTGAGACGGGTTACGAGTGGCTCGAGCGCTTGCGCGGCATTCCGGGCTGCCCGCCGGTGCTCGTATTCGCCGATCCCAGCGACGAGTTTGCCGCCGTCGATGCGCTAAAAGCCGGGGCCGCGAGCTTCTTTCCGAAAGCCCGCGTCACGCATCAGCGCCTCATCGAGACGATACGCTGCGAGCTCGGCCGCGGCGGCGATCTTCCCGATGCGCAAACGTTGGTCGGCCGAATCGGACGCGGTACCACGCACAACTACGAGCTCGTCAAGACGCTGCACTCGAGCAAGCTCGCATCCGTTTATCTCGCGCGCACCGAGGCGGACGGGGACTTGCTCGCATGTAAAGTGATTCGCTACGTTCCGGATGACGGCGGGGAAGGGCTCTTCGACCGCTTCATACAGGAGTACCAAATCATCGCCGGCATCGATCACCCGAACGTCGTGCGCATCTATGATTTGGGCGTCGCCGACGACCACGCCTACATTGCGATGGAGTACTTGCCGGCAGGCAGCCTCGCCGAGAGGCTCAGAAGCGCGCTCAGCGTCGAGCACGCGCTCGCTTACCTGCGCCAGATCGCGGGAGCATTGCAGGCGATTCATGCCGCAGGGGTGCTGCATCGGGACTTGAAGCCCGCCAACATCATGTTCCGCGACGACGATTCGTTGGCGCTCATCGATTTCGGGTTGGCCAAGCACATGGAGCTGCGCGCGGCGATTACCGGCACCGGACAGATATTCGGCACGCCTTACTACATGAGCCCCGAGCAGGGCCATGCGGATCCGACCGACCACCGCGCCGACCTCTATAGCCTCGGCTGTATCGTTTACGAGATGCTGACCGGCGAGCGGCCGTTCGTCGGCGCATCGGCGATGAGCGTGATCTACAAGCATGCGCATGCGCCGCGCCCGCGCCTCGATCACGGCCTCGAGAAGCTGCAGGCGCCTCTCGATCGAATGCTCGCGATCCGGCCGCAAGACCGCTACCAGTCCGCGCGCGCGCTGCTCGAGGACCTCAACAGCCTGCGCCTGTAGAGCGAGCTTCGCTCGCGATGCGCCCTTGTCCTTGTAGGAGCGAGCTTCGCTCGCGATTCCGAGAAAGATCGCGAGCGAAGCTCGCTCCTACAAGGGCGCATCGCGAGCGAAGCTCGCTCCTACAATAAGACGTCCCCACGAGAAGGTCGCAGCGATGCGGGATGGGGTTATCATGCGCAGTCAGCCCGTTGAGAGCTTACAAGAGTGCGGCTAACGATCATTCTGTCGACCTTGCTCCTGGCTTCTTTCGCGTCGCTCGCCCAGGAGACCTTCGAGGTGTCCACGAATCCGCGCGTACGCGTCGTCACGAATCACGGTGAATTCGTCATCGAGCTCGATCGCGGGCGGGCACCGCTCACCGTGGAACATTTCCTGCTCCACGTCACGTCCGGTCACTATGCCGGCACTATATTCCATCGCGTCGTGCCGGGGTTCGTCGCGCAGGCCGGCGGCTATACGGTCGATCTCACGCTCAAGCCGACGGAGGGCAACCTCGTCAACGAGTCGGGTAACGGCCTGAGCAACTTGCGCGGCACGGTCGGCATGGCGCGCGCCACGGAAGCGCACTCGGCGACCACGCAGTTCTATATCAACCTGGCCGACAATCTCGACCTCAATCCGCGGCCGACGCGATGGGGGTATACCGTGTTCGGCAAGGTGGTCGAGGGCATGGAAGTGCTCGATGAAATCGGTTACGTGCCGACGGGCGCGGGCGGCGAGTTCGACCGCAACGTTCCGGTGATGCCGATCACGATCGAGCGCATGATCCTGCTCACCGAGTAGCCGGCGTATGGCCGTGCTGTTCATCTCCGATCTGCACCTGGATCCGGAGCGCCCCGACGCGACGCGGCGATTCATCGATTTGATGCAGCACGACGCGCGCCGCGCCGAGCGGGTCTACATCCTCGGCGACTTGTTCGAAGCGTGGGTCGGCGACGACGACGACGACCCGCGGCTTCTGCCGATCATCGGGGCGCTTGCCGATCTCACGCGGTCGGGTGTCGCGTGCCTCTTCATGCACGGCAATCGCGATTTCCTCGTCGGCGCCGGGTTCGCAACGCGCACGGGTTGCCGGTTGCTCGGCGACTACGAGACGATCGACATTTACGGCGAGCGACTGCTGCTCACGCACGGCGATCTCTTGTGCACCGACGATACGCGCTACATGACGTTGCGCGCCACCGTGCGCGACCCCGGCTGGCAGCGCGATTTCTTGGCCAAGCCCCTTGCGGAGCGCCGCAGAATCGCCGCCGACTTGCGCGCCCTGAGTCAGGCGGAGATTGCAGGCAAGTCCGAGACGATCATGGACGTCAATGCGGCGGCCGTCGCGCGCACGATGCGCGACTTCGGCGTCCGGACACTGCTGCACGGCCACACGCACCGGCCCGGCATCCATCGCTTCACGCTCGACGGCCACGACGCGACGCGCATCGTTCTCGGCGCGTGGTACGAGCAGGGCAGCGTGGTGCGCTGGGACGAAGCGGGATTCGCGCTCGACACCCTCGTGTAGGAGCGAGCTTCGCTCGCGATCTTTCTCGGAATCGCGAGCG
>Ga0209320_10000430_pt1 | contig 21636 bp, 52 predicted proteins | sample Rifsed13ft4_FD_184008 | JGI IMG/M metagenome (GOLD analysis project Ga0209320, IMG submission 184008) | Soil microbial communities from Rifle, Colorado, USA - sediment 13ft 4 (version 2) | ecosystem: Environmental > Terrestrial > Deep subsurface > Rock core/Sediment | place: Rifle, Colorado... | reverse complement strand
TCCACTTTCCGCTATCTCGATGAGAACCATGAGCGAATCGAGAAGGAGTTGAAAGGTTACGCGATGGCGGTTTGGAATCGGATTCCAGCGATTTCAATTCCTTACTACAACTAGAAAGGAGGCTCTCTGCACTCACTAGTGAGTGGCTGCCCCTAACGTGGGAACGGCTCACTAGTGAGTGTTCCCCCAAATGGGAAGACTGAGGGGAAGCCTGCACCCGGGGCGACTTGTTGAGACACTTTCCACAGCATAGTAGTTTAATCCCTAAGGCGATATATAGATTGAAAGAGACATATGGGCCGGTACTTTTGAAGGAGTGGCAAATGAAAAACTTCCAAGTTAAGTTCGATTTGATTATCGACATAAAGGCTGAGTCGCCAGAGGAAGCTCTACAGAAGGCGCAAGAGATAGCTCAAGTGATATCTTGTCCTGAGGACGCTGGTATCGATATGGACGGTATGGCTGTAGAGTTGGAGGACTAATGATCAAGGTAGTAAAGGGAGTTATCTACGTCGACGGCAACGCTTGGTGCACCTTCTCCGACGAAGCGAGACCGAAGGTGCTAAAGGCATATGGGGAATACCTTCGCCTTCGTCGATCACAGCATCACGAATCCATCTGGAAGGAAACGTTCCGCAGCGTAGAGGAGGTCCGATACGAGGCCATACCTTAGCTAACCCCTCGGCGACGTTTCGAGTCAAATGTTTATCTAATTACATGAAAGGAGGATCGCCTATGGAAACCGTGCGTATTACCGACGCTATGCAGCCGGCGGAAGCGCAGCAGGGGTCCGGTATCTCGAAGTTCATTAAAACCGAACTCGAGAAGATCAAAGAAGGCAGTGCTGTCAAGCTCGCAGACTTCGCGAAAGAAGTCATGACTAACTGTCCGACTGTGAAAGACCGGTCTCAAGCGTACGCCAGGATATCTTTCGTCCTTAAAAAGACGGAAGGGTTTCAGCGTCTACAGAAGGACGGCGAGAAGTATATCGGTCACGTGAAACCGAAGGCCGAAACTACTTCAGCGAAAAAGTAACCCAGGAGCCATAGCTCCCAAGAGGTAGTAGAGCAAGGCACTCTACTACCTCTTTAATTTACCCAGAGGGTGAGAGGGGGAGATCTACCAATGGGGCGAGACTGTAACTTATCGAGACAATACAGAGTTCCTCCTCTACCCATCTCTCCTGCGTAACGCAAAGCATATAATATAGAGATAAACAAAGGGGGTTACACAATGAGACATTTATTAACTACTAATAGAAGAGAAAGCAATTACAATCTCTCTAGCAATAGAGCAAGGAGCAGAGCATGCGGCCTTATTAATGATATTGTAGTAGCAATTCACTTACATGCTCAGCGTTCGAGGCCTCTACTCGAGCCCCCTATGTTTCGGTTACGGGTGACCGGTGTCGAGAGGACAGGGGGTATAGCACACATACCATACATGATCGTGTAGGCCGACCCCCCGTGAGGGCGAGGGTACGAAATCAGGGCGTCCATTTGGCGACGTTTCGACGCTACCCGAGCAACAGCGGTTCGGGAAACCAAACCCCGCATGTGCCCCAGGGATGATCATTCGAGACAACTGTCCCTCTACTAATGAAGGAAGGGAGATGCACGATGAAGTTCACATTTGCACAAGCCAGAGAAGCAGTTAAGGAGTTCGCATTGGGCAACCCCCCGCTAAACGCAGCTCTGTTAAACGAGACGACGAAGGACTTAGTGAAGTGGGCCGAAGAGCACCGCGTCCGAACGCTCGATGGGTTCAAGCAGATGATGCAGAATTTGCACGACGATGGATTGCGGATTGAGAAGGAGCGCAATTGCAAACAGCATGTACGCGCGCCACTCGATGCGCAATGCATCCACTGCGGTGCCAAGATGGCACTACACGACGACGAAACGTATAACTGTTTCGGCACGATCGTGAAGAGGTGAGCAATGATTAAGTTAAGCGAAGCGTATGACATCATGAAGAATGCATCGCACGAGCGGAAAGTCGAGCTCTTGGAGAGCATCGACTTCGATTGGAGTGGACTGGTGTCGCGTATGCACCCGGACACTACCCTCGCAGAACTCGTTGAGACGATTATCTCGCATGCGTTCGGGTTGGAGGATGATGAGGAGATAGCGGAGGATTCGGAGTTCGGGGTTTGGTTGGTGGCGAACAAGATCAAAGAGTGCTCCAAGTGCGGGGCGAAGTTTGGGACGGTCGATTCGGCAAACGGTGACTGCCCGGGGTGCGGATGAAGTATCACAATGAACGATGTGAGCGTTGTGGGAGGAACAAGCCGTGCTTCCGCTTTGGGGAGGAAGAGGCGGTGATGTGCGAGTACTGTCACAGCACGATGACCACAATTTTTTTTAAAGATTTGATTGATCGTAGGCGACGTGAGCTTGCGGCTCAAAGAGAGGATTCCCAAAAATGAAACGTAAAAGATTTTCGAGAAAGGAACTCTTTCAGCGGATGATTCATCGGCATCAGGCTACGGCGACGCGGCAAGGAGCTGTAGTCTATAATTTGGGTTTCGGGGTAGGCCGCACATCAATTTTCTCAAAAACGAGTCGTGGTGGTTTAGAGTCAACGATCAATCCAGGCACGGGTAGATGCAGCCACAAGTGGCTCGACAGCTGAGGGGATGAGACATTTAGCCCCGTACCTTTGAAAGGGAGGTTTCAAATGGCGCGTAAATTTCAATCGATCACAGTTGGCGAACTCAGGCAGATCCTCGAAGACTACGACGAGGACGATATGATCGCGTTCTCTTCAGATTATGGCGATCACTGCCACACCGAGCAGCTTCACTCTATCAAAGGTGCCGTTGACGAGGTCAAGGCGGACACCACGGGGTACAGCGACTCAGGTTTCAAGGTGGTCTACGATGAGGATGAGAAGTGGGAAGAGGACGAGGACGAGAAAGACGAATCCAAGAAGCTACAGAAGCTGCTGCTTCTGAAGTGAGGACATCTATGATAGTGTCATTCCAACAGTCGGTGAACTCTGCGGACACCAAGCTCGACAAAGACGAGTACCTGAATTGGTTGAAAGAGAACTTTGCCCTCCAGTGCCCAGGGGTGATTGTCAAACATGTCGACTTTGACGGAGTCGGGCATGGGTTTAGCGATGGACAGCCTTCAGCAGAGGACTGGTACTTCAACATCGATCTCGAAGGTGAGGAGCAGACGCTGCGTAACTTCCTCAAACAGGAGTACGACTTCACCGACGAGTACCTTGATGCGTTAGTTGAAGACGCTTCGTTCTAACGAGACACTTTACCCCGTACTTTTGAAAGGGAGGTAACGTTTATGAAATGGGGTACATTCATCGCGGTCGACCGAAGTAAGAAGGTCGTGAAGGGCGCGAACAAAAAACAGATGCCGATGGAGGAGTATATGCAGCTCGCCGGAGTGCATAATTCTCAAGACGTTATCGGACCATTCGAGACTGATATCCTTGAAGACACTTCGGAAGCACGTGCCTGGCGTCCCAGTGTGCTACATACAGTCGCTCGACAGCGGGCTAAGACAATGCAGCGCAAGCTAGCGGATGCGATGTTTAATAAACCAACATCTCTCGCAGAACATTGCGAGAAAGAATCCGGGTTTAAAATCGGCACTCAGAAACACGCTGACTATATGCGCCGGCATTACAGCAACATGTAGGGGAGGTTAAGGAGAGCCAAATATGAAAAAGCGGCGAGTAATCACTGTTGGACAGGGGCTCAGGCACGAAGTTAAAAAGTGCTTGTCGGCGAAGTTTAAGGTTCGTGATCTGGGGTACGACTACAGTTCGACGAGCTGGAGTTTCGCCATTACGACCAGTCAAACACCGGGAAAGATTCAAAACATGATTTGGAGGTATCCCGGTCTCTCGTCAATCTGGTGCAGTGTAAAGTAGTCGAGACACTTCTCCCGGTACCTTTGAAGGTAGGTTATGTTTACTGAAAAAGATTATGTGCTGATCTGTCATGGGTGTGGCCGATTACATACTGTAAGAGCAACGTTTCTTAGTTCACCCATGTCCGTAGCAGTCGATAACTGGACCGTTCCGGCTATGGGTTGTCCGGAGTGTTGTAAAACCGGCAAACAAGGTGAAGCATATCGTAATGGAATGACGCCGGAGGCACTGGAGCGGGCAGTCTTTGAGTTTCGGTATTATCTCGCGTTGAAGGGGGACGAGTAAATGCCAGAGCAGCATATAGACCACCGGGTAGACGAAATCATCACGCTCTTATCGGATGCAATGAAAGTTCGCAAGCCGAACTGGGAATGGTGTGAGCGGAAAGTTTCTCAATATCGCATCAGAGCGGAAACGATTCGTTTAAGTAAGCGTGATTGGCATGGGATTGAGGATGCACTTCTCCATGAATTCTCACATCACGTTACGTGGGTACGCAATCGAACCTGTTACCATGACTTGTGGTTCTGTCAGGTTCTCGCTGAAGCTGTAGAGTTGTGGTACAGTGATGTGAAGCGGTATGGATGGAACAAAGAGTACGCAGCTGTGCAAGCATACGCAATTCGAAATGGTTACATACAGCCCACGTGGACAGAGTTTCGAGTTGGACAGTGTGTTTCATGGCGCCAAGGACTTCAGCGCGGCACAGTACATCGCGTTAATCATAAAACAATCACAATTCGCACAGAAGATGGCGGATTGTGGAAAGTGCACCGCGCTGCTGCTAATGTAATTGAGGAGGAGAGAGTTTGATGAGCACGAATAATTACTTCGACAACCAGCATCTTGAACGTACACCACGCGAGTGGCCACAGAACACTTGGTTGCAGCGTAGACTTGCTGCAAAGCAGAAGAAGGATTGTGGTGAATGTGATCCTCTGTTTCCTTGCCACAATGGACAGCAGCGATGCATTCGGGAGCCATATGAAAAAAGTTCGTAAAGCTCAAGACATATTGTTCAAGGCTATGCAAGTTCTCAATACCGCTGCACACAGTCTTGGACAGATTGACCATGATTCCCTTACCCGGGAAGGCCAGTACGCAAACGCAGTTCATGATGCAATTAGAGCTGCTGAGGATCTCGCGGGGCGACTTCAACAACATTACACCAAGAATCCGATGCAGAGTTGATGAGACTCTTTCCCACCGATAGTTGAAGGGAGTTTCAAATGGACAAACCAAAATATATCATCCTCGAAGACGACGTTGCGCTCAAAGGTTCCATCATCGCGATTGCGCTCCATGAAGCAGACCGCGATTGGGATCATGCCGTAGAAAAAGTAGTGCGTCTCAAGAACAGCCGTCTCAAGAGAGACCAGAAAACACTTTCTGCGGCCCGTGAAGTAGAGCGGGACAAACTTTTAACACTCCGTGCAGTACAGGCTGCGGCTCAAAAGTTTAAGGAAGAGCATTTGATCAGTGTTATTGAAGCGTGGAAAGCTCATTTTAATCGCAACGACTGGCCATACTATAAAATGCAAGGCCAGGACCCGCGTCAGGCTGTGAAGCGGAGTGACACCTGTGGGAATTGTGGAGCGTATCCATTAACTGAGACAGGAACATGTCCAACTTTATGTATGCCTAAGCCGGCATTGTCAATTCATTATCGCGCGGAGTATAAAATGGCTCAATCTTGGAAAGTAGATGTTCAAGAAGGTACTCTCACCGACGATTGTAAAGTTTACAACGTGGTTCTTGTGGTGGAGGATCGTACAGCGACATTTGAGTGCGTGACTCAAAAAGAGGCTGAGGATCTTGCGCTCGTCATAAAGAATCTTCCGGTCGACGTACACATCGGATAAGTTATGATCAGACGAATTGCTCATGTCACGGATGGTAGTGGTTATAGATTCAATGATCGCTACTACGTGGTTCAAGGTGAGAACGAAATTGACTGCGTTCGCAAAGTCGCCATTGATGAGATGGCTAAGGAGGAAAACTTCAAGATCGAAGAGTGTCGAGATGCTGAGACCGGTCCCACTAAAGTTTTCTTTGTCAACGATGACTGGATAGTCGTTATTTTGGTTGATGTTAGTGAGCTCAAGCAGCTGAGGTGATGAGACACTTATCCTGGTACTTTTGAAGGACCACATTGAAGGGGAGTTCAGAAATGAGCCTATACACGAACACGAATCACAAGCTGGAGGTAGCGATAATTGCCGCGCTCGTCGCTTGGCAACGTCACAGGTACCGTTACGACGATGAGTCTCCGGAAGAGTACCTTCTCGGCACTGTTTTGGAGGATATAATAGAATCGCGAGCGCGTTTCAGCTTGAAACAAAATCTGGATCTGATGAAACGTCTTCACGACTTCGCGCAGAATTTAGTCGTTGCCAGTGAAGTCGTGATCGATGAATTGGAGGAAGGGGTAGAGGATGAGAATGAGGAGCAAGAACTTGAACAATTTGAACATCTACTCCATCTGTCGGAAACACATGACGCCCGACAGACTTCCAAGGCTGCTGGTGCCCCGGAGAAAGCCAGCGAAGTGAAATGCTCCAGTGGTGGTGGTTTTGGTTATTGTCGTGATGAGCGTGACCCTGAATTATGTGCCAATTGCGAAAGGACTTTAATAAAATGACACGTAAACCACCGGTTACTAAAAAAAGAGCTTCGGTATTGCTCATGGTGGAGATTTCGGTTCGAGCTCGTGAACGCATGACGCATCAAAAGTTCAATGATCTGGTTAGGCAGAAGCTTACCGTGGGTGAGTACGTGATAGTCGGTGCTCGCTTAGTATGACGATTGTCACAATCAAGAGCGTTAGTTCGATTCGAAGACTTCTTAATCTACTCGATTCGTATCCTGACCACTTCAAAGTTGACTACTGGATTGAGATTCAAGTACCTGACGGGAAAAAGAAAACGAAGGACGTTAGGGGAAACGTAAAAAAGAAAGCACAAAAATGGAAACTTAGAAATGAGAAAATTGCTCCCGGCGTTGGGCAATACCGCTGGCGTATCAAGAAGGAACGCAAGGAGGAGTTATGAAGGTTGGCTTTACTGGTACACGAAAGGGATTGTCTTCAATTCAACTTACTCAATTAGTTAAGTTGATTCGTGAGTTGGACACAACTGAACTGCATCACGGAGATTGTTTTGGAGCGGATGTGGATGCGCATCAAGTCGCATCGATGCTTGGTATCAAACGAATCATCCATCCGCCTTCGGATCCAAAGTTACGTGCATTTTGCAACTCCGGTATCATCTTACCTGAGAAACCTTACATCGAGCGTAACCACGACATTGTTGATGCTACTGAGGTACTCATTGCAGGACCCGAGGTCCAAGTGGAATCGATTCGAAGTGGAACTTGGGCAACTGTTCGTTACGCCCGCTCGCTGAGTAAGAAAATTTACATCCTCGGCAGCGATGAACTTTTGAGACACTTTCCACCCAATATTTGAAAGGTGGGATACATATGATAATGCGTAATAAGGTAATCCGAGTTGATTCGAGAGCACAACTTCTTAACCTTGCAAACGAACTTGGAGTTCGTGATGACTGGCATGAACCGGATGAACAAGATCTCAAAATCGAGTGTCGGGGAAATAACTTTGACAATGCCGGCTTTTGGCCTGAACGACATGCAGTTACACAAGATGGGGTGCCATGGGTGCTAGAGCATTACATTCTCCTCAAGAAAGACGGCGCTCCGGTAGCAGCTGTAAACATCGCGCTCTTGTTCGCTTGGGCAACTGGATTTGAGAACAAAGCAGAAGAAAAACTAAGAAAGATTAAAGCAGCGTTGAAGCCAGGCATCGAAGACGAAGACTTAACCACCGCTGAAAAGCGAATTTTAAAGATTTTGGAGGAAGTGGAATAACTACTCGTTCTCGAAGAGTTCTGCTAGTGCATCGTTGAGATTGCCGGTGTACCCGAGAGATGCAGCCCATGCAATTAAGCGATCGTTCAGCGTACCAGTTGTGAAACCTTCGCCTTCGAGGAACTCAATCCAAAGATCGTTGAGATTACCGTCGAACCCAAGAGAGTTAAAGTACGCGATTAAACGATCGTTGACATTGCCAACTGTGAAGCCTTTACCGGCTAACCAATTAATTAAAAAATCGTTGAAAGTCATTGACGTAATTATACGTCAAACTGATGAGACATCTATCGCACCATTAGTGAAAGGAAGATTCTAATTATGACTCGGATTCCACTTGATCCATCGAAGTTTGATGACGATGCAAAAGAGGTTGTAGCTCTCGATCTTCTTCTCAGCGAGTACAACATGGATTACATCGATCTGCTGCAATACGTCGTGGGTAAGTGGCATCGTGCAACTGCGACTGAGGAGCAGCGCAAATCGATATCCGGCATGCTGGTTCGAAATACACTGAGCTCCGTATCGCGTTTGCAAGTGCTGTTGGTCAATGCATTGTTTAATGCGAGAGGGTAATGGAAGACCAAGAGGAACTAGTAGGAATAAAGGGAGAATTGTGAAGCGTACAACAAAACAACATCGCGACCAAGTACTCAAAGTAGTTGCCGCTCTCTGGGCGAAGTATCCTAAATTGAGACTTTGTCAGTTGCTCGGGAATGCGACTATTCAATTTGCGCGAGATCCTTACTACGTCGAAGACGAACGTTTGATGGAGATGCTCAAAAAATATGACACGTAAAGCATACAACAAAATGAGCGACCGCGAGCAGCGTGCTCACTGCAAGCAGGTGATTTGTGATGTTGTTGAGATCATAAACTCGGTTAACTTCACCAGGAGCAACTCACGCATCTCGGCTTCAGCGAATGGCGTGAATGCAAGGTTCTTTCGCGACCTGATCACTTCTCTGAGAGGTCCCGATACGAGCTTCGTTTCCGGTCTTAAAAGAGAAACCACTGCTCGCGTCAGGGCGGCAATAGGTATCAGCCACGGATCCGGACTAATGACCAACACCGATATTACAGCTCAATTTTGTGCAATGGAGAATCGGATAGATGTGCATGACCTTCTAGGCAAGGAGCCCACTCCCGAAGAGCGTAAAAAGATACCTTACCACTTCAAGTCACACATCATCCGCGCAGTTCGGGCTTTGAGACACTTTGGGTACGTGAAGGGGGCGAAGTAATGAGACACTTTACCCGGTATATTTGAAAGGGAGATCAAAATGAAAACGGTGAAAATCAACGATTTGGAGACGTCAAAAGAGATGTTTGGGATCGGGGAACTGCGTACCTACGGTGATCGATATCGCAGTGATCTCAAGCGAATTATCGTGTTTGTTGATATGGGTGACCGGCCATTCGCCACTGGAGGAACTATTGGCGATGACTTCGCGTGGCGCAGAACTCACGAAAGTCCACTTCCACCGCAGGTAGTTCTTGACTTTGTGAAGGATTATTTGAAAGCACATGGTCATGAGGCTGTGAGTGCTTTTTATTCTCGCAAGGCCGGTTGTTCTATGTGCCCATGTAGTCCTGGGTATATAATCCGACTCAAGGATCCGTACCGCGGTAACGTGAAAGCGATTTGGATCACGTCGAAGACCGCTTCAGTTGCGGCTTGGAAGCGCCGTAAAGCTCAGAAAGAAACCGAAAAGTACGAAAAAGAAGTTGCTTCTGCAATGGGAGCGTCTCATGTCTAGTGAGAAATCGATCAAAAAAGTCACGTCAAATCGGATCTACGTCGGTTCGATTGGTATCGCTGGTACGTGTATTTATCAGCTGAAAAAGCTGAAAGCGGAGCATGAAACACAGGGACTTCTGGCGATTACCAAACGGATTGAGATCGCTATTCTCAATTTAGACAAGACGAATATCGGGACAGACGAAATTGTTAAGTGGGTCTCCTACGTCTTTAACGTTGGAGTACAAGACGCGAAGGGGTGGATCTTTGACCAAATTACAACTCACACCTGATATCCTTGACTTAGAAGTCGCCGAAGCAATTGCCAGAGCCGCAGCTAGAGCCAGAGTTACAGTTGCTGATCGGCCGAGACACTTGATCCGGAAAAAGCATAAGAAGGATCGGATCAAAGCCCGAATGCAAAAAGAGTCTCGGAGGAAGAACAGGGGAAAGTGATGGATGACGAAGATATTTTGGGTGGCTTGTATGATGAGCTGTATAAAAAGATCGAAGATCACATCGAGAAGGTCAATGACATCGTCGGAGCTCTTGAGAGATACCGACTGCACGACCTGGGAAAAATGGCTGTGATCGAAGAGACACTGCGGCAGTTGATCACTTCTATAAAGAAAAGGAGTCGGTAAATGGCACGGTTAAAACGCGTTCCGACAGCGGGGTCCACTACAAATATCTTCCAGTTGAAGAAGGGTTCACCCTTTACTTGGGGACTTTTACTTAAGATTCATGAGGTGGGTCCGTATGTTATCGTTAAATACCACCCTTGGAAGTCGAAGGGGGTCAGTGTTTTGACGGGATACCCCGATTACGACCGTACCAGTTATCATGTGGATGAAGGTGGCAGGGGCGGTTACTCGTCTGACGATCTTGATGTAGCGTTGGCACATGCAATTGCAGTGAGGAGTGATGGGATTAATACGCGTGCGGACAGGTACTTCATTCGTTCCATTAAAACCCCTGAGGGGAACACCTGGAACACTTGGAACGTTTGAACAACTGATACAAAAGGCACTCCCGCAGATAAAAGTAAACGACCGAGTACATATTCGGTCGATGCTTCACCCGAAATACCCCGAGAAACCACGGGAAGGGTACGGTACTGTGGTGGCTATTGTTGGGGCTGGTGTTGAGTTAACTGAGGATGAAGTCAGAGAAATCTACGGTAAAGGTATCAAGCACGCGAAGTACTCCAACGGGAAACCGATGCCTATCAGTGTTTTTACTCGCCCTAAACGCGTTGATCTCATCGTCGTTAAACGTGATGATCCCAAATTTGACAACGATGGTCACTATGTTCAACCGAACGCTTTACAGCATTTCTCTCTTAGATTCCCGTTGGAGATCGTGAATGACTAAGGATGAGATCCAAGTTGATGATTACTTAATACATTCTGACCGGGGTGTGGTGAGGTTTACCGAACAGTGTAAGATACTAGAAAAGGAGAACTCAGATCCCACAACATTATTTGTTGACGACTTTGGTCAGATACTTAAAGTACCAATGTCTTGCATAGAAGGAAAAGCCAGTTGGCGAAACACCCAAACTTGAGACTCAAGCTCACGGGAGCTGATGGTAACGCTTTCAGCATCCTGGCGCGAGCCGAAACAGTTATGAAGAAAGCAAGTGTCCCGAGAGAAGAAATTGACAAGTTCCTTGCAGAAGCCAGAGCTGGTGATTACGACCATTTGTTGAGAACATGCATGGAGTGGTTTGACGTTGACTAAAACAGAACTCAAGCGCCAGCTCAAAGCGGCAAAAGAAGAGCTTCATAAGGTTAAACATGAATTGGAAACAGATCCTGAGGTGCTCGATAAATATCGTGCGTATACAACTGCTCGTGATTTAGCGATACGTAAAAGGGTCCCAAATATTGAACATCATCGGCAGAAGGTTCGTGATATCGAAAAACAGCTTGAAGCTCTCGAGAAAAAGAAAAAAGACGAACTTCCTCTCCCCGTAAAACAGTACTTTGAAAATTACATTAGCGGCACGACTACGACGTTAGAACAGTGTAGATTGCGGTGGCAGTCTGAGGATAAGAGATTCATTATTTGGACAATTGTGGGATCAATGTACTGGAGTGGTCGTGGGGAACAGAGTTACAGCGTTGCAGGACATCGATTATCTGATCTGCGAGTGGGGGCCCGCATTAACAACTACTTTCACCGCGAACGTGGTGTTCTCTATACTTTTGAAGGTCGTTTAACAAACAAGGTTAAGGCAGAAGTAATCAAGTTGGCACAAGATGAACTCAAACGCAATCCGTGAATTTAAAGGAGAGTACGCTTTCCTGTCTAACTTTGCTCGATTAGACAATTTTATCAACCTCGATGGTATGTTCTTTTGGACTGTTGAGCATGCATATCAGGCAGCAAAGACGTCTGATCTTAACTTCAGACGCCTGATAGCTCAGGCTAAAACTCCCAGAGAGGCGAAGCGCATAGGACGAAAAGTTCCAATGCGTCCCGCATGGGATCAGATGAAAGACGTTATCATGTTCAAGCTCCTGCAGGTGAAATTCCAGCAAACGAACTTCAAACAGAAACTTATCGAGACATATCCTGCGGAATTAGTAGAAGGTAATTGGTGGGGAGATCATTATTGGGGGGTTAATGTCCGAACTGGAGTTGGTGAGAATCGTCTCGGAAAGCTCCTCATGCAAATCAGGGAAGAACTTTTGAAATGAAGAAGTGGTTCATCATTCTTAACTTTGCATTTCTCTTTTACGATCCAACGAAGAGGATGGTCGGACTGGAAGAAGTTGGAAACTTCTCTAGTAGAGAGAATTGTGAAGAAAATCGCAAGCAACTGGAAGCCGATTTTACGAAAAGATACTCTAGCGCGGGTAAGTGGTGGATTTCTCCGAGATGCCATCACAAAGGAGTCAAGCATTCACTCCTTCAAAAATACCGGCCCACAAAATGCGTGGAAAACTCGACAGTATTAAAATGTCAATTTATGGCGATCGAAGGTGGCTAAAATGTTTGACGGAAGTGGAAAACTTGATAGTATTAAAATGTCAATTTACGGGGATCGTCAAAAGGTGACCGTGGAACTTTACGATCACTTATCGGGGCAAACATTCTTACGCATGAACTGTTCACCCGCAGCTTTCGTTGAGATGTTTAGTTCTCGACGCTGTCATGTGACTGTTAACGCTGAGTTTTTTCATATGGAGCGGGTAGGGAAGCTCATGGAAATGCAGGAACTCAAATTTGAACTTCCTCCGGGGACGGATTACTCGAACAGAGAGAAGATTGCTCTCGAGGAAGCTAAAAAACACGTCCCTGAAGGGTGGACATCTGACGGGTACTACGGAAGTCAAAATTCTTTTCGGTATGACGGTAACACGTATCATGCTCGAACAATTATAAGGAGATGGGTCGATGCCGTTGATGGAACAAGTGGAAGAGAGTCCGGTGAAACTCGGACAGTGGTATCAGGATAAAGTTACCAAACGCTTCTTCAAAGCGGTCAAGTTTAAGGAAGAACATCTCCTCGAAGTGTACTGTTCAGTTGACGGAACTCGAGTCGTTAACAAGATGTTGTTTGAAATGGATGTCGAGGATGGTGACTTGTTACCATGTGAGCCTCCAGTAAATGAGACACATGTTCCGGTAAATTCAAATGAACCTTTTGATCAAAGTTTGCCCGGTGCGCAAAAGTAGTGCCGCCCACACTACAGCGCACACCCCAGGAGGAGGTCGATTAACTCCCTTTTCGACCTCCTCCACTCCCCTCTTTTATCTACGAATTGAGAATTTTATTTTAAGATGCATTCTATACACCCTGCGCATCTTAAATTGGAACTACACGCCCTGGAGTGAACTGTGACGCACGAACTACTTATTTACATTCTAGGTGTGGCCGTCGTTGTTTACTTTCTCGGGATTCTGTTACGAGAATGGTTTCGTGAAAGCCGGTTGAATAAAATGAACAAAAAAGCGGATCGTCGTAATTCGTTTCCGCCACCACCACCGGCGAGTGAAGATCCGGGTAAATGACACCGTACATCTTATATATGGTGATGACCTTCCAAGGCGAATCACTTCACCTGCAGATGCCGTATGAGGATAAGGAGAAGTGTGAGTTCGTTGGCAGGCATACATCGGATGAATGGCGAATGAAAGTTCCAGGTGCCGTTATCTTTTGGGAGTGCAAGAGAAACCATGGCTGATATCTATAGCCGCGATGAGGTGATGCGGAAGGTTCAACTTTTGCTCAACCTTGCTGAGAAGGCTGGAACTAAGGAAGAAGCAGAATCTGCCCTAGCTAAAGCTCATACGCTTATGCTCAAGTATTCAATTGAGGAGCATGAGCTTGGTAATGTTAGTGAAGATGACGCCACTAAGTACCGAGATCTTTTGCTCTATAGAGGTAAGGTCCGGTCGTACCAGCACAAACTGATTTGCTCAATCATTGATAGGTATTTCAATGTCAAAGTTTACTCGTATCGTGTCCCGCATAAAGAAACTCGTACTTTCGCATTCGGTACTGAAACCAACACCGAGTTTGCAAAGTATGCTCACGACTTTCTGTGCCATATCTTTGAATCCCTTTGGGAAAAGCAAAAAGAAAAAATCCCGTGGCTCGGCAAAGAACACGCCCGCAGTTACTACGCGGGACTCGCGAATGGGTTCGAAGAAACGCTCCAAAAGGAAATGGAGAAGTTGACGGAAGGGGAATGCACTGCTCTAGTGGTAATTGGAAAAGAATTAGTGGATGCTACCAAGAAGGTGCACCCCGATCTAAAGTCAACGACTATCAGATTTAACACTGATGGTAAAAAACAATTCTTTTCTGGATTGTATGAACAAGGAGTAAGGGATGGCAAACAAATCTCAATCAGAAAGCGTATTGGTGAGTCCAACAGTTAAGTATGTTACCGCAAAGATTGAGAGGTCCGGATTTGAAATCACGCTCACGCAAGAGTACCATTCTGATTGCAATTTTGGACACTATAATTACGTTATTACTCATCTTGCTACTGGTCATATCATTCAAGCTGGTCACTCGGTTGGGGGAGTACCCGACGGGGACGCCATCCAGAATGCTATCAAGATGATGAGCTATTTTAAGGAGAACTGCCGTGCGAAAAACAATTTTCGTTGGACTCGTACTAAGCTTTTACTTTCTCGTTCATGATCGTGCATCGAATCAAATTCGTACCATTGGTCCTTTCAAAGACATGGTGACCTGCGATCAGTTGAGAACTAACTACCATAAAAATCTTCAACCGAGATTCAGTGTAATGCCTTACATCTCTTATTGTTGGGAGGGGTGATAATGCAAGATATTAGATCTCCAGAACACGGAACAGAGATTGAAACCGATCGGGATGGGAAGGTGTTGTGGGTGAACGTCGACGGTCAATGTGTACTTCGAATTTCTGCTAACACTAAACCTATTGTCGTTAACGGCGAATTGATAGTTGGGGAGCGATGATTTTTACTGTAGCTTTGCTACTCTGGCTTGTAAATGCAACTCTCCGCAGTCAGGGATTCGATACTGATAATATAGTATCGATGCTTTTCGCTTACTACCTTGGCGTAATTCTTGGTAAGATTGACGCCGGTACCGCCTGCGATCGCGAAATTTCGTAACTTTTCGAGACACTGTTTTTGGTAAAAACGAATGAAGTACTTACCCTTTCTCTACGTTGTTCGTAATAATAAACTTGTAATGATTACAGAGTCTAAGGGTAAAACGTCTTCCATTATGAGCGTTTCTTATAAGTGGTGGCGCGAGCATGTGGGGTATCTGCGGCATTGTGAATACCGTAAAATAAAAATACGAGTCGGTAAGCGATTTAATCCAAGAAAGGAAATAACATGAAAAGTCTCCTGCAGTCTTTGTTTCTGTCTGCGATGTTGACAATGTTGCTCTTGGGGGGGTGCGCTACGAAGCCACGTCAATACACTCCCGAGCATTTTAACAGTCGGCTTGAATGGTTGAGGTTTTGCGCTCATTATTATTTAGATCGCGCGGACATTTGTGTTGATACAAGACATAACGTGGAATAGCGTCCACCACTTACCAATTCAATACGAGGAGGTTCATTTCAGTGAAGAAAAATAGTTTGCGAGCTTTCAGTCTTTTTATTGCACTTGCTTTCGTTTCTGCATGCGCCGGCATCAAACAGGAGACGTTTGTTCTCTCTGGCGGTAAGACCATCGATTACATCCACGGCAAAGTCGACGCTGACGGTCAGACGGGTGTCTTTCGTGATGCTTATCTCGATGGTGCACCAGTACTGACCCACTTCGGTCACGGTCAATCGTTACTCGGTCAAGTCCTGCAGGGGACGGCTTCGTCAGCTATGATCGCTGGTGGTATGGTTGGAGCTGCCGCGGTACTACGACCAACTCGTATCAATGAGTCGAATGACTTTAATAATTCGCAAGGTCAGGCTCAGTCGCAAGAACAAGGTGCGTACTCGGGATCTCATTCTGAATCCAATCCAATCCTGGTGAACAAGAATAAGTCGTCGTCGTCTTCGGAAGCTAACCCGATTCTGGTTAACTCGAACAGCAATCACAATTCGAGCAAGAACACGAATATTTCCGGGTCTTACGCTTCAGGCGGCAACGTTAAGATCGGTGACATCGGTGGCGGTGACGGCGGCAATCCCGGATGCGCCAAAGCCAAGAACGGCTGCTAAATCATCATTCTCGCGCGAGTTAAAAGGGTAGCTCTCATAAAGGAGCTACCCTTTTTTATTGGCCCGAGCAGCGACGATTCGATATACTTTTTATCGTATAATTGAATATGGAAATTATTTCTAAACACTACGGATATGTTCTCATTTTCAATGACAAAGCCGACCTTAAACAGACATGTGATTTGCTAAGTGGATTTCTTGAACATGTTGAAGAGAACAGTGATACGCCGCCCCCGCATCTGATGGCTTACTTCTGTACGAAGCCTGTTACAGCTGAGAAAGTCGAGAAAGATTTAAAGGAACTTAAATCTCGATGGACCTCTACTCCTACTTAAAATTGTTGCAACGTATTTACTATGGCATTCATCAATACCCCGAACGGAAGAGACACATTTCAATTAAAATTCAAGAAGGACCTTTGAAAAGGCAATGCCAGCATTGCAACACGGCGTTCATGTCAAAGTATCCACTTGAGATCGAATGTCCGTTTTGTCACAAGCAAACGAAAGGATAAGGGAGTGCGTACTACATTAGAGCAGGTTCGGGCTTTACCGAAAACAGATGATCCAAAGGAGACCGCGCGCAGAGATAAAATCTTCGCTGAACGCGATGAGGAAGAGGCATTGATCAAGCCGGGATTGACAATGTACTTGATTAAAAATACATCCACAAAGGAGCTGCGTTACAAAACCGCGACAACATATCGAGTCGCTCTAGCAGCTCTTGGATGGTCTGAAATTAACTGTCGTATTACCCCAATCGAGGTTGGGAAGGAGAAAAAGCCGATGCCCGAAGAAATTAAAGAAATCCTCAAAGCAAAGAACGAGGAAAAGAAAGTCGAACGTAGCGAAGGTAAGCCCGAGAAGAAAGAGAAGGGTCCGACGCTCAAGTCCGAAATGGAAGAGGTGTTCCGTCAATTTCCTGCAGAGGCGAAAGAGGATATGCTTCCTAGGTTATTCCAAATTCTCAAGAACCGGAATCCTGAAAAAGAAGATGCAAAGCACATGAAACGAGCGGTGCTGTGCTACCACTTCTACAAACCGAAGGAACAAAAATGAACTGGAAATTTTACTTCTGGATAGGTACTCAAGCAAGTTTCCTCATAGGACTCTTGACGGGAGCCGCTGCGGTTTATTTAGATAGGCCGGATTGCGTTCCTGTAACGTTTGAGTTAAAACAAACGCCGGCGACGGACCAGTCCCCGAAACACTCGGATTTCTATAATCAAATAAAACAGCTGGGGGCGTCAAACTCTTATCGAAAGTGAGGAGTGTGCTCTCAGGCTAACTTTGTGGAAGAAGATTTGATACCGACACTTCACGAATGGGAAATTGAGCTTCTCCAAAGAAACGGAAAGAACTTCTTACTCTGCCTTTACGACGATGCAGGTAAGAAATTAATCGGATCCGTGATTGGAGAGAAAATCAACACCTTCCGCTTCAATAAGCATCCCCATCTTGGAGCACGCCTGCTCAGGTATATTGTCGATAATGAACCACACGGATGCATCGTGTGTGAACAGGAGAAACATGAAGGCTGGCTCTGGCAACAAAATCTCGAGTACTTCATCTGCACGGGCTGCTCGCAGAAGAATTGATTATAAGGCGATTCCACAGCCGAGCGGAGGTAAGATTTGCTTGAGTATATATCCACCGGGTACTTGGTTTGGGCGAGATGGTTATCATTGTTTTGTGGGTGGATGTGGCGTCGGTGTAAAAGACACTCTTTCAGAAGCTGAAACCCTTTTGTTTAGACAAGCTCGTGAGACCTTGAATTTGCGAATTACACAAAGTAAAGCGCAAATTGAATTCTACGAGACGCAACTCAAATTATTTCAAGTACTGCAAAAAATCGATTGATGGACGCACCGAGACAAATCTATTACTATAAATGAAGTATTACAAACTTTCAGAAAAAGAGTTGCTTCAATTAGTTGAATCGGCGGGTCGGGGTGCATACTTTAATTCTACTTTTTTTGAATCTCAATGTAGAAATGTGTTAGCTTATTTTTTGCATCATCGTAAACCAATACGAGAAGGGGAACTATCATGCCGGATATCGAAGTCAGTGAAAAAGCAGTCGCGTCAGTTGAAGGTCAAGCAAAGAACGGGATCTGGGTTGTTCTCACGGACGCGGTTTTCATCGGGGACAAAGAAGAAGTAAAATTGCAAGCGGAGGAGTTCATGAACTCCTGTATCAAAAGGGGTTGGCCAAGAGATGAGATTCGGGTAACCTATAGCCGTTTCACTAAGAAGCGGAATATACACTCTTTCGAATCCGCAAAAGAGGATGCGGAGAATGAAAAGTAATCTTCGTGGAAAAGAAGAACAGCAAGGGCATCAGCGATTACATCAAAGAGCAGTTCGATCTCATTCAACCTAGTAATGCTCTATCCTGCGCAGCCCTAGTGCAGGAATTGATGGAAGTTTTTCCCACGATCAAAGACAGAACGAGTGGGAGCGCACGAGTTAATTTAGTACTGTCTCAAAAGAAGGTGAGCGAGCGGTTCACGAAGTTGAAAGGAAAGGATCAAAGGGTTTATATTATAAGAAAGGAGGATGATCCCAATGTCAGAAGAACAAACAGCGAAAGCCAGACCGCTCAAAAAGAAGCTCCACCTGAACTGGAACAAGGACAGGTTGATGTGGGAAGTGAAGAAATCGTTCGGGTACAAACCGCATCTGAAGGAATGGACGGACGAAGCGCTGACCCAGTATCTCCAGGCAAATTCTGAAATCGACGTCGTTCTACGTTACGTGTAAACTTGCCACCGTCCACCTAAGCGATGTTGGGACTAATTTGCGCGCTTGCCGACTTGTCTTAGAGCAGTTAGAGGGCTCCGGTACGGGATCCTGCTAAACCGTTTATTTTATGAAGTGGTATTCAAAACAACGTAACCGATTTTATCGATGGCGTTGGTTTTTTGTCTTTCCGTTCCCGCGCATTTGTCCCAAATGCTGCAAAAACATTTGGCTTGAGTGTATGTTTTGGAAATGGCATACGATCCTCAATCAAAAAGTCTACCGATGCGGAACGTGCTTAAAGAAGGAGAATAATTAGTGGCGTACGATTCAAGTAAAGACGAAGTGCTTTGGGAGGGTGAAAAGAAAGAATACAAGCCCAAAGCAACCTTACATGCAGCGGTGAAATCGTATCAAGGTGGCCAGCCGAAGTTGATGCTCATCGAACAGGGTGAGGGTTACAACGGCAAGGAATACTCTGGTATGATCCTCAAACGTCAAGGCATTGAGGATATTGATATGGTCCTCCAAATGCTCCAAGACGGAAAAGTGGAACTCGAAAAAGCTCTCGAGAAATGGGAGCGAAAGAAAAAGTAATCGTTCACAACGAGACCTAACGTTAATACCGGTCCGTAGGAGTGATGTAATGGAAAATCGAAAAGTGTTAGTGGCTTTCAGCGGTGGTGCTGACAGCACTACAGTGCTTTACCTAGCAATTAGAAAGTTCGGTAAAGCCAATGTCCGTCCCGTGTACTTCTACTACGGACAAAAACATTCACCCGGCGAACAGCAAGCGGTAAACATTCTTCTTGGGGACCGCGGTTGCGGTTTAAGAATGCATTACGATCGAATTGAATTCGATCTTTCAAAGTTCGGACGCTCAGTTCTCACCACTACCGAACCTGTCCCCTCACAGAGCGAAAACAAACAAGCATCCACAGTCGTTCCATACCGCAATACGATGTTTGCGGTACAGTTAGCTTGTAAAGCAGTTACAGAAGGATACGATGTAATTGCGCTAGGACCAACCTGGGAAGACCTCGCAGAGTATCCAGACTGTAGACCAGAGTACTTCAAGGCACTTCAAAAGCTTCTACGGTTGGGAGATCGGCATCATCATTTAGAAGTTTGGACTCCCTACGTATTCAGCCACAAAGCAGATGTTGTCAATGAAGGTCTCCAGATGGACGTTCCCTATGAATGGACCTGGACCTGCTACAACGGAATCTGGGATCACCCCTGTAGGACGTGCGATGCATGCAAAGAAAGAGAAGCGTCCTTCGACGCCAACGGTGTTCCAGACCCTCTTCTCCAACGACTCAATCTCGTTTAATGCTACCATTCCGAGCTCAGTGGGGACCGTTTTATTACATATTCGATCCTCACAAGCTCGGAATTGGTCTCTATTTCTACTGGCATGTGAATGGTGGTTACTCTACCTTTGAACTTGACTTCCTCTTCTTTACCTTTGGGGTGGTTTTCAATCGAGGCGGGAACGGTCCACATAATGAGACACTCAATGGGGTATAGTTGAAAGGAGGGTTAACTAAAATGTTAACCGAAAAGCAAAAAGAGATAATCAATTTTGATTATCAAAAAATACCACTCTACGGTAAGCCGTTCACTGACAAGGTGATACCGGTAACCGAAGAATTGGTGGATCCTGAGCTGATGGCAATTTGGAAACCATCAGACAAAAAGATCCTCGGGGTAATGCCTCAGGGACAGTACATCCTCGGCCACCTGGAAGCGCATCAGAGAGTTGAGGATGCGATCAAGAAAGCAGGTCTTGATGCGCACGTTTCGCAGCATCGAGTTCTAAGAAACGGAGCGAGAGTGTTCACACACTACCGTCTACCGACTTACAAACTCGATATCGAGAATCCGCAAATCGGCACGGCTGATTCAAAGGAACCGGATACCATGATTCCTGAAATCATCGCCCGTAATGGGTATGATGGTCAGATTGTGTTCGGTCTTGAGTGGGGGCTGTTCAGAACCGTTTGCTCAAACGGAGCGCGGGCTTTGGTGATCGGTAAACGCAGTACACCAAAGAACTTGATGGGTGACGTTGATGTTGATGTCATCGTCGGGGACATCACTGAGTTCCTGCAGATGCTGCAAAAGGAGATCTTTGCTCGCATACAGGCCATGGTCACGAACAAGGCGGAGAACCTTCCGGTAGATATGAGAGTTTGGTTCTCGCAGCAGGTTTCGGACAAGCTGTTGGCGGTGTATGATAGCAAAGTGAATGAAGCGTTGGCACAGTGGAAAGCGATCAGTGAGTGGACACTGTTCAACATCTTCACGAACATTATCACTCATCACATTACTTCGTACAATCGCCAACGGCATCTGGAGCAGGTGGTTGCAAAGAAGTTCAAATTCGGAGCGACAGCTCGGTAATGGCACACAGTGAAGTTGATACCCTGAAGGCGATTCGAGCTCGGCTTGAGAGGAGGAGAGCCGAGCTCGAATCTCAAATCAACCAACTGCAGCAGGAGCTCCAAGAGATAGACGATGTAGTAGTCTCTCTTACCCGAGCTCCTTCTTTGTTACAAAAGGCAGTTAGTTTAGATCCACCGGCACCGAAAGTTCCTGAGATAGTGCACAGTAAGAGCAAGCGGGGACATAAGACTGGCATCACAATTGCATTACGAAGCGCGCTCGCAGCTTGGAACGGTAAGACGGG
>Ga0209320_10000426_pt1 | contig 21697 bp, 16 predicted proteins | sample Rifsed13ft4_FD_184008 | JGI IMG/M metagenome (GOLD analysis project Ga0209320, IMG submission 184008) | Soil microbial communities from Rifle, Colorado, USA - sediment 13ft 4 (version 2) | ecosystem: Environmental > Terrestrial > Deep subsurface > Rock core/Sediment | place: Rifle, Colorado... | reverse complement strand
CGATCCCTTCCAGCTTCTCGAGACGCTCCGAAGCCGCTGTGGGATCGCCTTCCGATGATTCCTGCACCACGAATCGGGATACGTAGAGATCGAAATCATGGCGACGATCCCACCATTCCTTGGTCGATTCCTGATTGCCCGCCACTATCAGATCGCGACTACGCCAAGTCGTGAGATATCCGATGACCGTCGTTTCAATGTATACCTTCGGTTTCAACGGCTACCCTCTTCGGACGGCCTAACGCAGAGTTCAGTGGCGGGCGGCAATGGCGCGCATTTTGCTCTTTGCACAATGCGTGACATTGCTGCACGTCCACTGCAACGACTTGTTCGACCGAGCCCTCATGAAAGCGCTTCTCTTACTACCTCAGGGTGACGTTTCGCAATACGGATCAACGCCTGTGCAGCCCCCGACGGTGACCTGCGTCCTTGTTCCCACTCCTGAAGTGTGCGTTTCGATATACCCAGAACCTCTGCAAACTGGGCTTGCGATAAGCCGGATTTGTGGCGCGCTTCGGCTACTTCGCTCAATTCCACAGTCGTAACACGTCCCCGCTTCTTGGCCTTCATCTCACGAACAGACTGTAGAAGCTTGCGCCCGAGTTCCTCTCCAGGTGTCATGCGCTTCGCTTTAGCACGATTAGCCATTTTCGATTTCCTCTCGGATTGCCTTAAGTAGCTTGCGCGGAATGTCGTCCTTTGCCGCTTTCGAGTACACGAGGAGGAGGTAAATCTCGCCTTCCGACAGCTGCAAGAAGTAGATGACCCTGACTCCCCCGCGTTTCCCACTGCCTCGGCGAGACCAGCGAACCTTCCGGCAACCGCCACTGCCGGGGATGACAGCCCCGGCTTCTGGATTGGCCGCCAACCACACGAAAAATTCCAACCGCTCATCCTCACTCCACAATTTGTCAGCTTCAGCGACAAACGTGGGCGTCTCGACCAGCGTGTACATTGCCGCTTAGCATACGGCATTGACGTATGGATATGCAACGACGCTAAGCGGAGGGGGGCGAACGCGCACATCAGCGGCACGGCAAAAGCGGCGCGACCCTTGCTTTGCAAGGGGCGTGACGTTTTTGACGTGTCCGTTGCATGTGCTTGTTGGGCAGCGCGCATGGTACCTGTTACAGGACCAATTGTTCAGCGCTGAACTCCACGATCTGCGGGGGATCGGGGCTATAGTCGCTGTATCGTATCCCGGTGGGACGAACACGCACGTATATCAGGCCCGGCCAACGGAGGCGGCTAGGGCCATCGGGATACGCAGCGTAGTACACGTTTCTTAGCCGATCGAGCTCCTCGCCCGAAGGCTCGTCCGCGATTCCTTCGTACTGCACAGTCCGCTCGTCGCCCGGGATCAGTCCACCAATAACCAGTGCGAGCCTTGGATTCCGTCGCAGGTTTTGGGCCTTCCGAGTCGACTCCAGTGTGTCAAAGATGATCTCAAACCGATTCGTCACCGCATATCCGACCACTGCACCCTGCGGCTGGTTCGCGGGCGATACTGAAGCCTGAACCGCCAGTCTCTGCTGACGCAAGAATTCAAGCAGACGTTTGGCGTCCATCTGTTCTGTTTTCAACTCGTGGCGCCGCGTCATCTGGTGCCAACCACCAGAGCGAGTTCTTCCATCGCGGTCGCGGCCTGCTCGCGCGTACACGGTGTACCCGGTAGCGGGAAGGCGAAGACACGTGTGGCGCCTATGTCGCTGAAGACATAGTCGGCACTCGTTCGCCACTCATCTGCTGGAGCGAGGCTACGACATCCGAACGGTGCAGGAGCTTCTTGGTCACGCCGACGTTTCGACCACGATGATCTACACGCACGTGCTCAACCGAGGCGGGCTCGGCGTGCGAAGTCCACTGGACTTCTGAGCGATCAACGCGGATTGACATGGCGGAGAATGCGCTCACTGGATTGAGGCCGGTGCCGGACGCGACGGCGAGACAGCAGATGCGAGAGCTCATCGACACGGCCCAGCCTCACGCGCCGGCTTCCCCGCTGCTCGCCTACTCCGCGGTGCACGCGTTTGCTACTCTAGCGTGCAATGGGCGGATCGAACGACAATCCGACGAACGTAACGGTTCCATGAAGCCGCATCTCATTGCTTCGTCAACCCTCGCCGCCCTGCTTGCTGTCCTTTCCGCCGGTGCACTCGCCCAACGTGGCGCTCCTAACGGCGAGTGGCCGACCTACGGCGGCGATCTCGGCCACACGCGCTACTCGCCGCTCGATCAGATCGACGCGTCGAACTTCAACGACTTGCAGGTCGCTTGGCGTTTCAAGGTCGACAACCTCGGCCCGTCGCCCGAATATTCGTTCCAATCGACGCCCTTGATGGTCGGCGGGGTCGTGTATTCGACGGCCGGCTCGCGCCGCGCCGTGATCGCGCTCGATGCGTCGAACGGCGAGCTGCTTTGGATGCACCGGCTCGATGAGGGCGAACGCGGCCGCGCGGCGCCGCGGCAGATGTCCGGCCGAGGTCTCGCCTATTGGGAAAACGGGGACCATGCGCGAATCATCTACGTCACACCGGGCTATCAGCTGATTGCGCTCGATGCGCGCACCGGCGATCGCATTCGGGATTTCGGCGACGACGGCATCGTCGATCTCAAGCAAGACGCCGACCAAGAGATCGATCCGCTGAACGGCGAGATCGGTTTGCACGCGACGCCGATTGTTGCGAAAGACGTCATCATCGTCGGCGCCGCTCACCGGACCGGTGCGAATCCAAAGAGCATGCGCAACGTCAAAGGTTATGTGCGCGGTTACGACGTCCGCACCGGCGAGCGCCTGTGGATCTTCCACACGATTCCGCAGCCAGGCGAATTCGGTACGGAAAGCTGGCTCGCGGGCTCCGCCGAATACACGGGCAACACCGGAGTCTGGGCACAGATTTCCGTCGACGAGGATCTCGAGACCGTCTATCTGCCGGTCGAAGAAGCGACCGGCGACTATTTCGGCGCCAATCGTCCCGGCGACAACCTGTTCGCGGAGACGTTGCTCGCCGTCGATCTCTACACGGGCGAGCGCAAGTGGCACTTCCAGCTCGTGCACCACGGGATCTGGGACAACGATATTCCGTGCGCGCCGATTCTCATCGACATCACGGTCGATGGAAAGCCCGTCAAGGCCGTTGCGCAACCGACCAAGCAAGCGTTTCTGTACGTCTTCGATCGCGTGACCGGCGAGCCGATTTGGCCGATCGAGGAGCGGCCCGTGCCGCAAGGCGACGTGCCCGGGGAGTGGTACTCGCTGACGCAGCCGTTTCCGACGATGCCGGCGGCCTACGACCGGCAGGGCGTGACCGTCGACGACCTCATCGACTTCACGCCGGAGCTCGAAGCCGAAGCCCGCGAGATCGCGTCGTGGCACAAGCTGGGACCGCTATTCACTCCGCCCGTGGTGAGCAAGATCGGAGGACCGCTCGGCACGCTGATGGCGCCTAGCCAGGCCGGCGGCACCAACTGGCCCGGCGGCTCGTTCGATCCCGAGACCAACATTCTCTATGTCGCATCGAACGCGTCCGTGGTGAGCTTGAGTCTGGTGCCGCCGTATCCCGGGCAATCCGACATGGCGTTCATTCAAGGCAATGCCGTCACCGGCCCGCGGACTTCGGGTGGCGCCGGTTCCGCGGCCGGCGGGGGTCGCACGGAGTTTCAGGCGCAGCAAGACCGCGCCGCGGGCACGGACGCTCCGCGCGGGCCGCCGAGGCTCGAGCTCAGCGTCCAAGGGCTGCCGTTGTTGAAACCACCCTACGGCAGCATTGCCGCAATCGACATGAATCGCGGCGAGATTCTCTGGCGAATTGCGCACGGCGAAACGCCGGATGAGATTCGCGACCATCCGCAGCTTATGGGGCTCGACATTCCCCGCACCGGTCAGCCGGGCTCGCCCGGCACGCTCGTGACCCGTACGCTGCTGATCGCCGGCGAAAGCATTTTCACGACCACGCTGAGCGGGCTGCGCGGCGCTAAGTTCCGAGCCTACGATAAAGCCACGGGACAGGAAGTCGGCTCAATCTACTTGCCGGCGCCGCAGAGCGGCTCGCCGATGACGTACATGCACGGCGGCGAGCAGTACATCGTTCTCGCCGTCAGCGGCGACGGATACGCAGGCGAGCTTCTTGCGTTCAAGCTACCGACGCGATGACAGCGGCTTCGTCCCCGCGCTACATGAACGAGCACAAGCTTTTCGCCAAATGCGCCTGGCGGCTCCTGCCGTTAATACTGCTGATCTATTTGATCAATTATGTCGACAGGGTGAACGTCGGCTTCGCCGCGCTCACCATGAATCGGGACCTGAGCTTCTCGCCGGCGGTGTTCGGGTTCGGGGCCGGGATTCTCTTTTTCGGCTATTCCCTGTTTCAGGTGCCGGCCAATGTCATGCTCCAAAAGGTCGGGACGCGGCGCTGGATCTTCTCGATCATGATGCTATGGGGTCTGATCTCAGCCTCCACCGCGCTCGTGCGCGACCCAATGAGCTTCTATGGGCTGCGCTTCGCGCTGGGTGTTGCGGAAGCCGGCTTTTTCCCTGGGATACTGCTCTATCTCACCTTCTGGTTCCCGCAGGCGTATCTCGCGCGCTTCATCGGGATTTTCATGACGGGCATTCCGCTTGCCTTCGTCATCGGTGGGCCGCTCTCGAGCGTGCTTTTGGAGATGGACGGCATAGGCGGGCTTCACGGCTGGCAATGGCTCTTCATTATCGAAGGCTTACCTGCGACTTTCCTGGCGTTCGCCGTGCTCAGGTTGCTGCCCGACGGGCCGGCTCACGCCGCATGGCTGACGTCCGAAGAGAAGCAGCTCATTGCGACGCGGCTCGCGTCCGAGCAACCTCATACGGAAAGGCTCGACTTCCTGTCCGGATTGCTCGATCCGCGTATCTGGGTACTGGGTATGGTGCTCGCCGGCATGCAGTTCGGCCTTTACGGCACGCAACTCTGGATTCCGCAGATCGTGCAATCCTTAGGTTTTTCGAATTTCGCCACAGGATTCGTCGTTGCGTCGTCGTTCCTCGTTGCGGGCGTCGGAATGGTCATCTGGGGCCACTCTAGCGACGTCAATGGCGAACGCATCTGGCACATCGCGCTGCCTTTGTTGATGGGGGCCGGGGCTCTTGTCGTGGCGGGCATGGCGACGGAAACGATGGTGATCGTGATCGGTCTGACCTTCGGCTTGGTCGGCGTTCTCGCCGTCGAGGGACCGCTGTTCAGCTTGCCGAAGACCTTCTTGAGCGGCACAGGTGCCGCGAGCGGCATTGCGTTCCTCAACACGATCGGCAGCTTGGGCCGCTTTCTCGGGCCCTACGTCGTGGGGGTACTGCGGCAGAACACCGGCGACTACGGGTCAGGAATGGTGGCGATTGCGGGATGTCTCGTGATGTCGGCCGTGATCGTGCTGTTCTTGGGCCGCAGCATGGCGGCGCGCAAGGTGCAGGCCGCGCCGTGACCGACTTCGGCGGGGGACACCCGCGACCCGGCGGCGCAGCTGTCTCCATTCTGCTATAAAAGCCTGAAATGAAACGTTATCGAAGCCTTCTCGGCGCCGTGCTCGTGGGCGCTGCCATCGTCGCTGCCGCTGTCGTTGCTGAGCGTACGGGACTCCTCGCGGGAAATAGCGAACGGCAGTGGGCCATGCTCGAGAGCTACTGCACCGAATGCCACAATGCCGCCGAGTTTGCCGGCGGCGTCGTCTTCGAAGGGCTGGCGCCGGAGTCCGTGCCCGAGCACACCGAGACCTTCGAAGCGGCGGTGCGCAAATTACGGGGGCGCCTGATGCCGCCGCCAGGGAATCCTCAACCGGATCAGGCCGATATCGATGCGCTCGTCGCCTATCTCGAGCGCTCCATCGACGCGGGAAGCGATGTACAGAAAGCCGGCCACGTCCCGATCCAGCGCTTGAACCGGGCCGAGTACGCCATGGCGGTCAAGGATTTGTTGGGCGTCGAGATCAATCCCGAGGAATATCTGCCGACCGAGGTCGAGGTCGACGGCTTCACCAATATCGCGGCCGCATTGAGCGTATCGCCCGCCTTTCTCGAGCAGTACATAAGCGTCGCGCGCACCGTCGCGCGCCTCGCGGTCGGCGAGCCCGCGCCGAAGCTCGCGAGCACCTACTTCCCGCCGCCGGGCGGCGATCAAGACGGTTATGTCGACGGCATGCCGTTGGGTACACGCGGCGGGACGAGGTTCGAGCACACCTTTCCCGCGGATGGGGAATACCGCATCAACATCACCGATCTCGATGTGGGACTCTACCCGCGCTCGTTGGAAACCGAGCACACGCTCGTCGCTCTGCTCGATCGCAGAGAAGTGTTCCGTGCCAAGCTCGGCGGTGCCGCCGACCTCGAGCTCGTGGATCGAGGCGGCGCTCCGGCGCGCGCCGAGATCATGGAGCGGTTCACCGACATTCCCGTGCAGGTGAATGCCGGCGTGCATGAAGTCATCGTCACGTTCATCGAGCGCTCGAGGGCGGCAACCGACGAACCCATCTTCGGTTTCACGCCATATGGCGGCTTCAGTTTTCGCGGCCAAATGCGTGTTCCGCGCGTGATCGGCGGAATCCAAGTCGTCGGTCCTTTCGAGCCGACCGGCCTGTCGCGTACGGCGAGCCGCGAGAGGATATTCGTGTGCGAGCCGGAGTCGGCCGACGAGGAGCGCGCCTGCGCGGAGCGCATCACGGCGAATCTGACGCGGCGCGCCTTTCGCCGGCCCGTCGGCCAGGACGACATCGACCGGCTCATGCCCTTCTATGAAACCGGCCGTTTAGGGCCCGGCGGGTTCGACGCGGGAATCGAGCACATGGTGACCGCCGTGCTTGCGAGCCCCGACTTCTTGTATCGCGCAATCGTTCCGCCGCGAGACGTCGGCGATAGCGAGCTCTATGCACTCAGCGATCTCGAGCTCGCTTCACGGCTGTCGTTCTTTTTGTGGAGCCAGGGCCCGGACGATGAGCTCCTCGAGCTCGCCGCGACGGCCAAGCTCCGGGATCCCGACGTCATGGATGCCCAGGTGGAGCGCCTTCTCGCCGACCCGCGCGCCGCGACGCTCGTGACGAATTTCGCGCTCAAGTGGCTCAACCTCGACGAGCTCGATTCGGTCGATCCGGACGACCGGCTGTTCCCCGAATTCAGCGACGAGCTGCGCGAGGGCTTCGCCGCCGAAATCGAGCGGTTCCTGGCAAGCATCCTGCTCGAAGACGAGAACGTGCAAGGGTTGCTGACGGCCGATCACACCTACCTCAATGAACGGCTGGCACGGCACTACGGCATCACATCGGTTCGCGGTCCGCAGTTCCGCCGTGTGACGCTCGAGGACGAGGCGCGCTGGGGTCTGCTCGGCAAGGGCGCCATGCTGCTGCGCACGTCTTACGGCGACCGCACGTCGCCGGTGCTCCGCGGTGCGTGGGTTCTCGAGAAGCTCATGGGCACGCCGCCGACACCGCCGCCACCGAACGTCGAGACGGACCTATCGACGCCGGCGGGCGAACGGCCGAAAACCATACGCGCGAGGCTCGAGCAGCATCGCGTCGATGAGAGCTGTAACGCGTGCCACGGCGTGATCGACCCGTACGGCCTCGCGCTCGAGAACTTCACCGTCACCGGCCAGTGGCGCGACATCGACACGGCTGCCGGCGCGCCAATCGACGCGAGCACGGTCCTCTCGAGCGGTGTGGCGGTCAGCGGCCCGGTCGAGTTGCGCCAGGCGCTGCTCAGTCGTCCCGATCAATTCGTCCAAGCCCTGACACAAAAGCTCATGATGTACGCGCTCGGTAGAGAGCTCGAGTACCACGACATGCCGCAGGTCCGTGCGATCGTGCGCGAGGCGGCGCGGGATGATTACCGTTTCGCCGCGATCGTCTCCGGCATCGTCGGCAGCGACGCGTTCCGTATGCAGGCGTTGCCGCACGAGCCGAGCCCCGACGATGCGCAGGGCGCCCTACGCGCTCTGCGTTTGTAGGAGCGAGCTTCGCTCTGCGTTTGTAGGAGCGAGCTTCGCTCGCGACAAGAGAAGATCGCGAGCGAAGCTCGCTCCTACCGCGCCTGGTTTTGCCCCGCGTGCCCTACACTCGTCGGCGAGCGCGTAGTATTCTTATCAATGGTCTAGAGAGTCAGGTCATGTATCTCACGAGAAAACATCTTTCTCGCAGGGCCGTGCTCCGGGGCGCCGGCGTGTCCATCGGGTTGCCGTTGCTCGATGCCATGATCCCGGCCGCCACCGCCCTTGCGCAGACTGCCGCCGCGCCGAAGCTGCGCGCGGGCTTCTTTTACATACCCCATGGAGCAATCATGTGGAACACGTCCCATGGAGCCGCCATGGATCATTGGACGCCGAGCGGCGCCGGCGCCGATTTCCGCTTGAGCCCGATCATGGAACCGCTCGAAGGCTTCAAGCATTACGTGACCTCGTTCGCCAATCTCGAGAACAAAGCCAGCCAGAATTCCGTGCATGCCGTGAATCCGGCCACCTGGCTCAGCGGCGCGAAGCCGGATCTCGCGGCGCCCGGCGCCAGCATGACGCCCACGATCGATCAGATCATCGCCGCTCGTATCGGGCAAGACACCGCGCTGCCGTCGCTCGAGGTCGCTTCAGAGACCACGATTCAGGTCGCCGCGTGCTCCGGCGGAAGCGGCGGCTGCTATTACAGCTCGACGCTGTCGTTCCGCAATGCAACGTCACCGTTGCCGATGGAGTTCAACCCGCGCAAGGTCTTCAATCAGTTGTTCGGCGAAGGCGATACACCCGAAGAGCGTGAAGCCATTGCCGGACAAACGCGGAGCATTCTCGATCTCATTTCCGAGCGCACGCAGGCGTTGCAGCGCGACCTAGGCGCGAGCGACCGTGCCGTTCTCAGCGAGTATCTCGACACCGTGCGCGAAATCGAGCGGCGCATCGAGAAAGCGGAGCAGCGGGACCTTTCGGGTGTGACTTTGCCGGAAGCGCCGATCGGCGAATTGGACTCGTTCGACGACCAAGTGCGTCTCATGTTCGATTTGATTGCACTGGCTTATCAGGCAAATCTGACGCGGGTAGCCTCCTATATCATGGTCGCGGAAGGCACGAACCGTACTTACAATCACATCGGCGTATCGGACGCATTCCACCCGCTGTCCCACCACGCCAATAATCTCGAGCGGCTGCACAAATTGGTCATGATCCAGCGCTATCACATGGAGGTATTCGCGGATTTCCTCGCCAAGCTCGCCGCGATTCCGGACGGCGAAGGCACGCTGCTCGATCACTCGATGTTCCTGTACGGTTCCAATATGAGCAACAGCGACCGGCACAACAATTATCCGCTGCCGAACATCTTGGTCGGTGGAGGTTGCGGCGCGCTCAAGGGCGGCCAGCATATCGAGCTGCCTGAGCACACGACGTTGAGCAATTTGCTCCTGACGGTGCTCAACAAGGCAGGTCTCGAGCTTCCAAGCTTTGCGGACAGCACGGGCGAGATCGCCGGCGTCTGAGATCGTCATGACGCCAACGCGACACGTCGCGATGCATCGCATGACCGATCGCAGAGCCGTATTGAAAGGAGCGTTGGGCAGCTTGGCCGGCCTGTCGTTGCCGCCGTTTGCAGTTCCGAGCTTCGCCGCGGACGCACCCGGGATCACGCGCGTGACCGAAGAGCTCATGATGTTGACGGGCGCCGGAGGAAATATCCTCGCGCTCGCGACGAGCGGCAATCAGGTGCTCGTCGACAGCGGCGCCGCCGAATTCACCGACGCCGTGCTCGCGACGCTCGGCGAGCTGCCCGGCGCCGGGCGCGTCGGCACGCTATTCAACACGCATTGGCATTTGGACCAAGTCGGCTCGAACGGCGCTTTCGGGCGGGCCGGCGCGACGATCGTTGCGCACGAGAAGACGCGGCTACATCTCGCGACGGACTACTATTTGCCGACCGAAGATCGCTATCAGCAAGCGCTTCCGGCGGAAGCTCAGCCCACCGAGACCTTTTACACGGATGGCGAAATGCTCTCCGGCAACGAGCGCATCGAATACGGTTATCTGCTCGAGGCCCATACCGACGGCGATATCTATGTGTTCTTCCGCGATTCGAACGTGCTGGCCGTCGGCGATGTCGTATCTCCGGAGCGCGACCCCGTGCTCGACTGGTTCGGGGGCGGCTGGCTCGGCGGCCGCGTCGACGCGCTGTCGTTATTGCTCGAAATCAGCGACGACCGGACGCGGTTTGTGCCGAGCTACGGTCCCGTGGTCGGCCGCGCCGAAGTGCAAGCCGAGCACGACATGATGCTCACGCTGTTCGAGCGCATGGTCGAGCTCGTGCGGAAGGGCGACGGCGCCGACGACATCTTGGCCGCGGGCGTCATGGAGAACATCGGTCGATCCTTCGACGACCCGCTCGAGTTCGTGTACGACGCCCATAAGGGTTTGTGGGCGCATCACAACACGCTGTCGCCCGATGTCGTCTAATGCGCGGAACGTGGTTACCAGTGAAATGAAACGCTCGGCACTTGCAATGCTTTGCTTTTTTGCCGCGGTCCGCACGGCCGCGGCCGACGACGCGCTCGCCGATCTGATCCAGGCCGGCGACCGCGACGCGGCACTTGAGATGATCCGCGCCGGCACCGACGTGAACGCTGCCCAGGGAGACGGCACGACGCCGTTGCACTGGGCGATCTACAAGATCGATGCGGAGCTCGCCGCCGCGCTGCTCGAGCGCGGCGCGAAACCCGATGCCGTCAACAATTACGGTTCGAGTCCATTGGCGGAGGCCGTGAAGATCGCCGACGCAGGCCTCGTCGACCTGCTGCTCGACGCGGGCGCCGACGTGGAAGCGCCAAATCAAGACGGTCAGACGGCTTTGATGTTGGCTGCGCGTGCCGGCGCGCTCGATGTCGCAGAATTGCTGATCCGGCATGGCGCGGATGTGAATACGCGCGAGACCTGGCGCGGTCAAACGGCACTCATGTGGGCCGCGGACGGTGATTTTCCCGAGGTCGCGGCGTTGCTCATCGACAACGGCGCGGACGTGAAGACGCGTGCGATGGCCAACGATTGGCCGGCGCAGATCACGTCCGAGCCGCGCGCTCAGTATCGCCCGACCGGCGGACTGACGGCGTTGCTGTATGCGGCGCGTTCGGGATGCACGCGCTGCGTTCCGCCGATGCTCGCGGCCGGCGCGGATATCGACCAACCGAATCCCGACGGCGTTACGCCGCTCATGGTGGCCATCGACAACTTCAGATTCGATACCGCCAAGCTCTTGCTGGAACGGGGCGCCAATCCGCACACGTGGGACTGGTGGGGCCGCACCCCTTTGTATGTCGCCGTCGACATGAATTCGTATAACCCTCGTTTCGGTCAAGCAATGCCTGCGTCGGAAACGTCCGCAATGGACATTGTGCGGATGCTGATTGCCGCCGGCGTGAACCCGAACTCGCAGTTGAACATGCACCGGCCGAGCCGCGGCGGCAACATCGGCCGCTTCGTGGACGACTTGCTGACGACGGGCGCGACGCCGCTGCTCCGGGCCGCGATCGGACACGACACCGAGGCGGTGCGACTGCTCTTGGATCATGGGGCGCACGTAGATTTACCCAATGTGATGGGCGTTACGCCGCTCATGGCCGCCGCGGGCATGGGTGTGTCCGGGCGCGATCGCCGTCTCGATTTAGGCGGCGACACAGAGACCCGCGCGATTGCGACGCTCGAAATCCTGTTGGCGGCAGGTGCCGACGTGAACGCCCGAGTCACCGACATCGACGGCAGGACCGCCCGCATCGCGCGCTTGAGCACGATGTCCGAGCGCGAGGGCCAGACCGCATTGTACGGCGCGGTCAAATTCGCCTGGACGCGCGTCGTTAAGTACCTCATCGATCATGGCGCGGACGTCGACGTCGTCGATACGCTTGGGCACTCGCCGCTGGACGTAGCCACGGGCAGCGCCGGCGGCAGAGACAATACGGTTTCCGAAGAGGTCGCCGAGATACTCAAGAGAGCGAGCTCGAGCGGCGTCTGAGCGCTTCCCAACGATACGAGGATGACAGCGCAACAATCCGAATCGCGCCGGCGAGCCAGCGGTTTACGAATCTCGAACGACATCGCAATTCCCGACGGTGAGCTCGACTTCACGGCGATCCGTGCGCAGGGCGCGGGCGGGCAGAACGTCAACAAGGTTTCGAGCGCGGTGCATCTGCGTTTCGACGTCGCGGCATCAAAGGCGCTGCCGGACGCCTGCAAGGAACGGCTGCTGCGCGTGCGCGATCACCGGATTTCGATCGACGGTGTCGTCGTGATCAAAGCACAGCAACACCGCAGCCAGGAGAAGAATAGGGCTGCCGCGCTCGAGCGTTTGCGTGAGTTGATTCAACGAGCGCTGGCCTCGCCGAAGCCCCGCAAGCCGACGAAGCCGACGCGGGCTTCGCACGTCAAACGCCTCGATAGCAAAACGCGTCGCGGTCGTTTGAAGCAGGCACGCGCAAAAATCGACGAGTAGGTCGCAGAAATCTCGACCAGAAAATCCGTGGCATTGACTGCAACGATTAATAGCCTCGACATCGAGCTCGCCGATGTCGCACGCGGTGTTTACGAGGGGCTCGCGCTGCGTCTATTGGTCTTCTTCTTGTTCCTCTTCTTCTTCTCGGTCCGAAACCTCGTGCTGTATGACTGCGCCTGCCGCGCCCGCGGCCACGTACCCGCAGCTCGATTGCAGCGCCGACGCACTCAGCATGAGCGTCAGCAAGAGCCACCTAGTTGAGTCTTTCATCGTTGATCCTCGCGTTCTTCCAACTTCGCAAGTGTGTGAGGACCAACGTACTCCGTCTGTGCGCTAACGTACGGAATGCCGCCGAGCATGCTCTGGGGAATGTGGCCGAGCAAGACAGGCGAGCCAGCAGCATCTCAGTCGTTACACAGCCTCCACGCCGACCATTTGATCGCGCTCCAGTAGCGCCTGGTTCTCGGTTCGCGGCAAAAGCGGCGGAATCAGGAGATGGATATGTTTTTGAGCGTCCGCCAACGTCGCGACCACGGTTGCACCACAACCGATGCGTTCTTTCGCCTTGTTTAGGTCACCTTGTGCGTCCCACAATCCCACGACCAGATTCAATTTTGGAAAGCGCCCGCGGAGACGTTTGCACAGGTAACGACCGTGCATTGCGGCGGCGGGAGGCGTGGCGGAAATGCAAACCACATCGGGTTTGTGCTCCTCGACAAGATCGACCCCGCTCGCCAAGGACGCGAGCGAGACGGCTTGCACGAAGCAGCCTCTCGCCTCCAATACTTGCGCCAGCAACAGCGAGGCGATTTCATCCGCCTCGCTGCGGGCCGGCAGGCAGAGGATGCAAAGGCTTGGCGAATCCGTCAGCTCGGCGGCTTGGGAACCGTCCTCGGCGGTTGGGATCGCGTTGGTCCGAATTTCCGCCTGCCTTTCTTGCTGGCGCTCAGCGCGGTCTTGAATCATCTCCTTCAAACTCTGCATGATGAACTTGTGCTTGCCATCGTTGAGGTCGCCGAGCTGCCAATGCGTCTCGGCCAATGCCAGTGCCGGGATCAGCACCGAGTCGTAGACTTCGACGAGAGGCCTCCGCTCGAGATAGTCCTCGAGCAACTCGGTAGCTTCCTCCGGATCTCCCGCCAGGAGGCGCTGATAGATGCGCTTCTTGGGCTCAAAAACAGGCTCGTTTCCGAGCAGAATACCCAGGAAGGAGAATTGGGGCACGTGCTTGCCGATCACGAACAAGCAGACGGTCAACGGGGTCGCCAGCAGGAGCCCCACGGGTCCCCACAACCACATCCAGAAGACAGCCGCAACCAGCACCGCGACCGCCGACACGCCGGTATTCTTGCCGTATAGCCAAGGCTCCAGGACGTTGTTGCTGATGAGCTCGAGCACGACGAATAGCCCGATGGTCAGCAGCGGCGCTAGCCAACCGGTCGAGACGGCCAACGACAGACTAATCGGCATCGCGGCGGCGATCCATGGGCCGACGTAGGGAACAAACCGCAGCAGGGCGGCCAGGATGCCCCATAGGACGGGACTGGGCACGCCGATCAGGTAAAGCGCGATGGCGACAGAAACTCCAAAGATGACATTGATGAGAAACAGCATCGAAAGGTAGCGGCTGACCCGCGCACCGGCCTCTTCCAGCATCTGCGTGGTCACGGTCACGTGGCCTCGTCCAACGAGGTGGATGAACCGATCGCGTAGATCCTCCCGCCGGACCAGGAAGAACACCACGAGAACGATGACGATGCCGCTGGTTCCCAACACCTGGAGCAACGTGCCGAACATGCTGCCGAAGACTTGCAGTGGACTCATCGGCGAGGAAAGTACGCGGACCGAGAAAGGCAGTTCGTCGGTCCCCCGCGGCTCGTCAGCCTGCTCGGATGACGAGAGACCCTGGTCTATTCTTTGGGAGGTTCTCGTCACTTTGCGCAGCGCGGCGACGGCATAGTCGTTCGCCGCGTCGAGCTTCGCCTCGAGATTCTTTTCGTATTCAGGGATTCTGGGGACCAAGTAGCTCATCTGCAGGGTTGACGTCCAGGCGGCGGCGCCGAGCACGGTGAAGCCCAGAATGGCCGTCACCAGCACGGCTGGAACCCGGCCAAGCCTCCTCCGCTCCAGCCAGTCACACACCGGGCTCAGCAAGAAGCTCAATAGCACGGCCAGCGTCAACGGAACCAAAACTCCTTTGGCCAAGTAGAGCGCCGCCACCAGCACTGCGATCGACGCCAGCGTCAATATGTCCGGGCGTGCCATAGGATTCTCTCTACTTTGCACGTCTCTTTCCGTGTTTGTGGCGTTGATGGTGGGGGCTCTCCCGCGCGGCGGCCGAGACCGGCGTGTTGACGCCTATCCAGCGCTTTGGCTCAGCGCTGAACCTGAAGGTCCATTTCAGCCGATCGCGGAACGCTTTGTGAATGTTATTCCTGACGTTATCAGCAGGTTTTTTCAGAAAGACGTTACAAGCTTTTCAGATATTGGACAAGATCCGCTTTCTGCAACGGTAAGTCCAAGCGCCTTTTTTGTGTTATAGGTTTTTACAACCGCATCGAGCGTGAGGGCACTGCCGTTATGGAAGTAGGGAGGGTGCTGCCACAGGCCCGAAGTTTCATTTCATCGTCCGACGCGAATGGTGCCAGACTCGATCGTTTCGCCACCCGCCACGGCAGATTCCATCCGTGCGTTGTAGGTCACCGTACCCGCGACCGTGAAACAGAGACTGGCGCTGTCCATCGGCCTTATGGTGGTCGACTCTTCGCGCGCTCCCCGCAGATTCGTGAGCCCCCGTTTGGAAAACCCCCGCTCGCAGGACACCGAGTCCAAGGCGCCTTCGAGGAACTCCACCGTAACCGGCGAGCTTCGCTCATTTATCCATCGGACTTCATCGCCCGGCTCAACGCGTAGATTGTCCGGCGTCATACGTTCCGCGAATCTCACTTCATGAATCCTGCCGGTTCTCGTGGTGCTCTCGACACTTGCGCAGCCGACAACCAGCAGCGCCGCACCGATCATCATTCTCTTCGTGCTAAACATAGTGACCATCCTCTCGTGTCGTACCGGCGCGGGCTCCGCCTGCGCCACCTACGGCAACGTTACCGGCGTCTTGCGGGAGAGTCTGTGCGCTACCGTACGGACCTCGGGCCGGCAGAGAAACAAGGTTTCCAAAGCACACGCACAAGTCAATCGAGCGGCAGCTCCTGTCCGTACGCGGGCAGCATCGCCGTGACGCCGTAACGTTGCCGCAGGGCCGCCGCGAGAGCTTCCCGCGCTTGCGGCTCGCCGTGAATCAGACACACCGGCGGCCGCTCGACGAAGCCGCCGTACCAGTCGAGCAGGCTCGCCTGGTCGGCGTGCGCCGACAGACCGCCGACGGTGTGGATCCGCGCGTTGACCTCCACGGGTTGTTGCCACAACCGGACCTCCTTCGCTCCCTCGACGAGCCTCCTGCCGAGCGTGCCGATCGCCTGAAAGCCGATGATCACGACGTGGCACTCCGGCCGCGACAAGTTGTGCTTCAAGTGATGGCGGATTCTGCCACCGCTGCACATCCCGCTGCCGGCGATGATGATCGCGCCGCTTTTCACGGCGTTGATCTCCATGGATTCCTCGAGCGTTCTTGAGGCGATGAAATTCGGCAGCGCCGAGCTCAAGTTCTGAAAAACCGAGGTCTTATACAGCCGCGGATAGCGCCGGTAGACCGCCGTCGTCTCGATCGCCATCGGGCTGTCCAAATAGACGCGCCAGCGGTCGATCCCCCACTCCTCATAGTGCTCTGCGAGCAAATACAGGAGGTCCTGCGTGCGCCCGACCGCAAACGCCGGAATCAAAACATTGCCGCCGTCCGCGGCGGCACTCGAGAAAATCGACTCGAGCTCGGCGAGCGTGGCAGCCATCGGGCGGTGATTGCGGTCGCCGTAGGTGCTCTCCATGAGCAGCAAATCCGCGCGCTCGATCCGCGTGGGAACGTGCATCACGGGCGCGTCGCCAAATCCCAGGTCGCCGCTGAACACGAGCTTGGGCCGCCGCCCGCCCTCCTCGCACCAGAGCTCGACGATCGCAGCACCGAGGATGTGGCCTGCGTCGCTCAAGCGGACAGTGATCCCGGGCAGTACCGTGTGCTCCTTGCCGTAGTCCAAGCCGCGAAACTGGTCCATCACCGCGCGCGCGTCGGCGCGCGTATACAGCGGTTGCACGGCCGCGGTGTTTCTTTTGCCGCGCTTCTTGTTCTCGATCTCGGCGTCTCGCTCGTGCAGGTACGCGGAATCGTGCAGCATGATCTCGCAGAGCTCGAGACTCGCGTCATGCGTGTAGATCGGTCCGCGAAACCCCTGCTTGCGCAATGCCGGCAGGCGGCCGGAATGGTCGATGTGGGCGTGGCTCAAAACCACGGCGTCGATGCGGTCTGCGGCGATCGGAAGCCTCTCGCGATTGCGCTCCTCCTCCGCCGCCGTCCCCTGGATCTGCCCGCACTCGAGCAACAGGCGGCGATCGCCGCTTTCGATCAAGTAGCACGACCCGGTGACCGATCCCGCGGCGCCGAGAACCGTGAGCTTCATCGACGCGCGATGTCCTCGACGAGTTGCGTGCCGTTCGCGGCGTGCCACTCCAAGATCGTCTGCCAAATCTGCGCCGCCGTTTCGGCATACCGAAACAGTGCGCGATCCTCGAGAGCGATCACGCCTTCGTCGACGAGAAAGTCGATGTCGAATACGCGCCGCCAATACTCTTCGCCGACGAGCACGACCGGCACGGGCTCGATGGTTCGCGACTGCCCCAGCGTCAAGGTCTCGAACACCTCATCGAGCGTGCCATAACCGCCCGGAAACGCGACGAGCGCGCGGGCACGCAGCAAGAAGTGCAGCTTGCGCGTGGAGAAGTAGTGAAATCGGAAGCATAGCTCCGGCGTGATGTAGGGGTTGGGGAACTGCTCGCGCGGCAGCGCGATGTTGAGCCCGATCGATTTCGCGCCGACGTCGTGGGCGCCGCGATTCGCGGCCTCCATGATTCCCGGCCCGCCGCCCGTGACCAACATGATTCGACAATCGTCGGGGCCTCCTCCGCAGCGGCCCACAATGCGGCCGAGCTCGCGCGCGATCTCGTAGTATGGGCTCTTGGCGAGGATGCGCTCGGCCACGGCGAGCGTGCGCTTGAGATCCCGGTTGTCGGGGTCTTGAGCCAACTGGCTCGTTAGCGCCGCCACGCGTCGGTGCGCAGCGTGAGGCTCGAGAATCCGCGTGCCGCCGAACACGACGATCGTGTGCTCTACGCCGTACTGCTCGAGTAAAAGCTCAGCTTTAAGATAATCGATCTGCAACCGTACGCCGCGCGTCGCGTCGAGATCGAGAAACTCCGGATCGCGGTCAGCCTGCCGATACGTCGGGCTCTCGAGCAACGCGCGGATGCGCTGCGGAGCTTCGGGATCTTCCTCGGCGGATTTGGGGTATTGCCCCGGTAACGGCTCGCGGCGCATCTCGGTACTGTACGGATGCGCGCGCGAGGCGCAAGAGCGAATCGGCCGGCGCACTACCCCGCAACGAGTAGACGCGCCGCATCGCGCGCAATCATTCGCTCCTCGTTCGTACGAAAGACGAACACGGGCCGCGAGCCCGCGCGCGAGATCCGGCCGACCTCGTTCCCACTGTTCAAGCGGTCGTCGAGCTCGACCTGCCACGCGCTGAGGCCCGAGGCGATCCTTTCGCGGATCGGCGCCGAATGCGTGCCGATCCCGCCGCCGAAAACGACGGCACCGCGGCCGTCGAGCAGCGTCAAGTATGCACCCACGGTCAGGACGATGCGCCGTACGAACACTTGAAGCGCCAGATGCGCCGCCTCGTCGCCGCGCGCCTCGGCCGCGAGGACCTCGCGCACGTCGGCTGAACCGGACAGCGCGAGCAGCCCGGAGCGGCGGTTCAACTGCGTTTCGATCTCGTCGATCGTGTAGCCGGCACGCGCCATTTGCAGCACGATTGCGGCGTCGATGCTGCCGCAGCGCGTGGCCATGACCAAGCCTTCGAGAGGCGTATAGCCCATCGAAGTTTCGATCGACCGTCCCGCTTCGACCGCGCACGCCGAGCAGCCGGAGCCAAGGTGCAGGGTGACCGCATCGACCTCGTGCGGACTCGTGTCCTGCGCGGCCGCAAGCTCTTCCGCGAGCCCCGCATGCGCGATGCCGTGAAAGCCGTAGCGGCGAAGTTGCAGCGCGGTTGCGACATCTGCCGGCAACGCGTAGGTCAGCGATTCGGGCGGCCTGCCGAAATGAAACGCGGTATCGAACGCGGCGAACGCCGGCAGACGCGGCTCCAGCCGGTGCGCCGCGCGAATCACTCGCAGCGCGCGCGCATTGTGCAGCGGCGCCAGCGGCAGCAGCCTCTCGAGCGTCGCCTCGACGTGCGCGTCGATCCTCACCGATTCCGTGAACGCCACACCGCCATGCACGACGCGGTGAGCGAATGCCTGAAACGGCGCCTCGATCCGCTCGAGCGCGCGCGCGACGAGCTCGTCGCCGTCGTCATCCTCGAGCCAGTCGTGCTCGGCGCGATAGACCTCGAGAACGTCACGCGAGCCGACCGCGAATTGCGCGACCTTGAGCGTCGCAGTGCCCGCGTTCAAGACGACGATGCGCCGGGTCTCGGCCATTGCGCCCTCAGACCGGCAGCCACTGCGGCAGGATCGGCATCGTGCTCACGCGTTCAGCGGCGCCCACCGCCACTCTGCGATCCGCTCCATGTCCTCGCCGTGCTCGCGAATGTACTGCCCGTGCTCGATCAAGAGGTCGCGCATCTCCTGCTTGATATAGGCCCCGGCGGGCCGCAGCTTCTCGACGCGATCGAGCACGTCGATTACGAGGTGGAAGCGATCGATGTCGTTCAGCACCGCCATGTCGAACGGCGTCGTCGTCGTTCCCTCTTCTTTGTAGCCGCGGACGTGGAGATTGCCGTGATTGGTGCGCCGGTACGTGAGCCGGTGGATGAGCCAAGGGTAACCGTGATAGGCGAAAATAATCGGGCGGTCGGTCGTGAAGATCGAGTCGAAATCCCGGTCCGACAGGCCGTGCGGATGCTCCGACGGCGGCTGCAGCGTCATGAGGTCGACGACGTTGACCATGCGGATCTTCAAGTCGGGCAGAAAGCCCCGCAACAGCGAGATTGCGGCCAGAACCTCGAGCGTCGGGATGTCGCCCGCGCTCGCGAGCACCACGTCGGGCTCTTCGCCGCGATCGGTGCTCGCCCATTCCCAGATGCCGATCCCGGTTTCGCAATGTTTGATCGCCGCATCGACGTCGAGATACTGGAGCTGACTCTGCTTGCCGGCCACGATCACGTTGATGAAGTTGCGCGAGCGCAGGCACTTGTCGGCGACGCACAGCAGCGTATTGGCATCGGGCGGCAGGTACACGCGGATGATGTCCGCTTTCTTGTTGACCGCGTGGTCGATGAATCCCGGATCCTGGTGACTGAAGCCGTTGTGGTCCTGCCGCCAGACGTGCGAGGTCAAGAGATAGTTGAGCGACGCGATCGGCCGCCGCCATGGGATCTCGCGGCTGACCTTGAGCCATTTCGCGTGCTGATTGAACATCGAATCGACGATGTGAATGAACGCCTCGTAACATGAAAAGAAGCCGTGGCGCCCCGTCAGCAGGTAGCCTTCGAGCCACCCTTGGCACATGTGCTCGGACAAGACTTCCATGACTCGGCCGTCCGGCGCCAAGTGCCGATCGAGCTCCAGGAACGGTCCCATGAACGCCTTTTGTGTGACCTCGTATAGCGCGTCGAGCCGGTTCGACTCCGTCTCGTCCGGCGCGAACACACGAAAATTGCGCGCGCGGAGGTTCTGCTGCATCACGTCGCGCAGATACTTCCCGAGCACCCTCGTCGCTTCTGCCGTCACCGCGCCGGGCCTTGCAACCTCCACCGCGTAATCCCGAAAGTCCGGCGTCAGCAGGTCCTTCAAGAGCAACCCGCCGTTCGCATGCGGATTGGCGCCCATACGCCTGCCGCCGCGCGGCGCAAGGTCGGCGATCGCTTCGACGGGGCGGCCATGCCCGTCGAACAGCTCTTCGGGCCGATAGCTTTTGAGCCAACTCTCGAGGAGCCGCAGGTGCTCCGGTTGCTCGCGCAGGTTCGCGAGCGGCACTTGGTGCGAGCGCCAGGTACCCTCTACGGCCAAGCCGTCGACGACTTTCGGCCCGGTCCAGCCTTTCGGTGTGCGCAGCACGAGCATGGGCCACTTCGGCCGCTCGTCCACTCCGTGGCTCCGCGCATCCGCCTGGATCGCGCCGATCTCGTCGAGCGCCGCGTCGAGCTCCTGCGCCATCAGTGGATGCATTGAGCTCGGATCGTGCCCGGCGACGAAGCGCGGCGCATAGCCGTAACCGCGCAACAGCCCCTCGAGCTCCTCGTCCGGCAGCCGCGCGAGCAGCGCGGGGTTTGCGATCTTCCAGCCGTTCAAGTGCAGGATCGGCAACACCGCGCCGTCGCGCGCGGGATTCAAGAACTTCGTCGAGTGCCAGCTTGCCGCGAGCGGCCCCGTCTCGGCTTCGCCGTCGCCGACGACGCACGCCACGAGGAGGTCGGGATTGTCGAACGCGGCGCCGAACGCATGCGCCAACGAATAACCGAGCTCGCCGCCCTCGTGAATCGAGCCCGGCGTCTCGGGCGCACAGTGGCTCGGCACGCCTCCCGGGAACGAGAATCGCTTGAACAACCGCTGCATGCCGTCGGCATCGAGCGATACCTCGGGGTACCGCTCGCTGTAGCTGCCTTCGAGCCAAGTGCTCGCGGTCAACGCAGGCCCGCCATGCCCGGGGCCCGTGACGAAAATCATGTCGAGATCGCGCTCGACGATCGCGCGGTTCAAGTGAGCATAGATGAAATTGAGCCCCGGCGTCGTGCCCCAATGGCCGAGCAACCTCGGTTTGACGTGCGCGATCGTCAGCGGCTCGCGCAGCAAGGGATTCGCCATGAGATAGATCTGGCCGACCGCGAGATAATTCGCGGCGCGCCACCACGCGTCCATGCGTTGCATGAGAGTCGGATCGAGAGCGCGTTTCATCGCCGCACCGCGCATTGACGCATAGTATCTCAACGACGTTACTCCTCGCACTCGAATGGGTTCGATGTACACTATTTACGAATAAGCGAGGGGGAACCATGGCTGTCCTACCGCCGGGCGTAAGCTCGGCCGACTTCGCCTTTGCTATCGAGCAATTCGCGACTGCGGTCGGAAG
>Ga0209320_10000423_pt1 | contig 21758 bp, 17 predicted proteins | sample Rifsed13ft4_FD_184008 | JGI IMG/M metagenome (GOLD analysis project Ga0209320, IMG submission 184008) | Soil microbial communities from Rifle, Colorado, USA - sediment 13ft 4 (version 2) | ecosystem: Environmental > Terrestrial > Deep subsurface > Rock core/Sediment | place: Rifle, Colorado... | reverse complement strand
AGAGCATCGGCTCCGGGCCGCAAGCCACGATCTGCGTGGCGCTCCGCGACTCATCGGAACGGCCGGACAGGAGCGCGCGTGCAAGCTCGGTCACGAAGCCTGCGAAGCTCCCGGGTAGCCCGGCATTGCTCGCGAGCCGCGACGGAATTCCCCATTGCTCGAGCAGCCGCAAGCCATGGGAAGCGCCCGGGGCGTTCGATCCCACGTCGAGCGCGGACGATTGGAGCTCGAGCGGGAACGGAATCTCCGATCCCATGAGGACCACGGGAATGAACTCGGCACGGTTGCGCAATTCCTCAGCAAGAAACACGAGCGGCGGGATACCGACGCCGCCGCCGATGGCGAGCACATGCGGGCGCTTGGGATCGAGGGAAAATCCGTTGCCGATCGGCGCGAGCACGCTCAAGGACTCGCCGACTCGCCGGCGCGCGAGCTTCGCGAGGCCCGCACCTACGGGCTTGTAAAGGAACTCGAGCCATCCTCGCGATCGGTCGGCGCGCATGATCGACAGCGGCCGCCGCATCGGCTGGGATGGATCGCAGGTCAAGTGCGCGAACGTGCCCGGCTGCGCGGCGTTGGCAGCGGCCGGCGCCGCGACGCGCAAAATGTACTGATTCGCGGCGTGGGTCGTGTGCTCGAGGATCTCGGCTTCCTCGAGATAGATCGCTCTGCGCTTACCGCGCATGCCGCTCGCTCATCCACTGTTCCGCAATCAAGCACGCCGCGTGTCGATCGAGGAGCCCGCGCCTAATCTTGCGCGGCAGGTGTCCTGCACGGCGAGCATCGCGTAACGCCGCGTGCGCCGCGTGCGACGTCAGCGATTCGTCGACCGTCGCGACGGTCAACCCATAGCGTTCCTCGAGCGCGGCGACGAACCGGGCGGCGTGCGTCGCGAGAGCTTGTTCACCGCCCGCTGCAGGACGTCCGACGACGAACAACTCCGGGCGCCATTCGTCGACGATGCGGTCGACGTCTTCCCATGGCAGACACGCGCCCACACGCAAAGTGGTCACGGGGGTCGCCGTGCAGGTCAATAAATTACCGGACGCGATTCCGATGCGCCGCAGCCCGAAGTCGAACGCCAGTAGCACGCCGCGCGCACCGCTCACGGTGCGATACTCACGACGTCCTCAGGCATGTCCGGCATAGGTCGCAATCTGGTGGATGTCGACGCCCAAAAGACGCGCCGCCGCGCTCCAGCGCCGCTCGTACGGCGTCGCAAAAATGATCGCCGGATCCGCGGGTGCGCTGAGCCAGGCATTGGTCGCAAGCTCGGATTCGAGCTGCCCAGCGCTCCACCCCGCGTAACCGAGAGCGACGACCGCCCGCGCAGGCCCTTCGCCGCGCGCCATCGCAGCCAGAATATCCGCAGACACGGTGACTTTGACGTCGGCCTCGGGGTCCACCGTGGAATCGAACTCCGCTGCGGACTGATGCAATACGAAACAGCCGCGGTCAGGCTGTACGGGACCGCCGCTCAACACCGGATCGGAGCCGTGTGCGCTGGCACGCACCTCGAGCGAGAGTTGCCGAAACACGTCGTTCAAGACCATCGTCGTCGGCCGATTGATGATGATGCCAAGCGCGCCTTCACCGTCGTGCTTGCAGAGATACGCGACGGTTTCCTGGAAGTTCGGATCGCCCATGCCGGGCATTGCAATCAGGAAATGACCCTGTAGCGAGCGCATCGCGACATCCTTCTCAAGCGGTGACCGGCGTTGAGGAATTCTAGCGCACCGCCGTCACATCCGCGCCCCGGCCAGCGATCGGTGCGGTCGAGGAGCGTCAGTCCTGCGCGACGGGGACGGCGGCGGGCACGCCCGCGGTACCGGCGTTGAAATCCCACTCGTACGCGAAACGCAGGACCGGGTACTCCGCAAGGATGTTCGGCGGCAGGGGCTCGAACGGTGCTGCCATGCGCAAGATCTTGAGCGCCGCCTGATCGAGCGTGGTATCGCCGGAGGAACGACGCACGACGATGTCCTCGAGGTTCCCATCGGGTCCGATCACGACCTCGAGCGTAGGCCGGCCGGGACGATAGCTCGCGCCGAGCAGGCGCTCGGGAAAGTTGGCGGTGCCGATGCGCTCGACTCGCTGCCGCCAGCCGACGAGATAGCTCGCCAGCGGCGACTCGCTGGTGCTCGGGCTCGCGACGCCCGCCGCGCTCGTGCTTTCAGGCAGCACCGCGAGGAGGTCGAGCTCGGCCGCGAGCGAGGCCGGCGCCACTTGCTCGATGAGAGTGGCTGCTCGCATCGGCTCCGGCTCGGGTGTGTCCGTGACGTCGGGAACGGCGGCAATCTGTGTGTCGGAGCGGCTGCGTGTGGTGAGTTGCTCGGGTGCGCGGGCGCGCTCGAGCGGAGTGCCGTCGTCGAGGTCGGCGCCGCCCGGCTCTCCGAGTTGCGACACGGGATGAGCGGCGCTCAATGCGCGCGTCGGGCGAGCGCCCTCAGCGAGATCGCCCGCACCGCGCTGCGCGCGGTCGGCGAGTAGATCCTCATGCTCGGGAATCGTCGCGCCGGCGGCCGTGTCGACGAGCAACGTCACGTTGAGCGTCGGCGGGGCGCCGGCATCGGAAAAGGGATGCGTCGCAAAGGTGATGCCGAGGATGACGACGCCGTGCGCCAGCGCCGCCACGAAGAGCGTGGAGCTCAGCCGATCCGCGATTCCTGCTTGTACGCCTGCGCTCGCCAATCCGTCGTCCCCTCAGGGGCCTACCACAATTATATCCGAGCTCGCATCGATTCCCGCTTGAAGCCGATCACGCATCGGCGCGGTCAATTCCACGCGGCCCGAGGCATCGACCCTAAGCGCCTTGTCAACGCCGAGGGCCTGCGCGACAGCCTCCCATCGTTCGGGCCCTGCGACCAGCAGCGCGGTTGCGGCGACATCGGCTTGCACGCCGTCGGCAGCGATGACCGTGATGGCCTGTGTGTGCGTAACCGGATATCCCGTGGACGGGTCGATGATATGGTGCAGGCGCCGCCCTTCGAATTCGTAAAAGCGCTGATAGTCACCCGACGTGAACGCGGCCTCGCCGCTCGCGAGCTCGACGATGCCGAGCACTCCGCGCGCACGCGGTGCCTGAATGCCGATGCGCCAGGGGCGCCCATCGCGCGTGCCGAGCACGCGTAAATCACCGCCTGCGTTGACGAGCGCGTTCTCGATGCCGGCCGCTCGCAATATATCGATGATGCGGTTCACGACTTCGCCTTCGGCGACGCCGCCGAGATCGAGCTTCATGGGCTCGCCGCGCGCAAGAGAGACGGAGCCGCTCTCGTCGATGGCGAGATTGCGGATGCGCGCGTCGCGGCGGAGCCACGCTTCGATCGAAGCTGGATCCGGAGGCCGCGTCGGCGCGGCTTCAGTGGAGTGGAAGCCCCACAGCTCGACGAGCTCGCCGACCGCGGGCTCGAACGCGCCGCCGCTCGCGGCGCCGTAGCGTTGCGCGGCGCGCAACAAGGCCGCGAGCGCTGGATCGACGCGGACGGATTCGCCGCGCGCGAGCCCGCGGTTCAAGCGCGCAAGCTCTCCGTCGGGGGACCATGCGTAGTAATCGCGCTCGAATCCTCTGAGGAAGGTCTCGATCTCGGCGACGAGACGCGCGCCCGTCGCGTCGTCCGGGGCCGCTATAGCCAACTCGACCCACGTGCCCATCGCGAGCAGGCGCTCGGCGCGAAAAGTTTCGCCGCCCCCGCAGGCGGCGAGCAGCGCGCCGGTGAGCAAGGCTACTGCACGAGCCCGCACTGCGCTCAGCCCGCGAGACGGTGCTCGATGGCGGCAATGAGTCGGTCGGCGATGTCGGTGCCGAATTGCTTGTCGAGCTCGCGAATTCCCGTGGGGCTCGTGACGTTGATCTCCGTGAGATAGTCGCCGATGACGTCGAGACCGGCGAACATGACTCCTTTGTCGGCGAGCACGGGTCCCACCTCGCCGCAAATCCATCGGTCCCGCTCCGAGAGCGTGCGCCCTTCGCCGCTCGCGCCTGCAACGAGGTTGCCGCGGCCGTCGCCGGGGGCCGGAACTCGGGCGAGGACGTGGTCGACGGGCTCGCCATCGATGAGCAGGATCCGCTTATCACCGTGCACGATCTCGGGAATGTAGCGCTGCGCCAGCGTGTACTTGGTGCCGTAGTCGGTGATGGTCTCGATGATCACGTTCGTATTCATGTCGCCTTCGGCGACAACGAATATGGAGCGGCCGCCCATGCCGTCGAGCGGCTTGAGCACGATTTTGCGTTGCGCGGCGAGAAACTCGAGCAGCTCTTCGCGCGATCGGGTGATCACGTTGGGGGGCGTGCACTGCGGGAACCAGGCCGTATAGGCCTTTTCATTGATTTCGCGGAGGCTCGACGGACGATTGACGACGAGCAGACCGCGGTCTTGCGCGAGCTGCAGCAGGTAAGTCGTATAGATGTACTCCATGTTGAACGGCGGGTCCTTGCGCATCAGCAAGGCGGAGAGATCATGGAGCTCGCCGCGCCACTCCGCGACGTACTCGAACCAGCGATCGGCGCTCAGCGAGACGCGAATCAGGTGGCCTCGCCCCATGGCGACGCCGCTGTGCGCCGCGAGGTCCTGTTGGCGGAAATAGACGACTTGCCATCCGCGCCTCTGAGCGGCGAAGAGCATGGCGAGCGTGGAGTCCTTCTTCGGCTGAATCCCCTCGATGGGATCCATGACCACGCCCAACAGGCGGTCGGCGTCGTCGATCACTTTTGTCATGGGCTGTTTGCGTGCAGGTTCACAGTTTCATGCCGGACCGCAAAGCTACCATACCTCGCGGCAACCGCCTGCGCCGGCTTGTCGCGCAAGCCGAAAACAGCTCGCATTCGAGTGTCATTCGCGTTGTCGCAGTCGATGGAAGGCGCCTTGCCAATATGTTAAAAGGCGCCTTGGGTGGGGGCGAATAGCCTTAGGTCATGCCGGTTCGGCTCGAGGGAGATACGTGTGCCTGGCGGAAACGCGGTGAGCGTCAAGGGTAATCTGCGCGGCCTCAAGATACTCGTCATAGACGACAGCAAAACTATCCGCCGGACGGCCGAGACGTTGCTCGTGAAAGAGGGTTGCGAGGTCTATACCGCCGTGGATGGTTTCGACGCGCTCGCGAAGATCGCGGACCACCATCCTGACATCATCTTCGTCGACATCATGATGCCGCGCCTCGACGGCTATCAGACGTGCTCCCTGATCAAGCACAATAAGACGTTCAAGGATACGCCGGTCATCATGTTGTCGAGCAAGGACGGCCTGTTCGACCGGGCGCGCGGGCGGCTCGTGGGGTCGGAGCAATACTTGACGAAGCCGTTCACCAAGGATGAGCTATTGGGGGCGATTAGCACTCACGTGGCACGTTGAACGCAACCTGCGGGAAGGTCGCATGGCTCTCATAATGATCGTTGACGACTCGCCGACCGAAGTGCACGTCATGAGAACGGCACTCGAGAAGCATGGCTTTCAGACGATGGCCGCGGCCGACGGCACGGAATGCTTGAGTCTGGCCCGAGAAGTCCGGCCCGATCTCATCTTCATGGATGTCGTCATGCCCGGCCTCAACGGCTTTCAGGCGACGCGCACACTGACTCGCGATCCGCAAACCAAGTCCATTCCGGTCGTCATGATCACGACCAAGGACCAGGAGACCGATCGAATCTGGGGCATGCGCCAAGGCGCGGTCGACTACCTCGTCAAGCCCGTCGGTGAATCCGCCCTGGTCGCGAAAGCCGAAGAAGTGCTGAGGCAGCACGAGGGCCATTCCACTTGAGCCTGCAAGCGCTCATCGAGCAACCCTTCGAACTATTGCTCGAGCTGGAGCGGCGCGCCAAGGCCGCTATCGCCGGACGGCAGGGCAACGACGTCGCCACCGAGGAATGGGTGGGGATCGGGTTCAGGCTCGGTACCGAGAAATTCGCGACCGGGCGCAACGAGGTGCGCGAGATTCTCCCCGTACCCGAGCAACTGACGCGCGTTCCCGGCGCGAAGCCGTGGCTTCGCGGGATCGCGAATATCCGCGGACAATTGTTGACCGTGGTCGATTTGCGCTCGTTTCTCGGCGCAGGGCGCTCGCAGCCGGATCGACATGCGCGTATCTTGCTGGCAGCGAGCCGCGAAGTCCCGACGGCGCTGATCGTCGACGAAGTTTTGGGGTTTCGGCGCTTCAGTGAAGATGCCTACAGCGACCAGCCGCCTGCAACGGTGATTCGCTGCGAGCATTACCTAAAGGGAGCGTTTCGCCGCGGGTCAGAGGTCTGGCCGCGGTTCAGCCTGTTCCAGCTACTCGAGGATGAGCAATTCTTGAACGCCGGCGAGCCCGCGAAGGCGTAACGAAGCGTATGGTCACATCCAGCGTATGGGCAAAGATGCTGCCGCCGCTCGGCGCCGTGCTCGCCATCGTGCTCGTGGCGGCCGCCACGGCGCTGTGGCTCGATCGCGGCGGCGCTACGGGGCCCGATCTCGGCCCTCTCATGGCGATGACCCAAGCCGCAAGGTCGCAAGGGCGCGCCGCCTTGCAGGGCGACGCGGCCGGCAGCGAAGCGCTCGACGCGACGCGGGCGCGCATCGATGAGCTGCTCGCGACGGCTCGCGCCAATAGCGCCTCCGATCCGGCGGCGGGCGCGCTCCTCGCCGCGACGGAATGGCAAGCCGTGGGACGCAATTTGGCGGCGATTGCCAACGCGGAAAGCGCGCTCGTCGAGTTTCATGCCGCGCGCGAGCGGTTGCCCATGCTCGCGCCGAATTTGCTGTCGGCGGCCGCCAATCTCGCCGGAGCATTGCCGCCCGGCGAATTGCAGGCGAATCAGATTCACCTGGAGCGCTTTGAATTGGCCGTGCAGACGATGCAACAGGGCGCCCGGGCCTTGGCCACGCCGGGCGACGCCGAAAGCGGCGTGCAGCGCCTCGGCGACACCCAGCAATACATCGGACAGATCATCGGGGGATTCCGCGGGACGGACGCGTCGCTCGGCATCACCGCCGTCGCCGGGGCATCCGCCGCCGACGTCGACGCCGTGACGTTGTTGTTCGAGGAAGCGCGAACGGCGGTCGGCGCCATGGGTGCGGCTGCCGACGCCGTCACCGCGGCCGAGGCCGCCCTCGTCGAGTTCGACACGGCCGCGGCCGCGCTACTCGACATCTATGCGCGCGGCGGCCGCGGGGCCGGCTCGGCGGCGCTGCTCGAGCTCGGATCATTGCCGCTCACGCTCGTCGGCGTCGCCGTGCTCGTGATGGGGTTGATACTGCTCGCTTACTACCGCGCGCGCGATTTTCGCCGCTCCGCGGAGTTGCAGGCCGAACAAAACGAGCGCAATCAGCAAGCGATTCTGCGCTTGCTCGACGAGCTTTCGAGCCTCGCCGACGGCGATTTGACGGTCCAAGCGACCGTCACCGAGGACATCACGGGCGCGATCGCCGATTCGATCAACTACGCGATCGAGGCGCTGCGCGATCTCGTAGCGACCGTCAACGAATCATCGATTCTCGTCGACGGCGCCGCGAAACAGACCGAGGCGACCGCACAGCATCTCGTGCGCTCGGCCGAGCAGCAAGCGAAGCAAGCGGCCGCGGCCTCGGATTCGGCGACGAAAATGGTGGGCTCGGTTGCGGAAGTCTCCGGCAATGCCGAACGCTGCGCCGACGTCGCGCGTCACGCGGTCGACGTCGCGCACAAGGGCGGCGAGGCCGTGCGTCGCACGATCGACGGGATGAATACGATCCGCGAAACTATTCAAGACACCTCGAAGCGCATCAAACGCTTGGGCGAAAGCTCGCAGGAGATCGGCAATATCGTCGAGCTCATCGAGGAAATCGCGGAGCAAACGAATATCCTCGCGCTCAACGCCTCCATCGAGGCGTCCCGCGCAGGCGAAGCGAGCCGCGGATTCGCAGTCGTTGCCGACGAGGTGCAGAAGCTCGCCGAGCGCTCGGCGACTGCGACCAAGAAGATCGAGGTGCTCGTCAGCACGATTCAGTCCGACACCAACGAAGCCGTCGTATCGATGGAGCGCAGCACGACCGACGTGGTCGGCGGCGCATTGCTTGCGGAGAACGCCGGCGCGGCGCTCGACGAGATCGAGCAGGTGTCGCACCAAATTGCGAGTCTCGTGCAGAATATCTCGAGCTCGGCCAAAGATCAGAGCTCCGTCTCCGCCGCGATCAACAAGAACATGCAAGTGCTGCGGCAAATCAGCGCGAAGACCACGGAGTCGACCGCGGCAACGTCGACCGCGATCAGCAAGCTGTCGGAGCTCGCTTCGCAGCTGCGTCGTACCGTGCGCGGCTTCACGTTGCCCGACGGCGGCGCACCGACGGGCATTCTGAGTCAGGCGACGGTCGCCGACGGCCTGCTGCAACAGGAAGACACACCCGACGGCGGCCCATCCGCGGTGACCAACGTCGAGCGACTGCGCCAATCCGGCTGACCGGCGTCGAGCTGTGAAAATGGCCGACTCCGCTACCATGAAGGATCTCGCGAGCCAATCTTTGGATCTCGTCAACCGAGAGCTGTCGAGCACGCTCGAAACTGCACGCCGCGAGATCGAAGACTTCGTCGACGGCCAGTCGGGCGGCGAGGCGCTGTTGCGCGCGGCCGGCATGCTGCATCTCGCCGCAGGCGCGCTCAAGATCGTGGAAGTCCAAGGCGCGGCGCTGCTCGCCGAGGAAATGGAGCAGACCTGCCGAGCTTTGGCTGAAATCGAGGATCGCGGAGCGTCGGAGCCCGGCGTCGAAGCCCTGACGCGGGCGATGGTACAGCTGCCGGCGTATCTCGAGAGACTGCTGTCCGGGGGGCGCGACGTGGCCCTCGTGCTGCTCCCTCTGCTCAACGACCTGCGCAAGGTGCGCAATCGCCCCCTGCTGTCGGAAGGTACCCTGCTGTTGCTCAACACGGGACCGATCGAGCGCTTCACGCAGACCTCGATCCGCCGGGCCGGCGTCGAGCACGGGCCCGAGCTTTCGAAAGCCGCGCACAAGGTTCGCCCGGCTTTTCAGACGGCGTTGCTCGGTTGGATCCGCGGCGAAAACGCGAGCGGCAATCTCGACGAGCTCATCAAGGCCGGCACTTTGCTCGAGAGGAGCGCAAAAGGGGACGCCGCCAAGCAATTGTGGAACGTATTGACGGGCGTGCTGGTTGCATTGCGGTCCGGTGGGCTCGAAGCCAGTGTTCAGCTCAAGCGCCTCGTAGGTCAGGCGGATCGCCAGCTGAAACGGCTCATCGACTCCGGCGAGACGGCTTTCGCGAACGCGCCGCCGATCGAGTTGTTGAACAGCCTTCTTTATTACGTCGCGCGCGCACGCTCGGACGACGAGCGCATCGCGAAGCTCCGCGCCACGTACAACCTCGCGGACATGGTGCCCGGCGAAGCGCAGCTGGAGCGTGCTCGCGAGCGGTTGGCCGGCCCGAGCGTCAAGCTCATGCATACGGTCGCGGAGGCCATCAAGGAAGATCTCGGCGCCGTGAAGGACGTCTTGGACATATTCGTCCGAACGGGCATGGAAGACGCAAGCCAGCTCAAGGCGCAGATCGACATGCTCAAAAAGATCGGCGACACGCTCGGAGTCCTCGGCCTCGAGGATGCGCGCAACCAGATCCAAAACGAAGCGCGTCAACTGAGCGTGATCGTGGCAAGCAACAAGATCGTCGATCAATCCGTGCTCGAGAAGATGGCGGCGACGCTGCTCGACGTCGAGGACGCATTGGATCGCGAGCTCGTGCGCGGCGTCTTGCCGGGTAGCGACGAACAGGGCGCCGAAGTATCCGAATCCGAAGAATCGACCCAATACCGGCACGTGACGCAGGCCGTGATGGGCGAGTGCATCGTCAATCTGGCCAAGATCAAGGAGTCCGTGGTCAAGCTCGTCGAGGAAAGCGGCAACTTGCGGGCTCTCGACCAGGTCAAGCCGCAGCTGCGCGGCATCACCGCCGGCCTGCTCATGCTGAACAAGACGCGAGCCGTCAAGATCATCGAGCGCATCGGTGCGATGATCACCGAGCGCCTGGCGCCGAGCGACTTGCCGCTACGTCCCGATCATCTCGAGCGGCTTGCCGATGCGATCGTCAGCGTCGAGTACTACATGGAGACAGTGAGCCTCGGCCGCGCCGATCCATGGTACATGCTCGAAAATGCCGAGCGTTGCCTCGAGCTGCTCGAACGATTGCCGGTCGCACAAGCGCCTCGACCCGCGGAAGGGCGCCCGGCCCACGTGCCGGAGCCCATCGCGAAGCGCCAGCCGGCGCCGGCGCGGCCCGCCACCGAGGCGCCGGTCATGCAGGTCGAGGAAGAGCGTTCGGATCCCGAGCTCGTCGAGGTCTTTATCGACGAGGCAAAAGAGGAGCTCGCGAACATCGCCCGCTGCTTGGCGCTGTGGATGGAAAGCCCGGAGAACTCGGAAGCGTTGATTTCCGCGCGCCGTTCCTTCCACACGCTCAAAGGCAGCGGCCGCATGGTAGGCGCTCAGTTGCTCGGCGAGTTCGCTTGGAGCATCGAGAATCTGCTGAACCGGCTCATCAATCAAACGCTCGCGCCGAATCCGGCGATGCTCGAGTTCATCACCGAGGCTGCCGCCGTGCTACCGGCCCTGATCGAGCAGCTCGAAATAGGCATCACCCCGAAGGTTGACGTGCATCTGCTCATGAAGCGCGCGGAGGCGTTCGCGGTCGGCGATCCTGACGCGGAAAGTCTCACGAGCGAATCGTTGCGCGTGCCGGCGCTCGCAGTCGAGCCGGCGCCGCTCGCGGTGCCCGCCGCGCCGCCCGCCGGCGGCATGGATCCGGTGCTTAGAGAGATATTCCTCAAGGAGATGCGCGGTCACCTTGCGGCGATTCGCGACTTCATCGAGAACGCCGAGCGTGGCGCTGCTTCGCGCACCGTAGTGGAGCCCCTGCATCGCGCGAGCCACACTCTGCTCGGCAGCGCGCGCATGGCCAGCAGTGCGGCGGTCATGGCTTTGGCACAACCGCTCAATACGCACTTGGCCGCGCACTACGTGGCGGGCTCGGCGCTGACCGCGCAAGGTCTCGTCGTGCTTCGTGACGTCGTCGCGGCGCTCACGGCGATGGCGGACGCGATCGGCGCAGGCTACGAGAGCCACGCCGACGCGTCGCTCATCGAGCGCTTGGCAGCGCTCGCGCCGCCGGCGGCGCCTGCCGACCTGCACCTGATGCCCGCGGACGAGGCGCCGGCGGCGGAGGCGGCGAGCTACGACCCGGAGATTGCCGCGATCTTTGCCGAGGAAGCCGCCGAGTTGCTCGACCAGGCGGAAAACGCGTTTCAGGACCTCGATCAGAGCGAAGACGCGACCGCGGTGTTGCGCGAATTGCAGCGCCTTCTGCATACGCTCAAGGGCGGTGCCCGCATGGCCGGCGTCGCGGCCATGGGCGACTTGAGCCACGCGCTCGAGACGCTGCTCGCGGACTTATCGCACGGACACGTCGCCATGGACAGGGCAGCGACGGGGCTCGTGCAGCGCTGTCTCGATCAACTGCACCAAATGCGCGACGCCATCGATGCGGGTCATTCCGTGGCGGCGGCGACGTCGCTCATGGCCGAGATCGCAGACCGCGGGGCGCGCGTCGAAGCTGCTCCGCCGAGCAGCGTTGCGGAAGCGCCGCGAGTGCCCGAGGAACGGGCAATGAGCCAGGAGGCTTCGGTCGCCGAGGAAGAGCCTCCGGCGCCCGTCGCCGAGCCGCCCGCTGTCGAGCTGCCTCCCCTCGAGCCGACTCCCGCGGAAGCTCCGCCGTTCGAGGACTTCCCGTTGACCGCCGAGGAGATTCAAAGCCTCGAAGCGATCGATATCGGCCCGGCCGAAATCGCCGATGTCCCGGCCGACGCGGCTGCCGACGCCGATGTGGAAGCCGCTGCCGCCGATGCATCGGTTCCCGAGATCGCAGCCGATTTGCGCGCCGCACCCGCCCCGGTCCCGGCCTCGGCACGCGGGGCCGAGCGCGCCGAGACGACGCGCGTCGATGCGGCGCTTCTCGATGCGATGCTCAACGGCGCCGGCGAAATCAGCATTTTCCAGTCGCGCCTCAAACAGCAACTCCATTCCATCGAATTCCATCTGAGCGAGCTCGCCGAGACCGTCAAGCGTCTGCGGGAGCAGCTCAGGAACTTGGAGGCCGAAACCGAGGCGCAGATTCTGCACCGCCACCAGGACGACGCGGGGGAGGATCAAGCCTTCGACCCGCTCGAGCTCGACCGTTACTCGACAATTCAGCAGCTCTCGCGCGCGCTTGCGGAAACGTCCAACGACGTCGCAAGCATCAACGAGCTGCTGCATGGGTTGACGTCCGAGGCCGATACGCTGTTGACGCAACAAGCGCGGGTCACGTCGGAGTTGCAGGACGGTCTCATGCAGACGCGCATGGTGTCGCTGCAACGTCACGTGGCGCGATTGGCACGTATCGTGCGGCAGGCGGCCATCGACACCGGCAAGTCGGCCGAGCTCGTCGTCACGGGCGCAAACAGCGAATTGGATCGTCAAGTGCTCGACAGCATTTTGCCCGCCTTCGAGCATCTGTTGCGCAACGCGGTCGTGCACGGCATCGAAGACCGCGAGCGGCGCAAGCGCGCGGGCAAGGCGGAGAGCGGCGTCGTCGACCTCAAGCTGCGCCGCGAGGGCGCCGAGGTGCTCATCGAGGTATCCGACGACGGTGCCGGCCTCGATTTCGAGGCGATTCGGCGTAAAGCTCGCGAGCAAGGCTTCCTCCCCGAAGGGCACACGGCGTCCGACGAAGAGGCCATCGATTTCATTCTGCGGCCCGGGTTCAGCACGGCGGGCGAGCTCACGCAGGCGGCAGGACGCGGCGTCGGTATGGACGTCGTCGATACCGAGATCAAGAAAGTCGGCGGTTCGATGCGTATCGAGTCGCGCTCGGGCCTGGGCACGCATTTCATCATGCGCCTTCCGTACACGCTCGCGGTTACGCACGCGCTCATCGTCAACGTCGGCGACGAGACCTTTGCCCTGCCGCTGCCGACGGTCGAGGGCATCACGCGCGTTCGCCGCGAGCAGTTGCTGCAAATACTGACGCAAGACGAGCCGACGCTCGACTACGGTGGCGTCAGCTACCGCGTGCAGCACTTGGGCAGCCTCGTCGGTTCCGCGCCGTCCGCACTGCCCGAGGAGGAGCATGCCGTCTCGCTGGTGCTCGTCCGCGCCGGCGAGCATTCGACGGCACTGCTCACGGATTCTCTCGAGGGCAGCCGCGAGATCGTCGTCAAGACGCTCGGTCCCCATATCGCGAGCGTGCCCGGCGTGTCCGGCGCGACGATCCTAGGCGACGGCCGCATCATCGTGATTCTGGACGCCGGTACGCTCGTGCGCTCCCAGCAGTCGGTCCAGGAACCCGCTCCGGTGGCGCCGGCCGCAGCCGAGCAGCAACTCAGCGCGCTCGTCGTCGACGATTCGATTACGATGCGACGCGTCACGCAACGCCTGCTCGAGCGTCGCGGCGTCAAGGTCTTGACCGCTCGCGACGGGCTGGACGCAATTACGGTCCTGCAGGAGCACGAGGTCGACGTCATTCTTCTCGACATCGAGATGCCGCGGATGGACGGCTATCAGTTTGCGACGCACGTTCGCAATGATCCGCGCGTCAAGGATCTGCCGATCATCATGATCACGTCGCGGTCGGGAGAGAAGCACCGCGCGAAGGCGATCGAGATCGGCGTCAACGACTACCTGAGCAAGCCTTATCAGGAAAGCCAGCTCGTGAGCGCGATCGAGGCGTTGGTGGGACGGCGGTTATGAGCGCGGACCATAAGGAGCTTTATAGCCTTTTGATTCCGCTGCGCAACGAGCGGCTCCTCGTGCCGCGCATGTGTGTGGCGGAAGTCATCGCTTTCGCCGATACCGAGCGCCGCCGCGACGCGGAGATACCGGATTGGGTGCTCGGCACGATCGACTGGAACGGCCGGCGCCTGCCCGTCGTTTCGTTCGATCGCATCGAGCCTGCGGACCCGCCGAAGAGCCGCAAGAAGCCGTCGCGTGCCCGTATCGTGGTTTTTCACGGCCTAACGAATCGACTCAAGTCGGGTTACTTCGGCGTCCTGACGCAGGGGTTCCCGCAGCTCGTGCGCGTCAATCCCGACGTGCTATCGCTGGACCTGGATACACCGGTCCCGCAGTATCTGCCGATCCTGTGCCGCGTGCGCATGATTCATGAGTTCCCCCTGATTCCCGATATCGAGCGGCTGGAGCAGATGCTCGCCGACCTACCCGCGCACGCTTGAGCTCAACCGAGATCGCCCCAGCGGGATTGCGCGAGCGCGCAGACCGCGAGCGCCGCGGTTTCCGCGCGCAGCGTACGCGGCCCCAGGCCCGCGCTCGTGAAGCCCGCAGCGGTGATCGATTCGAGATCGGCGGCGCTCCATCCCCCTTCGGGCCCGACGAGCAAGCAGACGTCGGCGCTCCGCGGCTCTAGAGCGTCGAGACGGCAGTGCGCCCCGGGACGGAATACGATGCGCAACGCGTTCTCGGGCAGATTCGCAAGGCAAATGCCGAGCGAGTGAAACAGGCGGAGGGCAGGCAGGAAATGTCGGCCGGACTGCTCGCACGCGCTCGCCACGATCTTCCGCCAGTGCTCGAGACGCCGCTTCCTACGCGCCTCGTCGAGACGAACCACGCTGAAGCTCGTTTTGACGGCATAGATGTTACGCACGCCGAGCTCGGTCGCTTTCTGCACGATGAGGTCCATCGCATCGTTCTTGACCCACGACTGGACGAGTGTAATGGCGAGCTCGGGCTCGGGCAGCGGTGCGATGCGCTCGTGGAGGCGCAGGCTCGCGCCGCGGCGGCCGGCCTCCTCGACGATCGCGCGCCGCTCGTCGCCGCGCCCATTGAACACGATCACGCAAGCGCCCGCTTTCAGGCGCAGAACGTCGCCGACGTAGTGTGCGTTGCGTGCTTCGAGGCTCAAGCTGCCCGTGGCAAGCTCCGTCTCTACGAACAGCCTCGGTAAGTTGGCAACGATGTCCGGCATCAGCTGCGGAAACGAGGCTGCAGTCGCGAGATCGGGCGTAGAATATGGCCCGCGTGGTTTTCCTCGAGCATGAACGTCACTCTAGCAGTTTGGTTGGCAGCCGTGATAATCGATGCGCGAACGGGTTGGCTCAAGGGCGTCAACCGCGTACGTTCCCCGAACCGCGATCGCCGACCGCGCGGCTGCGAGCTCGATTTGATCGTGGTGCACGGCATCAGTCTGCCGCCCGCGGAGTTCGGCGGAGATTGGATCGACCGGTTCTTCACGAACACGCTGCCGGCCGGCGCCCACGATTACTTTGCGACGATCGCGCACCTGCGCGTATCGGCGCACGTGCTGATCCGGCGCGACGGCAGCTTGACGCAATACGTGCCGTTCAAGGATCGCGCTTGGCATGCCGGCGAGTCCCTCTATTGCGGGCGTACCGCGTGCAACGACTTCTCCGTCGGCATTGAGCTCGAAGGAGCCGACGACGTCGAATATACGGCGGTACAATACGCGGCGCTCGCCGAGCTCGTGTGCGCGCTCAAGCGGACTTACCCGTCGTTGCGCACCGCCGAGATCGTCGGCCACTGCGACATCGCTCCCGGACGCAAGACCGACCCGGGCTCGGCGTTCGATTGGAACCGTCTCAAGCTCGAGATCGAGGCTGAGGAAGCTTGAGCCATGAAGCTCATTGCGCTCGCACTCGGTCTGATTCTCGAGCATGTGGCCACACAGCTCTTGCATCTGCGCGAGCTCCGGTGGTTCGATCGCTATTACGATTTCGGAATCGCACGGCTCAAAAAGCTCGATCGGTGGCTCATACACTTGGGCGTCGCCGTCATTCTGCTGGTTCTGGCATCGCCGGTGTTTCTCGTGAGCTACGCGCTGCAAGGTCCCGGGGTTCTCTGGGACCCCGACTATCTTGTGTTCGCCGTGCTCGTCGTTTTCCTGTGCCTCGGGCCCCGCGACCTCGGCAACGAAATCGATGAGTATTGCGCGGCACTCGATCGAAACGATACCGAAACGGCGGCGCGCGTTCTCGTGGAGATGTCCGAGTCGGAAAGCCCCCGCATCGGCGACATCGATGTCGTTGAAGAAGCCGTCTTCGTGCAATCCGTCAACCGCATCTTTGGCGTCGTGTTCTGGTTCGTCGTGCTCGGGCCGGTCGGTGCATGGCTGTTTCGTATTAGCGATTTGTTGCGGCGGCGCGCGGCGTTCGAAGCCGCCCGCGATATGGACTTGAAGACCGCAATTCTCCCCGCGATCGAGGCGATCTACGGCACCTTGAAGTGGATCCCGGCGCGGCTTGCCATGCTCGGTTTCGCGTTGAGCGGCAGCTTCGACGACGCAATGAATAAATGGAGGAGTCATCGAACGGAGTCGGGCGCGGCCATCGATACGCGCAACGACGCCTTGACGGCGCGAGTCGGCAAGGCCGCAATGACCGGCTTTCTAGACCAACCGCCGAACTCGAGCGCCGCCGCGCGCAATGCGCTCAAGCTCGTCACGCGCACGCTGTTCATCTGGATCACGCTGTTGGCGTTGATGACAATCGTCGGCTGGGCCGTCTAGACGCCGCGGGCAGCCTTCTAGCTTCTCCGCCAAAGCGTCTCGACGCCGCCGCTGCGGCGCGCGAGGACGCGTGCGGCGACAAAGAGAAAATCGGACAAGCGGTTCAGATAGCGCATGAGCTCTGGATTGAGCTCCGCCGTCTTTGCGAGCGCCCACGCGCGTCTCTCTGCGCGGCGGCAAAAAGTGCGCGCCAGATGACAAGCCGCGGCTGGGCGATTGCCGCCCGGTAGAACGAACTCTTTGAGCGGCGGCAACATGGCGTTGAGCGCGTCGAGCTCCGTTTCGAGACGCGCGACGTGCTCCGCTGTCACGCAGCGGTGCCCCGGCAGGGACAGCTCGGCGCCGACCTCGAAGAGGTCGTGTTGTATGCGCTCGAGGCTCGCGCGCAGGGAGTCCTCCATACCGCCTTCGGCGAGGACCCAGCCGACGGCGCTGTTGGTTTCATCGACGGCGCCGAAAGCTTCGACGCGGGGGTGCGTCTTCTCGACGCGTTCGCCGTTCGCGAGCCCCGTCGTACCATCATCGCCCGTGCGCGTAACTATTTTGCTGAGTCTATGTCCCACTGCGCGCCCGCTCGTTGCCGCGACCCGGCCAATGATAATTGCGCTCACTCGTGCTGTCGCGCGGCGCCTTGGAGCGTCGTCGTCCAACCGATCTCCAAGGCCGTGGCCGGCCCGATCACGACCTGGCTGAGATCGCGCGGTATCTCCGCTTCGCCTGGGCTGCGCGGGACTCGGCCGCCCATGAGCTCTGCTTTGTCCTGAGGATGGAGAGGGGCGCGATCGGGTTCGGCGTAGCCGAAGGGAAAGATGGGCATATTGGTCACGGGATCGTATTTGTCGGTCGCGCCGAGCGTATGCAGTACCTCGTGCGCCATAACCACGCGATTCGCTTCTCGGGCGGCGTGCTCGGCAATGACGTGGGCGACCGCGATGAGCCCCTTGCGCAGAGCTCCGGAGCGCTCGACGGGCAGCCCATCGCGGAGCTCGTGATGCACGACGAGCAGCACGATATCGGGTGTCGGCGCGTCGCTCGACCAGTTGAGCATCGCCACGCGCCAGCGCATGCGCAAGCTCCACGCTATGGCGGCGAAGAACGAGCTCGTCACCGGCAACGATGGCAGCGGCGCGTCGATGACCCCGGCAGCGTGGAAACGGAAAGGACGCTCCAGCCCCAAGCCGTACGCGCGTGCTTGGGACGTAAAAAAGCTTTCGATCGCGGCAAGATCCTCGGCGGCGATGGTGCTATCGACCGCCCTTGCGTCGTCCGCAGGCGCCGCATATACATTCACCCACAACGGCTCGTTCCAGTCTGTGACGCGCGTTTGCGTCAAGTACGTGCCGACGGCGACGAACAGCAGCACGTACAACAGCAGGGCTACGCGGATACGCCTGAACATGGGCACCTCATCGAGCGCGAGGCGGCCAATACAGCAGGAACGTACTCGCGGCGCGCCGCATCCGATCACGTTTCTGAAGCGCAAAAAAGAAAAACCCGGCGGTGGGAACGCCGGGTCAGACTCTTTTTGTTATCGGAGTTTACGGTTTCAAGTATGCGGCCTAGCTGCTGGTCCTCCTTCCTTTCGGATCGAGGAACCCATTTTTGTTTTTGTACAGCCGTCTATTTTCTTCTTCTTGTTCTCTCTTGTTCTTCTAATCGTTTTTAAATTTAACAGAACCCTTCGCAAAATCGCATAGTTTTCTGTCTCATTGCGCACTCACTGCCTCGTGGGAGAGGCGCCCTATATGAAGCAAGAGCCGTGCCAGTGACAGTAAGTGTATTACTATCAATCGGTTACAAAATCATCTTGGAGGCGCATCCAGCGCGCTCGCCCGCTTTCGTAAAAAATGCCGACACGTTCGTTACATAATATTTCTAATTAAAATTCTTATCACTTCCCATTAACCTTCTGTTTTGAAAGGCTGCGCACGATTCTGATCCTGGGACGGCATTTGACTATCGGGGGACGGCCGGTTGAGGTTCCGGACGCGCCAACAGCTCTTCACGGCTCCGCCATACACCGCCCTTGACGACCGCGGTGACGGCCGCGGCGTCGGCAATACGGGCCAGCGGGTCGCCCTGCACAACGACGAAGTCCGCGAGCTTGCCGGGCTCGAGCGTACCGAGCTGCCGGGCGAGGCCGAGGGCGATGGCGCCGCTGGCCGACGCAAGGCGCAGCACTTGATCGTTGGGAATCCCCGCCTCGGCCAACAGCGTGAGCTCGGCGTGCACGCCATACCCGTAGGGCACGGCCGGCGCGTCGCTCGCTACTGCGACGGCGCCGCCGCTGCGGAGGATACGGGCCACGGTCTCCTGCAACGGCGCGATCACCGCCGGGTTTACCGCCGCGCCATCGCTCCAGCGGCGTTGCTCGCTCGGGCTGAACAACCCGCTCATCGATTCCGAGGCGCGACCGCGACCGCGCTGCGTGGCGACCGGCCAGCCCGCGAGCGCGGCCAACCCCGTGCTGAGCACGGTCTCGGAGGCGAGCAGCGTAGCCACCGTATCCTGGTAGCTCCTGTTGCGCGCCGACACACGCAGCAGCGGCCATGCCGCGGCATCACCGGCGTCGACGATTTGGTCGAGGGGCTCGCGCGACTCGAACCGCGGAATTCCGAGCCGCTCGCGTTGGCCCTGCAGCACGTGCGCGAGACTCGGGGAAAGATTCGGATAACGCGTGAAAACCAAGGAAGCCGCGGACGACCTATCATCCTCGGCGGCGCCCGAGGCCGGTGAGATCACGAGCCGCGGTCCGAGACGGCGTCCGCTCGCCCACGATTCCGCCCGCTCGAGAGCTTCGCCGACGTCGTCCGTGACTTCTCTCACGGTTGTCACGCCGTTCACGAGCCAGATTCGGCCCAAGCGCTCCCCGCTCGCGACCGACTGGCGCACGTGCACGTCGATGAGGCCCGGATAGATGGTTGCCTCCGTGAGGTCGATGACTTTCCGTGAGGCCGGCAACGTGCCCCGCCGGACCATGGCCGTGATGCGCTGCCCCTCGACGTGAATGTCCATGTGGCGCAAGTATTCGTTGCGTACGCCGTCGAATACGCGTCCGACCTGCACGACATAGGGTTCCTCGGGTACTTCCGGCATCCACTGCGGCAGCAAGTCCGCAAGTTCTTGGCGTGGTGGTTCGCCGCCGCCGGCGGCGTCGGCGTCGATGGCTACACCCGGCACCGGCGCGAACCGAAGTTGCTCCTGCCTCGCGCCTGGGCCGGTACGGCTCGCTCGAAGAGCGAGCATGACGGCTCCCGAGGCGACGTCCCAGTGCAACTCGCCCGCGTCGTAGAGACCCTCGGCAACCGTCGCGGGACGATAAGGTTGCGCCAACTCGAGCTGCTTCAATGCGGTTTCGCCGAAGCGGCCTAGACCCTCGGTTTCGAGATACGCGACCCATTGCCCACTGGGGTCCACGACCGGATCGAACGGTTTGCCGGCGTCGCCCGTGAGCTGCGTGACGACGCCGTTGCCGAGATCCAAGCGCCACAAGTCCATGGTGCCGCCCCGGTCGCTCACGAAGACCAACGATTCCCCGTCGGGAGCGAAGCTCGGGAAAGCGTCGAGGAAGGCATCGTCCGTCAGTTGTGTGAGCTCGCGCCGCTCCGCGAGCCACAAGTCTCCGAGCGCCGCAAAAGCAGTCCTGCGGCCGTCGGGCGTCGTCGACGTGCCGACGACCCCCATCGCGGCATGTGGCCCGGGCGCATCGAGCTCGACCGCGACGGCCGGCGTGCCGGCGACCGCCACGCCTACACCGGCGATGAGGTGCAACGGCGTCCGCACCGGGTCACCGATGCCGCGCCGCCAGATCTGACCATCGGCGGCATAGAGCAGCTCCGCTGGCGAGCTCCACGCAACGCGGCCCGGGAAGACGTCTTCATCGTGCGTGAGCTCCTTGACGACGGGCTCGTCGGCGAGCAGCAGCATGTTGAGCGTGCTCGCGCGCGCTCCGTCGACTTCGTTGAATACGATGACCCGGCTCCCCGGCCGCCAGCTCGGCGCGGCGAGCCAATGCTCGGTGCGGTAGATCTCCGCACCTGCGGTGCCGCCGTCATGCAAGCGCAGAGTGCTCGTGCCGCGCCGCCGATTCACGTACACGAGATCGCCGCGCGCCGACACGCTCGGGAAGGAGCTGTCGCCCAGCTCGTCGGTGAGCTGTCGCAAGCGGCCATCGGCCAAATCGAGCGCCCACAGCGCGGACCCACCCGTGCGGTCCGCGGCAAACAACACGGAGCGTCCGTCGGCGGAGAAGTCGGGTTCGCGCTCGTCATACGCAGTGGTCGTGAGCGCGCGCCAGCTGCCGTCGGTGAGATCGAAGAGCCACAGATCCCATTGGCCGTCGACCCAGCGTTGCGCAACGATGCTCAGGCCGTCGGGAGCGAAGCGCGGTTGGCGCACGCCGGCGCCGGCGGGCACGAGCGCGACCGCTCCGCCGCCGGTCGCCGGCAGCTGCCAGAGTCCGCCTAGCAGGTCGACGATGAGACTCGCGCCGTCGGGCGACAACGCCACGGCGATATTCGTGCCTTCGCGGACGTCTGCGACTTGCGCATCGGCGCCCTGGGCGACGGCCGCCGCCGCGGCGAGCAGGCAAACCGCACGCACGGCGCTCACCGGCTGGCCTTGGCGCTTGGTCATGGCGCCGAGGTCATGGCTCGAGGAGCTCGTGTCGCCACGCGCCCGCGACAATCGCCGTCGGCTCGCGCTCGGCCCCCGACAACGTGCGCTCGTACCGAGCGCGCTCATGAAATCGATCGGGACCCTCGACCCAAAACTCGATGGCGTCGAACCACAATCGATACCCGCCCCAAAACGGCGGTCGCGGGAGGCCACCGAGGCTCATGAGCTCGCGCTTCTTGTGCTCGGCGCGGCGTTCAAGCTCCACGAACGTGGAAAGCGGTGCGCTCTGCCGGCTGACCCAGGCATTCACCTGACTGCCGACGGGCCGGGTCGCGTAGTACGCGTCGCTCTCCGCATCCGGCGACGCTACGACGCGGCCCTCGAGCCGCAGCTGGCGGCCCAAGGGCTCCCAATACAGAGCACCGGCCGCGCGCGGATTGGCGTCGATATCCCGGCCTTTGCGGGACTTGCGGTTGGTGTAGAACACTCCGTAGCCATGCTCGGCGGACACCGATTTGAGCAATACCATGCGTACGGCGGGCCGGCCGTCGCGGTCCGACGTCGCGAGCGCCATCGCGCCGGGGTTGCGCTGCGCCGCATCGCGATGCGCG
>Ga0209320_10000422_pt1 | contig 21790 bp, 32 predicted proteins | sample Rifsed13ft4_FD_184008 | JGI IMG/M metagenome (GOLD analysis project Ga0209320, IMG submission 184008) | Soil microbial communities from Rifle, Colorado, USA - sediment 13ft 4 (version 2) | ecosystem: Environmental > Terrestrial > Deep subsurface > Rock core/Sediment | place: Rifle, Colorado... | reverse complement strand
TAGAAATGTATAGCGGAGAGCTTGAAGTTCAAGCAAAAAGAAAGGCTATAGCAGTTTTACAAGACGAAATCAACAGAATCTTAAACGCAGCCAGAGAACTTGCAACACTACCAGACCTGATGATGAAAAAAGACAAGACAGGTATCAAAAATTCACTGGAGCAAATATCAACTATCGAAGAAGAAGTAGAAAATCTTAGAAGAAAAATCACTAGGGAAGTAGCTGATGTTGGGGGTTTGATCATGAACAGAGAGAATCTTCTCAATACAGCATACACAATGGATGAGATTGCAGGTTACATTACCGGAATAGCATTCAAACTTTCTAACATCAAGATAACGACACTAAAAAGTGCAAAGCTGGACGAAGATATCACAAAGTTGATTGAGTTGGTAGTAGACGAAGTTTACAAACTAAATGAAATCATACGTAGTCTAAACACCAATACTGCTAATGCAATTGAACTAGCACAAGAAACACAAAAAATAGAACGTGAAATAGACGTCAAATACAGACAAGCAACGATTAAGCTTTTATCAGAAGTTACAAACACCAAAGAATTATTGCTGATAAAAGACGTAATTGAGGGAATTGAAGAAATGTCAGACAAATGTCAACGTGTCTCAGATTCTTTCATACTGTTAGCATTGAGTCTATAAACATCACCCATCTTTTTACTTTAAAATTTTTATCTTATTTTGTAAAAATAACAATCTATAACCAAATAGAACATTCTCAGTTTCATCGCATGAAAAACATGACAGAAAAGCAAGTAAAGAAAATCAAACAGAGAATAGTTGAGGCTTGCAAAAACGACTCTAGCCATACAAAAAAGATGTCAGCAGATTCAGAGTAGAGAATTCATATACGTAGATTATTTAAAAAAACTGGATGAAAACAGAACTAATTGAAAATAGAATCATCGTATGGAACATTGAAGATTCACGTAAATTATTTAGTCATGGATATTACGGCAAGCCAATTGGAATTCCAAAACCAAAACCTGAAGAAATCAATGTCCCATTAATCTTGGACCTTATAGAAGGACTGTACCTGCTGGAAAATAAAAAAATCAGCATTTACAAATTAAATCAAAAAATAACAGTTGAAGAGATGACGGGACTGTGTAAAAAAGAATATCATGATTTTGATAAAAAATATCTAGTGTACAAAAATTTTAGAGACAAGGGATATGTGATTAATCCCGGAATAAAATTTGGATGCGACTTTGCCGTGTATGAAAAAGGACCAGGTATCGATCATGCGCCATTTTTGATTCAGGTGTATAACAGAAGCGACCCAATCACATCTACTGGAATTGTTTTGGCAGGAAGACTAGCAACTACGGTAAGAAAGCAATTCATCTTGGCAATACCAAGAGGAAAAGATAAAGTGGATTTTCTTGCGTTGGATTGGTGGAAGGCCTAGACTTTTTTTATGTGTCCGGCAATTCTGTCATAAATCTCAAAGAGTTCTTTTGTAATTCCAAAGTCAATATGATTCTTCCATTTGTTTCGAATTCTAATGGCACCGTCAGTTGGCTCTACATAGATAGTAGCATCGCGGATTGATTGTTTTGCAATCATGTCATTTAGTGTACTGTCTTCATTTAGTCTTCTTGCAAGACTGCCGCTGCCGTCCCACTCTACTTTAAGAATTGTTTTTGAGGAGAAATATCCCTTTGTGGTAAGTTTAGTTTTAGCGACATAATTTACAATACCCTGATCAACTTGCTTTCTAACAATAAAGTGTGCTTGGTATCTATCAAGTGCGCCCCATGGCATCGGATTTGGGTCTTGCATAATTATCCCTTTTGAATAATTTGAATCACGTCAATGTTAGAATTCTTAATATCAAGACAACCCTTGTTTGATACCATTCTAGGTGTTTGAGAAAAATATCTACTGTAATAATCGCCCTTTTCAACATCATCAGTTCCAATTTGTTTTGATTCAGAATCGACTCCAATTTTTTTTAGCATGTCAGAAAATTTCTCAGGCCATGATTGCAATACAAATGTGTCTGACTCGGAATCATGCATAAATTACAAAAAACCAACCCACAAATAAAGATATCAAGAAATTATTTGCTCGCAGAGATCAATCCAATTAAATAATACAAAAGTATCGTAAGTATGTCTATGCTGAAATTTCAGGGCAAGGTTGCGTTAGTAACAGGTAGTGGGACGGGAATAGGACAAGCCATCGCTAAAAAATTCATTGAAAACGGTGCCAGTGTGATCATTTTAGGCAGAAGACGAGAGCCCTTAGAAGAAACATCAGTAATGCTAAAGGAAATAATTTCCAAAGTAAACAGCGACGCACATGTAAAAATTTTCTCAGGGGTTGATGTAAGCGATGAAGTTGGAATTAACGAAATGTTTGATACTCTAAAAAAAGAAAACATCACAGTTGATTATGTAATTAATAATGCAGGTGTTTCAGGACCTGTCACTTGTTTTGCAAATGCACCACTAGATGAATTCAAGAGTGCAGTTGATATTCATCTGACTGGAACATTCTGGGGCTCAGTTCAAGCACTAAAAGTAATGAAAGAAAATGGAAAGATTGTTACAATCTCGACATTTTTCACAGAAGAAAGACCACTAGAGCAAAGACCATACAGATTTAGAAGCCCATACACTGCATCACAAGGTGCAAAAAACAGACTAGTCGAGGCAATGTCATGGGAGTTGACAGATAAGAAAATCATATCAATTGGAACAAATCCAGGTCCAGTTCATTCAGATAGAATTTACAAGACAGTTTATCCAAAAGCTGCAGCAGAATTTTTACGAGTAAGCGGTTTTGAGGACTTGACACCAGTTCAAGTTGATGCTGCAAACAAAGAACTATTGCCATTGTTGGGCGAAGACCAAAACATTGTCAAAGAAGGAATTGCAAAAGCTGCACAAAAATTATCAAAAGAGAACGGAAAAGACATTTCAAAACTAACTGTTACACTTGGCAATTTATTAAATAAAATTCAAAGCATTGCAGAAAAAGTTCAAAACAACACATCACATATGATTGCAGATCAGCAGTTCTTATCACAAGGACAAGTTGCAGAATCTGTTTTGAATCTATGCGATGACCAAATTGCAAAAATACTAAACGGCAAAATAATTCCAGGAGACAGAGTATTTTACCCAGTCAAACCTCATATTGGCACTACCACGCCAGGTGTACACCAACCAGACTTTACTGGAAGATCAATTGTTTTTACAGTTGATGCAACTGAAAAATCAGATGCAGAGAGAGTCGAATATCTGGCACAACACGTCACAAAAAACGGCGGCAAGGTTGCATGTTTTATCTCCGAATCAACTCCAAAGGAATTACAAGAATACATCAGCTCAAAATTCCATTCCCACATAGTAAATCTCAAAAACCCAGATGATGTCCAGAGATGGCTAAACACTGCAAATACTAATCTTGGAAATATTCTAGCAGTAATTCACATCACAGGAAAACTGCCAAACATTTCAAAACTAACAGAACTGTCAAGGGCAAAATGGCAAGAACTAATTGAAAAGTTCATCACTACTCCAGCCATCGTTGGACAAAGAGCATTGGAGCAGTTTGTTCCAGGGGGAGATAAGGACCCTAGGTTATACAAGGATGCAAAGGGCGCCATGATGATAATTGGTCCAGATTTGCCAACAGGTGCCAAAGTCACAGGACTGCAAAGAGCCCAAGTAGAGGTATTTCGCGGAGCACTAAGACCATTTACAACTACAGTAAACCAAGAACTAAGCGATGTCCTTGACTCAAAGATCAGAATATTCACAGTATTTGCAGGTTCATTTACTGGAGTAGAGCCAAACAATGAGAGAATTGCTCAAGCATTAAACTTCCTAGTATCAGATAATGCTGCAGCTTCATCTGAAGTTACGTTTTGTGTTGATGAATCAAGATAAGGATGAAAAAATTCTCTGAGATCAAAGTCGGAGACGAATTTTTTTCCACATGTAGCATCTCAGAAAAAGAATTAGAAGAGTATCTAAAATTCTCCAGAATAAAAAATGCGTTTTTAGAAGATAAACAAAATAAAAATCAAAAACTAGTTTCAGGCAGGGCCATCCTATCAAGAGTGGAAGGCGAATTCACCAGACTGAGCCAAATTTATGGGAATCACATAATATTTGTTGGAACTGATGGAGATTCAGAGTGGGAAAACAGAAGTACAAGATTCCTAAAGCCATTGCATACAGATGAGGTGTTGAAGATAAAATTTACCGTCTCTGCAAAAGAGGACATTGATGATAAGTTTGGAAAAATTGCAATAAACTATGAAGGAACAAAACCAGATGGAGAGATAGTAGTATTATCAAAGAAAAACTGGTATAGAATTAAAAAAAGTGTAAACAAATCTTGAATCCATTATTTCAGATTAGTACCAGAAGTTATGAGAAGGAAATTCCCATGATAAAACAAGCATGGCAGACTTGGAAAAAGAATGTAATGTGCAAAACGGTCACATAATTGAAAAGCCATTTGAAAAATTTGGCTGGACATTTTTCAATATTCAGATTAGTGAAGAATTGGCAGACATTATTGAAAAATCAGGCATGATGAAAGGGGCATTAGGATATAAAATTGGAGAACAGATGACCAATTTTATTGGACATTATCTAGAAAATAAAGGAAGTAACGTAAGAATAAAGAAAATCGATTACGGATAATCATTCCAAGAACATAAACAATTGTTCAGAAAATTAATGAATATCCTACACTTGTATAACAAAGCATTGAAATCCTTTTTGTTTGAGATATACGCATTGTATCTATGTGTAAAAGCCCTAAAAATAAATTAAAACTGAGAATATCCAGATGACTATGGAAGCAATTAGAAAAAGGACATGTCTGTAGAAGAAATTTTCCTTAGCATCAAGGAGAGGTGTCCAAGATGTTGGAAGAGTTCCACAATTACAGACTTTGAAACCGGAGAAATATTTTGCGGTGATTGTGGTTTTGTATTATCTGAGCGAGTAGAAGATTCGGGTCCTGAGCGGCGTTCTTTTTTAGATGACAAAACCAATAAAGGACGGACTGGATCTGGTGCATCTTTAGCAAAACATGATCAAGGATTATCAACAATAATCAGCCCAATAAACAAAGATGCATCTGGAAAACCTCTTTCTGCTTTAATGAAAAAGACACTCAAACGACTAAGAACATGGGATAGTAGAAGTCAAGTTCACACACCTGTCGATAGAAATCTCATACAGGCATTTAATGAATTAAGCAGACTAAAAGACAAACTAGCAATTTCGGATACCGTAATTGAAAGAGCAGCATACATCTACAGAAAAGTTATTGAAAATAAATTAGTACGTGGAAGATCCATCTCGGCAATGATAGCATCTGCCCTTTATGCTGCATGCAGAGATACAGAAACGCCTAGAACACTAAATGATGTTGCAGAAGCAAGCAACATTAAACGAAAAGAAATTGCAAGATGTTACAGATTGTTATATCGAGAACTTGATCTAAAGATGCCTGTGGTAGATCCAATTCACTGCGTTGCACGCATTTCCAGTAGATTGGAAATTACAGAAAAAACAAAACGGTATGCAGTTAAAGTACTCAAAACATCTCAGGAACATGAAGAATCTGCAGGAAAAGACCCAATGGGATTGGCCGCAGCTGCATTATACTTGTCCTGTGTTAAAAATGGTGAAGAGATGACTCAACGGGATATTGCCGAGGCCTCAAATGTAACAGAGGTCACAATTAGAAATAGGTCCAAGAGTCTAAAATTAGACCAACACATGCAATTGTAAAACAGATGGGGTACACTCATAGTTTAGGTGTTTCAGCACACGTACCTGCTATATCATACTTTGAAGTTTCCATTTAAGGTACTGCTTCCACATTCCAAAAATAATTCGTGCGTGAGATTCTAATCTTGTCAATTTCATTATGAATATTATTTTTGTAAGATACAGGATGTGCTTATTGCCAGATGTCAAAATGTCATACTGAAATTTCGTAATTTCATAATTATGGCAATTCTTTAATATTTCTATTACAAATGATATTCATGGAAAAATACGAAAAACTTCTTAACATGTTAATGGATTTTAATGACTCTATTAGATTTGCTGCCGTGTGTAACAAAGATGGTGAAATATTGTGGAATAGTCAAAGAAAGGGATTAAAAAATATCATCCCTTTGGATGATACCAAAAAAACGCTAAAGAGAGCAATAAATGCGTGGCAAGAACGATCTACTATTACAGATAAGGTTGGACGAGGCCTGTATGTAATAGCAGCCTATGAAAAAATTAAATGAATTACTATTCCACTAGATAACAACAATCTCCTATTCATAAGTGTGGATAATACACCGCTGAAGGCCAGTAAGGGGAAGAGCTATGGTCACCTGATAGATATGGGCAAAATAATGTCTATTGTGGATTTTGTAAATTCAAATTCATAAAGGATTTTATATTTATTGAAATAATTTATGAACCTGAATTAGCATAGTGAATTAATCATGTATGGTAAATCAGAAACATGTTTTTGGTTTGTGAATCGTAAAAACAATCGATCTAAACAAAAGCATGACTCATCACGGCATATTCTAGATGTGAAAACTAGTATGAATTATTTTATTACAAATTGACTCAATCTGGTAGATCTGCAATGTCCCAGTAAAGTTGAAAAAAAGTAAAGTAATCACACTAATTTCTTGCTTGTGTGAATGTGGAAATCCATGATTGCAGAATATTTCTATTTAAATCAGTAAAAGCACTTGCATTATCATTCCATGTTTTTATGTTTTGTTGGATTGAATTGGTGGTTGCTTGTGCTATTTGATTCTGTACAGATTTTGCCTTGATGATTTGCTTGTTAGTATCAACAATTACGTTTTTGACAGCTTCTGGAAGTTCAGTGGAAATTCCAGTCTTTTTTGCAAATTCTTGTTGCAAAGAGATTGCGGATGTAATTACGTTCTTACATGCTTTCTGGCATTCTGCTTGTATACTTGTCAATGACTGCAAATATTGTGGCACAATACTTTCTGCATTTTCAAAGTATTTTTCTACATTCTGTTTGTATACATCATAGATATCCTCGGATGTTTGAGTTTGAGTTTGTTTACTCATAACGCTCATAAATTAAATCCTATTTATAATTGAACACTGTAATTCATAACATATTATATTGATAAAGGTATTTTGTATTATTCCAATCAAATGTCAAGTAAATTCTTTAAACGATCAACAAATATGCTGCAATCTTGTTGAAAAGCATTTTTTTATTAACATTTAATTTTAGATGTTAACTGTTTAATGTAAATTATCACTCTTTTGTTGGATCTCCACTTAAAATATTCAAAACATGTTGTATGATTTGCTTTTGGCCCCCTTCATGAAGATCCATTCGAGTAGTATCTGAACCCATACTTACAAAGATGAGGTTGTTGTCCCCTAATGGAAAAGTAATTCTAGTAATTTTCTCAAATGCTGCCACTGCATACAATCCTTTTCCTATTTTTGGACTGAGTTGCTTTCTTGCTTTCCATGCACTAGCTGCTCTTTTAAGCGAAGCTACAGTTTCTTCTTCGGTCAAGTAATTTATCACTCCAGGACGATGATTCACGGTGGTGATGTTGCCTTCAACATCTGTAATTACGCTATGTCTAATGTTTACATCAGAATCCATTATTTTTTGCAAGAGTCGCTCAAATCCCATGATTATCTGCCTTGTTAATTTCAGTATTAGATTTTGGCTGTTGCTTCTTTTTTTGGGATTCCTTTACTACATTTTTTCTATATCCATCAAGTAATTCTTGATCAAGTCTATCTAGATGCATAGCGATATACCACGAATTTGGATTGACCACAATTCCACTACGTAAAACTGATAGAAAAGCATTAATTGTATATTTAAAACTCTTAAAGAAATGCGAAAAGCATATTTTATTTTATTTTTTTATATGGAAAACTAATTTTCGTTTATTTATTTTTAGATAAACAAACAAATGTAAATCATTGGCTTTTATAGTTAATATATCAAATGTTAATACTAAAGTATGAAACTATGATTTAATTATTTTTGATCATATTTATTATTCACATATGTGATTAACTAACATGATTAGATTCGATGACCATAGGGCACAATCTTCTGAAAATTTTGCAACAATACATTCCTCTATGAATATTTCAGATTACATGGTAGCATTTTCAGGACAAACTAACAGCTTTTGTGTTGGAATTGTAGACATGGTGGAATCTACAAAGATATCTGCAAGATTACCTATTGGAAAATTGGGAAAATATTATCAAATTTTTCTTAATACGATGGCAGATACATTAAGTAGATTTGGAGGTAGAGTAATCAAAAATATAGGAGACAGCCTATTGTTTTATTTTCCAGCATCAGCCAAGGGGAGAAAATACGGGTTCATGTCATGTTTAGAAGGGTGCTTAGAAATGGTGGACATATATGATTATGTATGCGCATGTGCTAAAAATGAAGGTCTACCATGCATTAATTACAGAATAAGTTGTGATTATGGTCCAGTCGTTATGATGAAATCCGGTGAAAACACCACCGATATGCTAGGTCCGCCACTAAATATGTGTGCAAAAATCAATCATTTTGCACAAGAAAATAGATTTGTTATAGGTGCTGACTTGTATGAGATGGTCAAAAAAATAGATGGTTATTCTTTTTCATCAAGCAAAAGTTATCGCTCTGATCAAAAGTTTCAATATTCTGTTTACGATGTCACTAGAAGATGACAATTGCATTAATTCAAAACATCTTTAACAACTGGGATCTCATCTGTTCTGCAACATATGCAATCACAATCCCTACATAGATGATGATCACCAGCTTGAGATCAAAGAAAATTATGGGCAAAACAGAGTCAAACAAGTAGTTTTAAAACGGCTACCAGATTACTCTCCAATTATAATCACTGCCCAGATTCATGAGTCTAAACGTTCTATTTTTCAAAATACTGAAGTTTGTAAAAAATTTCATAGTAAAAATAAACAAATATTCATAATCATTAGAATATTGTTTTTATTTCACGAGGGTAAACCTGCTTTAGGTAGTAATCAACTAGTAAAAACATCAATGGTATGGAAGTTGATGTTGGAACCAGAACATAGAGTTGTCATTGGATAACTACTTGGTTTTGATTACTATCTATATTCACTTTGGATAATTAAATTCCAATTTTTTTGATTTCGTAAATTCTTAAGTTAATACAGCACAGAAAGACTTAAGTTTTTGTTAATCAATATTATATAATGAGAATTTTTGATAAATTATTGGAGAAACCAAAAAAAACTTTTGTAAATAATACTAATTTAGAAAAAGAATTTTCAAAAACTCTAGTTAGAGATGTGATGTCAAAACAGTTGATAGTAGCTCCATATTCAATAACCGTACATCAGATATCTAAAATGATGGAGCAAGGAATAGGAGCTGTTTTAGTGAAAAAAGATTCAGTCCCTATAGGAATCATAACAGATAGAGACTTTGCAATTAAAATTATGGCAAACAAATATCCATCAGATACACCAGTAGGCAAAGTAGCATCAATGCCTTTACAAACAATAGGTCCAGATGAATCAATTTTAGATGCAGCAAATCAGATGTCATCAAAAAAAATTCGTAAGCTTGTAGTAGTTGAGAATAACAAAGTCGTTGGAATAATGACCTCAACTGACTTGACTAATCAATTATCTCTGATTCAAAACAAAATCCATTAAAATAGGATGAAAAAGTTTTTTGTTTTCCTCAAGTTTGGATACATTTCTGGAAACTTACAGTGCATTAGATGTATTGCATATCGCAGATACCTCACGAAGAATCCAACCTTGAACTTATTTAGCAGTCATTGAGGAAAAGATTGTTTTCAAAGATACTTGTTGCAATTGATGGTTCAGCATCGGCAAAAAAAGCATTCACAGCCTCGATTTATCTTGCGTCAATATCCAAATGTAGAATAGACGTAATTCATGTGGTTTCATGTGAATTTGGCGGGGATAGCGCCGCAAGTCTTGAACTAGTAGAGGATCTTAAAACCAAAGCAAATTCAATGTTGGAAGAATACAAAAATGATGCCTTAGAAAAAGACGTTCAACCAAAATTCATGATAGAAATTGGAGATCCTGCAAATATGATTACAGAAATTGTCAATTCTAGAGATTATGATCTGGTTGTGCTTGGAACTCGCGGCATGAGTACCTTTAAGGAATTATTTCTGGGCAGTGTATCGATGAAAGTAATACATCATGCAAAATGCCCCGTCATGGTAGTCAGATGATAACATTGATCTAACCAAACATTACAAAATTCGGTGCCAGATAATTGGAATGATTCAAGTTTCATTTGATTTGTAATGATCAATTATTTTATAAAATGTAAATTGTTTATCATCTGTTGTTCTTTGATTTTGTGGAATATTTCTCATAAAGCATAATACTGCTGAACAAGCCCATGATTCCACCATATAACATATGAAGTATCAAAGACCCCCATAACATTTTTTCAGGATTCTGCAATAATTTTGTTATTGCAGCTGTCTCATCGGAAAGAACAACACCACGTAAACCCATAGTATAATCTTGAGCTATTGGAATTATAACATATGTGGATATGGGCAGAAATATTAGCGCATAAACTTCAATTCCAGTGATAATTCCAGCAACAATACCCTTTGATGTTCCATCTATTCGCAGATATTTGTGGGATAAAGAAACAACACAAAAAACCATTCCTATGACTGCCGCGGTAATCATATGTGCAAAAAAACCAAAAATAATCGCAGGCATTTCATGCAATCCAACTGTAATGCCTACCATTTTGTAAAATGTTCCAGGGGCAACTCCAAGATCCATATCTATCCAAAAAAACGAGGAAAATAATGCAAATCCGCCTACTATTCCAGATAACAATCCAATTTTCACCATTGTAACAAGATCATGTTTTACATATGCTGTAAATTGTATTTTCATGAATACATATATTCATTGGAAAAATATAACATGGTTCATCAATTCATAAAACAATTTTCTAGTTTTTTGCCATATGACTAAATGAATTTAAACTTGTTAGAAAACTATGATTAGCAAAAATTTTTATTTTTTTGCAAACATCAAAACATAGACGGAATTAACAGGACCTACAATTAACAAATATTTGTATAAAATCAATAATCTAAATTACTCCATTTAATTGGTTGGAGGTTGCATTGACAATCTTCTCTTTTTCCACATTTAGGACAATTGCAATAACAGAGTAACAATGAGGCGTTACAACCAATGCATTTTGTATATTCTGCAAAATCCTCTCTCATCAAGTCTATTTATAGCACAATGAAAATTAAATGTAAAATTAATATTCTTAAAATTTGTTTAATGTTTAATAATTATTCTAAATAGATTTTTACTGATCAAGATTGTCTTGTCCGTCTAATCCAATAAGAGTAAGCGTGGATTTGATAAAGGGCAATTTGCGAATTTTCCACGTAATGACCTCTCTCAGTAATTCAGCAGTATCGGCTTTTACTTCGACTATAATGTCATAGACGCCAAATGTTCCATGTGCTTCGGTAATTGAATTGATTTTTCGCAATGTCAATAAAACATCTTCTTCTTTTTCTACATCACAATTGATCAAGACAAATGCTTTTTTCATTTTGCCACCAAAAATCGTTTAAACGATCCCATGGTTGATTTGAGATGAAATCATATTTTAGTAGAATCTAAGAAATACTTGAAAAATATTAGTCATATCTTTCTAAAATCAAACAAATTTTCATTGTATCATCTATTATATTTATTGATTTTTTGGGAATGGACTGTGACAAAGATGATTGTATTGATAGTAGGCATGGGGGTCATTTTTGTCACTCTGAATTTCAAAATCTTAAATCGAGATTCAACATAATTATCATCATCAACACCAGTCCAATAATACAAACAATAATTGAACAGTTATACCGAGGAATCATACTTAGTAAAAGATCAATAAAACATGCCAATCATTTTGCGTTTATCAGTATAGATGATGCAATTATGACTTGCATTAACAGTTACATTGCAACTAATAATACAGATTCAGTATCCGATGATTTTAATTGCTTGTTAGAACTAGTAAAAAACGATAATAAAATTACAGAATCAGAAAAAAATGACATTAAAAAATTTCACAGAATACGAGAGAATGTATTTGATCAACCAGAGATAATAATTATTGAAGTAGTCAAAAGATATATCGTTCTATTAAAAATACTCTTAGCTTACTTGTATAATTTTCGTGCATCAAAGATGAACTGGGATAGTAAAGCCAATGAGTACATGGATGAATTAAATTCATAGCATTTTAAAATAATTCCAGGTACACATTAAATTTCTTAAAATTTGTCATTATTTACGATAGACATTTCCTGCATATGTTCATTGTATTGAAAAACTATGTGTTGTAGATTCATACGTTAAATCACAAATATAATCCAGTACATTATTCTATCCTACGAATTGGCAGGATTAGTAAAAAAGTTGGAACTAAATTTTGAATTTAGTAGCGTAATATTTGTTAGTTGTCTCTAGAGTTTATGAGTCAGTAGTTTTTCATTAGTTGTTTCCAAAATGAAATATAGTAATCACATATCATAATTACGTTTACTACATAGACAATAAAATGCCATATTACACAATGGTATGCTATACTCAACATAGTTCCAAATGTGTTATTGTGTATCGATCTTTGGTATGTGCTCTTTGCAATAACATTTCAAGTCAGTACATTCTCTCATTTCATGAGTATACTCATCGAGAGGAACTTTCTTTGTTTCACAGAAACACACGTCTGCCGGTGCAAAGCACTTTATGCAATAGCTTATGTCATCATAATGCAGCAGACAATAATAAAGTACTTTACTTAATTTCTATAAATATATTTGATTATACTAAATATATTCAAACAAATATTAATAAATTCACAATTCATCTTAAATAATTATTTCTAGTAACTCGTGATATAATGGTAACAGCATATGTTTTGATTAATTGTGAATTAGGAAAAGAAGAGGAAATAATTGAAAATCTAAAGCATCTAGATTCTGTCAAGGAAGTACACGGTACATTTGGAGCATATGATATAATTGCAAAGGTTGAACACACTGAAAAAGAGAAACTACGAGAAATTATTATTTGGAGTATTCGAAAAATTGAATACATCAGATCTACGCTTACTCTCATGGGAATAGAGGGGCAAAACTAGTGAGAATATGCCAAAAGCTTATGTCCTAATAGTTAATGAATCTGGAACCGAAGACTCGGTCATATCAAATCTAAATAAAATTGAAAGTATAAAGGAGGCACACGGTACATTTGGCTCATATGACATTCTAACAAAACTTGAATCAAACGATGAGCAAAAAATTCAACGGGATATTTCCAGAGGGATTAGAAAAATTCAAAAAATCCATTCAACGTTGACATTATTGGTCAATGAAAAAGAAAGTTTTAGAAAAATAACCAAAAGCGAAAAAGATGTTTTAGAAAAATACATGGCGCAAGCTTTTGTCATAATTCATTGTAACAGATCACAAGAATCTGCAATCTTGCAAGAACTAAAAAAAATAACAGAGGTGGTCGAAGCTGATAACCTGATTGGTTCTTTTGAGATTGTTTGTAAACTTGTTGCTCCAACGTATAATGACATTTCAGATATTATTAGTAAAAAGATTCGAAAGATTGCAAACATTAAATCCACAATCACATTAAATGTGATTGGGAATCAGGGGTTTAGCAAATGATTTTGTTGTTTGTGCTAGAAATCTAGTGGTAAATCAAGTAAGGCATTTTATCTTTAGTGTCTGGAATGGGATTTGCACACTGCCCACATTTTGGGCGAATTATCTCCGCATCAAAATCAACTTCGCCTATTGCCTTTTGGCAAATCGCACACTTGATCGTTTTAGTGTCATAAATATTCAAATTTCATTTAACCCCCTGTAACTGCATCAAATAACGCACATTCGCAGTCATCTCGTTTTCCACAATAAGGGCACTTGCAATGGCAATGTGGCAATGGGTTGTGACATTGACTACAATCAGTATAAAGATCAACTTTTTCGAATAAAATATTTGACGACATCATTGAGGCTCCAAATCCATCCATCCTCCACATGAAAGACAGATTTGCATCCCTTCGTCATTTTCATAACTTTCTGAACCTGGAGGACATTCACATTTTAAAATGTCATACATGTATTTTGTACGAACTCATGATATTATAATTCAAATTTAAAAATCTTAAAAAATATTCATTATTTTCAATTATTATCACATATTTGTTCATATTTTATACAATCGACAATAAATTCCATCATTACAATAACGCATCATGAAAGATAAAAAACAAAGAGACAGAGAAAAATTCAGAGAAAAACTGGACAAAGACGAAGTCATGGTATTTACTTGAAAAAATATGACAAGTATTTACCAACAAATCTATGACGCAAATCTAGACAGAGAATTCGAGACAATACTAGTCAAACTTTTACGGTACAATATGGCCCCCATTGTTGAAGTGCCCGTACGCCAATTTTTGCAAGAATATATCGTAATACGCGATGATTTTTGGAGTCAATTTGGAAAATGTAATTCGTTTGACATGGCATTTGACAGGTATTATCAATATGCAAAAAATAAATGCGCATTAACAGATTCTCTCTTGGATAATCTGAATTTTGCACTTAGCTATGATCCACTAAGAAATGATTTGGCTCTGATGATGAAAGAGGGACTAACATTCTAAATTTTAGGAAATAATTTAGAATCAGGAATAATTATCTTGCATAATTTTGCTTTACATACATCACAAACATAATCATTGTCAATTCTCTTGCAACCACACTCACAGGTACATTTATAGAATTCCATATCATCCACCAATTCACTCTAGAATTTCCGGATGCCCCTTTCCACGTAGTGCAAAAAGCACTGTTGCCAGTGTTATTGCTACACCTATTACAGCACCATACGCATCCATACTAGCTTCTGCCATGGTTCTATCAATACAAAATTGTCAATAAACATGACTATAATAAATTGAAAAATGCGTTTGGTTTTATTTTTTAAATTAAACAAATATTGGATTTTCAAGGTGATTTTTCAAAACATTATTTTTTCACATACATTTCAAGTTGTTTAATATTAATAGAAATAACAAACAAATATTCACAATCACCAGAATACTATTTTTATTTCACAAGGGCATATCTGCTTTGGGTAGTAATTAACCAAAGAAAAACATCGTGGAATAAGAGTATGATGGGCAAGGGTCAAAGGACAACTGCTTGGTTTTGGAGGATTACTATCTCATTTTTTATACCACTAGGGTACCTATGGTTCAAAAACTCATCGCAAACAAAGGAGAAATTCTCTCATGTAGTGAGAGTATCATAATTACTGATTTTGAAACAGGTGAAATAATATGTCAGAATTGTGGAAAGATTTTACAAGAAAATATTACAGATGCAAGAAAAGAGAGATCATTTACACAAAATCAACATATCTCAACATCATTAACAATGCATGACATGGGGCTTTCAACAATCATTGGAAAAACCAATCATGACTTTGTGGGAAAACCATTGGGTTACGAAATGAAGCAATCCATGAAAAGAATGAGGTTATGGGACTCTAGGAGTCAAGTAAAAACATCCTCTGAGAGAAATCTGAGAATTGCCTTGTATGAGATGGTCAAACTTAAAGACAAACTAGCACTTTCTGATGCCGTAATTGAAAGAGCTGCATATCTTTACAGAAAAGCTGCAAAGGCGCAACTAATACGCGGCAGGACTGTCAAATCCATAGTTGGAGCATGTGTGTATACTGCATGCAGAGACATGGAAACTACCAGGACAATTATAGACATTTCGAATCATCTTCAAGAAAAACGAAAATTGATTGCAAAAGCCTATCGAATGTTATTTCAAAATCTAAGGCTTACTGTTCCTGTAACAGATCCAATCAATTGCATAATAAAATTTGCAAATAATTTACAAATACCTGAAATCACTAAACGTGAAGCCATAAAAATTTTCGATACACTAAAAGAGAAAGAATTAACTGCTGGAAAAAATCCCAATGCAGTAGCTGCTACTGTAATTTACATGGCAGGGATCAAAACCAACATAAATCTGTCCCAGCATGAGATTACAAGGATTTCTGGAATAACCAGTGTAACTATTCGCAACAGGTTACAAGATTATAAAAAATACATTGAATTGTTCTGATCCAAATTATAATAATCAATAATGCAATAAAATACTAAAACTGATTTTCATGGAAAGATTATGAGAGGCAAGTCCTAGGAATATGAAATTATTTTACAAACAATACCAATGCGGCAATTCCTGCTATTATTCCTATAAAGACTAACATGTTTCTAATTCCATGATAGCCAACAATTAATTCACTCATGAATGGTTTTGGCATTCATTGAATTTAAACTATATTTGGTATTTTCTTAAAATTTATTTAATAATTTGGCAAAAAATTAAAAATTATTTTTGACATCATAGCAGTCGAAAATCTTCCTTTATCGTGTTTAGCACGATGTGAGTTTCGGTATTTTCTACATTAGGTATTGCAGATAGGCTTTTTACAAAACGACTCAATTCATCTCTGTTTTTGAATTTACTTATCAGCAAAATATCAGATTTGCCAGTAACATCATAAACAGCACAGACGTTCTCATTTTCTGCAATTTTGCATTCTATTTCCAACATTTTTCCTTTAGCTGTTTTAATCTCTATTATTGCTACAAGATCATAGCCAAGTATTTGGTGATCAAGACGTGCAGCATATCCTGTGATGATTTTTTTTTGCTCTAATTTTTTTATTCTAGTAAGTACAGTAACAGTGGATAACCCAAGTTTGTATGCCAATTGTCTTGCAGACAATCTTGCGTCTACCAGTAAATTCTTGAGAATTTTTGTGTCTGTCTCATCAAACTCCATGCATTATAATGTGTAAACAAATATTTAAGAATTTATCAAATAGATGAATAAATGTTAGTTTATTGTAAAGAGAGTATTATATTTGTCCAATAACATGTAGATCCATGACAATGTTGCTAAATACAGATCCAGTTCTCGAAAAGATCCAAAAGCATATTGAAATTCTTGGAATACGTTCCAAAATACCAGATCAAAAATTAGATTTTGAATCAGATTACAAAGAATCTCATCTTTTAGAAAAAGATGGAATTGGCAGTGCAGGGGCATTAGAATTAGTTGGGTCTCCAATTGACTACATCCATCTAGTCAAGAAGCAAGAATTGGCAAAATGTGATTTTGCAGTAGGCGGTCATGTTGGGATGGGAGTTCACGTACATTCTTGGTGGAAGATTAGATTCTTTCTCTCATTTCCAGAGTCAATCAAATTAGGACCATTTGACATGGGAACTATTACAACAGTAAAGAAGGGAATGTTTCATTCCCAAGTTGAGAGTTTTCTTTGGAGCGGTTATCAAAAATTAACTACCTTGCCTCCTGGATTAGTGCGAGATAACGTAGCTGATGCACTATACTCAAATCAGACATTACAACAGCTAATGACAAAATGCTTACTAAAAGAAAGAACAATTACTGTTTCACGATATTCTCCAAAACATCATGAGCCAAACACAAAGCAGACTCACTCCAAAGTTGTAATAGAGTCAACATGGAGACTACAAAAGGATCTGTTTATGGATGAAGACACGCTATACATGTACGAAAAGATTGCAGAAATTATAAAATTTACAGTGGATAACTTGAAGTATCATTTGAGATAGGAGTTTTAGATGTCTGTTTCACAAATAGAAAGAAATGATGTTTTTTTGAAAAAAATTCTTGAGGCACCGTTAGGACAAATAGTTACAGTACTTGGCGAGAATCTCAATTGTAAAGTTAGTCTTGATCTAATTGAACAAAATACTCCAAAACCAGGCACCAAGTTTGAGAGAAAAATTGTTGTATCTGCAGATGAATTGCCAATTATTAGAGCAATCATAAAATTTGATCGAAATGTATTGCCGCGCTCTATTGTAGATGATCTGCTACAAAAAAGAAGATTGATAGGCACGATTCTTAACAAAAATAGCATCCCAAATGAAAGAAACTTAATTTCGCTAAATTTGGACCAAGATGGAAAGAAAATTCATCGAGTTTATGAAATACGTAGCAACGGCAATGTCCTATTTGAGATATCTGAAGAGATCAAACTGGATCATCTGGATACCATTAGAAGAAAATACCACATATGAAATTAATATCTTGTCTCAAATGCAACAAAATGTGGTGATTTGTGTTTTTTATTTATTTCAAAAATGTTAAGACAGTTGTGATTTTAGATATGTGACTAAATCTTTATCTCTCCGAAACAATATCTTTAATCATGAATGTCAATTATGACAAGGAAAATTTTTGCATAAACCATAATCATAAATTTCTAAAATCAAAAGATGTGCAGAATGCGAAGATAAACTAAGAACATCGGGCATCACGTAACAATGACTAGATAACTCGTATGATAAAAAACAAAAAGGTTCCAGATATAACAGCCAGAGTAATCAGTTTTAGGATATTTTCTTTGCTTTTTATTTTTGCCAAGTCCATTCCATCTATTTTGAGCTCCTTGTACCTTCTTGATGTGGTGATTAGAAAATAAGTCAACAGAGCAGAAACTATGCTCAAAAGTATCGTCTCAATTGAAATTGAGTTTGTTTGTATTGCTGAGCCTGCAAATACGGGCAAAATACCCCATGAAACTACCGTGGAGATATTGTTGTGGAATCGTCCACCAAAAAGTTCCAAATTATAGGCAAACAAAAAAAATCCCTCAGCAATGCCTATGGGAAACAAGAGGGGTGAATCTAAAAATGCATAGTACATGCCGATGGCAAAAGCGACTCCTAATGAAAATATTGCAATAGATAAAATTTTTCTTTTTGGCAAGACCCCCCAGGGTTTAGTTTTTCCACCTACTGCATCAAGACAGTGGGCAGATACACCAACTGCAAGAAAATAGATTACGCATATTGCAGTAAGTCTATCCAGAGCAAATGTACCACCAAGCGAACCCCATGCAGCAAAGCATGTCACAATAGAAGTGTAAGGCAAGAACAGCATTCCAATACCAATCCTAAAGTTTCTTGGACCAATCTTTGGAACAAACCATTCTGAAGTTCTGTCTTGCATGCATTTTATTGTCAGATGTTGTTTATATGATCAATTGCATCAGAGTTGTTTTATACTAAAAATCACACTTCTACAATATGCAGAAATATAAAAAATACATTACAAAGGGGATAAACGAGCCACTATCCAAAGTTCCATTTCACAAGAAAGCCCCAATCAAACGAATCTCCATGTTAAGTAAAAAAATGATATCAGAATCAAAGATCCATGCCGCGGTTCACTTTGTTGATGCCATTGACAAAAAAATATCAAAGTACAGCATATTGCATAAGCATGACGCAGATGAAGTAAACATTATTCTTTCAGATAGCGATAGACTGGTCTATGAAATTCAGCTTGATGACGAAATCTACAAGGTAAGTTCGCCTGCGACCATATTCATTCCAAAAGGTGTCAAACACAGGGCAGATGTTATTTCAGGAAAGGGATTCTTTGTGTGTTTGATAATGTCTAACAAATACAAAACATCACAGCATTAAAACGAAGTCAATCCAGGCACACAAAATGTCCGTTATTAGTTAAATTCAAGTAATCCGCAATGCCAATAATTGAATAAAAAAATCGCTCAGGTTCTCCGTTCTCTTGAGAAAAGGGCAGATTATGAGCAAAAAAACTATAGCAAGATTCATCATAACAAAAGAATGCTTGCAATAACTAAAGATACGGGAATTTTTTACAACATGCTTCTCAGAATACAGAAACCCAAAAAGATACTTGAGATTGGCACGTCTTTTGGTTACTCTACATTATGGTTTGCAGATGCCATGGACAAGAACTCAAAGATAATCACCATAGAAAAAAACCCAAAAAAGATCAAACTTGCAAAAAAGAACTTTGACAAAGCTGGCGTCTCTGGCATGATAGAAATCAAAGAAGGCATAGCAAGGGATGTTCTGATTCAACTAAGTAAATTTAAAAAATCAAAAATCCAAGCGCGTTTTGATTTTGTATTTATCGATGCAGATAAGGAAGAATATCCGTTTTATTTTGATATTTGCTTGCCAATGCTAAAAAAAGGGGGCATAATTGCTGCAGATAACATTATTTTTCCAAGACGATTCAAAAAACACATAAAAAAATATCTGAATCACATCAATGAAATTCAAGATGTCCAGTCAATCATAGTGCCTATTGGCAACGGACAAGAGATATCTTTTAAGAAAAAATGACCCATTGTTCATGTTTAAATATGATAATAAGCAAATAAGAAAATATGTCAAAAAGAGTAACAATAATGATCGACGACGACCTTGATAAAAAACTAAGGCAACATCAAGCTAAGATGATTCAGCAAAGTACTGGGGCATACAGCTATTCCAAAGCAATAAACGACATCTTAAGAAAATCCCTCAAATGAGTCTAAATAGTATCTAGATAATTCATCTAGATATTTTTCAATGAGGATTTTTTTGTGGAGATTGGACATAATTCTACTTGTAAAATATTTAACTACTTGCAAAAACAGAATAGTGGATTGACCAGACCGCTTGGAATTACAATTCTTGGAATCTTACATCTGATTGGCGGTGCAGTGTCATTGGTTATGGCCGCAATGGGTGCTGCAATGCTTGGCATAAGCGGCGGCATGGGCTACATGGGCATGTTTTCTGCTGCACTTGGCGGGGTGTTTTTGATAATATTTGGCGTAATTGCAGCAATAGAATTTGTAATTGCAGGTGCACTGTTTTCTGGCAAACCTTGGGGAAGGATTATCGTTATTGTATTTTCTATAATCGGCATAATAGTAGGCCTGGCATCAATAGTAGGAAACCCATTTTCTGCACTGAGCATAGTGCTTGATGGCATTGTATTGTGGTACATGTGGCGCCCACATGTCATTGCATACTTTGGCATATCTCAGCCATCTTATCAGACACCCGCAGAGCCAAAAAAAGATTCACCACTGGATATCCTAAAAGAGAGATATGCAAAAGGCGAAGTAACCAAAGAAGAATTTGACAAAATGAAAGAAGATTTGATCTAGATTACAAACTCTGATTTTAACAATCTAATAATTTTATAGTAATGGTTTAAAGCAATGATCAGAAAATTACTGCATGACCCTTGACTGCAACTGCACTGTCAATGAATACGGGGAATTGCTCCAAGAATGCGACGGGCACAAAGAAGCAAATTTTATGAAATAGATCCTCCCATCTTTTTGATTTTATGATGCCTCCTCAAAAGCGGAGGCAAATGAAATGTGCTAACTAGTTTATGTGAGCTATTTGGCTTCCAGCTAACACCGCGAGATGTCCCTGACTCAATGAAAGGCCAAATACAAAGCAAGGTATTAAAAAACAAAGGTAGAAAAAAATCACTTTTTGGTGAACTCTTGCAATATAGTTTTAATTCCAATATAAAAAATTTATAAAATTTAGCAAAATATTAAAAATATTATCAATTTTTGAGATAATTTTGGAATACTAGTCTTTTGATTCTTCATATTCTTCGTCTTGCTCATAATTTTCTTTGAGCTCTAGCTGGTGATCCTCTTCTTTCATCTCTTCTTGTTCTACTTTTTTCCATTTTTTTTCTATCTCTTTTTCTTTCTTTACCA
>Ga0209320_10000419_pt1 | contig 21819 bp, 16 predicted proteins | sample Rifsed13ft4_FD_184008 | JGI IMG/M metagenome (GOLD analysis project Ga0209320, IMG submission 184008) | Soil microbial communities from Rifle, Colorado, USA - sediment 13ft 4 (version 2) | ecosystem: Environmental > Terrestrial > Deep subsurface > Rock core/Sediment | place: Rifle, Colorado... | reverse complement strand
ACGGCACGCCGCCCATCCGATGGGTCCGCCGGATCCTCTTCGATACGGCATCGGCGCCGTGATCGCCGAGCTGCGGGGCGCCGTCTTCCACGGGCCGCGCCGGCCGCTCGCGATCGAGCGCCTGCGGCTCGACCCGCCGGGGCCCGGCGAGGTCTCCGTGCGCATGGCCGCCAGCGGCGTCTGCCACTCGGACCTGCACGTCGTGGACGGCGAGTGGGCGCGGCCCGAGGGCGTCGTCCTCGGCCACGAGGGCGCGGCGGTCGTCGAGTCGCTCGGGGAGGACGTCGCGGAACGTTTCCCGGAGCTGCGTCCCGGCGTGCTCGTCGTCCTCGCCTGGACGGCGCCCTGCGGCGCCTGCGGATCCTGCCGTCGTGGCGAGGGCTGGCAGTGCGCGCGTCCGGTCGCCCCCGACCATCGGCTGCGCGACGATCTCGTGCGCGTCCATCGCGCCGACGGCACGCCGATCGGCACGTACAGCGGCATCGGCACGTTCGGGTCGGCGCAGGTGGTGGCCGCCGAGGCCGCCATCCCCATCGACCCGCGCACCCCGGTGGAGGTGGCAGCGCTCATCGGCTGCGCGGTCAGCACGGGCGTGGGCGCCGTCCTCGAGACGGCGCGCGTGCGGCCTGGCGAATCGGTCGTCATCGTCGGCCTCGGCGGCGTGGGGCTCTCGGCGCTCCTGGGGGCCGTTCTGGTCGGGGCGAGCCCCATCGTGGCCCTCGACACCCGACGTGAGAAGGTGGACCTCGCCCGCTCGCTGGGCGCCACGGCGGCCATCCGGGTGCTGCCCGGCGACCCGGCCGGTACGGCCACCCTCGTGCGCTCGACGCTCGAACGGCTCGGCGTGGGGCCGGAGGGCGGCGCCGACCACGTCCTCGAGTGCATCGGCCTGCCGGCCACGGCCGAGCTGGCCGTCGAGATGACCCGCCCCGGCGGCGCGACCACGCTGGTGGGCATGACACCGCAGGGCGAGCGCGCCTCGATCGACGTGTACCGCTTCGTGGAGGATGGCAAGCGGCTGCTGGGCTCCAATTACGGCTCGTCCGTGCCGGCCATCGCCTTCCCCCGCCTGGCCCGACTGCATGTCGAGGGCCGGCTGCCGGTGGACCGCCTGGTCAGCGAGCGCATCCGCCTCGAGGACGTCGATGCCGCGCTCGACGCGATGCGACGCGGCGACGGCGCGCGCCGCGTCATCGTCTACGACTGAGTCCCGCGTGAGCGAGCCGCCGCCGGTCCAGCGACCCCCGACCGCCCGGCCCCGGAGCCACGCCGACGACGATGTCCCGCCGGGCCCGGACGGGACGGAGCTGGCGGGCATGGAGCGCGGACTGGTGCGCCTGGTCGAGCTGGCCGGCGCGATGAGCACCGACGAGCCGGCGCTCGGGGCGACGCTGCTGACCTGGCCTGGTCGCGGCCCCGCCTTCAACCACGCCACGCGCGTGCGCTGGAGCGTGGACGGTTGGCAGGAGCGGGCCGGGGCCATCGCGGAGCGGCTGCGCGGCCTCGGCGGGTCGCCGGTCCTCATCGTGGCCGAGGGGCCGGCCCAGCCGGCGGACCTCGTCGAGCGCCTGCGCGACGCCGGCTGGCTGGAGATCGGCGGCGAGGTGACCATGTGGACGCGACGTGCCGCGGCCGTGCCGCACCTCGACGCCGAGCTGCGCCTCGAGGCGGTGACGAAGGCGAGCGCCGACGAGTACGAGGCGGTCGAGCGGACCATCTTCGGCGTCTCCTCGAGCGAGGCCGACGACCGCCGGACGGCGATCCGGGCTGCCCTGGCGTCCGGCGCCGTGCGCTTCTACCTGGTCCGCTCGGGGGGCCGGCCCGTCGCGACCGCGCGCCTGCTCGTCGAGGACGGGCTGGCCGTCCTCCACGGCCTCGGCGTCGTGGAGGCGCGCCGACGCGAGGGGTTGGGGCGCTACCTGACCACGATCGTCACGCGGGCCGGGCTGGCCATGGGTGCGTCGCTCGTGTGGCTCTCGGTGGATCCCGCCAACACCGCCGCGGTCGCCCTCTACGGCGGCCTCGACTACCGGCCCGCCTTCCGCTGGAGACGCCTTCTCGGGCCGCGGTAGCTCCGCTCAGAGCGGGCTCGGGACCGGTTGATCCACGGCACGCAGCGCGCGGGCGTAGAGCGCCGCGCCATCGAGGCCCGTGCCCGGTGATCGCAGCGCGCCGAGGTCGGCCACCAGCGTCGCCTCGAGATGCGTGCCCGCCAGCTCATCCACGAGGCGGGCGGCGTGCGCGGCGAAGCGCAACGCCTGTGCCGCCTCAGCTCGGGCGGGGTCGTCCCAGAACCAGGCGTCGGAGGCGAACATGGCCAGACGCGAGCGCTGGGCCCGCATGAGCGTCACGAGCCTCTTCGAGGAGGCGGGATCGGCGGCCATCCGCGCGGCGCGGGAAGGTGGCAGACCCAGGCCCGCGGCGAGGATGCGGGCCACGACCTCCTCGGCCGTGGCGAACTCGGCGGCCACGTCCACCCACGCGTCGCGCGCCGCCCAGAGGTCCACGCCGATCTCGCCCGCCTCGCGCTCGGTGACGGCGTCGACCGCCGCAGCGAGCCGATCCAGGGCGGCGCGCAGGGGGCGCTTCCAGCGGCCGTCGGCCGCGTCGCGGCACTCGCCGCTCCAGCGCAGCACGCCGTGGTGGCAGGACCAGCTGGTCTGGTCGCGGATCGCCATGAGCGGAAGGTGGGAGCGATGCGGGTCGGCCAGCAGCTCGCCCACGCTGACCACGTCGAAGTCGCGGTCCTCGGCCGGGATGTTGGTGAGCGACTCCAGGAAGAGTTCGCGGAAGGGGTGGTGGTGGCCGTACAGCTCCCCGTCGGTGGCGACGAGCGCGAGCGGCGGCGCCCCGTCGGGCAGGGACGCCGAGACGCGAGGCGCGACGTGTTCGCGGGCGAAACGGGTCGCGTCGGTCGTCATCCCGGGCTCGAAGCTGACGGCCGCCGAGAGCGGGCCGTCGTAGAAGACGACGAGGATGTTGCGTCCGCCGCCCACCTCCACGCGGTACGGGCGACGCGTGTCAAGGTCCCTCGTCGCCGCCTGCCAGGGGGCAAGGATCGTGTAGTGCACGCCCTCCTCCGCGGCGATGCGCAACGTGAGCAGGTCTACCGCCGCCTCGGGCAGCCACAGTCCCTCGGCGCGATGGCCGAAGCGCAGCTCGAAGTCGCGCAGTCCCCAGCGGATCTCGGTCCGGCGGTCGCGCACCGAGGCGAGCGGCAGGATGGCGTGGTTGAAGGGCTGGGCCAGCGCATTGTGGCCCTGCCCCTGGGCGACGATGCCGGCGTGCGTCTCCGGCCGCTCGCGACGCAGCCACGTGGCCAGCGTCGGTCCCAGGTCGAAGCCGATGCGACCGAAGTTGCCGGCCGCCGCGTTGGGGCCGTAGCACTCGGCGGCGATGCGGCTGTTCCAGTCCGGGTACGGCGCGGCGCCCGAATCGGGCGGGACGAGGCCGCTGAAAGGGTCCTCGCGGGACGGCTGGTAGAAGTGGCCGTGGAGGGCCAGGCGGCCGCGCGTCACGAGACGGGCGCGGCTCCGGCCGCGGCCCCCGCCTCCTCCGCGGCGCGGTCCCGCATCTCGGTCACGTCGAGGCGCAGCGCCGCACTCGCCGTCCCGCCCGCCGCGAGCGCGAGGGGCCAGCGCAGGAGCAACGCGCTGCCCTGGTAGACGCGCTCGAACCCGGCCTCGGAGTTCGAGACCGTCTCGATGGGGAACCAGGTGGCCCGCCCCGACGGCGCCAGCGTGATGTCCACGCGCACGCCGTCGTGGTCGTTGCCACAGGCGATGCGCTCCGCCTGCGGCAGATCCGCCGAGGCGTCGTGGCGCGTCCGCTCCGCCGCGCCGCCCGGCTCCGCCGCCGCCTCGTACCACGCGGCGGGGTTGCCGCCGCCGCCGCTGAGGCAGAAGTTCCACTCGAGCCCGAGGTCGGCGACCAGCGGCTGCGGTCCGCGATTCACGACCTCGACCTCGACCTCGAGCCAGGGGCGCCCCCGATCGCCGCCGCAGCGCAGCCGTCGCGTCAGGGCAAGCGGCCCCGCCTGTCGGCTCACGGTGAGTTCGCCGTCGGCGAGGTGATCCAGGCCCCACGGTGCCTCGACCGGCACCAGGTCGACCTCCTCGCCGCGACGCATATCGTCGGGCCGGGCCCCCGGAGCGAGGATGCGCACCAGCGCGCTGCGCCGCTCGTGGTCGTCGTAGTGCAGCAGCGCGGAGAGGCCGGGCTCCTTCACCTTCACGATCTCGTGGATGGACACGATGCCGCCGTCTGCGTCCGGCGTGGAGCCGCCCGCCCGCTCGTGCGCCGCGAGGCGTTCGTGGTAGGACTCGGGCCGCCGCCGCATCACCGCGAGCAGCGGGATCCGGCTGGCGCGAACGTCCCAGCTCGAGATGCCCGCGCCCTCGGCCAGGTCCACCGCCAGCACCTGTGCCGGGCCGGCCAGGAGTGCCTCGTCGATGCCGTCGAGATCCCAGTCCGTGAGCCGGGCGCCGTCCGGCGTGGCGCCGCCGGTGGGCATCCGGGCCCGCGCGTCGGCGTCCGCGAGATCCTCGGCCGCGATGAGGTGGGACAGCGTGGCCAGGCGCATGTGCACGAGGTAGATGCCGCCGAAGAGCCCATGCCAGTAGCAGTCGTTCGACTGGCCGCGCTGGAGGTGGTCGATGGCCCGCGCCTTGGTGGGACCATCGGCCATGTCGGCCACCTTCGACGAGGTGCGCAGCATCTGCTTGTGGAGGTCGTCGATCTCGCGGTAGCGCGCCTGGAAGTTGCGCCAGAAGCCGCCGCGCAGGAAGCGCGCCTCGGGACGGCCTTCGGCCCGAGCGGCCGCCAGCGCGGTGTGGAAGGCTACCGCCTCCCCGGCCGGCAGGGCCCACTCGGTCATCTCCACGTAGGAGCCGGTGGGCACGTAGATCCGCCCGGCCGGAGGCTCGTGGTCGAGCCAGCCCGAGGGCGTGGTCGTGGTCAGCCAGCCCGCGTTGGCCTCGAGCGCGGCGAAGCACCGATCCACCCACGCTCCCGAGCCCCAGCAGTGCTCCCAGGTGGTGGGCCACGAGCCGAACTTCTCGCCATCGTCGCCCATCATCCCCACGCGGCGCCCGTCCTCGGTGGCATGGTCGCGCAGGTAGCCGATGAGGTCGTCCACGGCGCCGAAGGGGATGCGGTAGCGCAGGCCCTGCTCGGTGCCGAAGATCGTCAGGCGCTCCCCCTGGTCGTCGGTGCTGAAGGCGCTCCACATGTCGTCCTCGCCGACCGAGGCGGCCCGCAGGTGGTTGTCGTCGAGGATCGTCCACTCGTAGCCGCCGTGCGCCAGGTCGGCCGGCAGCGAGGGCTCCCAGACGCGCTCGGCCAGCCACGCCCCGCGCGGCCGCCGCCCGAAGATGCGCTCCACCTCCTCGCTCATGCGGCGCAGCTGGGCGATCCGGTCGCGCTCGGGCAACGCCACCAGGACCGGCTCGGTCCAGCCGCCGCCGAGGATCTCCACCTGCCCCCGCGCCACGAGCGCCTGGAGGCGTTCGATCGTCCGCGGGCGCTCGGCCAGCAGCCACTCGAGGAGGGGGCCGCTGTAGTGCAGGCCGACGCGCACGCCTGGGTGTCCTTCGAGGGCGCCGATCATCGGCTCGTAGGCCGTGGCGTGGACCTCGTCGAGGACCCAGCCGAAGTTGCCCACCGGCTGGTGGTTGTGGATCACCAGCGATAGCGCGATCCGCCGCGTCACCCGAACCGCCTCCTGCTCCCTCCGGGGCCGAAAAGTGGCGTCTGGCCATTGACGGCCGGGCCCTCTCCTGCTAGCTTCACTAAACCGGTTTGCTAAACCGGTTTCCAGCGCCATCATAGCGGGCCCGATGCTGGGAAGGAAGAGCGTGGAGCAGGCAACCCGGCGAGCCACCATCGCGGACGTGGCGGAGGCGGCGGGCGTCTCCAAGACGGCCGTCTCGTTCGCCTTCAACAGCCCCGACCGGCTGGGCACGGCGACCGCCTCGCGCATCCTCGAAGTGGCCGGCTCGCTGGGCTATCGGCCGCATCCCGTGGCCCGCGCGCTGACCCAGCGTCGCACGGCCACCATCGGCGTGCTGACGCCCCAGGCCCTCTCGATCATCTTCTCCAACCCCTTCTTCGGCGCCTTCAGCGAGGGCGTCGCGCTGGTGGCCGAGGAATCGGGCTACGGTCTCCACTTCATCTCGCCCCTGCACGGCTCGCTGGCCAACGCCGTGAGCCGCACCACGGTGGACGGCTGCGTGGCCATCGGCCTCTCGGCCGACCACCCCGAGGTGGACCAGGTGCGGCGCGCCGGCCTGCCCATGGTGCTGGTTGACTCCAGCGCCCTGCCCGACTTCCCCTCGGTGGAGGTGGACGACGAGGCCGGGGCACGGGCCGCCGCGGAGCACCTCCTGGCGCTGGGCCACCGGGACATCCTGGTCATCGGCGTCGAGCCGCCCCATCCTGCCGGGCGCGAGGACCCCGAGGGGGTCATGAACCGTCGCCTGCGCGGGTACCGGGCGGCGATCGAAGCCGCCGGGCTGGAGCTGTCGGACGATCATGTCGTGGTCGGGCCGGCCAGCATCGCCGGCGGCATGGCCGCCTTCGAGGGGGCCTGGGGGGACGGCCTGCGCCCCACGGGCATCCTGGCCATGAGCGACGCCATGGCGGTCGGCGCGATGCGCGCCATCCGCGACCAGCGCATGTCCGTGCCGGGCGATCTGAGCGTCGTCGGCTTCGACGACCTCGACCTCGCCCAGCTCATCGATCCGCCTCTCACGACGGTGCACCAGCCGGTGCGCCGAAAGGGCGAGGAAGCCGTCCGGCTCCTCCTGTCCGCGATCTCGGGCCGCTCCGCCGAGCGCCCCGAGCACATGCGGCTCGAGACCCGGCTCATCGTACGGGCGTCGACCGGACCACCGCCCGTCCCTGCCAGGAGGTGAGTGGGGCCTGACCGAGGGACATGCGAACGAGCGACCGCGCGTGGCGCGGTCCGCTTGACCCACCCGACTCACCCGTCGACCGACGGTTCGTCCCGACGGTCGCCACCGTGCCACCCGCCTTCGGGGGCCGGCATCAGTCCATTGGAGGAGGAACCGATCCGATGAATCCCAAGCTTCGACTCGCCGCGCTGGTCGCGGGCCTCGCCATCGTGGCGAGCGCCTGTGCCGCCGGCGCGAGCCCCACCCCCGAGCCGGCCGCGCCGACGGTCGCGCCGACGGCCGCGCCGCCGGCCGGTCCCACGGAGCCGGCCACGCTGAGCGGGGCGCTCACCATCTGGCACGCCTATGGCTCGTCCGGCGGCCGCGCCGAGTTCAACGCGTTCTCGCGCATCCTCGAGAAGGTCCAGGCCGCCAACCCGGGCCTGACCATCACCGCCGTCGAGCAACCCTTCAGCGACATCTTCACGAAGTTCGAGACCGCGTCGGCGGCCGGCGGCGGACCCGACATGTTCATCGCCCCCAACGACAACCTCGGCAACGAGGTGCGCGGCAACTTCCTGGTCGACCTGACCGGCAAGATCGACGACGTCCTGGCCAACACCAATGAGGTCTCCGTCTCCGGAAGCCAGGTGGACGGCAAGGTCTACATGGTCCCTGAGTCCCTCAAGGCCGTGGCCATGTACTACGACACCGCCAAGGTGCCGACGCCGCCCAAGACGACCGCTGAGCTGCTCGCCTTCGTGCAAGGCGGCGGCAAGGTCGGCATCCTCTCCGGCGCCTACTTCGGCTGGGGCTTCTACTTCGGCTTCGGCGGCAAGATCTTCAACGACGACGGCTCGTGCGCCGCGACCGCCAACAGCGGCGTGGCCGACGGCATCAAGTTCGTCGCCGACCTGAAGGCCGCCGGCGCCCTCGTGGATGCCGACTACAACAAGGTCAACGACGCCTTCAAGAGTGGCAAGATCGACATCATCCTCAACGGCAACTGGACGCTCGGCGACTACCGCACCGCACGCCCGGCTGCCGCAGTGGCGCCGGTCCCGGCCGGCCCGGGCGGCCCTTCGTCGACCATGGTCGGCGTGGACGGCTGGTACATCAACGCGTCATCCAAGAACCAGGACCTGGCGATCGCGGTCGCCACGGAGCTGGTCAGCCAGGCCTCGCAGGAGATCTACGTCGACGTCGCGGGCCACGTGCCGTCGAACACGGGCATCTCCATCGTCGATCCCCTGGTGAAGTCGTTCTCCGACGCGATCAACCTGGGCGTCGCGCGCCCGCAGAGCAAGGAGTTCGGCAACTACTGGGGCAACTTCGGCAACGCCTGGGATGAGGTCCTCCTCAAGGGTGGCGACGCGACGGCCGCCGTGGCCAAGGGCTGCACCGACATGGACGTGGCCAACGGCCACTGATCGGTCACGTAGCGCCACGTCCTGACCCCGCGCGGGGGTCTTGCGCGGCAGCGGGGGCGTCGGCAATCATTGTCGGCGCCCCCGCACCCATCCACGAAACTCGACCCAAGGCAGGGAGCGCGATGACGGCGACAGCGGCATCGGTGGCGGCAGCGCGCAGCTTCCTCGGGCGCTGGCACGGCCGCGGCGGCCGCGGCGGCCGCATCGCCTATGTCTATCTCCTGCCGGCCCTCATGGTGATGAGCGTCGTCACCCTCTACCCGCTGCTCTACCAGGTCTGGATGTCGTTCACGAACTACGGCATCCAGAACCTCCGGGCCGACGCAGCCCCACCCGACGTGGTCGGCCTGAAGAACTACATCGACGTCCTCACCAGCCAGCTCTCCATTCCCAACTACTGGTTCCTGCGGCTGATCCTCTACAACCTCGCGTGGGCCTTCAGCAACGTGGCCATCCACGTCGTGCTGGGCGTGGGCATCGCCCTGCTGATGAACGCCAAGGGCCTCTGGTTCAGGCGCTTCTACCGGGCCCTGTTCATCCTGCCCGTGGTCATCCCGGCGATCATCGTGGCCACCGTCTGGCGCAACATGTACGACGCGGACTACGGGGCGGTCAACCTCATGCTGGCCGGGGCCGGCAAGTTCATCGGCCTGCCCATCGACGCGATCCGCATCGACTGGCTGCGCCAGGTCGAGGATCCCATCCCCTTCCTGCCGCTGCTGCCGCTGGCCTTCTTCGCCATGCTCGTGACGAACACCTGGCTGGGGTGGCCGCTCAACTCGGTCGTGGCCACCGGGGCGCTGCAGAGCATCCCGCAGGAGCTCTACGAGGCGGCCGAGATGGACGGTGCCGGTTCCTGGCAGAAGTTCAGGAACGTGACCCTGGTCTACCTGCGGCCGGCCATGATCCCCTACGCCATCTACGGCTTCGTTGTCACCTTCAACCTGTTTCACCTGTCGTTCTTCATGTCGAACGGCGGTCCGTTCGGGCGGACGGAGCTGCTGGTGACGCAGGCCTATCGCCTCGTGAACGAGCAGCGCCTCTACGGCGTGGGCGCCTCGTTCGCGGTGATCATGTTCTTCATCCTGCTGGTCATCACCCTCGTCACCAACCGGCTGGCGAGGGCGACCTCGAGCGCGGAACTCTAGGGGAGCGGGGCGATGAGCGCCATCGAAGCCGGCACCCTCTCCATCCGGGGCCGTCTCGGTCGAGCCGTCGCCGCCGCCGGCCGGGGCGGCCGCGGCCGGCTATCGCTGCCCAAGCAGGCCCTCGCGCAGGCGACCGCGCTGTTCCTGCTGTTCACGGTCCTGTTCCCGATCCTGTGGGTCTTCGCGCTGTCGCTCGACCCCCTGAACCGGTCCCGTCCGGAGGGCCTGAGCCTGATCCCCGCGAACGCGACGCTGGAGGCGTACGCGCAGGTCCTCAGCCAGCCCACGAACAACCCGATCAGTTTCCTGGAGCTGACCGCCAACAGCCTGAAGATCGCCTTCAGCAGCTCGATCTTCAGCGTCCTTATCGGGGTGTCGGCCGCCTACGCCTTCTCGCGGCTGCGCTTCACCGGACGCGAGGTGCTCATGCTGGCCATCCTCGGCGTGCTCATGCTGCCGTCGGTGGCGACGCTCGCGCCGCTCTTCGTCATGCTCAACAAGATCCAGGTGTCGCTGCCCTTCCTGGGGGAGTTCAACCTGCGCAACTCGCTCATGGGCGTGTCCCTGGCCATTATCTCCGGCCTGTTGCCGTTCGCCATCTGGAACCTGAAGGGTTACCTCGATACGATCCCGCACGACCTCGAGGAGGCGGCGGCCGTGGATGGGGCGTCGACGAACCAGACCTTCCTCCGGATCATCCTGCCGCTGGCCATGCCTGCGCTGGCGGTGACCGCGTTCCTCGGTTTCGTCGCGGGCTGGACCGAGTTCTACTTCTCCTGGATGTTCCTGGAGAACCCCTCGGACCAGACGCTGGCCATGGCGATCTACGCCATGCAGGGCCAGTTCTCGAGCACGCCCTGGTCGCTCTTCTCGGCCTTCGCCATCCTCTTCGCGTTCCCGCCCGCCGTGGTGTATTTCTTCGCCCAGCGCTACATCATCTCGGGCCTCGCGATCGGCGCGGTCAAGGGTTGAGCGGTGCGCACGGCGTCAGGAGTCCGACCATGCGCCTCCCGTGGTTCCCGGAGGGGCTGATCCTCGCGGCCGCCGTGCTCGGGGCGGCGCTCGGCATCTTCATCGGGGCGATGCACGCTATCGGCCGGGTGACCGGTGAGGTGACCGGCTCCATCCTGACCGGCCTGGTCCGCGGCCTGCGCGAGTGGGCCGACGGGCGCGGCTCCGCCGCCGCGCGACCCTCCCCGCGGGCCTCTCAGGAGCCCGGCGTCGGGGCCACCGATCCGGACGCGGCCATCGAGCGAGGGACGCCGGCCGGGCCGGAGCCGCTGGAGCGGCTGCGGCCGCACATCAGGTGAGGGGAGCCGGCCGGGCGCTCGTCGTCGGGCTCGCGCTGGCGGCCGCAGCCTGCACCGCGGCCCCGGGCTCATCGCCGAGCGGCGCCCCTGCCAGCGCATCACCCGACGGCGCCCGGGCGACCGCCTCACCGGCCGCACCGCCCCGATGCCCACCCATCGCGGCAGAAACGCCCCCCGATCCGACCGCCCACGGCTGGTGGGCCGATCGGTCCTTCTACGAGGTTTTCGTGCGGAGCTTCGCCGACTCGGACGGCGACGGCATCGGCGACCTGCGCGGCCTGACGTCGCGGCTCGACTACCTGAACGACGGCGACCCCGCGGCGGGTGACGACCTGGGCGTGACCGGGCTCTGGCTGATGCCGGTCATGGAGTCGCCCAGCTACCACGGCTACGACGTGATCGACTACCGCGCCGTGGAGCGGGACTACGGCACCGTCGAGGACATGCGTGCGCTCGTCCGCGAGGCTCATGCGCGCGGCATCGCCGTCATCGTCGACTTCCCCATCAACCACACCTCTCGAGAGCATCCCTGGTTCCAGGACTCGCGGACACGTGGCTCCACGCACGGCGACTGGTACGTCTGGGCCGACGCGAATCCGCGGTACGGAGGCCCGAGCGGGCAACGCGTCTGGCACCAAGACGGCGACCGCTGGTACTACGGCCTCTTCTGGGAGGGCATGCCCGACCTGAACCTCGAGAACCCCGCGGTGACCACGGAGCTCGAGGGGATCGCCCGCTACTGGCTGACGGACCTCGGCGTGGACGGCTTCCGGCTCGATGGGGCGAAGCACCTCGTCGAGCAGGGCGAACGGCAGGGGAACACGCCCGCCACCCACGAGTGGCTGCGCGCCTTCCATGCCGCCGTCCACGCGATCGCACCCGACGCGCTCCTGGTCGGTGAGGTCTGGGACGCCACGTCGGTCGCGGCGGGCTACGTCCCGGAGGACGTGGACATGGTCTTCGAGTTCGGACTGGCCGCGGCCATGCGTGACGCCGTCCGGGACGAGCGGGCCGGCGGCCTCGCGGTCGTGCAGCAGGATGTCGCCGCGTCGTATCCCCGTGGAGGCCTTGGAGCGTTCCTCACCAACCACGACATGGATCGCATCGCCACGCAGCTCAACGGCATCCCGGAACGGCTACGGCTGGTGGCGAGCCTCCTGCTGACCGGGCCGGGGACGCCCTTCCTCTACTACGGCGAGGAGATCGGCCTGCAGGGCGGCAAACCGGACGAGCGCATCCGCACGCCCATGCCGTGGGATGCCACGCAGCCCGCCGCCGGCTTCAGCACGGCCCAGCCGTGGGAGCCTCTGGAGGCGGATTGGAGGACCGTGAACGTGGCCGCCCAGGCCGGCGATCCGACCTCCCTGCTCTCGCTCTATCGGTCGCTCATCCGCTTCCGTGACGGTCACCCCGCGCTCCGCCGGGGCGACCTCGTCCCGGTCGGGAGTTCCTCGGACGCGGTGGACGCGGTCTTGCGTTCGACCGCCGGCGAGCAGCTGCTCGTCCTGGCCAACGTGTCGGACGCGCCGGTGAGCGGCGTGGCGCTCGACCTCGTGGCCGGGCCGCTGTGCGGCTCGCCGGTGGCCGAGGTGGTCACGGGCGAGGGCACGCCGACCGCGCCGACCATTTCGCCAGCGGGCGGCTTCGCCGGTTACGTGCCGCTGGCGATGATCCCGGCCCGCAGCATCGTCGTCGTCAGGCTGCGACCATGACCGCTGCGCCCGGAGGCCCCGTGTCGATCGAGACGCCCGACTGGGTCCGCGACGCGGTCTTCTACCAGATCTTCCCCGACCGCTTCGCGCGCAGTGGACGGGTGCCGGCGCCTGGCCCGTTCGAGCCCTGGGACGCCCCGCCGACCAGCCATGGCTTCAAGGGTGGCGACCTGTACGGCATCGCCGAACGCCTCGGGGACCTGGCCGACCTCGGCGTCACGGCCATCTACCTGACGCCGATCTTCGCCTCCGCCTCGAACCATCGCTACCACACCTACGACTACTTCAACGTCGATCCGCTGCTGGGCGGGAACGATGCCCTGCGCGAGCTGCTCGACGCCGCCCATGGGCGCGGCATGCGGGTCGTCCTCGACGGGGTCTTCAACCACTCCGGGCGGGGCTTCTGGCCGTTCCACCACGTCCTGGAGAACGGCGCCGCCTCGCCCTACCGGGACTGGTTCCAGCTCGACCGGACCGTGCTGGCCGGGCGCCGCGCACTCGACGCATACCCGGTCGGCGGCGTCGAGGGGCACCGGGAATCCACCGCGATGTACGGCTACCGCGCCTGGTGGGGGCTGCCCGCGCTGCCCAAGCTGAACGTTGCCGATCCGCATGTGCGCGAGTACCTCCTCGGCGTCGCCGAGCACTGGCTTCGCTTCGGTATCGACGGCTGGCGGCTGGACGTGCCGGACGAGATCGAGGACCCCATCTTCTGGCCCGAGTTCCGGCGCCGCTGCCGGGCCGTCAGGTCCGATGCCTACCTCGTGGGCGAGATCTGGGGCGAGGCGCCCGAGTGGCTGCGCGGCGACCGTTTCGATGCCCTCATGAACTACCCGCTGGGCGCGGCGATCCTCGGCTTCACCGGCGCCCACTGCCTGGACCGGGCGGTCATCGCGACCCACCACGTGTACCGGGACACGATCCGCCCGCTCGACGCCCGATCCTTCGGCGCGGAGCTGGAGCGGCTGATGACGAACTACGACCCGGCCGTCGTCGCCGTCCAGCTCAACCTCATCGGCAGTCATGACGCCCCGCGCGCGCTGACGGTCCTCGGCCGTGACCGGGCGGCGCTGCGCCTGGCCATGCTCCTGCAGCTGACGCTGCCCGGCCCGCCGTGCATCTACTACGGCGACGAGATCGGCATGGAGGGCGGCCACGACCCTGACTGCCGACGCTCCTTCCCGGCCGGAGCCGGCGCCGGCGACCAGGAGCTCCGGGCGTTCGTGCGGGCGGCGGCCGCGGCCCGCCATGGTCACGTCGCCCTGCGACGGGGCACCGCGAGCGTCGTGGCCGCCGGGCGCCAGGCCGTCGCCATCGCCCGCGAGGCGGATGGGGCGCGGGCGATCGTGGCCCTCAACCCGGGCCGCGGGGCCGAGCGGCTCACCGTGGAGCTGCCCGGGCCATCGTGGCGCCCGCTCTCCACGGTCGCGCTGCCAGGGCTCACCGGGAGCGCGGAGCTCGTTCGTGACGAGGTCCTGGAGCTGATCCTCGCGCCCCAGCAAGCGGTCGTCCTCGTCGAGGACTGACCTCGGTCGGCCTCAGCCCGCTCGGGTCACCGCGCGCTTCGGGGCCGGTGGAGCGGCCGCCGCGTCGCCCGCCAGCGCGGCCGGAAGGTAGAGCTGCTCCACGTACTCCTCGAGCATGCGCGTCGTCGAGAAGCGCCACATGGTCGTGCTCATCGAGGCCTTCATCATCTCGATCCAGGCCCGGGGCAGGCCGTCGGCGTCGCGCTCGTAGTAGCGCGGCACGAGCTCCTGCTCCAGGATGCGGTACAGATCCTGTGCGTCGGCCCAGTCCTGTGCCGCCTCGTCCGGGTTCGTCTCCCGCCCTCCGATGGCCCAGCCGTTCGTGCCCGTCCAGCCCTCGTCCCACCAGCCGTCGAGCACCGAGCAGTTGACGGCCCCGTTGGCGGCCGCCTTCATGCCGCTCGTACCCGATGCCTCGAGCGGCCGGCGCGGGTTGTTCAGCCAGACGTCCACGCCCTGCACGAGGTGACGCGCCACGCGCATGTCGTAGTCCTCGAGGATGAAGACGCGCCCTAGAAGGCGAGGCGAGCGGCTGCGCTCGAAGATGTCCTGGATCACCCGCTGGCCGGGGCGGTCGGCCGGGTGCGCCTTGCCCGCGAACACGACCTGCATGGGCCGGTCGGTGTCCCACAGCAGCCGTGCCAGGCGCTCCTCGTCGCTGAAGAGCAGCGCGGCGCGCTTGTAGGTGGCGAAGCGGCGCGCGAAGCCGATCGTCAGGACGTCCGGGTCGAGGACCCGTGAAAGCGCCTCCAGCGTCTCGGGCGCCTCCCCGTGACGGGCGAGCTGGCGCAGCAGGCGCCCACGGGCGAAGATCGCCAGCTCGAGCTTCTGGCGCTGGTGGGCCTCCCAGAGGACGCGATCGGGCAGCTCATCGAGGCGCTCCCAGAAGCGCACGCCGGCGGCCTCGTCGCTCATCGCATCGAGCCTGGCGCCGAGCCCCGCAAAGAGCGCGCGGATCGGCCGTCCCAGCCAGGTCGGCGTGTGGACGCCGTTGGTGATGCCCAGGATGGCCGAGCGGGGCACGCCCTGCCAGGTGGAGTTGGCGGTGGTCGCGTGGAGCTGGCTGACCGCGTTGACCCCCTGCGTCAGGCGCAGGCTGAACGCCGTCATGTCGAAGACGTCCGTGTCGCCCTCGATGCCGCAGCCCAGCTCCAGGACGCGCTCGAGGTCGAGGCCGGAGCCCGCCACCAGGGGCGCCGCGAGCCGCCGCGTGAGCGAGGCGTCGAAGCGCTCGTTGCCGGCCGAGACCGGCGTGTGGATGGTGAAGATGGCGTCCCGGCGCACCTGCTCGAGGGCCGCCTCCTGCGGGACGCCCATGCTCGTCAGTTCGCGCGCCCGCTCGACGAGCATGAAGGCGGAGTGGCCCTCGTTGAGGTGCCAGGCCGAGGGCCGGATGCCCAGGGCGCGCAGGGCGCGCACGCCGCCCACGCCGAGCACGATCTCCTGGTGCAGGCGCATCTCCCGGCCGCGCACGTAGAGCTGGTGCGTGATGGGCCGGTCGGGCGGCTCGTTCTCGCCGACGTCGGTGTCCAGGAGCAGCAGCGGCACGCGGCCGACCTGGGCCAGCCAGACGGCTGCCACGACGCTGCGGCCGGGCAGCTCCACCGGGACGACGAGCGGCTGGCCGTCTCCGTTCACGACGCGCAGGAGCGGTAGCCGCGCCGGGTCGTGGTCGGGATAGGCGTGTTCCTGGTGGCCGTCGGCGTCGATGGTCTGGCGGAAGTAGCCGTGACGGTAGAGCAGACCGACGGCGACGAAGGGCAGGGCCATGTCCGACGCGGTCTTGCAATGATCGCCGGCCAGCACGCCCAGGCCGCCGGAGTAGACGCCGACCGACTCGTGCAGGCCGTACTCGGCGCAGAAGTAGGCGATCGGGCCGCCGAGCTCGCCGCCGTGCCGCTTGGCGAACCAGTGGCCGGCGCCGTTGGCGATGTAGCCGTCGAACCCGGCCAGGTACGTCTGGTAGTCGGCCAGGAAGTTCGTGTCCTCGAGGAGACCGGACCAGTCCCGGACGCCCTCCAGCACCGGGATCGGGTTGCGATAGCGCGCCCAGCCGTCGGGGTCGATGCGGCTGAAGAGGACGCGGATCTCCGGGTGCCAGGTCCAGTAGAGGTTGTAGGCGAGGCGCCGCAGGCCCTCGAGGGGGCGGGGGAGGCGCAGCGGCGCGGGGGCCGCGGCGGGGATCTCGATGGGCTGCATGTGGACGGGGATGCTACACGTTCCGCGGAGCCCGAGCGGCTAGCATTCCCACCATGCGCATCGTCATAGTCGCCTCCGAGTGCGAGCCCTTCGCCAAGACCGGCGGCCTGGCCGATGTCGTGGATGCCCTGGCGCGAGCCCTGGGCCGCCGGGGCCACGCCGTGGACGTCGTGCTGCCCTTCTACCGCGGGTTGCGCCCGCCCGACGGACCGCTCCGCCGCCGCACGATCACGGTGCCCGTGGGGCTTCCGCCGGGGTCCCGTGCCGACGCGGGTGACGTGGCCACGGTGGACCTCGTGGACATCCGGGCGGACGGGTACCGGCTGCGCCTGGTGGACCATCCCTTCAGCTTCGACCGGCCCGACTACTACGTGGCCCAGGGCGTCGATTACGTGGACAACGCCGCCCGGTTCACGCTCCTGGGACGCGCGGCGCTTGAGGGGATCCGCCTCGACGGCGAGCCGGTGGACGTCCTCCACGGTCACGACTGGGAGGCGGCGCCGGCCCTGCTGGCGCTGCGCGCGACGGAGGCGGCGGCCGACCCGATGCTGCGGGACGTCGCGACCGTCCTGACCTGCCACAACCTCGCCTACCACGGCTGGACGCCGCGCGAGCGGGCCTGGCAGCTCGACGACGTGGGCCGCTCGGTCGGCGATGTGGCCGGGGTGGATCCGTTGCGCGAGGGGATCCGCGCCGCGGACATCGTGAACACCGTGAGCCCGACCTTCGCCCGCGAGTCGCTGGGGCCCGCGTACGGGGGCGGCGTGGACGACCTGCTGCGCGCGAAGGGCGACCGCTATCTCGGCATCCTCAACGGGATCGACACCGCGCTGTGGGACCCCGCCACCGACGCCGCCCTGCCGGCGCGCTACTCGGCCGCGGGCATGGCCGGCAAGGCCGCCTGCCGGGCGGACCTGGCTGAGCGCCTCGGCCTCGATCCCGGCGGGCCGATCCTCGGGCTCGTCGGGCGCCTCGATCCCCAGAAGGGCTTCGACCTGCTGACCGACGCGGCGGAACGGCTCGTGGCGAGCGGGGCGCGCATCGTCGTGCTCGGCACCGGCGACCGATCTCTCGTGCGAGGCCTGCAGGCGCTGGCCGCCGGCGTGCCCGACCGCATCGCCGTGCTCGATCGCTTCGACCGCGCCGAGGCGCGCCGCATCTACGCCGGCGCCGACGCGTTCCTCATGCCCTCGCGCTTCGAGCCCTGCGGGCAGGGCCAGATGATCGCCCTGCGCTACGGCACGGTACCCATCGTGCGCGCCACGGGTGGGCTTGCGGATACGGTCTTCGACGCCGACGCGGACCCGACGGCGGGGAACGGCTTCGCCTTCGGCGCGGCCGAACCGGACGCGCTCCTCGAGGCGTGCGGTCGCGCCATGTCGGCCTGGGCGGATCGGACGCGCTGGCGGCGGATCATGGCGCGCGGCATGGCGGCCGACCACGCCTGGGACGGTCCCGCCGCGGAGTACGAGGCGGCCTACGAGCGCGCCGTGGGGGTCCAGTCCGCATGAGTGCCACTCATGCAAACCGGCGGATTCGAGCGTGGCTACTTCCCACTGGCTCGGAGTGGTGGGCAGTCGAGCGTGGATCCACCCGTTGGCATGAGCACCACTCATGCGCAACTCACGAGAGCTCGACCTCCTCCCGGAAGGCCGGCCGGTACGGCTCCAGCCCCAGCTCCCGCACCCGCCGCTCGAGCGCGATCTCGGCCTCCGGGTCGCCGTGGACGAGGAAGACGCGCCGCGGCCGGCGCGACGCGGCGGCGAAGTGGCGCAGCCAGTCGACCAGCTCCGATTCGTCGGCGTGGGCGCTGAAGCCGCTGATCGAGCGGACCTCGCAACGCACCGCCCGCTCCACCCCGTCGATGCGCACGCTCCGCGCGCCCGCCTGCAGGTGGGCGCCGAGCGTGCCCTCGCCCTGGTAGCCCACGAAGAGGATCATCGCCGCCGGGTCGTCGATGAGGTCGCGCAGGTGGTGCACGATGCGGCCGCCGGTGAGCATCCCGTTGGACGAGACGATCATCATCGGCCGCGGCTTGAACTTGATCGCCTTCGACTCGTCGGCGGTCCGTGTCACCACTGCACCGGGGTAGTCCAGCGGCGTCTCCCCGGTCTCGAGCAGGCGGCGCGTCTCCTCGTCGTAGTAGCCGGGGAAGGCGCGGTACACATCGCTCGCCCGGGAGGCCATGGGCGAGTCGAGGTAGAGCGGGACGTGCGGGATGCGCCCGGCCTCCAGCAGCCGGTCCAGCACCCAGACCACCTCTTGCGTGCGCCCGATGGCGAACGAGGGGATGAGCAGGACCCCGCTGTGGCCGGCGATCGTCTGCACCGCCTCGGCGAGGAGGCGGATCGCCTCGTCCCCCGGCTCGTGCTCTCGCCCGCCGTAGGTGGATTCGACGAGCACGTAGTCGGCCCCGTCGAGGACGGCCGTCGGGTCGTGGATGATCGGCGTGTTCGGGCGCCCGAGGTCGCCCGAGAAGACGATGCGCGTCGGCGCGTCGCCCTCGGCATCTGCGGCGTCGACGGTGATGATGGCCGAGCCGAGGATGTGGCCGGCGTCGTGGAAGGTCGCCCTGACGCCCGGCGCGATCTCGACCGTCCGCCCGTAGCCGAGCCCCCGGAAGTGCTCGAGCGTCCGTTCGGCGTCGGCGACGTCGTAGAGCGGCTCCAGCTCCTCCGTTTCGATCTCGGCCGGGTGGGCGCGGATGGCCGCCTCGTGGTCGAGGCCCCGCTCCTTCGCCTCCCGCTCGGCGCGGCGGGCTCGCCGCTCGATCCACTCGACCCGGTCCTTCGCCTGCTCCACCTGGAGCTTGCCGCTGTCGAGCAGGATGAGGCGCGCCAGCTCGACGGTCGGGTGCGTGGCGTGGATCGCGCCGCGGAAGCCCTCCTTCACGAGCAGCGGCAGGAGCCCGCAGTGGTCGAGGTGGGCGTGGGTGAGCAGCACGGCGTCGAGCGCCGCCGGCTCGAAGGCGAAGCCGAGCCGGTTGCGCTCGCTCTCGTGCGGCGAGCCCTGGAACATGCCGCAGTCGACGAGGACGCGGGCCCGGGCCGTGGTGAGCAGGAACTGCGAGCCGGTGACCGTCGTGGCGGCGCCGAGGAAGGCGAGCTTCACGCGGCGCCCTCGGCGGGGATCGGCTCGGCGTCCAGGGCCACCCTGCGCCGCATGACCCGCCCCTCGCGGTCGAAGATCCGCAGCGACGCCTGTACGACGACCCCGATGCCGAAGGCGAAGAGCACGGTCCCGATGCCCACCGTGCCGCCGAGCAGCCAGCCGCCCGCGAGCACGCTCACCTCCAGGCCGGTCCGCGCCCGGGCGATGCTCCAGCCGAAGCGGTGGTGGAGCCCGGTCATGAGGCCGTCCCGCGGGCCGGGGCCGAGGTCGGCCGCGAGGTAGAGCCCCGAGCAGACGCCGATGAGCAGGACGCCGGAGAGCAGCTCGGTCCCGCGCAGGACGACGGCATCCGGCGCCATCACGGGGAGCACGGCCAGCCCGACGTTCGTGGCCAGCCCGATGAGCACGAGGTTGATCAGCGTGCCCGGCCCGGGCCACTCGCGCAGCGGCAGCCAGCACAGGAGGATGGGCACGCCGAGCAGGATGCTGACCGTGCCCATGGGGATGCCGAGCTGGATCCCGACCCCCTGGTTGAGGACCTCCCATGGCCCGAGACCGAGGTCCGAGCGGGCCATCAGGGCGATGCCGAAGCCGAACCCGACCAGCCCGACCAGCAGGCCGGGCAGGCGACGGAGGGCTCCGATGGTCCAGCGCTCGCGCATCCGGGCATGCTAGCCGCCGTCGCTCCGGGCCGTGCGCGGAGGCGCTACGCTGCCCGCGGTCGGCGATGGCAGTGGAGCGGAGGGATGGGCCGATGGGCCTGCTCGAGGGCAAGAGGGCGCTGATCTTCGGCGTGGCCAACGATCACTCGATCGCCTGGGGCATCGCGCAGGCCTTCCACCGCGAGGGCGCGACGATCGGCTTGAGCTCGGTCGAGTCGCTGATCGAGAAACGGGTGCGGCCCCTCGCGGCCTCGATCGGCTCGACGTTCGTGGAGCCCTGCGACGTGCAGGACGATGCCCAGGTGGCCCGCGTCTTCGACCGCTGGCGCGCCGAACAGGGGCAGCTCGACATCCTCGTCCATGCGCTCGCCTTCGCCCGTCGCGACGACCTCGACGGCGCCTTCGTGGACACCTCGCGCGACGGCTTCGCCCTCGCCCTCGACGTCAGCGCCTACTCGCTCGTGGCGCTCACCCGGGCCGCCCTCCCGCTCATGTCGGCGGGCGCGTCGGTGCTGACGCTGACGTACTACGGCGCCGAGAAGGTCGTCTCGCACTACAACGTGATGGGCGTGGCCAAGGCCGCGCTCGAGGCCTCGGTGCGCTACCTCGCCGCCGACCTGGGCCCGCGCGGCGTCCGCGTCAACGCCATCAGCGCCGGCCCCGTGCGCACGCTCGCCGCGTCGGGGGTGGCCGGCTTCAAGGGGCTGTACGGGGAGTTCCGCGACACCGCGCCGCTGCGCCGCAACATCACCATCGAGGACGTGGGCGGGGCCGCCGTCTACCTCTCGAGCGACCTGGCCGCCGGCGTGACCGGCGAGGTGCACTACGTCGACGCCGGCTTCAACGTGCTCGCGGTGCCGACCCGGGAGTGATCGGGGGCAACGAAACGCCCGAAGAAACCGCCGCTCCATCGACGCTCGGCCGGCAAGCCATTGCTGGCAAGCCATCCGCTCGTCTCACCTTCGCCTTGCGGCTCCGGGTCCGGTGCGAGGCCCCTTCGGGCAAGACCTACCTTAGCCGCCGCGGGCAGGGCGTGTCTACGGCGGTTATCCACGAGATTCGGGCCGTTCGCCAAGTTGTCCACGTTCCATCCCCGAACGAGCGGTGGGCTGCCGATGTGGACGTCGACAGCGTTGCCACGACGCCCGTGCCACCATGCGCGCATGCACATCCCCGACCTCGGTCGGCGGGGCGAGGGCTGGGTCGTCCTGCAGGTCGTGTTCATCGTCCTCATCGCCCTCGCCGGCGTGCCCGAGCCCTCCTGGGTCGGCACGGTCGGCGCGGTCACGACGGGCGCGGGCGCCGCGCTCGTGGTGGTCGGGGGTCTGCTCGCCTTCCTCGGCTCGAAGGCCCTGGGTCCGTCGTTCAGCCCGCACCCTCGCCCGCTCGACTCGGCCCGCCTGGTACAGACGGGCATCTACACGCACGTCCGGCACCCGATCTACGGGGGGATCATCCTCGGGGCCTTCGGCTGGGGCCTGTTCGTGGCCAGCCCGCTCTCACTGCTCCTCTCGGTTGGCCTGGTCGTCGTGTTCACGCTGAAGTCCCTGCGAGAGGAGGCCTGGCTCGCCGAACGCTACCCCGCCTACGAGGAGTACCGCCGGCGGACCCGCCGCTTCCTCCCGCGCCTCATCTGACGGAGCCCCGAGTGATCAACCCCGCGAGCCCTCCTGCCTTCGACCCCGAGGCCCCGCTGCCCGGCGCCCCCGACCCTTGGCAGGGCTCCAGCATGCCCGCTCTCCGGCCAGGTCCGCCCTGGGCGATGACCGAGATGATCGCCGCCGAGCCGGCCTTCGCCGAACGCCTGCTGCGGCGGCTGGCGGCGCCC
>Ga0209320_10000417_pt1 | contig 21869 bp, 20 predicted proteins | sample Rifsed13ft4_FD_184008 | JGI IMG/M metagenome (GOLD analysis project Ga0209320, IMG submission 184008) | Soil microbial communities from Rifle, Colorado, USA - sediment 13ft 4 (version 2) | ecosystem: Environmental > Terrestrial > Deep subsurface > Rock core/Sediment | place: Rifle, Colorado... | reverse complement strand
GTTCGCCCTTCCTGCGCTACCGTACTGCCTGATGAAAACAGACTTCGACGGCGAATGGGCGCTCATCCTCGGCGCCTCCAGCGGATTCGGTGCAGCGACCGCGATTGAACTCGCCCGCCACGGCGCGAACATCTTCGGCGTCCACCTCGACCGGCGCCAAACCATGCCCAACGTCGAGCGTGTCATCGGCGAAATCGAAAGCGCCGGCCGAAAGGCCCGCTTCTTCAACATCAACGTGGTCGACCCCGACCGCCGCGCGGAGACCGTTGCCGCCATCCGCGAAGCTACCGGCCGCCCCCTGCGCGTCGTCCTCCACTCGATCGCCTTCGGCACGACCGGGCTCGGGGCAATACCCGACGCGGAAGGCCGCGCCCTGAACCAGAAGCAGATCGAGATGACGCTCGACACCATGGCCAACAGCCTCGTCTACTGGACGCAGGACCTGTTCTCTGCGGGCCTCGTCGGCAGGGGAACCCGGATCTACGGGATGACGAGTGCCGGCAACCAGCGCGTCATCCCCGGCTATGCGGCGGTCTCGGCTGCGAAGTCGGCGCTGGAGTCCTACCTTCGCCAGCTCGCAGTCGAACTGGCCCCACACGGCGCGACCGCCAACGCAATCCAGGGCGGCACCACCGATACCCCCGCCCTCGCCAAGATCCCGGGCGCCGAAAAACTGCGCGAGTTCGCCCTCGCAGCCAACCCCTCCGGCCGGATGACTACTCCTGAAGATGTCGCCCGGGCTATCGTTGCGCTCTCCCGCGATGGGACCGAATGGCTCACCGGCAACGTGATCAAGGTCGATGGCGGCGAGGACCTTATCGTCACGCCCTGACTCAGCTTCCCGGGGAAAACAAGAACGGCCTCGAAAGAGGCCGTTTTGTTTGGGGGGATGCGCGGCGCCGGAGGGCGAAATAAGCAGAGCAGTTCAGGGAGGGACGGTCGACTCCGCGCATCCCAGGTGGGACATGTGAAGCCTATCACAAGCCAGATCGCTTTTGAACGCCCGATGGGTCGATGTTTTCAATTCGAGATCCGGGCCGCGTCGATGGGCCGAAACGGCTTCGTCGCTTGCTGGCACTGGGGGGCTCAACGACAATACGAGCGACGTTCAAGTTTCGAAAGCAGGATTCCATGGCCATCAACCTCGGCGATACCGACCGCGAAGCCACCTGGCGACAGGAAGTTCGCGATTTCATCGAAGCAGAAACCCCGGCGGCCCTTCGCAGCGGCGGCGACCAGGGCGAAAACTCACTCTTCGGCCGCCTCGGCGCCATCAAAGAGTGGCGCGACAAGGTCGCGCAGAAGGGCTGGATCGCCCCGTCGTGGCCCAGGAAGTACGGCGGCGCCGATATGTCGGTCGTCGACCAGTTCATCATGAACGAAGAATTCGCCGAGGCCGGGGTCCCGGGCAACGTCGGTGGCTTCGGGGTCATGATGATCGGCCCCACCATCATCGAGCACGGCACGGAAGAACAAAAAGAAGAACACCTCTCGCGCATCCTCAAGGGCGAGGTCATCTGGTGCCAGGGCTACAGCGAACCCGGCGCCGGCTCCGACCTGGCCGCGCTCCAGACCCGTGCCGTCCGTGATGGCGATGACTACGTCGTCAACGGCCAGAAGATCTGGACGACCGGCGCCCAGTTCAGCGACTGGATGTACATGCTCGTCCGCACCGACCCGGATGCGCCCAAGCACCGCGGCATTACCTACCTCCTCGTCGACATGAAGAGTCCCGGCGTCACCGTCCAGCCTCTCACCACGCTTGCCGGCCAGCAGACCTTCAACGAGGTTTTCTTCGAAGACGTGCGCGTCCCGGTCCGCAACCGCATCGGCGAAGAGAACCGCGGCTGGTACGTCGGCACCACCACGCTCGACTTCGAACGAAGTTCCATCGGCAGCGCAATCGGCGTGCGCAAGGCACTCGAGGCGCTCATTCGACAGGCGAAGGCCGGTGGCGAGGTCTCCTTCGAACGGAACCCGAAGGTGAAGGCGGAGTTCACCGACCGCTGGATCGAGGCGGAAGTCGCCAAGATGCTCAGCTACCGCGTTGTGAACATGCAGGTCCGGGGCCTCATCCCCAACTACGAGGCCAGCATGTGCAAGATGTTCAGCAGCGAACTGCAGCAGCGCATCGCCAACCTTTCGATGCACATGTACGGCATGCATGGCAACGTCCGGAACCGCGCCGCCATGGGCTACATGCAGGCGGTCAGTTCGACCATCGCCGGCGGTACCACCGAAGTGCAGAAGGGCATCATCGCCACTCGCGGCCTCGGCCTGCCGCGCGGCTAGGCAACCCGGCTCGACGCACAGCAGGAGGGGCAGCACCGCTGCCCCTCTTTCGTGTTGGTCGTCCGCCGCGGGTTTGCTACCCCTCCGACGGCCAGGTGTAGTTCGCGAAGACCCAGTCGAGGATGGCCTGCGCGTCCAAATCCTTCTGCTGCGAATTGAGCACCACCACGTAGACCCGCTTGCCGTCGCGCACGGCTGACGCGACCAGCGTCGGCCCGGCCGCCCACGTGAACCCGGTCTTGATGCCGTCGGCCCCCGGGTACGTGTAGAGGAACGAGTTCACGTTCCCCATCGTGAACGCGCGCGACCCCGACGTCGTCCAGGTTGGTGTACGGACGATCTCGGCGAACCGCGGATTCTGCATCGCATAGCGGGACAGCATCGCCAGGTCGTAGGCCGATGAGACGTGGCCGGAGGCCGTCAGCCCGTGGGGATTGCGGTAAGAACTTTCCTTCAGCCCGAGGTTCGCGACGAACTGGTTCATCATGTCGACGAACGCCGCATCGCTGCCCGCCACCTTGCGACCGAGGACGATCGCCGCGTCGTTCCCGGAAGGCAGCATCAGGCCATAGAGCAGGTCCCGCACCGTGAACCACTCGCCACGGTGGACGCCCATCACCGAACTGCCCGCCATCTCCGCGCTCTCGATGTCCGACTGGGCCCAGGAGTCGATGTCCGCGTTCTCCAGGGCGACGATCGCGGTCAGGATCTTCGTGAGGCTCGCCGGGGGCAGAGGGACATGACCGTATTGGTCGTAGAGCACGGTGCCCGAAGCCTCGTCGACCGCGATGGCCGCTCGCCCCGCCGGCACCGGTGGTGGCGCGGCGCCGGTCCGCACGGGAGCGCTCGCCCAAGGCGCCGGGCCCGGGACAACGGTATCGACGGTGGCTGCCGGCTGCCCGGGCTGGCCCTCATCGACACTCGTCCCCTCGACCTCCGCCGGCATCGCGTCGGCCCCAGTGGCTGGCTCGACCGCGGCGGGAACGGCGGCGCCCTGGGTCGTACCACCGGTCTGCTGGACGTCGACTACCGCGCCTATCGCTTCTCGCGAGTCTACCGTCCCGAATCCGGCCCGCTGGACCTCGTATCGCGACGGCGGCTGCGGCGCTCCCGGGTAGGGGACGGTCGTCCCCCCACCCACGGCTCCCCCCACCCAAACCAACACGGCCGCCAGTGCGGCGCCGGCGAGCAACGTCTTCATCCCCACACAACCTCTCCAGTCGCTTGCAGAAGACTATCAATAGCTTCGATCTTGTGTGCAAGGACATAACAAGCCCGCGTTTCCCCGCTCTTGACCCCAACGGGAGAGCCGGGCTTATGCTCCGGTGCAGAATGAAGACGACGCGCGAACTGCTTGATGAACTCGTCCGAGCGATTAACGTTCGTGGGGTCCACGGGAACCGCAATCTGAAGGAACGGGTCACAGGTCTCCTTCACCGCGGACTTGCAGACGAAGCCGTTAAAGCTCCCGGCCAACGGGTCCAGCTTCCACTCATCCGCTGTGCTCACGCGGCAACCGCAGGGACAGAGATGACGCCCGAGCGGGTCTCCGAGGTGCTCGCGAACGACGAAGCGGACTCGGCCTCGCTCCGCTGACTCCGAGGGCTCCTTGACCGGGTCGTCCTCGGCGAGGAGCGGGACTAGACCGGTCCGTCGATTCCCCGATCGGGCCGGAAGTCTGCGATCATTCGGACGTGGCTGAATCGATGACCGGCAAACTGCTCGTCGCCACCCCGAAGCTGGTCGACCCCAACTTCGCGCGCACTGTCGTGCTCCTCTGCCGTCACGACGAAGAAGGCGCGCTTGGCCTCGTCCTCAACCGGCCGATCGATGAGGCGCCCGTTGCGGAGCATCTTCCCGCCTGGCAGGCCCGTGTGGCCGCTCCGCCGGTTGTGTTTCTCGGCGGCCCTGTCGAGCCGACCGCCGCCCTCGCCCTCGGGCGGGTGGTCGACGGCGCGGGTCACTCGGCCCTCACCCCGGTCACTCCCAGCGTGAGCCTCATCGATCTCCGCGAAGAGCCGGCCACGCTTGAGGCCCAACTCGAGTCCGTCCGCGTGTTTGTGGGCTATGCGGGCTGGACCGGCGGCCAGCTCGAAGCCGAAATTGCCGACGGCGGCTGGTTCGTCGTCGACTCGCGACCCGGCGACGCCTTCACCGACGTCCCCGACCACCTGTGGCAGACGGTCCTCAAGCGCGAAGGCGGCCGGCTCGCCATGTTCGCCTTCGCGCCCGAAGACCCGCGGATCAATTAGCCCAGGTCTTCCGAAGCGAGGTGAAGGGCCTCGGTGATGTTTGTGTAGGGCAACCCCGCCTTCTCGTTGACGGCTCGCACGGCCTCGGCGTTCCCGCTCTCGAAGAGGCAGTAGCAGCGTTCCCCCTCCGGGACGAAGGTCGACCTGAGGTAGGTGACTGGCGCGCCGGCAGACGTTGAGGCCCGGGCCTGGTCTCGCGCGGCGCGGGCAGCTCCAACGAGTTGGTCCTGCGTGATTCCCGGCAGATGGCGTTCAACAACGAATTTCATGGCACTCTCCCTGGTCTCCTCGTGCTCGGGAGCGCGATGCTTCGCCCTCCCGGCAACCGCAATCTAGGCGCGCGACGAGCGGCCGCCATCCCGGTTCCCATCCATTTCGACGGCTCGCCGCGGCCACAGAGACCCTTTGCTACTGCCGGAAACTATGTAGCGGCGCCCTGGAGCCCCTGACCTATCGCGTACAGGACGGCCTCCGCCCGGCCACGGGCGCCAATCTTGCGATAGACATTGGCGATGTGCCGTTCGACCGTGTGCACGCTGAGCACGAGCGATTCCGCTATCTCGCGGTTGCTCTGGCCCGCCGCCAGCAGACCCAGCACTTCAACCTCGCGCTTCGAGAGGCCGTCGGGATAGCCTGCAGCGCCCTGGGGCGCGTGCTCGCCGGCAGCCGCCCCCTGCTGCCCCCTCCGGAGCAGCGCAAAGTTGTAGTGCACCTCGGCATCATCCGGCCGAAGGCGCAGTGCCTCCCGGTAGTGGCACTCTGCCCCGGCAGCGTCCCCGCGCGCGTGGAGCAACACGCCGAGGTTGTTGTGGGCTTCGGCGTAATCCGGAAACAGTCCCAGGGCAGCCCTGTACTGCCGCTCGGCCTCCTCCGCCTCGCCGACCCGTTCGAGGAGCAGCGCGAAGTTGTAGTGACAGGTCGCCGCCGGCTCCGTACGGATGGCCTGCCGGTACTGCCGCGCGGCCTCCTCCAATTGGTCCATATCCTCCAGCAGGAGTGCGTAATCGTTGCGAAGGCGCCCCGAGCCGGGACGAAGCCGCAGTGCCTCCTCGAACCGCCGCCGGGAGGCGTCCAGCCGGCCCTCCATTCGCAACAGGTTCGCGTAACCGTGTAGCGCGTTCACGAAGTCCGGCCGGGCCGCGAGTGCGCCTTCGAAATGGGTCGCCGCCTCGGCGAAACGTCCCGAGCCCATGAGGAGCACGGCCAGGTTGTGGTGGGCATCGGGGTAGCCGGCTCGCAGCCGCAGTGCCGCGCGATAGTGCTGCTCGGCCTCCTCCAACTGGCCCAGAACGCGGAGAGTGACGCCCAGGTTGTTGTGGGCCTCGGGGTAGTCGGGACGCAACCGAAGGGCTTCCCGGTAACAGGCCGCCTCACGCTCGCTGTTCGGCTCTCCGCGGTTGGCAACCGCCACTCCCTCGAGGAACCATGTCTCGGCCGACACGGCGGTCGTCCGGTCGCCCTCGACCCCGCCAGCGGGCCCGGGCGTGAGCCTGTAGATCGCCCGTGCCGCAACATGGTCGCCCCGCAACGACTGCCGGCCGAGGGGGACGGGCGAATACAGCGGCGTATCCAGCAGGTCCAGCAACCCCTCCGTCACCACCACGGCGCCGGCCGGCGACAGTTCGCGGAGGCGCCGTGCCACGGCCATCCCCTTGCCGACCCACCCCACCTCGTCGCTGATGTGCACGCATTCGCCGAAGTGGACCGCTGCCGACACTGCAAGGCCTTCGCTCCCGCCCGGGACCGAGGCCGACCCCGGGGCAGCGTCCCAGCGGGCCAGCAGAAGTAGCGCGAACTGGCCGGCGGCGTCGGCGTTCTGGAAGAGGTAGAGGTCCTCGTCGCCGGAAAGACATCGCCCCAGCACACCGTGTTGCCCCGCGAGCGAGTCGGCGAGGTAGCGAAACTCGGCGAGCGCGTTCAGGAGCCGGGCGCGGGGCACCCTTGCCGAAAGCTCGGCGCCCTGGTGGAACCCCGTCGCCGTGATCGCCAGGTAGGTCACTGCTAGGCCCTCGTCCCCACCGATTGTTGGTCGAAGAGTGTACTCTTTCCACCATCCTCTGAGGGAGGCCGTCCATGACTGACTACATGGTTGAGCGACGACTGCCCGGGTTCACCGCCGAACACCTGCGGGCCGCGGCCGGCCGGGCACGCTCGGCCACTGAGCTGATGACCCGCGAGGGTACGCCCATCCGCTACCTGCGCTCCACCTACCTGCCCGGCGAAGAGAAGTGCTTCTGTCTCTTCCAGGCGCCCTCCGAAGAAGATGTCCGCGAGGCGAACCGGCGGGCCGAACTGCCGGTCGAGCGCGTCGTCGAAGTGTTGCAGGTCGCGGCCGACGACCTTCGCTGAACCGCCCGCGTCGGCCGGTTGCGCCGGGTGTGCCCACTCTGCGACCTTGATGCGGCAGGAGGACTCGCACGATGCCGGCTCCCGACCTCTCCCTCGATGTGCTCCGCTCCCGGCGGGGGCCGCTCGACGCCATCTTCGCCCCCTCGAGCGTCGCCGTCATCGGCGCCACCGACGACCCCGATAGCGTCGGCCGGACGCTGCTCTGGAACCTCGTCAGCAACCCGTTCGGCGGGACGGTGTACCCCGTCAACCCGCGGCGCTCCAGCGTCCTCGGTATCCGCTGCTACCCCGATGTCGCAAGCCTCCCCGAACGGATCGACCTCGCCGTCATCGCCACGCCCGCCCTGACCGTCCCCGGCGTAGTGCGCCAGTGCGTCGCGGCAGGTATCCCGGGGGCGATCATCATCACCGCGGGGTTCAAGGAAGTTGGTTTCGCCGGCGCGAAACTCGAAAACGAAGTCCTCGAAGAGGCCCGCAAGGGCGGCATGCGCATCATTGGTCCCAACTGCCTCGGCGTCATGAACCCCGTCACCGGCCTCAATGCCACCTTCGCCGGTGCCATGGCCCGGCCGGGGAACGTCGGCTTCCTCAGCCAGAGCGGTGCGCTCTGCACGTCGGTCCTCGACTGGAGCTTTCGCGAGAACGTGGGCTTCAGTGCGTTCGTCTCCGTCGGGTCCATGGCCGATGTTGGATGGGGAGACCTTATCGACTACCTCGGCGGCGACCCGCGAACGAAGAGCATCGTCATTTACATGGAGTCCGTCGGTGAGGCTCGTTCGTTCATCTCGGCGGCGAGAGAAGTGGCCCTCACCAAGCCCATCATCGTCATCAAAGCGGGACGCACAGAGGCGGCGGCCAAAGCTGCCTCCTCCCACACCGGCGCTCTCACGGGGAGCGACGAAGTCCTCGATGCCGCCTTCCGCCGCTGCGGCGTCCTGCGCGTCAACTCCATCGCCGACCTGTTCCACATGGCGGAGGTGCTTTCCAGCCAGCCTCGCCCCAAGGGCCCCAACCTGACCATCGTCACGAACGCCGGCGGCCCCGCCGTCCTCGCGGCCGACGCGCTCGTCGCCAATGGTGGGCAGGTCGCCGAATTGGCCCCCGAGACCGTCGAGGCCCTGGACGAATTTCTCCCGCGAGCGTGGAGCCACGGCAACCCCATCGATATCCTCGGCGACGCCGACCCCGAGCGCTTCGAGCATGCCCTCCGGGTCGCCGCTGAAGACCCGAACAGCGATGGCCTGCTCGCCATCCTCACTCCCCAGGCCATGACCGACCCGACCCAGACCGCCGAGCGCCTGAAGGCGGTCGCCGTCGGGCGGAAGAAGCCCATCCTCGCGAGTTGGATGGGCGGTCCCGACATCGCAGCCGGGGAGTCCATCCTCCAGCACAGCGGCGTCCCGAACTTCCTCTTCCCCGACACGGCGGCCCGGGTGTTCGCGTCCATGTGGCAGAACAGCTCCAACCTCGAACTGCTCTATGAGACCCCGGACCTGCCGGCGGAGCCGGGAGTGATCGACCACGAGAGCGCCGAACGCCTGCTCGAAGGCATTCGAGACTCAGGCCGCACCCTCCTCACCGAGTTCGAGTCGAAGCAGTTGCTTTCGTTCTACCGCATCCCAACCGTCCAAACTCGGCTCGCGCAGGACGAGGCGGCAGCCATCGAAGCCGCCGGCGCGATCGGCTACCCGGTCGCAGTGAAACTCAACTCGACCACCGTCACCCATAAAGCCGATGTCGGTGGGGTCGAACTCAACCTCCGCAGTGCAGATGAGGTCCGGGCGGCGTTCGAACGCATCCGCGAGTCGGTCTCGCGAAAGTCGGGCCCCGCGGCCTTCGAAGGAGTCACCGTCCAGGAGATGGCGCGGCTCGATGGCTACGAACTCATCATGGGCAGCAGCATCGATAGCCAGTTCGGGCCGGTCCTCCTCTTCGGCGCCGGCGGCACGCTCGTCGAAGTCCTGGAAGACCGGGCTCTCGCTCTGCCGCCCCTCACAACGACGCTTGCTCGCCGCGCGATGGAGCAGACGCGCATCCATCGTGCGCTCCATGGAGTGCGCGGCCGCCCACCGGTCGACCTCCGGGCCCTCGAGCACCTGTTTGTCCGCTTCAGCCAGCTCATTGTCGAGCAGCCCTGGATATCGGAACTGGACATCAACCCGCTGCTTGCATCGCACGAACGGCTGCTCGCACTCGATGCCCGGGTTGTGCTTTTCCCGCCCGGGACCCCCGCCGAACAACTCTCGCGGCCTGTCATTCGCCCCTACCCGGCGCAGTACGTCGGTGAGTGGCAGACGCGGGATGGGCAGCGCATCCGCATCCGCCCTATCCGTCCCGAGGACGAGCCACTGTTGGTCGGCTTCCACGAGTCGCTGTCTATCGGGACCGTGTACTCACGCTACTTCCAGGCGATGAAGCTCACTCAGCGCATCGCTCACCAGCGGCTCACCCGGATTTGCTTCATCGACTACAGCCGCGAGATGGCGCTTGTCGCCGAACCGGTCGACCCCCCCGGCTCGGGTCGCTCCCGGATCATGGGCGTCGGCCGCCTCACGCGTATCCCGGGTGATGGAACCGCGGAATTCGCTTTGCTCATCGCCGATGAATACCAGCACCTCGGGCTTGGCAGCGAACTGCTGCGGCGGCTCCTCGAAATCGGCCGCAAGGAAGGGATTCGCGAAGTTCGCGCCGACATCCTCGCCGAAAACCTGCTGATGCAGCGCATCGCCCGCCGCGAGGGGTTCGAGTTGCAGTACAACACCGACGGCCCGGTCCTGACCGCGAAGCTCATGCTCGAACCAGCAGCCGCCGACGGGCCCGCGAACGCGTGATCCTTCCGTAAAGCCTGCGCGCACCCTATCCTGAAGAGGACCGTGCACGGTATGGCGTCGCGTGGTCCGCCGATGCGGGCCAAATTTATGCGGCGCACTCATGGAGGATCCCCTGGTTACGCAAGTCAGCATGAAACAACTGCTGGAGGCCGGCGTCCACTTCGGCCACCAGACCCGCCGCTGGAACCCGAAGATGCGCCAGTTCATCTTCACCGAACGCAACGGCATCCACATCATCGACCTGCAGCAGACCGTCACCCGCCTCGAAGAGGCGATTAACTTCGTCCGCGATGTCGTTGCTAACGGCGGCGACGTCCTGATCATCGGCACCAAGAAGCAGGCCCGCGAGACGGTCGAAATCGAGGCCACCCGCGCCGCGCTGCCCTACGTCAACAACCGCTGGCTCGGTGGCACGCTGACGAACTTCCGCACCATCCAGAGCCGCATCCGGCACCTCGCCAACCTCGAAGGTTCCATGGCTCGCGGCGAATATTCCCGCCTTACCAAGAAAGAACAGCTCGACATCTCCAACGAGATCGAGCGCCTCAACCGCTACTTCGGCGGGATCAAAAACATGGAACGCCTGCCCTCGGCCGTCTTCATCATCGACACCGTGAAGGAAAGTATCGCCGTCGCAGAGTGCAGCCGGCTGAACATCCCGATCGTGTCGCTGGTCGATACAAACTGCGACCCCGACCCGATTGGGTATCCGATTCCCAGCAACGACGACGCCATCCGCGCCATCAAGCTGATCCTCGGCAAGATGGCCGACGCTGCCATCGAAGGCCGCGCCGCGCGCGAATCGGGCGTGGGAGCCGGCGTCAACGCCGACGATATGGCACGGCTGGCGGCCGAGGCCGAAGCCGGCGTCGAGAGCGGCGCCTACTCCGCCTCGCCCGAGGAGCGCGAACAGGCCCCCCAGGAGGCCTCTGTGACCGTCATCTCGGCCGCCGCGCAGGCCGCCGCCAACCAGCCACCGGCTGCCGAAACCCAGGCTGAGGAGTAAGAGAACCTCGTGCAGATCACTACAGCGATGGTCAAAGAACTCCGGGAATCGACCGGAGCGGGCGTCATGGACGCCAAGCGTGCACTCGAGGCGGCCGAAGGCGACATGAAGAAGGCCGCCACCATCCTTCGCGAGCAGGGTGTCGCCGCCGCAGCCAAGCGCGCCGACCGCGAAACGTTCAACGGCGTTGTTGACAGCTACATCCACGCGGGCGGACGCATCGGCGTCCTCGTCGAGGTCAACTGCGAGACGGACTTCGTCGCCAACACCGACGACTTCCGCCAGCTTGCGCGCAACATCGCCATGCAGGTGGCAGCGATGAACCCCGAGGTCATGGCACCCGAGGACCGCACGCCCGAGATGGAGGGCCCCGACGAGGAAGTCTGCCTGCTCTCGCAGCCGTTCATCCGTGAACCAGGCCGCACCATCGGCGACCTCATCCGCGAGACGGTCGCCAAGACCGGCGAGAACATCCGCGTCCGACGCTTCGTCCGCTACGAACTCGGCCGCTAGCCGGAAGACTGGGAGGCCCCGGTGGCAGGTCGGTACCGTCGAGCGCTGGTAAAGCTCAGTGGCGAAGCCCTGATGGGCACCCGCCAGTTCGGCATCGACCCGCCCACCATCGAATCACTTTCTCGCCAGGTCTCCCGGGCGCTTTCCGAGGGAGTCGAGGTTGCCATCGTCGTCGGCGGCGGCAACTTCTGGCGTGGTTCCACCATCGCCGAAACCGGCATGGACCGCGCTACCGCCGACTACGCCGGGATGCTCGCGACCATCATGAACGCGCTCGCCCTCCAGGATGCCCTGGAGAAAGTGGGAGCGGTCGTCCGCACCCAGACGGCCCTCTCGATGGCCCAGGTTGCCGAGCCCTACATTCGCCGCCGCGCCATCCGCCACCTGGAAAAGGGACGGGTGGTCATCTTCGCCGCCGGGACGGGCAACCCGTACATGACCACCGACACGGCCGCCGCCCTTCGCGCCATCGAAGTCGAATGCGAAGCCCTGTTGATGGCCAAGAACGGGGTCGACGGCGTTTATGACGCCGACCCGGCGAAGGTGCCCGGGGCCACGCGCTTCGACCACCTGACCTACATCGACGCCATCCAGCGCCGGCTGCAGGTGATGGACAGCACCGCCCTCAGCCTGTGCATGGAAAACCAGTTGCCTATCATTGTCTTCGACGTGCGCGCCGAAGATGGCATCTACCGGGCCCTCATGGGCGACCATGTTGGCACGGTCGTGTCGTCCTACCCTGGCACGGAATCGGTCCGCGGGCTCTAAACTCTACACGGAGGGCGTTTATGGCTGACCCTGACGAGATCCTTTTGGGCGCCGACGAACGGATGGATGGTGCGGTCACGGCGCTCAAACGCGAACTGAACGGTATTCGCTCAGGCAGGGCGCACGCGAGCCTCATCGAAACGCTCGAAGTGGACTACTACGGCGCAAACACCCCACTCAAACAACTCGGCACCATCAACGCGCCGGAAGCGCGTTTGCTCACCATCCAGGTCTGGGACCGGGGCGCCGTCAGGGCGATCGAAAAGGCCATCCAGTCCTCGGACCTCGGCCTCAACCCGGCTATCGATGGCCAGCTAATTCGCCTGCCCTTTCCGCCCCTCACCGAACAGCGTCGCAAGGAACTCGTGAAGCTCGTCCACCACAAGGCCGAAGAGGCGCGAGTGGCGATCCGTAACGTCCGCCGCCACGCCCACGACGAACTGCGCAAGGCCGAAAAGGAAGGCGGCATCTCCCAGGACGAGATCAAGCGCCACGAAGAAGAACTCCAGAAGCTGACCGACCAGCACATCGCCAGCGTCGACGACGAAGGCAAGAAGAAGGAGGCGGAGCTTCTTGAGGTCTAAGGCCCAGCCCGTCGCCGCCGCTGAGGACGCCACGCCCGCGGAGCACCTGGGCGACCTCATTTCGCCCATCTCCGGCGGCCGCGTCCCCCGCCACGTGGCCATCATCATGGACGGCAACGGGCGCTGGGCGACTCAGCGCGGCCTTCCCCGGGTCGCGGGGCATCGTGCCGGCACCGAAAACATCCGCCGTATCATCGAGCGCTTCAACGACCACGGCGTCCAGTACCTGAGCCTCTACGCGTTCAGCACCGAAAACTGGAACCGTCCCGCGCCGGAAGTCCAGGCGCTCCTCCGCCTGCTGGGCCGCTTCATCAAACGCGAAATCGACAATTTCCAGAAGAACGGCATCCGCCTGCAGCACCTCGGGCACCTTGAGACGTTGCCGCCGGGCCTGCAGCGACAGGTGAAGGAAGCGGTCGACCTCACCCGCGACAACACGAAGCTCACGCTCAACATCTGCTTCAACTACGGCGGCCGTGACGACATCGTCGTCGCCCTCCAGCGGATCATCGAGGAGGGCATCCCTGCCGAGGAGGTGACGGAAGAACTGATCTCCCGCTACCTGTACTCGGCCGGCACTCCCGACCCCGACCTCGTCATCCGCACCGCCGGCGAGCAGCGAGTCTCGAACTTCATGCTCTGGCAGAGCGCCTACGCCGAGTTCTACTTCACCGATACGTACTGGCCAGACTTCGGCCGCGAAGACATCGACCTCGCCCTCTCCGAGTATGGCCGCCGCAAGCGCAAGTTCGGCGGGCTCCTTCCGGAAGACCGGGAAGCGCTCCACCCAAGGTGACCGGCGCCGGCCGCCCGCCTGACTCGTTCACATCTCCGCCCCAGCCGCGGCCGGAAATGGAAGCGGCGACGCCACGGCTATCCAACCTCCAGGTCCGCGTCCTCACCGCCGCGGTCGGCATTCCGGTCCTGCTCGCGCTCATCTACATCGGTGGCTGGCCGTTCGCCGTCGTGGCGGGGATCATCGCCTTCCTGGCGGCACTGGAGTTCTTCCACGGCTGGCTGCTCCCCACGATGCCGATCTCCGCTGCACTCGCGCAGGCGCCGGCCTTCGTCGTCATCGCCGCGATTGTGGCCGGCGCACACGCCGACGGCCGGCTGGTGGTCGCCGCCGTCGTCCTTGCCGCGATGCTCGCCGCCGCCGGCTACAGCGGGCTGAACGTCTTCGGCCCGCGCAAGCCCTACCGCGTGCTGTCGTGGAGCCTCCTCTACATCGGCGTGCTGTTCTCGTGCATCGTCCTCCTGCGTGGGGTGGAGGGCGGCCGCGATTGGGTCTACCTCGGCATCCTCGCCACCTTCGCCGTCGACACCGGTGCCTACGCTGTCGGCCGCACGATCGGCAAGCACAAGCTCGCGCCGCGCATCAGCCCCGGCAAGACGAGGGAAGGGGCCGTCGGCGGATACATCGCCGGAGTGGCCGCGGTCCTCGTCCTCAACGAACTGTTCGAGACCGGAGTCGCGGCGATCACGATGCTGCCGTTCGCCCTCGTCATGCCAGTCCTGGCGCAGGCCGGCGACCTGTTCGAAAGCTGGATGAAGCGGCGCATGGGCATCAAGGACTCCTCCGGCCTCGTGCCGGGCCACGGCGGCTTCCTCGACCGCGTCGACTCCGTGCTGTTCGTCATTCCGGCGCTTTACCTGTTCCTCCAGCTTCGCGTGCTCTGATAGCCTTAGGTGGCCGGCACCCCGGCCACGAAAGTTTCATGCCCCCAGCAACGCCCCAACTCGAACCAGAACATCACTTCGCCGACATCAACGGCATCCGCATGCACTACGTCGCCGCCGGCAGCGGCGAAACCATCCTGTTCCTCCACGGCTTCCCCGAATCCTGGTACTCCTGGCGGCACCAGCTGGCCCATTTTTCTGCCAGCTACCGCGTCGTGGCGCCCGACCTCCGCGGCTACAACGAAACTGAGAACCGCGGCCCCTACGACACCGACACGCTGCAGGAAGACGTCCTCGCCCTCATCCGCCACCTTGGCGTCGAGCGCGTCCATCTTGTCGCCCATGACTGGGGAGCCGCCGTCGCATGGCTCCTCGCCATGTACCATCCCGACGTCCTGCAAACGCTCACCATCTGTAACGTTCCTCACCCGGAACTGATGCGGAAGGGAATTGTGAAGCCCCGCCAATTGCTGCGAAGCTGGTACATAGTGTTCTTCCAGATTCCATGGCTCCCCGAGGTCGTCCTTGCACGGGACGACTACCGCGGTCTCGCCCGCCAGATCATCCGCGACACCCGGCCGGGCACCTTCACGCGGGATGACGTCAAGGCGATGCTCGCCGCCTGGCGCCGCCAGGGACTCAACGGCGGCATCAACTGGTACCGTGCCCTTCGCCGCGCCCCGAAGGTCCACCGCCCGGTGCCGACCATCCTCACGCCGACCCTCCTCATCTGGGGCGAAGACGATGTCGCCCTCGGCAAGGAATTGACCCACGGCACCGAGGAGTACGTCCGCGACCTGGCGGTGCACTACCTTCCCAACACCAGCCATTGGGTGCAGCAGGAAGAGCCTGAGAAGGTGAACGAACTGATTGCAGCCCATCTGGAGAGGTCGGCAGCCGGTGCCGGGGTCTGACGAGACGCGCCAATCGGCGCTGCCCCGCCCCTCGATCGACGACTTCGTTTTCGAAGGCGAGTCGACCCCGCTGTTGCTCAGGAAGCCGGTCGTGCTGTCGATCGCCGCGGCGTTTGTCGCAATCGTCATCGGTTACTTCATCGCCGCCGAAATGCTGGGCATTTCCTACAACATCGACGCGGAACCCTTCCGCGCCTGGGTCGACCGGCAGGGCGCCTGGGGCCCGATCGTGTTCATCCTCGCCATGGCCGTGTCGGTCCTCTTCGCTCCGATCCCGAACGCCCCGATCTTTGTCGCCGCCGGCCTGGCATGGGGCCCGGTGGTCGGCACCGTCTACTCCATGGCGGGCATGATGCTCGGTTCCTTCATGGCGTTCTACGTTTCGCGCTACCTCGGTCGAAAGCACCTCGGCCGCCTGATCGGCCGGAAGGCCGCGAAGCGCCTCGACCACATCGCCGACAACATGGGCGGCCGCGTCATCTTCTGGGCGCGCATGCTCCCCGTCGTCAACTTCGACTGGATAAGCTTCATCGCCGGGCTAACGTCCATCCGCTTCCGGACGTTCTTCTTCTTCAGCTTTCTCGGGATGCTCACGCCCACCATCGTGGGGGTCGCTGCGGGCGACGGCCTTGGCCGCGACATCCGCATCACCCTCGCCTTTGGCGGGCTCTGGGTCGCCGGGATCGTCGCAAGCGCGATGTTCTTCTGGTACCGGCGCCGCCAGTGGCAGAACGGCCAGCGTCGGGCCGCCGCCGAGACCGCTTCGCACGCTCGCGACCAGGCTGAATCGCTATCGGGCTAGCGGCACCCGCACGTCCGGCCCGTTCAGGTCCATCACCACGGCAACTTCCTTGCAGTTGGTGAAGAACGGGCAGCGCACGCATTCGTTCCACACCTTCTGCGGGAACTCCATCACGTTCGCCACCCGGAAGCCCTGCTTTTCGAAGAACCCGGGCTTGTAGGTCAGCGCGAAAACCCGGTCCAGGGCGAAGCCGCGAGCATCCTCGACGCAAGCAGCGACAATCGCCGCGCCGATGCCCTTCGCCTGGACGTCGTCCTTCACCGCCAGCGAACGAATCTCCGCGAGGTCGGATCCGAGGATGTGGAGCGAGCCGCACCCCACCACTTCGCCGCCCATGCGGGCGATCTTGAAGTCGCGGATCGCTTCGAAGATTTCGATGACCGGGCGATGAAGCATCTCGCCGCGGTCGGCCCAGTAGGTCACGAGTTCATGGATGGCTTCGGCATCGTCGATGCGCGCCGGTTCGACACAGAGCAACGGAGAGTCTCCTTCGAGGGAGGTGGCAGTCGTGCCGGGGAGTTGCAGATTATCGGTCGAAGACACGGCGCCAGGGGGCGACGTGCGTCTCGTCGCCCCGTGTTACTCCACTGCTCTGGTTGCTTCCCATAACCACGAGTGTATGCGACGGCCTCGCTCTACGCACAGCCCGCAAGGCGCCTCCCGCGATGCCATCCCACCCCGCTTGGTGTACGTTTCAGCGAAAGGGCTCGGCCATCCACTGGAGGAACCATGCGCGTATCGATCATCGGCCAGGCAGCGTTCGGCGAAGCCGCCTTCCGCAGACTGCGGGACGACGGCATCGACGTGGTGGCGGTGAGCGCGCCACGGCCGGCCGAAGGCGCACGCCCCGACTCCCTCTGGGCCGCTGCGGCTGAAGCCGGGGTTACGCTGGTCGACACGGTGGCGCTCAAAGGGGATGAAGGCCAGGCCGCCTGGAAAGCCGCCGGGGCGGACCTCTGCGTGATGGCCTTCGTCACGGACATCCTGCCCGAGTCGACTTTCGCCGCGCCCTCCCGGGGGACAATCCAGTACCACCCGAGCCTGTTGCCCCTGCACCGGGGTTCCTCAGCCATCAACTGGGCAATCATCAACGGCGACGCCGAAACCGGGCTCACCATCTTCTGGCCCGACCAGGGGATCGACACGGGCCCCATCCTGCTGACGAAGACCTGCCCGATCGGTCCGGAGGATACGGTGGGCTCGATGTACTTCGAGCGCCTCTTCCCGATGGGTATCGACGCTATCTCGGAGTCGGTCGCCCTCGTCGCGAAGGGTCAGGCTCCGCGCGTCGACCAGGACCACCGGCTCGCAACCTATGAGCCGCCCTGCGCCGACGAGCACGCCCAGGTGCGCTGGTACGAGCCAGCGCACCGCATCCACCGCCTCATTCGCGGATGCAACCCCCAACCCGGGGCCTGGACGACGCACGGGGGTGAGAAGCTGCGCATCTACGACTGCCGTCTCACCGGGCAGCAGGAACCGGGCATGCCCGGCCGGGTCCTCCGCGTCGACGACGAGGGCTTCGATGTCCGCCTGAACGGCGGCGTGCTCCGCATCCTGCGCGTCCAGCCGGCGGGACAGAAGAAGCTGAGCGCCGGCGAGTGGGCGGCCGCCGCCGGCATCAAGCCCGGCACGCGCTTCCGGTAACCCGCGCTCCGCTACGGGAGCGGCACGATTTCGAGAGGGTTCTCGGTCGCTGTCGGCACGACCGTTGGCGTCTCCGGGGTTGGCGTGCCCTCTGGCGTCGGCGTCGGCGTCGGGCTTGGCGACGGCGTTGGCGTCGGTGTCGCTTCCTCGGCGATGTTGATCGTCACATGTGTCGAGAGGTCGCCCGCAGAACTTCCCTCGGCCACCAGCCGCACGGTGTAGACCCCGGGTTCGAAGTCCTTCACTTTGATTTTGCCGAGTTCGCCCCCGGAAACCTGCGCAGTGCCCTTGCCGAGCTCGGTCCACTCCGTCGGGTTGCTGCCCTTGCCGATTTCCAGCCGCCACGACTTCAGCGACGGCAACTGCACGCTCCCGACGACGGTCGTGTCCTTGTCTATCGTCTTCCCGTTGGTGAGGTTCGTGATCTCCACGGCTGCCTTGCCCGTGCTCTTGTCGGTCGGGGCAATCGGGATGATCTTCACGCCCTGGAACGCCTTCGCCAGCGGCGCCGCGAGGTCGGGCCGCAGGTCGGGCAGCTTCCGGAACTTCCGCATCGCCTTGAATGGCGACGGCGTCTGCTCGCTCGCGAGGAGACCGTTGCGGATGTCGATCTCCTTCTCCTCGCATTCGCTCTCGTACTTAACGTCCGTCCGCACCCAGGTAACGACCTTCTGCTCACACCCTCCCGGCGGTTTGCCGTCTCGCGAGAGGGTCCGATCCGTCGCCGGTGTCTCAAACTCGCGCTGGACCACGTTGCCCGGCCGCTTCGAGGCGAAGCCATCCGGCGTCTCGAAGACACCCCGCGCCTTCAGCTCCGCGTGGTAGGTGCCCATCCAGTTCTTGTAAAGCCGGACCGTCGTGTTGGCCGCAGCGTAGTTGGCCGCCGGACCGTCGCGGACCAGCTCGTTGGTCGCGTTCCCGACCCACAGCGCCGTCGCCGCATACCGCGAGTAGCCATTGGTCCAAGTCTCGAGCGTGTCGACGGCGCTCAGCGGGCCCTGCTGGGTGCCGGTCTTGACGCCTGCGGGGACCAGCGTGCCTTCGCCCGCGAGGAAGAAGTCCAGGCGAAGGTCGTCGTTGCTCGCCCCGCAGCCCCAGATGATGAATCGCGCCGTGCAGTCCGACATGATGCTGTGCAGCATCCACACGGACCCGGCGTTGACCACCTGGCGACGCTCGGGCTCGCCCTGCGTGAAGATGACGTTGCCGTCCTTGTCCCGGATCTCCTTGACCACGATCGGGTCGAGTTCGCGCGTGCCGGGCAGGCGGATGTGCCCGAGCGAGAATTGGCGCTTCTGTTCCAGCGCCAGCACAAAGTCATCGTTGTTGTCGGTGAAGGTTCCCTTGAGCGTCGAAGGGTCCAGGTACGTCGCGAGGTGGGGTACGCCGACCATCTCGCCCATGTTCGCGAACACCGAATTCATGTAGGCCATGTCGATTACCCGGATGTTCGCGCCGCCGGTGGCAATCGAGGCCCCGTAGGAGATGTCGCTGTGCGCTACGAAGGTCGGGTCGAACTGCTGGTGAAGAGTCGTGATCCCGATCTTCTTCGCCATCGCGATCACATTCTCGACCCCGGCCTCCGAGGCCGCCCGGAAGGCCGGCACATTCTGCGAACCGCCGAGACCGGCGCGGGCGGAGATAAGGCCCTCGCTTGCGGGGCTCCCGCCGCGCGGGTTCGTGATCGATGCCCCTGCGACGCCGAGCGGGCTCGTATCCCAGAACGTGCTCATGGGCGTCTTCTTCAGAGTGTCGAACCAGGTCAAGTACACCGCCGGCTTGAACGATGAGCCCGGCTGGTTGATCTCCGTCAACTGGTCGATGGCGCCGGCGATCCGGGGGTCGGCGGTGTTCGATGGGTCTCGGTTGGCGGCATACACGACCACTTCGCCAGTGTTCGGGTCGATTGTGGCGATCGCCGCGTTGTGGCAGTCGCACCCGGCGTCCAGCCCGGCCTGGATGGACGCCTGGATCATCTCCGTCGCCTTCTGCGTCATCGCCCAGTCGAGCGTCGTTGTCACTTTGTAGCCGCCCCCGTGCACGCTCGCCTCGCAGTTCGCGGCGCCCTTGAGCTTCTCGATGAGGCCGGCCTCGCACATCCGCACGAGTCGTGGCTGGACCTGGTTGTCGATGAACGCCGCCGCCTTCAACTCGCTCGTGAAGGGGTAAACCTTCAGCTCCTCTTTTTTCGCCGCCTCGACGGCTTCCCGGCTCGCCCGCCCATGGATGACCATCAGGTCGAGCACGTCCTCCTGCCGGGACTTCGCGTCGCCCGCGACGATGCTGCGGCCGAACTCGTCGATGATGCACTTGTCTTCGCCGTCAACCGCGCAGTTGAGCCGGGGGTGATAACGACCAGGACTTGAAGGGATCCCGGCCAGGAGGGCTGCTTCGGCCAGTGTCAGTTCCGAGGCGGGCTTCCGGAAGTAGCCCCGGGACGCCGCCTCAACCCCGATATAGCGGTCCGCATAGGAAATCTGGTTGAGGTACCAGGCGAGGATTTCTTCCTTGCTGTAGTCGTGTTCCAGTTCGATTGCATAGGCGATCTCGCGCAGCTTCCGGTCGACCGTGCGCTCCGCGCCTTCCTCGGCGCAACGCTTGCCCTCATCCCCCACGCTGGGGCAGATGTAGACGTTCTTGATCAACTGCTGCGTGATCGATGAGCCGCCTGAACCGGAACCGATGCCACCGCCGGTGTAGTTCTCCAGCGCCGCCCGCGCGAGGCCGCGGATATTGATCCCCGGGTTCGTCCAGAAACTGTTGTCCTCGGTCGAAATCGTCGCCTCGACCATGAACGGCGAAATTTGCGCGAGCGGGACCGGATGGAGCAGTTGCGAATCGGCGTTCGAGAGCGACCCGAGCAGCACGCCATCGTCGGGGCCATCGCGGTCGTAGATCTCGGTCAGTCCCAGGTTCGTTAGCGAAAGCTTTTCGTCGATTGGCACGTAGTCGGTGGCATAGGAGTTGTACACGACGAACAGTGCCCCGATGCCTGCCGCGATGGACAACGACCCGAGTGCGCCGAGGACGAGCAGGCCGCTCACCCACCACGAGGCGCCGGACTTCTTCCGCTGGTACTGGGAACGGAGCAAGCGCCGCTTCTGGTACGACTTCATGGCCGGTCGTCCCGTCTGCCCGTTGCGAGCGGGCCCCTGCCGACGCGCAGATGCGCAGCGATCCGCATCCGCTAGAGGGTAACAAAGGCGTCACAACGATCCATCACGGACGGTAAAGCAACGGTCGTTGTAACCTTTCCCTATGTCCCTCTCCCCCGATGAAGTCCTCCACATCGCCCGGCTGGCGCGCATCTCCCTTTCCGGGCCGGATGTCGAGCGATTCGCCGCACAACTCTCCGGGATCCTCGAACACTTCGCGGCCCTCGCATCGGTCGATACCGAAGGCGTGGAGCCTACAGCCCACCCGTTGCCGCTCGTCAATGTCATGCGAGAGGACGTGGTCGGGCCGTCTCTCGCCCAGGACGCCGTGCTGGCGAACGCACCCGAATCCGAGGACGGCTTCATCCGGGTGCGAGCGGTGCTCGAATGAACGAACTCTGGCGCCTCGCGGCGCACGAGGCTCACGAAAAGCTTCGGGCACGCGAGTTCACATGCGTCGAACTGGCGGAGTCAGTCCTTGCCCGCGTTGAGGATGTCGAGCCGCGAGTCCACAGCTACATCACCGTCACCCCGGAACTCGCGCTCGAACAGGCCCGCGAGGCCGATGCGAAGTACGCCGCCGGCGCCGCAACGCCCCTCACGGGAATCCCCGTCGCCGTCAAGGACATCATCGTCACGAAGGATGTGCGCACCACCGCCGGGTCGCGCATCCTCGAGAATTTCATCCCGCCCTACGACAGCCACGTTTACGAACAGCTCCGGCGCGCCGGCGCCGTGACGATCGGCAAGGCGAACATGGACGAGTTCGCCATGGGCTCCAGCACGGAGCACTCGGCCTACGGCCCTTCGCACAACCCCTGGAACCTCGACCTTGTCCCCGGCGGCAGTTCGGGCGGTTCAGCCTCGGCGGTGAGCGCCGGCGAATGCCTCGTCGCCCTCGGCAGCGATACCGGTGGGAGCATCCGCCAGCCGGCGGCGCTCTGCGGGAACGTCGGCTTCGACCCCACCTATGGCCGCGTCAGCCGCTTCGGCATCATCGCCTTCGGCAGTTCGCTCGACCAGGTTGGCCCCCTTGCCCGCGACGTCGAGGACGCCGCAACCATGCTCGATGCCAT
>Ga0209320_10000413_pt1 | contig 21946 bp, 17 predicted proteins | sample Rifsed13ft4_FD_184008 | JGI IMG/M metagenome (GOLD analysis project Ga0209320, IMG submission 184008) | Soil microbial communities from Rifle, Colorado, USA - sediment 13ft 4 (version 2) | ecosystem: Environmental > Terrestrial > Deep subsurface > Rock core/Sediment | place: Rifle, Colorado... | reverse complement strand
ATCGCCGCGGCCGTGCCCGCCGCCGAGGTACCCGTGGTGCCGAAGCGACGCGCGACCCGCAAGCCGGCCACGCCGGCAGCGGCCGCCGAGGCCACCCCGGCGCCGGCCGTGGGAAGTGACGCGAAGCCGAAGCGGCGGACCACCCGAAAGACGACCGCCACTGAGGCCTGAGTCGATGGCGGCCGGCTTCCGTACCCGCGGGCAGCCGGCCGCGCTCGCCGCGATCACCCGGGCCGTCGCGTCCGAGCGGCCGCCGGGTGCACTCCTCCTGGCCGGTCCGGCGCGCGTCGGCAAGACGGCGCTGGCCCTTGACCTCTGCGCGGGACTCCTCTGCCTCGCCGACGACCCCGCTCGGCGGCCCTGCCGGGCCTGTGCGGCCTGCCGCAAGGTCGACCACGACAATCACCCCGACCTGCACCGCCTTGCCCCCTCCGGCGCGGGTCTGCAGGTCAGCATCGGACAGGTGCGAGCGCTCATCGGCGAGCTGGCGCTGTTGCCCATGGAGGGGCGCTTCCGGATCGCCGTCGTCGAAGCCGCCCACCGACTCAACCCCGACGCCCAGAACGCGCTGCTCAAGACGCTCGAGGAACCGCCCGCCGGCGCGGTCATCGTGCTCTGCGCGGACGACGAGGCGGCCCTGCTCGATACCGTCCGCAGCCGCTGCACGCGCGTGCGCCTGGGTCCCGTGGACCCACAAGTGATCGCCGAGCTGCTGGTGGAGCGGGGCCTGGCGGACGCGCCCCGGGCGGCGCGACTGGCCAGGGCGGCCGGCGGGCGGCCGGGCGTGGCACTCGCGTTGGCGGCCGCGCCGGAGGCGCTCGTCGTCCGCGGCCGCCTGACGCGGACGCTCCTCGACCTCACGGCGGCCGATCGCCGCGAGCGGCTCGCGGCCGCCCCGGCCCTGCTCGCCGACGCGCTCGTCCTGACCGATGCGGCCCGCGAGACACCCGACGCGGGCCCGCCGGATGCCGCTGAGCCCGCGCCCACTTCCGACGATGCGGCGCGCGGCGCCAGCCCGTCCGAGAGGCGCCGCGCGGCTCTCGCCCTCATCGCCGCCTGGCGCGACGTGGCCCGCGACCTCGCGGTCGCCGCTGCCGGCGGCCGCGGCGAGGTGCGCGAGCTCGAGCTGCTCGAGGAGTACGAGCGGGCCGCGGCCGGGATCGACAGCGCGGCATCGGCGGCCTTCCTGTCGCGGCTGGACGGCCTGTCGGCGGCCGTCGAGGCGTACGCCAACCCGGACCTGGCCGTGGACGTCCTGCTCCTGACTTGGCCGCGCACGCCGCGGACGGCCTGAGCATGGCCGGATCCCCCCTTGTGCCGGAGCGCCTCGAGGCCCGCGTTCGGGGCCTCGTGCAGGGCGTCGGCTTCCGCTGGTTCGTCGTCCGCGAAGCGGCCCGGTTGGGGCTGCTGGGCTGGGTGGCCAACGGACCCGACGGCGCCGTCTCGGTCGTCGTGGAGGGACCGCCCGAGGCCCTGGACGTCTTCGCGGCGGCCCTCGCCGAGGGCCCATCGGGCGCCCACGTGCGCGGCGTCGACCTGCGCCGCGGCCCCGCCAGCGGCCGCTTCTCTCGCTTCGAGGTGCGGGCCGGCGATCATGGCGGTGACTGAACGGTGCTCCGCCGGCGGTCCCGGCTTGCTATGGTGGGCGGCATGACGATGACCGTGGCGGAGAGGGCGGCGCTGCTCTCCCGCGTGACCCTCTTCGCGGGCCTCCCCGAGGCCTCCCTGCAGGCGCTCGCCGAGCTGGCCGGCGAGGCCGAGTTCGGTGACGGCGACGCCATCGTGCTGCAGGGTCAGGTGGGCACCGGGCTCTTCGTCATCGTCGCCGGCGCGGCGCGCGTCGTGCGCGGCGGGGAGGAGCTGGACCGCCTGGGCCCCGGCGACTACCTCGGCGAGCTGGCCGTCATCGACCGCATGCCGCGCATGGCCAGCGTCTTCGCGGTGGGGCCCACGACCTGCCTGGCGCTGGCGTCGTGGGATCTCTTCCGCCGCGTGGACGGCGACCCGGAACTCGTCCACAGCCTGTTGCGCGGCCTGGCCTTGCGGGTCCGCCACCTCAGCGAACATCACAGCCACTAGGAGGACTGGATGGCCGGCACAGAAGAGCTCATCGACGAGCTGTCGGACCTGGCGCTCTTCGCGGATCTCGCCCGGCCGGAACTGGCCGGTGTCGCGCATACGCTCGAGGAGGAGTGGTACGCGGACGGCCAGCGCATCCTCCGCGAGGGCTTCAGCGGCACCGGCTTCTACATCCTCCTCGAGGGCGAGGTGGCCGTGCGTATCGAGGGCCAGGAGCGCGCGCGACTGCGCCGGGGCGCGTTCTTCGGCGAGGCGGCCATCCTGCTCGGTGAGCCGCCCGGAGCCGACGTCGTGGCCGCCGGGCGCGTGCGCGTCGTCCACGTGGCCGGACCGGCCTTGCACGAGTTCCTCATGCGCCACCCGAACGTCATGTTCCGCATGCTCCAGGAGCAGACGCGACGGCTGCGGAGCGCGAACCGATGGGCGAGGTAGACGCTCGGCCGTTCCCGCCCGGCGACTACCCGCTGGTCGTCGTGGGCAGCGGGCCGGGCGGCATCCAGGTCAGCTACTCCCTGCGGCGCCTCGGCGTCGAGCACGCGCTCATCTCCGCGGACGATGCGCCGGGCGGCATGTTCCGTCGCTTTCCGTTCTTCCAGCGCCTGCTTTCGTGGACCAAGCCCTATGCGCCCGTTCCGCGCGGCAGCCGCGCCTACGAGCGCTACGACTGGAACAGCCTCATCGGCGAGGAGCCGTCTCACCGGGCGATCCAGCCCGAATTCATGGACGGCACCTCGGAGTTCCCCTCGCGGCCGGAGATGGAGGCCCAGCTCGCCGAGTTCGTGCGGCGGGCCGCCCTGCCCATCCGCTACGGCTGCCTCTGGGAGGCGACCCGTCGGGATGGCGACCGCTTCGTGCTCGAGACGAGCGACGGCGAGTACCGCTGCGGCCTCGTCGTCTTCGCCGTCGGCGTGGCGGAGCCGTTCACGCCCGAGATGCCCGGGCGCGAGCTCGTGGCCCACTACGTCGACACCCGCGACCCGGAGACCTACGCCGGCAGGCGCCTCTTCATCGTCGGCAAGCAGAACTCGGGCTTCGAGCTGGCCAGCGGACTCCTGCACTGGGCGAGTCGCATCGTGCTCGCCTCGCCACGCCCGGCGAAGCTCTCGGTGGAGACGAACTCGCTGGCGGGCATCCGGGCCCGCTACGTGCAGCCGATCGAGGACCGCTTCATGGGCGGCGGCGTCTACATCCTCAACGCCTCGATCGAGGGCGTGGAGCGGGCGGGCGATGTGCTGCGCGTCAGGACCCGGGCCACGGACGGCGGGATGGACCTGGCCATCGAGGCCGACGAGGTCATCGCCGCGACCGGCTTCGTGGCGCCGCTGCGCGACCTCCCGGCCCTCGGCGTGGCCACCTTCGGCCCCAGCCGACTGCCGGCCCAGACCCCGTACTGGGAGAGCGCCTCACTGGCCGGCATCTACTTCGCGGGCACGATCAACATGGGCTCGCCCGGGCTCAAGAAGAACGGCGTGGCGGGCACCGGCGCGGTCCACGGGACCCGCTTCAACGCCCGCATCCTCGCCCGCGAGATCGCCGAGCGTCACTTCGGGGTCGTCGCGCCGCGACCGGCGCTTGCGCCGCGCGACGTGGTGGGCTACCTGCTCGAGGAGGCCACCGACGCGCCCGAGCTGTGGAACCAGAAGGGCTACCTTGCGCGGGCCGTCCTCTTCGGCGCCGACGGTCCGTACGACGAGGGCATCGTGCCGCTGCAGGCCTTCGTGGACGGTTCGGGCCCGGACGGCGTGGCCATCGGCCTCGAGGGCGACTCCGAGGGCGTCATCCGCCCCGCCGCCTACGTGCGCCGCAAGGGCGCCGTGAGCGAGGTGATGCTCGACCCCGACCCGCTCAACGAGTTCCGGGGCTCGTCGGACGGACGGGCCCGCCTCACCGCCGCCCTCGAGGGGTTGCTGCGCTGACGCTCGCGGAGCTGAACCGGGAACTCGTCGCCTGCCGGCGCTGTCCCCGACTCGTCGAATGGCGGGAGCGCGTGGGGCGGCAGAAGGTGTCCCGCTTCCGCGACCGCGACTACTGGGCGCGCCCGGTCCCCGGCTTCGGGGATCCCGAGGCGCGCATCCTGCTGCTGGGGCTCGCGCCCGGGGCGCACGGCAGCAACCGCACCGGGCGCATGTTCACCGGCGACGGCTCGGGCGACTTCCTCTATGCGGCGCTGCACGCCGTCGGGCTGGCCAGCCGGCCGGCGTCACGCGATCGCGACGACGGCATGCGGCTGACCGATGCGTACATCTCCGCCGTGGTGCGCTGTGCGCCGCCCGCGAACAAGCCGACGACCGCCGAGCGCGACCGCTGCCTGCCCTACCTGGCGCGGGAGCTGTCGATCCTTGATGGCATCCGCGTCATCGTCGGCCTGGGCGCCTTCGGCTGGGACGGGGCGCTGCGGACGCTGGCCGCGAACGGGTTCGCCGCCCCGCGACCGCGGCCGCGCTTCGGGCATAGCGCGGAGGTGCGGATCGGGCCGTACATGCTCCTGGGCGCCTTCCACCCCAGCCAGCAGAACACCTTCACCGGACGGCTGACCGCGCCGATGTTCGAGGCCGTGCTGCGCCGGGCGATCGAGCTGGCCACCGAGTGACCTCCCGTCCGGCCTCGGGGCGGCGCACCACCGCAGGTGGTCATGACGCCCCCCATCGAGCACGGGCCACCGGCCGGGACGCCGATTCCGGGGTCTCGGGCGTGCTCGTCGGGCCGCAGGAAGACCACTCCCGGTGGTCCGGCCCGGCCTCGCGGTCAGGCCCCGGGTGCAGCCCCTGACGATATCCACGCGACGCACGCCGGACCCCTACACGACATCAAGGCGTGCCTCGATCGCGCGGGCCTCGGCCACCTCCTCCGCGCCGGCAGCGCCGGCCGCCTCGAGCAGGCGGATGGCCTTCGCCGTCCACGGGGGCCTGGGCAGGGCCCGAAACAGCGGCAGAGCCGTCCTCGCGAGGGCGATCGCGGCCGGGGCGTCGCCCCCGGCCAGGCGGAGGCGGGCGGTCAGCAGCTGCCACGCCGGCGGGACGTCCGGGAAGACCGACTCGCGAGCGCCGGGCTCCATGCGTCCCAACGCCTGTCCGGCGGCCTCGAGGTGACCGTCGCGCAGCCAGCCCGAGACGAGCGCGTCGGCCGCCTCCAGGGTGGTACCGCCGCTAAGCTCGCCCTCGAAGGAGGCGAGCAGTGCCTCGACGTCGTGATCGACCGGCGGGATGAGCCCCGCGGCCGCGAAATGCAGGTTCACGAACCGTCGCATCAGCCGGCCGTAGGCAGAGTCGGGGAAGATCGCGTCGTGGTCGGCGTACCAGCGGACGGCACGTTCCAGGATGTCCCGGCGGCCACGGGCGGCGGCCATGGGCACGACGGCATGCCAGGTCCTGACCGCGACCCGGTGGTACGCGCCCCGCTCGGCCAGCTCCAGCGCGCGCAGGCCGGCCGCCCACGCCACGTCCCACTCGCCCAGGGCATAGCCTGTCTCGGCGCGCGCGTACTCGGTCCAGGCGAGGGCCTCGGTGAGGCCACGGGCGACCGCCAGCTCGGCCGCTTCATCGAGCAGCGGCTGCGGGTCGAGCGATAGGTCGAGCCTGGCCATGGCCTGCATCCGCAACGCCCGGCAGGCGAGCTCCCAGCGACCCTGCGACCGGGCGAGCAGCCCCAGGTCACGCCAGGCGGCCATGAACACCTCGAGCGGCGCGCGGTCGTCGACGGTGAGCATCTCTAGGGCTTGAAGTTCGAGGGTGGCGTCGCCGTCGCGTCGTGCGACGGCGAGCGCGCGCCCGGCGGCGGGCAGCACATCGGCGGCGCGATCGGTGACGAAGTAGTGGGCGGTGGCGGCCGCAAGCTCGAGGCGGCCGCCCGCTACGTCATCGCGCCGACCGACGTCCGCGAGCGCGGCCTCGGCCAGCTCTCGGGCCTCGTCGAAGCGGAGCTGCTCGCGGACGAGCCGCGACACCGCCACGGCCGCCCGTGCATACCCGTCACGCGCGACGATCCACTCCTCCGACGAGGGTTCGGCGGCCATGAGCCGCGCGCGAAAGTGGTCTCGGGCGAGGGCGACGTAGTGCCCACCGTCATCCATGTCGCCGGATGTCGCGATGGTCTCGCCGAGCAGCAGCTCGCGACGGCCCGCGTCGAGACCAGCGGGCGGGTGGGTGAGGACGAGCGCGCGGCGAAGCAGGTCGATCGTGGCATCGCTCGCCGACAGACGAAGTGCGGCCTCGGCGGCACGCTCCATCCAGGCGGCCGCCAGCCGGGCGACCGCCGGGCGTGCGATTCCCTCGTCGACCTCGTGCGCGAGCGCCGGTGCCGCGGCGAGGGCGGCCTCGTAGTGCGAGCCGATAACGTCCGCGACGGCGTCTGCGCGTTCGCCAGCGACCCCTTCGAGCCACCGGGCCAGCCGCATGTGCAGGCGGGCCCTCTCGGCCCGGGCGAGGCTCGCGTAGCCCACGTCGCGCAGCAGGGCATGGCGATAGCTCCAGCTCTCTCCGACCGTCGCGTCGGACAGCGGCCCGTTGAGGAGGGCGCGGTCGCGGAGGCCGGCGATGGACCGCTCCGCGTCGCGCACCTCGAGGGACTCGAGGGCGCCGGTCGGGAAGCGCCGGCCGGCGACCGAAGCGCGGCGGGCCAGGCGCCGCTCGGGCACCGGGAGGTCATCGAGCTGGGCGGCGTAGATCGCCTGCACCGTGGTGGGCAGGGGAATCGCCTCGGGCGCATCCACGAGCCGCCAGCCTGTGCCGTCGCGGGCCAGCGTGCCGACGCTGACCCACGTGCGCAGGAGCTCCTCGATGAAGAGCGGGTTGCCGTCGGACCGCTCGCCGATGGCGGCCACCAGGTCCGCAGGCAGGATCTCGCCCACCAGCCGGCCGACGAGCTCAGCGGCCTTGGCGGGGGCGAGCGCGGGCAGATCGAGGACCTCGCGTCGCGTCCCCGGCCCGTCGAGGGCCCAGTCGGCGAGCCGCTCCAGGATTCCCGGACGGGCCGTCGCGACGACCAGGCGACCGCGGGGGGCGGCCGTCCGCGTCGCGCGGTCGAGGAAGGCCAGAAGGTCGCCGCCGGCCCAGTGGATGTCCTCGATGACCCAGATGACGGGCCCCTCGCCGGCCAGGCCATCGAGTGCCTCGACCCACCCCCCGAGGCGGGCGTCGCGTTCGGTGGCCTCGCCGGCGGATGTGCCGCTCGATGCGGCGAGCCCCGCCATCTCTCCGGCCAGCACTCGAGACCGAGCGGCCGAGGAGCCGCCGGCCACGAGCCGCCGCTCGGTCGCCCCGGGGTCCGACTCGCCGATGGCCGCCCGGGCCAGGCCGGCCAGCGGCTCCAGCCACGAACCGGCCCCGGCCCGGACCCGCGTCCGCCAGGCGGGGACGGTGACGTGGTCGAGGAACTCGGCCACCAGACGGCTCTTGCCGGTGCCCGGTGCGGCGACGACGAGGACGGTCGCGCTGCCCCCACCGGCGACTCGCTCGAGGGCTCCCCGGAGCTGCGTCAGCTCGGCGTCCCGCCCGATGATCGGCGACCTGAGCGCTCCCATCGCCGACTCGCGGGACGGTTCGGGGCGGATGGCCCTGGCCAGGGCGCTTCGCACGGGATGGGCCTTGCCTTTCAGCGACAGCGGCGGCTGCGACTCGAGCTCGACGGCGGCCGCGACGGCGAGCGAGGCGCCTTCGCCCAACAGGACCTCGCCCGGCGGTGCCGCCGCCTGGAGTCGGGCCGCCGTGTTCACCGTGTCGCCGGTGACGCGGCCTTCATCCGGCCCGGCTTCCGCCGCGACGACTTCACCGCTCTCGATGCCGACGCGCAGGCGTAGCTCGCCCTCGTCGAGGCCCAGCTGCGCCCCGAGTCGCTCTACGGCGCCCACCAGCGCGAGGCCGGCCCGGACTGCTCGCTCGGCGTCGTCGTCGCGGCCGCGTGGCAGCCCGAAGACGGCCATCGCCGCATCGCCGATGAACTTCTCGAGGCGGCCTCCATGGCGCGCGACGGTCTCGCGAACGGCCGCGAAGTAGGCGTCCTGGATGGCCGCCACGTCCTCCGGGTCAAGCCGCTCCGACAAGGGCGTGAAGCCGACGAGGTCAGCGAAGAGGACCGTGACGACGCGTCGTTCGATCGAGCCGGGAGCGCTCATCGACCCCGTCCGGCCGGCGGGTCGCCTCTGGCCCTCAGCGCTCGAGGATCGGGCGGGCCTTCTCCGGGTCGTCGACCACGAAGGCGAACATCGCCCGGTCGCCCCAGCGACCGAGGAAGAGGTGGCCGTAGATGTTCACGCCGGCGTCGGCCAGAGCGCGCGAGACGCGGGCCATGCCCCCCGGGCGGTCGTCCACCTCGGTCAGGATCGACTCGCCCTCGATGAAGGTGTAGCCGCCCTCGGTCAGCACCGCCCGCGTGCCGTCGTCGTCGGCGGTGGTGAGGATGATGTGCCCCAGGTCGCCGATGCCGCCGCCGCCGATCGCCCGCAGGTCCACGCCGCGGGCGGCGAGCGCCTCGGACAGGCTGGCCAGGGCGCCGGGCCGGTTTTGGAGCTGGACGATGAACTGCTGGGCCATGGTCTTCCTCGTGCGCTCGCGGTGGGTCGGGGTGGCGGGATTCTAGCGGCCCTCCTTGCGCTGGCAATCGATGCACAGCGCCGCCCAGGGCAGCGCGTCGAGGCGCTCCTCGGCGATGGGGTCGCCGCACGACCGGCAGCGCCCGAACGTGCCCTCCTCGAGCCGCTCCAGCGCGGCATCCACCTGGGCCTTCTGGCGCTCTGCGCGGTCGCGCAGGGCGAGGTCACGCTGCTGGGCGGAGACATGGCTGGCCGCGGCCGCCTGCGAGCCGTAGGTGGTCTGCCCGGGCGGCTCCGGCTCGACCTCCTCGATCTCCTGGACGAGTCGAGCCCGCTCGGCGAGGAGCGCGTCGCGGAAGCCCTGCAGTCGTCGGGGGTTCATCAGGGCATCGTACGCCGATGGCGGAGGGTCGGAGTGGCGAATGGCGCGCCCGTCACGACCCGAACCCTCGTGCGCCCGGGCGCGGCTGGTCAGCCCTCGACCCTGAGAGTTCGCTCGACGCCGTTCTCGGTGAGGTCGACGAGGTAGCCGCGGAGGATTCCCATCGACGCCTCCGACCCGGCGTTCACGCAGACCGTGTCACCGATCCGCCGCTCGCCGCCCGACTCGTGGATGTGGCCGTGGACGCCGAGGACCGGCCGGAACCGCTCGATCGCCCGGCGGACGCCGGTCGACCCGACCGGCCCGCGGAGGAGATCCCCGGCGCTGACGGTCGGGCGGAGGTCCGGCGACAGCAGCGGAGCGGTATCCAGACCGGAGTCGTAGGGCGGGACGTGGGTCATGATCACGGTCCGGCGCGGGTCGCGGACGCCCTGCAACAGCCCGGACAGGCGGTCGAGGAATTCCTCCTCGGGCAGCTCGCGCGGGGTCGACCACGGCGTCGGGGAGGACCAGCCCATGCTCACGAGCTGATGCCAGGGCGTCAGCTCGACGACCTGCTCGTTGACGTTTCGGCAGTACATAGACTCGGCAAGGATCGCGTCGATCTCGAACTCGTCATCGTTGCCGGGCATCAGGTAGACGGGAACGCCGGAACCGTCGAGGCGCTCGGCCGCGAGCGTCATCCACTCGCGAACCCGCTTGGCGATCTGGTCGTGGAAGTACGACCTGACGAGGTCTGGATCGGCCTCCATGGCCGCCCGCTCCGTTTCGGTCACCCGGACGGCGTAGTAGCCGAGGTCGGCGATGGACCGCTCGAGCCCAAGGAGTTCCTGCTCGTCGCGGGCCACGCGGCGCTGGCCCAGGATCGATGCCGTCCATGCCTCCCCGCCATGCTCGCCCTTGACGACGGCGATGAGGGCCTTGCCGGTGAGGTCGCCGGCGATGACCGCAGCATCCACGCCATAGACGTTCGCCCGCATCGCGTTGACGAACTTGCGCCAGGATCGCTCCGAGGCGTGGAGGTCGCTGCAAACGTACAGCCGGAACGGCTTGGCCATGCGATCCGTCGGCCTCCTTCAGGACGGGGCGTGCACGGGCGGGAGGCGATCCGCCCAGGGACGCGCGGCCTCGAGCTGCCCCGCGAGCCGGAACAGCGTCGCCTCGTCGCCAAAGCGGCCGAAGACGAGCGTGCCCACCGGCAGGCCGTCGCTGGTCCAGGTCAAAGGCACGGACATCGCCGGCTGGCCGGTCATGTTGGCGATCGGGTTCCACGGATTGAAGGCGCAGTCGAACCGCCACCATTCGGCGGCGCCACCGCACGATACGTTGAGCACGCCGAGCGGGAGCGGCGGCTGGGCGAGGGTCGGCGTCACCCAGGCGGCATAGCGCTCGAAGAACGGGGCGATCGCCCGGGTCGCCTTGGCCAGCGCCGCGAGCGCGTCGAGGAGGTCGACGGCATCGAAACGCCGGGCGAAGTCGACCAGCTCCCAGGTCGTCACCTCGAGATCCGACCGTTTCGGCTTCCGGCCGAGCGCCCGGCTCGCCTCCCGGTACTCGCTGAGGTTCGCGATCGCCCAGATCCGGACGAACGGCTCGAGGAGGACCTCGCCGTCGAATCCCGGCGCGGCCTCTTCGACATCGTGGCCGAGAGAGGCGAACAGCTCCGCCGTTTCGCGCGCCGCCCGCACGCAGTCGGGATGGACCGGGACGTCGATGGGGGGCGTCGCACTCCAGGCGATCCGGAGGCGGCCCGGGTCGGCGCCCACCTCGGCCAGAAACGGCCGGGAGGGGGGCGGCGCGAGATAGGGATCGCCGGGAACCGGGCCGGAGGTGGCGTCGAGGATCGCAGCGCTGTCGCGCACCGAGCGAGTGAGCGCGTGCTCGACCGCGATCCCGGCCATCGCGTCCCCGGCCGGAGCCCACGAGTTCCGACCGCGCGTCGGCTTCAGCCCGAACAGGCCGCAGCACGACGAGGGGATCCTGATCGAGCCGGCGCCATCGTTGCCGTGGGCGGCCGGGACCATCCCCGAGGCCACCGCGGCCGCCGAGCCGCCGGACGACCCACCCGACGTGCGCCCGAGGTCCCACGGGTTCCGCGTCGGGCCGAACAGCGCGGGCTCGGTCGTGGAGTGGTTCCCGAATTCCGGCGTGTTCGTCTTACCGAGCACGATCAGCCCGGCTCGTCGGTGCCGGCGAGCCAGCTCCGTGTCGGCGTCGGAGACATGATCGCGGAAGGCTCGCGAGCCGCGCGTCTGGCGCGTGCCCGCCAGCGCCGCGCCGAGGTCCTTGAGGAGGAACGGCACGCCCGCGAGCGGCGAAGCCGGCAGCGGCCGACGCGCCTCCTCGCGCGCCCGGTCGTAGAGCGGGGTGACGACGGCGTTCAGGCGCGGGTTGACGGCCTCGATCCGCGCGATGGCGGCGTCGACGAGCTCGACGGCGGTCACCTGACCGCGCCGGACGAGCTCCGCCTGCCCCACCGCGTCGAGGCGCCCCAGATCGTTCATCGTGGAGTGCCCTCGAGGGCCCGGTCCTCGTGCACGGCCTCGCCCTCGATCAGCGTCAGGAGGACGCGGGTGTCGCCGATCGGACCCGCATCGGGCCCGAAGATGTCCCGGTCGAGGACCGCCAGATCCGCCAGCTTGCCGACCTCGATCGTGCCGGTCAGATGGTCGAGATGATTGACCCAGGCGCTGCCGATCGTGAAGGCGGCGAGCGCTTCGGGCAGGTCCAGGGCCTCCTCGGGCAGGAACGGCGCCGCGCTCCGCTTCTCGGGCGAGACGCGGTTGACGGCGGTCTCGATCTCCGCCATGACGTTCGGCGTGCTGACCGACCAGTCGCTCCCGCCGGCGAGCACGGCGCCGGACCGGTGGATCGTGCGGAACGGATACTGCAGGGCGGCTCGATCCGGGGGCAGGAAGGGGAGCGTGAGGTCGACCATCTGGGCGTCGAGGCAGGCCCAGTACGGCTGCATGTTCGCCGCCACGCCCAGCTCCCGGAAGCGCGGGATGTCGGCCCGGTCGACGACCTGGAGGTGGGCCAGGTGATGCCGTCCGTCCGACGCTCCGTTCGTCCGCCTCGCCGCCGCGATCGCGTCGAGGGCCTCGCGGACGGCCCGGTCGCCGAGGGCGTGGAAATGGACCTGGAATCCCTCGGCGTCGAGCCGCGTCACGTAGCCCCGCAGGAGTCCCGGGTCGACGAAGCTGATCCCGCGGTTGGCCGTCGACCGGCCCTCCGCGTCGAGGTACGGAGCGAGCATCGCCGCGGTGTAGTTCTCGGCGACCCCGTCCTGCATGATCTTCACCGTGGTGGCGCGGAGCCGCCCGATGGCAGCGGTCCTCCGCCGCTCGATCATCTCATCGATCTGCTCGCCGCCGCGGTCGCGCTCCCACCACTGGCAGGCGATGACCCGTGCCGAGAGTCTTCCGCGCTCGGCGACCAGCCGGTACGCATCCAGGTCCTCGGGCGTGACCCACGCGTCTTGCCAGGCGGTGATCCCGAAGCGGTGCAGGTGAGCCTGGGCGAGCTCGATCCCGCTTGCCCGCTCCTCGAGGGTCGGGGCCGGGATGAGTCGGCGGACGATCTCCATCGCCCCCTCGTGGAGCGTGCCGCTCGGCTCGCCCGTAGCGTCGCGCTCGATCCGGCCGTCGGGGGGATCCGGCGTGTCGCGGCCGATCCCGGCCAGGGCGAGCGCGCGGCTGTTCACCCAGGCGCCGTGCGCATCGCGATTCACGAAGAAGGCCGGACGGTCCGGCGCGGCCGCGTCGAGGTCGTTCCGCGACGGGGTCCCGCCGGGGAACGCCTCCATGTACCAGCCATCGCCCAGGATCCACGGCCGGTCGGGCTGGGCGGTCGCATAGGCGCGGATCGCGTCGAGGTAGCTGTCGAGCTGGCGCGGCAGTTCGTGGAGCGGGCAGCGGCTCAGGTTCAGCCCCGCCATCGACGGGTGGACGTGGGCGTCCTGGAAGCCCGGCACGAGCGTCCGGCCGGCGAGATCGATGCGCCGCGTGCGAGGTCCGACGTGGGACTCGACGTCAGCCACGGAGCCGACCGCGACGATCCGTCCGCCACGAACGGCGACCGCGGAGGACGTCCGCCGGACGGCGTCCATCGTGACCACCGGGCCGCCGGCCAGGACCAGGTCGGCGGCCGACTCGCTCGGGTTCATCGCTGCGTCCCCTGGTTCATGATGTGGCCGCGGGCCTCCAGACCTCATCATCGGTCGCCGAGTCTACGCCCGCCCTGGCCGCGACGGTCACGAGCCGGCGACCCGTGGATCGCCGTACCCGCCGCCCCCGCCCGTCACGATCGTGACCGTGGAACCGGGTTCGAGGATCACGGTCGCCTTCGATGCCACCACGATCCGCCGGCCAGCCGGGTCACGGACGATCAGACGCGTCGGGCGGCCGTCACCGCCGCCGGCCGCGCCCCACGGTCGCCAGCGCTGATCCGTCTGCTCGCAATACAGCACGACCGGTTGCGCTGCCGCGAGCACCTCGTACGTTCGGCGGAGCCCAAGGCCGCCCGACCAGCGGCCCCGACCCGCTGACCCGGGCACCAGCTCGGAGCGGACGAGCCGCCAGGGGTACTCCAGCTCGCACACCTCGGCCGACAGCAGGCCGACGTTTGACATGTGGGTGTCGACGGCGTCGAGGCCGTCTCCGCCGGGCATCGTCATACCCCCCGGGCCGCCGCCCGGACCCGCCGTCCCCTGCGCATGGAGGCGTCGTGGACCGTGCGCCCCGGTCCCGCCACCAACGACATCCTGGAGCACGACCGATCGTCCCGTGCGGGGTGACGGTCCCTCCGCCATGAGCGAGAAGAAGCCGACGAAGTGACCCGCGACCGGCAAGTCGGGCCACAGGCGCGCCGCCGCGCGGATCATCGTGTCGGCCAGCCGCTGGCAGGTCAGATGCCGCACGCTGACGGCGGCCGGTCGGCGCGGATGGAGGATCGAGCCCTCCGGGCAGACGATCGTGACCGGGCGCAGCGCCCCATCGTTGGCCGGGATGTCGGATCCGGCGACGGCGCGCACCAGATATGCCACGCAGGCCCGCGTGCTTGCCCAGGGGTTGTTCAGGCCGCCGGGGACCTGGCCGGCCGAGCCCGAAAGGTCGACCGTCAGTCGGTCGCCGGTCTTTGTCAACCGCGCCTGAAACCGGGTCGGCGGACCGCCGGCGCCGTCGTCGTCGAGGAAGCCTTCAGCCTCGGCCTCCCCGTCGGGCAGCGCCGCGAGCGCCGCCCGGGTCCGCCGCTCAGCGTGGTCCAGGAGCGCCGCGAAGGCCCGCCGCACGGTCGCCGGCCCATGGTGCTCGGCGATCTCGAGCAGCCGCGCCTCGCCGATCCGGCAGGCCGCGAGCTGTGCCCGCAGATCGGCGAGCGTGGAGACGGGATCGCGGACGTTGGCGCCGATCAGCGCCACCAGGTCGGCCTGCGGGCCACGCGCCGTGGCAAGGCGGACCGGCGGCAGGATCAGGCCCTCGCCGAAGACCTGCCGGTTGTCGGCGCCCTCGGTGCCCGGGTTTGGCCCGCCGAAGTCGACCTGGTGGGCGACGGTCCCGACCCACCCCAGGAGTGCGGGCGGACCGCCACGGGGGGCTCCGCGGGCCACGAAGACGGGCCGGATGACGTTGACGTCGGGCGTGTGGGCGCCCCCCTCGTACGGATCGTTGGAGACGAACACGTCGCCGGGGGCGATCGAAGGGCCGTGACGCCGCAGCGTCGCCTGCACCACGAGCGACATCGCGCCGAGCTGTGCCGGGATGAACTCACCCTGCGCCACGAGCTGTCCGGCGGCATCGAACACCGCGCAGCTGTAGTCGAGCATCTCGCGGATGATCGGGCTGTAGCTGGCGTGGCGGAGTGCCGCTCCCATCTCGACGCTCGTCGCCCGGAGGGCCGCTTCGAGCAGCGCGAAGGTGACCGGATCGAGGCCGTCAGCGGGGCTGCCCCGCTGACGAGGCCGTGCGGATGGGAGACGGCGTCGTTCGGCACCGGCCTCGGTCCGTGTCACGTCCGCGTCTCCCGGATGCGGATCTCGCCCCAGGCGCCGACCCGTCCGACCATGCCGGTCGGGATGATCGTCGTCGCGTCGAGTTGCTCGACGATCGCCGGGCCGATCAATCGGTCCCCGGCTCGCAGGTCGTCGCGGCGCCACAGTCGGGCCCTCACCCGCTCCTGGCGACTCACCGCCACGAGCGTCCGGAGGCCGAGGTCCGCCGCCGCATCCGGGCGACCGCCACGGGCGCCGCGCGCCACCCGAGCGGGCTCCGCGTGCGGGAGCACGCCGATGGCGACCAGACGCGCCGTCACCGCCTCGACGGGTTCGTCGGGTGCATCGTGGCCATAGGCTTCGCGATGGGCGCGATGGAACGCCTGGGGCAGCTCTCGGACGGCGCGCCGCGAGATCGCCGGGACGGGCACCGACAGCTCATAGCCCTGGCCGAGGTACCGGCAGTCGACGACCGCGGCCAGGCGCCGGTTGCCGGGCGCGACTCCCTCGGCGCTCAGCCGACGCTCGAGGTCGGCGGCCGCGGTCCGCAGCCACGCCAAGAGGCGGTCCTCGTCGCGGCTGCCGAAACGCAGCAGCAGCGTCTGCGATTCGTCGAACCGCAGATCCGCGCCGACGAGCCCGGCCGCCGACAAGAGCCCCGGCGTGGGCGGGACGACGACCTCGGCAAGCCGCAGGTCTCGCATCAGCGTGGTCGCCAGGAGCGGGCCGGCGCCGCCAAAGGCGACGAGCGGCAGCCCACGCGGGTCGATGCCTCGTTCGATGGAGACGCGTCGGATGGCACCCGCGATGTGGGCGGTGGCGATGGCGAGGATGCCGCGCGCCGTCTCCTCGAGCGACAGACCGAGCGGCCCGGCCAGCGTCGCGATGGCCCCCTCGGCCGCGGACCGGTCCATCCGGACGCTCCCCGCCAGTGGGGTCGACTCGTCCAGGCCGCCCGTGATGAGGTGAGCGTCGGTGATCGTGGGTTCCGTCCCGCCGCGTCCGTAGGCCGCCGGTCCGGGGTCCGCGCCGGCGCTGCGCGGTCCGACGCGCAGGGCACCGGCCGGATCGAGCCAGGCCACGCTGCCACCACCGGCGCCGGCGGTCGCGATGTCCAGGGCCGGCGCGAGGACCGGCACGCCGTCGTGGGCCTGCGTGGCGCGCCTGGGCGCGTGCCCACCGCGGACGAGGCAGACATCGACGCTCGTACCGCCCATGTCGAGCGTCAGGAGGTCGGTCAGGCCCAAGCGCTGCCCGATCTCGATCGCTCCGCCGACGCCGCCGGCGGGCCCGGACAAGAGGAGCCGATGCGGTTCTCGGGCGGCGCGGTCCGCGACCACGAGCCCTCCCCCCGACTCCATGATCAGGAGGCTGCCCGGCACCCCGAGGGCCGCCACCCCGGCCGCGGCCCGGTCAAGGTAGCGACCGACCACCGGACCGAGCCCTGCCGCGATGACCGTCGTCGCTGTGCGTGGGTACTCACGGAACTCCCGGGCAACCTCGCTCGAGACGACGACCGGGACCCCGGGCAGCGCGCGTCGAAGCGCCTCGCCGAGGGCCCGCTCATGGGCAGGCTCGATGAAGCTGAAGAGGAGCGAGATGGCGACGGCCGCGGGACGGCGGCGACGCACGGCCGCCACGACCCGCTCGATCTCGGCCGCCGCGAGCGGCTCCAGGATCGTCCCGTCCCCGGCGATGCGCTCCTGGACGACGAGCCGGTCGCGCCGCGCAACCAGCTCGCGCGGACGCGGCTGGAAGAGGTCGTACATCGCCGGGCGCTGGCCATCTCGGATGGCCAGGACGTCGCGGAACCCGTCCGTGGCACACAGCACGACGCGCGTCAGCGACCCGGTCAACAGCGCGTTCGTCGCGACGGTCGTGCCGTGAACGACGCGCGTCACCGCGCCCGGCGTGACCCCGGCCAGCGTCAGGGCAGCCATGGCGTCGAGCAGCCCCCGCGCGGGATCGTCGGGGGTCGAAGGGACCTTGGCCGTCCGCACCAGGCCGTCGGCGCGCACGGCGACCGCGTCCGTGAAGGTGCCCCCGACGTCGATCCCGACCGCCCAGGTCGTATCAGCCACGCCGGGTCACGGCCTCGGTCGGCCGCCAGTGGGGTCGATCCGGGCCGAGCCTTCCTAGTCCGGCGGCAGCTCCTTGAACATCAGGCTCGTGTCGACCCCTCGGGCCCGGTTGCGTGCCGCCTGGACAAGGTAGAGGACGATCCCGACCACGAAGATCAGGACGGTCATCGTGACCCCGGTCCGGTTGAGGTAGTCGAGCTGGCTCTCGCTCTCGCCGATGCCCACGAAACCGAGGATCGGGCTGACGCCGGCGTACCAGTAGAGGACGATCGCGAAGACGAGCCAGACCGCGCCCAGGATCGGGAGCGACGACGCGTAGGGGGCATCGCGGACGAGGTCCGGCCGGGTCCAGCGCACGAGCAGGGCGTTGACGCCGGGCATGATCCAGGTGAGCGCGGCGGCCAGGATGCTGAACCAGAGCGTCGAGACGAGGTTCAGCTTGCCGTCCACCGGGGCCAGGAAGCCCAGGCCGATCGACGACAGGATCGGGAAGTTCTGCAGCAGGGCGAAGATCGCCGCCACGAACAGAGCCGCGAAGATCGCGTTCGCCGGCGCCCGCAGCCGCTCCGAAACCTGACCGAACCACTCCGGCACCTGGCGATCCAGGCTCCAGGCCAGCTGCATCCGGCTCAGGAAGTTCACGTAGACCGGGCAGAGAAGGAATGGGAAGAGCGTCACCGACACGCTGACAAGCGTCCAGATCGGCCATAGCCCTGGCGTCGCGATAACGGCCGACAGAGGCATCGAGTTCGGCTGACCGAGCGGCAGCGCCGGGTCCGTGAAGAAGCCCCAGTACAGGGCGCCCCAGCCGACCTGCCCGTCGAGGCCGAGGCGGAAGCTGATCCAGTCGGTGTAGACGGAGTTCATCAGGACGGCGATGAGCAGCGCGCCGAGGAGCGCGATCAGGGTCCCCCGCCGGACGTTGCCCCGGATCTCCCCGGAGATGTAGGCTGAGTACTGGAAGCCGATGTAGTTGAGCAGGACGATCCCGGCGATGAAGGCGAAGGAATCGGGCGCGAGGTTCAGGCCGTCCGCCTTGAGGCCCCCGTCGGCAGCGACCGCCGCAAGCTGGTCTACCGTCACCCCGTTGGCGTAGATCGGCAGATTGGCCGCGAAGTTCTCCGGCGTGATGGTCAGCATGCCCAGTACGAACATCACGACGGTGCCCAGGAGCCCCAGCACGGCGAGGCCGGTGATGATGCGGTGGAAGCGCCTGGTCGGCTGGAAGGCGATGACCGCGATGAGGGCGAGGACGATGAGCGCGGCCACGAAGCCGGGGACCCCGGTCACGGCGCCGGACTCCGCTTCCGTGAACCAGGCGTTCGCCCCCACGAAGAACTCATTGCCCGTTCCGATGCCGATGATCCGGCCCGTCACCTGGAGGTTGCGGACCACGATCGGGACCTCGAAGGCGATGATCGCGACGGACGCGAAAGCGAGCGTCCAGCCCTCGAGCCAGCCGAGGAACGGACCGACCCGCGGCACGATCCGGCTGGTGAAGACGTAGTCGCCGCCGGAGCGGGGCATGACGGTCGTCAGCGAGGCGAAGATGAGGGCAAGCAGGACGGCCGCGCCACCGACGATGATCGCTCCCCAGCCGTAGGTCGTGAACCAGGCGAACGTCCCGATGGGCACGAAGGCCAGCGAGTAGAAGACGGGATACCAGCCGACGCCAGCACCGATGAACGCGGCGGTGTTGAAGAAGAGCGCGTTGACGACGCTCACCTCGCGCACCAGCCCCGATGACTGGCGCGTGAAGAGTGCCCTGCCCGTGGTCTCGGCGGCCATGGTCGTGAACCCTCCCTCGGTTCGAGTCGACCGCGGACGCTCGGTCACAGCCGCGCGGTCGCCGTGCCTGCCAGGCCCCTCCTGCCTGTTCCGGTGCCTCCGTTCGCGAAAGCGGCGTCAGTATACTGACCGCCACCGTGACCAGGAACCCCCTTTCCTCACCGCGCGATGCCACCGGGGAGACGGCGACGACGCTCGAGGACCCTCTGGCTGAGGCGCTCCGGCTGATCAGCCTGGCCGATGCGCGCGGTCTCCAGGTCCGGCTCATGGGCGGCCTGGCCTTCCACGCCCGGATGCCCACCTGGACGGCCCGGATCGGCCGGGACGGCCGGGACATCGATCTGGCCACCCGGAATCGCGACCGGCGCGCCGTGGCGGATCTGCTCGCGGCGTCCGGGTACGTGCCGGACAAGCAGTACAACGCCCTCTACGGCCACAAGCAGCTCTATTTCGCGGACTTGCGCGACGGGCGACCGGTGGACGTCCTCGTGGACCGCCTGGAGATGTGCCATCGCTTCGAGTTCGCGGATCGCCTGACGGCCGATCATCCGACCCTGCCGCTGGCGGAGCTGCTCCTGTCGAAGCTGCAGGTCGTCAAGATCAACCGCAAGGACATCCTCGACGCCCTCATCCTCCTCCGGGGGCACGCCCTGGCGGAGACCGATGCCGCCGGGGTCAACGTGCCCCGCATCCTCGAGCACACGTCCGTCGACTGGGGCTGGTGGCGGACGGTGACGGGCAATCTCGACCGACTGGTCGCATTCGTCGGTTCCGAGATGGTCCCCGCCGACCTCGATACCGGGACCGCCGCGGCGTACGACCCCGCGGCCCAGATCGTCGAGCTGCGAGCGCGGATCGACGCCGCTCCGAAGTCCACCCGCTGGAGGCTTCGCGCCCGGATCGGGGATCGGACCCGCTGGTACGAGGAACCCGAGGAGGTCGGGCACTACCGCTGAGAACGGGTTCAGGGGGGCGGTCGAACGGGCGTGGCCAGGTCGGCGCTGAGGAGCCCCCCGTAGGTCTCGGGGCGGCGGTCACGGAAGAACGGGCCGAGATCGCGCGCAAGGCGCAGGCGCTCGAAGTCGAGTTCCGCCCGCAGGATCCCCTCCTCCCGTCCCAGCTCGGCGATGACCTCGCCCAGGGGGTCAGAGACGAAGCTGCCGCCGTAGAAGTCGATGCCATCTTCGTGGCCGCAGCGGTTGACCGCCATCACGAAGCAGGCGTTGGCGATCGCATGGCCGCGCATGACGGTGCGCCATGCGTCGTGGGTGTCGATGGCTGCGAAGGCGGGGTCCGGCTCCGACCCGATGGCGGTGGGATAGGCGATCAGCTCGGCGCCCTTCAGGGCCAGCAGCCGGGCGACCTCCGGGAACCACTGGTCCCAGCAGGTGGGCAGGCCGAGGGTGGTCGGGCGCGCCGAACGCGAGATCAGCGGGAAGACAGGGTAGTCGCTGTCGCCGGGCGCGAAGTAGAACTTCTCGGCGTACCCGGGCCCATCGGGGATGTGGGCCTTGCGACTGCGACCGACGAGCGACCCATCCGCCCCCAGGAGGACTGCCGTGTTGTAGCGCAGGCCCGTCCGCGCCTGCTCGTAGATCGATCCCACGATCGACACGCCCAGCTCCGCGGCCAGCCCACCCAGGCGCTCTGTCAGCGGGCCCGGGATCGGTTCGGCCCAGGCCATGAAGGCTGGCTCCTCGGCCGACTGCGGGAAGTAGCGGCCGCTGAAGAGTTCGGGGAGGACGACCAGGTCGGCGCCCCCCGCAGCGGCCTCCCGGGCGAGCGCGACCGCCCGTTCGACGTTGGCGGCGCGGTCCCCGGACATCGCCATCTGCGCGCCCGCCACGCACAGCGTCCGAACCTGGCTCACGCGTGACCCGGGCCCAGTCCCCGGGTGTCGATAGCCAGCGAGCACCACCCACCGACCAGCCCCCGCAACCGATCATCTCCTCGGCCTGGCGGGCCGCTCTCCAACTTGGGCGCCCGAGTCATCGCGCGTTCCTCGGTCGGGATGTGTGTCTGGCGCGCTCGGCGGGACTCGAACCCACGGCCTTCTGCTCCGGAGGCAGACGCTCTATCCGCTGAGCTACGAGCGCGCGGTGTCGCGGGAGCGCGACGGGCGACGATGGCTGGCGCCGGGCGCCCAGTCTAGCATCGGGACAAACGAAACGGCCCCTCCGAAGAGGGGCCGTTTCCACTGTCCCGGTGAAGCCGACGACGAGTCGCCGGACTTCTGCCGCGTCACAAGGGCATCTATCACGCCGGCTGCACCGGCTACCCTAACCCGACCTACCCATGACCTTGTGCCTGGGGCAGCAGTGCTGAGTGATCAGCGCTGCCTAGTGTACGCGCAGCGGCCGCGTATCTCAAGGGTTTTCTCGGGCCCGTTTGTTAATAAACCGCAACCGACCACAGGAACCTGGGGGGTTACGCGTCAGGGTCGCGCGATGGTCACCTTCGTCATCGGCACCGGGTCCAGCGCCTGGTTCGCCGGCTCGCCGCTGTTGGGCATGGCGGCGATGGTATCGACGACCTCCATGCCGGAGACGACCTGCCCGAAGATGACGTAGCCGCCGGCCTTGTCGAGACGGCCGGTCAGGTCGTCGAGGCAGATGAAGAACTGCGAGCCCTGCGAGTCGGGCGCCGCCGTGCGCGCCATGGCCACCGCGCCACGGACGTAGTCGCCGACGACCGGCTCGTCCTTGATCGTGTAGCCCGGCCCGCCCTGGCCGACGCGCTGCGCGTCGTACGCGTCGGCCTTCCCGTACTGCCCGTCGCCGCCTTGGATGACGAAACCCGGCACGAGGCGGTGGAAGACGACGCCGTCGTAGTAGCCGGACTGCGCGAGCTTGACGAAGTTCGCGGTGGCGATGGGCGCCGTGTCCGGCTCGAGGGCGATGACGATGGTGCCCTGGGGCGTGTCGATCGTCGCGCTCAGCGGGCCGCCCGTGGCCGTGCCGGGGGTCGCGGCGCCGCTGGGGGACAGGCTCGGCCCGCCGCCCGTACAGGCGGCGAAGAGGACGGCGACGAGAGCCAGGGCGGCGAGTCGGTGGCGGGTCATGGAGGTCTCCAGCTGAGGTATCAGGCTGCGGCGGCCACGG
>Ga0209320_10000401_pt1 | contig 22305 bp, 22 predicted proteins | sample Rifsed13ft4_FD_184008 | JGI IMG/M metagenome (GOLD analysis project Ga0209320, IMG submission 184008) | Soil microbial communities from Rifle, Colorado, USA - sediment 13ft 4 (version 2) | ecosystem: Environmental > Terrestrial > Deep subsurface > Rock core/Sediment | place: Rifle, Colorado... | reverse complement strand
TACCTAGACAGAATCGATCTAGCGGCTTGATGAGCGAGAATCGCGTAGGTTGCTCCCGGTACTTGGGCCTTCTCGCGTGTCTGGTCACGCTGTTACCCGAAGCCGCTCTCGCCGATCGGTTTCGCATGGGCGTGCCGACGCCCCCGAGCCATATCTGGACGATCGAAGCCAACGCGTTCGCCGCGAATTTCGCGGAGCGAACGGGAGGCGAGCACAGCATCGCCGTGTTTCCGGCCGGCCAGCTCGGCAACGATGCGCAGATGCTGCAGCAATTGCAGACGGGCGCGCTCGACATGGCGTTCATGCCGATCGCCGAGATCACGAACCGCATACCCGAATTCGGCGCCCTCTACGCCCCATACCTTGCGAAAGACGTCGCGGCCGCGGCCGAGTTGCTCGCGAGCGACGAAGCCCGCGCCTTGCTCGATCAATTACCGGCAAGACTCGGCGTCGTCGGTATCGGTTACTCGATTGCCGGCATGCGTCAGATCGTTTCCCGCGACGCCGTGCAATCGATCGACGATTTGCGCGGGCGGAAGCTCCGCATCACGCCTCTCGATCCGATCAGGGACTTCTACGCCCTTCTCGGCGCCGCGCCGATCCCGTTACCGATCGGGTCCGTCTACGACGCGCTCGCCAATGGCCAGATCGATGCCATCGACATGGATCTCGAGAACACTTGGAAACAGAAATACTACGATTTGAGCGAGACCGTCATTCTGTCGAATCACATGATGTTTCCGATGGTCGGCCTCGTTTCGGGCGTCAGGTGGAGGACACTCGATCCGGAGCTCCGCACGATCGTCACCGAGCTCATGACACAACACTTCGAGAGCATTGCCGCGAGCTATATCGAAGCGGAGATCCAATACGCGGCGGAGCTCCGCGATGCCGGCGTCGAAGTCCGTGACGTCGGACCGGAGTTCTTCGGCGCGGCGCTCGATGAGTGGGAAGAGACGTGGCGGGAAAAAGCGCCTGTGCTCGTGAGCCTGCGCCGTCTTGCGGCTACCGGCGCGCCGGGTTCAGTCGAAGCACTCCAGTAGCCGCCCGTATCCTAAGACCCCTGTAATGCGCTTGTTTTCGCGAGTCTCGAACGCCGTCTTGGGCGCGGAGAAACGGGTCGTCACCGTCCTTGCCGCCGCGCTCGTTCTGCTCATTCTGCTCAACATCGTGACGCGCGCCGCCGGAGCCGCGATCTTCTGGGTCGACGAGCTCGCGATCTACACGATGATTTGGATGGCGATGATCGGGGCTTCCGTGATGCTCAGAATGCGTACCGCCATTGCCGTCACGCTCGTCACGGATTTTCTTCCGCAGGGTATCCGGCGCGCCGCCGTGAGGCTCGTCGATGCGATTCTGCTGGGGTTTGCGATCACGCTGCTCGTTCTCTGCTGGCAGTGGTACGACCCGGTGGCGCTGATTCAGTCGGGGTTCGATTTGGACGTATTCGCCGAGAATACGTTCAAGTTCATCTATACCGAGCCGACCAATACGGTCGGCATCCGCAAGTTCTGGATTTGGCTCGCCGTGCCGGTCATGGCAGTCGGCATGACGATCCATGCCGTTGCCAACCTGCTCGAAGGTCCTGTAACGGAATGACCATCGCGGTTTTCGTCTTGCTCTTGATCCTCGGTGTGCCCATCGCCTTCGTGCTGCTCGGCACGGCTCTCGCCTATATCGAGATCTCCGGCAATGACGTGCTCTTTGCGTCGGTTGCCCAGCAACTCTTCAGCGGCATCGAGCAATACGGGCTCATGGCCATTCCGCTCTTCATGCTTGCCGGGGAGATCATGAATCGCGGCGGGCTGATGCGAAGGCTGATCGGTCTCGCGAGCATCTTCGTTGCCGGGCTTCGCGGCGGCCTCGCCTACATCAACCTGCTCGCGAACATGATGATGGCGTCGATCATGGGATCGGCGACCGCGCAGATCGCGATCATGACGCAGGCGATGGTGCCCGAGATGGAACGCGCGGGCTACCGGCGCGACTTTGCAGCGGCCACCACGGCGGCGGGCGGACTCTTGGCGCCGATCATTCCACCCTCGATGCTGTTCGTGATATACGGCGTGCTCGGCCAGATCGCGATCGGCGACCTTTTCATCGCCGGCATCGTTCCGGGGCTCTTGCTGACGTCGGGCTTCATCGTCGTCGTCGCCGTGCTCGGTATCGTGCACGATTTTCCGCAAGGTCAGTGGCTCACGAGACGAGAGATGTTGCGCGCCGCTGTGAGAGGGCTGCCCTCGACCGCCGTGCCCATCGTCATCGTCGGCGGGATTCTCTTAGGGATCTTCTCGCCCACGGAATCCGCGGCAGCCGCCGCTTTGGCTGCGTTCCTCATCGGCAGATTCGTTCACAAGGAGCTCGACCTCAGAGAGTTTCCCGACATGCTGCTGAGCACCGCCGTCAATTCGACGCTCGTCCTGTTCCTGATCGCGACGGCCAACGTCTTCGGTTGGGCGATCATATTCGAGGAGGTGCCGCAGAGACTGACCCTATGGTTGACGGAGTTCTCGAGCGACCCGTTCGTCTTCATGCTGCTCGTCAATGCCGCTCTATTGGTGATAGGAGCGTTCATCGATTCGATCGCGGCGCTCATCATCGTCGTTCCGCTGCTCCTGCCGATCGCCCAGGGCTCTTACGGCATCGATCCCTTCCACTTCGGCGTGGTCGTCTGCATCAACCTAGTCCTGGGGATCCTGACGCCGCCGGTCGGCGCGGGGCTCTTCATATCGGCGACGCTCGCGAAAGTGAAGCCCGGCAGGATATTCGTCGCGCTCTGGCCGTTTCTCGTCGTCACGATCGCCGTGCTCGTGCTCCTGAGCTGGCAGCCCTGGCTCGTGACGATGGTGGTTCGGTAGGCGGACTGCCCGGCACGCTTCCTTATATAATTCGGGCCAGGCTTGGAGATCCTGAATGAAGCTCCGTTTGCTCGACGATTCCATCAGATTGCGGTTGTCGCAGAGCGAAGTCGTCGCTGCCGACGAGCAAGGCATCGTCGAGAGCCGGACACGCTTCCCCGACGGTTCCACGTTCACGTTTGCGTTGCAGGCCCTCAAGAAAGGCTCGGAGATGAGCGCCTCGTATGCGCGCGATCGCTTGGTCGTGAAGCTTCCGGCGTCGGAGATTTCCGCGTGGGCGAATGACGACGCCGCAGTTTCGTTGCGCGGCGAAGTGCGCTTGCCCGACGGTGGTCAGTTGAAGGTTCTCGTCGAGAAGGACTTCAAGTGCCTAACGCCGCGGGAAGACGAAGACCAGTCGGGTCTGTTCCAGAATCCGGAGAAGACCTGCTGAGATTCTGGGCGCGGGCTCCGAGCGTCAACGCTCCAAGTGCTGAAGCTTTTCTTTGACGTCTTTCCAGTCGTCCGCGTCCTCCGGGGCGGCTTTCGCCTCCGTGATGACCGGCCAGGATTTGGAGAGCTCGGCGTTGAGCTCGAGGAGTTGCTTCTGGCCTTCAGGGACGTCTTCCTCTGCGACGATGGCCTCTACGGGGCATTCAGGCTCGCAAAGCGTGCAATCGATGCATTCCTCGGGGTCGATGACCAGCATGTTCGGCCCTTCATGGAAGCAATCGACCGGGCAGACTTCCACGCAGTCGGTGTACTTACATTTGATACAACTTTCCAGCACGACGAAAGTCATTCGCTTGTGTCCTCGAGCTCTGGTCGCGGCAGGCGCAGATTCTGCGGCAAAAGCCGGGGCGTTCCAAGCCCAAGACGGGGAGATCAACAGAGGTTGGCGACTCTCATTCGGGCTTGCGCGCGCGAATCATGAACTGATCGGTTTTACCGCGAATCGCCGGATCGAACACCATCGTCGTATGGTCGTCCGCCGGATTGGCCAGCATGTTCGACTCGGCTTCGATCGTAAATCCCGCCTTCGTCAACGCATCGCGAGCCTGTTGCGGCAGCATGCGATGTAGTGCTTTGTTGTCCTGACCGTCGACGCCGACGTGATCGATCACGCCGAGCACGCCGCCCGGCTTCAGGGCCGCGTAGATGGCCGCCAAGAAATCCACCGCGGCCTGTTCGCTGCCGGGGACGTCGTTGTAGCCGTTATAAAGGTCGTGCAGGTTCATTGCCGTCACGGCGGCGTCGGCGTTGCCGACCAAGCCGGCCTCATCGAGCCGAATGTGCACGGCTTCGACGTTGCCGAGCCGCTCGTGCAACGCTGCCTCGGCTTCCAGCTGCACGAGGAACGGCGGGTTCTGCGCGTACACCTTGCCGCTCGGACCGACGGCCGCCGAGAGCACTTCGGTGAACCAGCCACCCGTCGCGACCATGTCGACGACGGTGTCGCCGCTCTCGATGCCGAAGAACTGCACGCTCTCGATCGGCTTGCGCGATGCGTCCCGCGCTTTGTTCTCGGCCGACCGCTCCGGCGCCGCGAGCGCAGCCTGCATCCTCGCGACCTGCTCGTCTTGGTTTTGTCCGCATGCATTGAGTAGGAGAGCGCCCAAGAACGCTAACGCGAGCATAGGGCATTTTAGTTTGCGACGGTTCATGGCGTAGCTCCTTGGTTGTTGGTTCAGAGCGCGACGTGCGTAGTCTACTTTGCCGCGGCCAATCGGCAAGGCTCGAGCTTAAGAGGCTTCCCCAATCTCGAGTGATGGAGCTTCCGAGCACCGATGCAGTAGACTGGCGGGCGCCGGCAACCTCGGAGCCTCTATGAACACCAACAACAAAACCTGGGCCGCTGGACTGCTCGTGACCGCTCTCGGCGGAATGCTTGCTTCATGCGCTCCGGACGCCCCAGACACGGCCGACACGAGCGGCGCAATTGCCGCGCAGACGTCCTACACCACCTGGCGCACCTACGCGGGCGGCGCGCACGCGTCGCAGTATTCGTCGCTCGACGAGATCAACAAGTCCAACGTCGGCGAGCTCGAGGTCGTCTGGACCTTCCCCGCCGGCGACGGAACCTTCGTGTTCAATCCGATCGTCGTCGACCAAGTCATGTACGTGCTCGCGCGCGACAACGCGATCATCGCGCTCAACGCCGAAACGGGCGAGGAGCTCTGGGCACATCCGCACGAGGGCCCGGTGACGGGGCGCGGCATCAACTATTGGCAGAGCGCCGACGGCTCCGACAAGAGGCTGCTGTACTTGAATGCCGGCATGTTGACGGCGCTCGACGCCGAGACGGGCGAGACGATCGCGAGCTTCGGCGAGAACGGCCGCGTCGATCTGCGCACGGCGCTCGGGGCCGGCGGCCGAGACATCACGAACGTCGGGCCGCTCCACACGAGCAACCCGGGGCGCGTGTTCGAGAACTTGATGATCGTCTCGCTGCCCGCGCAAGGCGGAGGCTATCGAGCCACGCCGGGCGACGTGCACGCGTACGACGTCGTGACGGGTGACGTCCGCTGGGTGTTTTACAGCATTCCGCACGAAGGCGAGTTCGGCTCCGAGACCTGGCCCGAAGGCGCGTGGAAGACCGCCGGCGGCGTGCACAACTGGAGCGAGCTCACGGTCGACGAGGCGAACGGCATCGCGTTCATCCCGTTCGGAAGCCCCCGCTACGACTTCTATGGCGGCGACCGCGCCGGGAACAACTTGTTCGGCAACTCGCTCGTCGCGCTCGATGCGCGCACGGGCGAGCGTCGCTGGCATCAGCAGCTCGTGCACCACGATCTCTGGGACTACGACCTGCCGCAGGCGCCTAAGCTCCTGACGATCCAGCACGAGGGACGCGCGGTCGACGTCGTTGCGCAGGCCACGAAGCACGGCTTTCTGTTCGTGTTCGACCGCATGACCGGCGAGCCGATCTGGCCGATCGAGGAGCGACCCGTACCTGCGTCGCACGTTCCGGGCGAGCACGCTTCGCCGACGCAGCCGTTTCCGACGCGACCTTCGCCCTTCGCCGTGCAGTCGTTCACCGAGAACGACATCAATCCGTTTCTGCCCGAGGACGAGCGCGAGACGATGCTCGAGAGAGTGCGTACCTCGCGCAACGACGGCTTGTTCACGCCGCCGAGCTTCGCGGGCTCGATCTCGATGCCGGGCCACAACGGCGGCGCAAATTGGGGCGGCTCGGCCGTCGATCCGATCAACGGCGAGCTTTACGTCGTCTCGAAGAACCTGCCCGTGATGCTCCGCGCCGAGCTCACCGAGGAGGATCCGGGCGTGCGCGTCGTGAACGGCTCGGTCGTGCCTCCGGAGCAGGCCGCCGAGGCGTTGGCCGCCGCGACGGCCGCGGCCGCGCAAGGCCCGGTCCGCTACGCGGTGCCATACGACTTCATGCGCAGCCCGACGAACGGGATGGGCGCGTACGGCCCGCCGTGGGCGCATCTCACCGCGTACGATCTCAACACCGGCGAGATCAAATGGCGCGTGCCGCACGGGAGCACGCCGGGCCCGGGCATCCCGGAGAATTCCGGCGCGCACTTTCCGCGCGGCGCACCGCTCGTGACGGCGGGCGGGCTCGTGTTCGTGGCGACGGCGCAGGATCGGACGTTGCGGGCGTACGATCGGGAGACTGGGGAGGTGCTCTGGGCGGAAGAGTTGCCCGGCGGATCGGAAGGCATTCCTGCGATGTACGAGATCGACGGGCGGCAGTATCTGGCGGTACCGGTGGCCGCGGGGGCTGGGTTGTTTGCGCCGACGGTCGAGACGCCACAGGCAGAGCCGGGGCGAGCGTACGTCGTGTTTGCGCTGCCTCGCCCCTAAGAACAGCGAATCGATGTTGCGGTAAAGGTCAAGCGATACGGCTAGCGCCGTGACGCCGGTGGGTTGTCGTGTCTAGTCATGCGCCCCCGAACGCTTCGTCATAGCAGATCACGCCGGACGCGCCACGCAACGCTCCGGCCTCGAGCTCAGCGATCATGAAAACATCCTCCGGCACGTCGTACTCGGAGCGGATCGCATACCTCGCCGCCGGAACGAACCCGAAGCGCGGATAGTAATCCGCGTGACCCAAAACAATCACGGCGTGACAACCGAGCTCTCTGCACCGCTTGAGGCCTTCGCGCACGAGCGCGGAGCCGATACCTTGGCATTGCTGTTCAGGCACCACCGCCATCGGGCCGAGCCCCATGATGTCGAGATGCGGGTGCTCCGTCAGCGAAACCCGTGAGAAGAGAATATGCCCCACGATCGCGCCATCCACTTCTGCCACCAAAGAAATGAGCGTCTGGGCTTTGCCTCGCAAGACGTCGACGATGTCGGCCTCGACGGACGTTCCGAAGGCGGCCTCGTTCACGGTACGGATGGCCGCGTAGTCAGCGTAGCTTTCGGGTCGAACGCGCATACGAATTCCGCTCACAGACTCGCCTGTTGCCCCGGCGGGATGTTGAACTAATGACAGTGAACGATCCTCCACTGCCCGTCGAGGCGTTGATCCACCTCGCTCTGTGGGGACGCTCAGCCCACTCAATTGACGCCAAGTGTTTAGTTAAATCTCTCGCTCCTAGAGCCTGGAGCCACTAGATTGACAGGTCGGGCGTACCTATCATAATGATAGGTCATGCGAGCAAAAGCCAGAGCAAAGCGAAGTGACCAACGTTCGGCCCGGTGCCGAAGAACTCCGTCGGGCGATACGGCGTTTGGCGGTCGACACGAATAGTGTCGGTTGGTCGGACCACGCCCTGAAACAGATGGGCCATCGAGACATTTCGGACCATGACGTTCTGCGGGTTTTGAGGACTGGTGACATTCGAGGAGAAATTACTGCTGGAAGATCTGCCGGGGAATGGAAATGCAAAGTTGTCGCGAGAATCAAAGGCAATCGCGACGTTGGTGTTGTAACGGTCGTCTGCGACGGAAAGCGATTGTTTTTGAAAACGGTGGAATGGGAAGACCTGCAATGAGCGAAAACTTTTACCTGACCGGCGAAGGTGTAAGTGACGCGAAGCCGTACCCTTACCGCAGCTGCGGGCTGGATGGAATCTTCCTTCTCAATGGGTATGAAGTCCGCGAGCACGACGGCGAGCGACATGTGTTCATTAGAGACATTGATGAACTACATCTGGCCATTGGAAGGCACTTGGTTACTTCTAGAAAGAGCCTTGCGCCAAAGGAAGTCCGGTTCCTGCGAAAGACGATGGACATGTCGCAAGCTGAATTGGCCCACGTGTTGGGCAACACGAGTCAGTCCGTTGCTAGATGGGAAAAAGGAGAAAGCGATATTCCCGGTCCTGCCGAGAAGTTGCTGCGGGCGTACTTCATCGCGCGCTCTGTGCTCGATAGTTCAGACCTGGAGACGCTGCGGACCCTCCTGGTCGAGGGTTTAGCCGAGCTAGACGCCATGGACGAGCTGCAACTGCGCCCAGTCCAGTTCCGGCTAACCAATCACTGGGCTGAAATTGACAGTAAGGCGGCCTAGCGCCGGATAGGCGGTCGCTCTCGGGAATTCGTTCTCCGCACATACTCCCCCGCGCCTGCCTGATAGCTCGCTTGACAGGCGTCTGCCGGCTACGGCAGACTCCGCCTAAGTTGAACGATCAATCAACAAGCCAGAAGGGCGCAGCCACGCGGGATCGGATCATCGAGGCCGCGCGCGAGCTGTTCTACAAGCAAGGCTATACGGCCACCGGGATCGCGCAGATTCTCAAGGCATCGGGCGCGAACAGCGGCAGCCTCTACCACTTCTTCCCGAGCAAGGAGGATCTCTTGGTCGCCGTGCTCGAGAAGTACAAATCGATGCTCGAGCCCCAAGTGCTCAAACCCAGTTACGAGCGTGTGAGCGATCCGATCGAGCGCATATTCGCCGTGCTCGACGGCTACCGGCAGTGGCTCTTGGCCACCGACTTCGAGCTCGGCTGCCCGATCGGCAATCTCGCCCTCGAGGTCGGCAACAGCCATCCGCGGGCGCGAGCGCTCATCACCGAGAATTTGGACGCATGGTGCGATGCGATCCGGCGGCTCATCGAGGACGCCTCCGGCCGTTTGCCCGACGACGTCGATCCGCCTGCCCTCGCGAAGCACGTGCTCGCGATCATGGAAGGCGCCGTGATGCTCTCGCGCGCGTATCGCAATTTCGAGCCGTTCGATCAGGCCATCGGTCATCTGCGCGACTATTTCGACCGCCTCGTCCGGCAAGGCTCCGAATGGCCTCTTGCCGGGCCGGCTTTCACCCAGTCCGGCGCGGCCGTGAATTCCAAGGAGAATACGAAATGACGCAACCGACGCATCTCTTCATGTTGCTGATTTGTGCGGGCGCCGGCGGAGCGCTCGCGGCGGAGCCTTCGGAGCCTTCCGCGCCGGTCGTGAGCGAAGCGACGTTGAACGCTCCGATCGAAGCCGTCTGGAAAGCGTACACCGACCGCGAGACGATCGAATCGTGGATGGTCGCGACCTCCTCGGAGGTCGACTTGAGCATCGGCGGCAAGTGGCGCACGAGCTACGACGCAAACTCGAAGCTCGACGACGACACGGTCATCGAGAACGAGGTGCTGGCGTTCGACCCGGGCCGCATGCTCGCCGTGCGCACGATCCGCCCGCCCGCGGATTTTCCGTTTCCGAACGCAATTCTCGACACGTGGACGGTGCTCTATCTCGAGCCAGTCGGTGACAACCAAACCAAAGCCACGGTCAAGATGTTCGGCTTCACCGCGGACGACGAGTCGCAAAAGATGCGCGCCTTCTTCGAGTGGGGCAACGCCTACGAGCTCGAGAAGCTCGCGACCCATCTCGAGGTGGCCTACTGAGACACGGCAACCATCGACAAATGTATGGCGCACTGCTGGGACAGATGGCTGTCTTATTGGGCTTTGCGTACTTCACGGCAGACGCGACGGGCGCTAACCCGTTCGTTCGCCGCTAGGGGAAGGTAACGACTACTTTGCTGCGCGCGTGGCCTTCTTCCAAGTAGCGGATCGCGTCGGGGATTTCATGCGCCCCGTAGCGGCGGTCGATCACTGGGATCACCTTGCCGGTCTGCATCAGCTCGGCGAGAAAGAGCAAGTCGTCCTTGTTCAGCGTCGCGAACAGAGTCGTCATTTCCTCGTTCATGAAGGGCGCGTACACACTGGCTTCGATCATCCCGACCAACGGCCCTATCCAACGGCCCCTGCTCGTGTTTCCCACCACAACGAGCGTACCGTCGGGCTTCAGCACGCGTGTGTACTCGCGGATCGAGTGGCTCCCGACCATGTCGACGATCAAGTCGTACCGCTCGCCGCTCTGCGTGAAATCCTCGCGCGTGTAGTCGATGACGTGATCGGCGCCGAGGCTTCCGACCATCGCAAGGTTGCGCGTACTGCACACGCCCGTCACTTCCGCGCCGAGGGCCTTCGCGATCTGCACCGCGAACGTTCCGACGCCTCCCGACGCGCCGTTGATCAGGACCTTTTGCCCGGGTCGGATACCTCCCTTGTCGCGCAGCGCTTGGAGCGCCGTGATCGCGGCGACGGCCACCGCTCCTGCTTGCTCGAAAGTCACGTTCGCCGGTTTGAGGGCGATCGTCCGGTCAGCGGGGACACTCACGTACTCCGCAAGGGCGCCTCTGCCGCCGCCGAACACTTCGTCGCCGGGCTTGAACTGCGTGACGTTTTTCCCGACGGCCTCGACCGTGCCGGCGAAGTCGACGCCGAGCCGCACGTTCTCCGGCAGGCCGAAACCAGACGAAAGTCGCATGACGTAGGGCTCGCCGCGCAGATTGTGCCAATCGACCGGGTTGACGGCCGCGGCGTGAACCTTGACGAGCACTTGGCCGTCCGCGGGGCTCGGCTTCGCCACGTCCTCGAGCACGAGCACGTCCGGCGATCCGTAACAACGATGAACGGCCGCCTTCATCGACGGCGAGCCGCTCGGAAGCGACGGCGACGCTTCGCAAGGCGCCTCGTAGCTCAGAGCGAGCATTAAGGCAAGAACCGCAAATGCCACGAGCAGCAAACCTGCGCCCGCGATCTTGTACCGTAGTCTCATGACGCGTTCCGTGGTGGCTCGATTGCGGCGAACTATTGCGGACGCAGCGGCCTCAAACCAACCCGCATGCGACGAACGACGGTCTGGGCGCGTCGAGTCACGCCTTGGGCGGACGTACGCGGGATGGACGCGCTCGAGCGGCGGAAAATGCGCGGCGCGAGCGGCAATCAGGCTCTATAGTTACGTCCATGCTTTCGGACACAGGGTTTACAACACCGCGCGGGCTTTCGCGCGCGCTCGGCTGGCCGCGCGTGCGTTTCGCGCTCGGCGTGTCGGTGCTCTTCGGCGCCCTGAATAGCCTGCCGTCGACGGCGCCCCCGCTCCATGTGACGATCAGCCACGCGATCGTCGTCGGGTCCGCCGCGATGCTCGCGTTCGGGCTGTTCGAGCAGGTCCCCGTGCGGCTGCCGCCGTGGTTGCCGCGTTGGGTTCTGCAAATCCTAAGTGTCGTCGTCGCCGTGCCGGCCGGGGTGCTGCTCGCGCACTCGGCGTCGATGGCGATCGACGAGCATCTCGCGCACGAGCGGCCGCAGATGATGGGGCTCATCGTGCTGCTCGTCGAAGGCTTGCTGTTCGGGCCCTGGATCGCGCTCGGCGCTATGGTGCGGCAACGGGACGTCTTCGCGCGGCATCAAGCGCTTAAGTTCGATCTCGAACGCAGCGAGCTCGCACGCGAAGCGTCGGAAGCGCGCTTCCGCCTTCTTCAAGCGCAAGTCAAGCCGCACTTCCTGTTCAACACGCTCGCGAACGTGCAAGCCCTCGTCGACGCCGGGTCGCCGCGGGCGTCGACCGTGCTCAAGAGCCTCATCGCGTATCTGCGAGCCGCGGTCCCCCGCCTGCGGGAGTCGACGACGACGATCGGTCAGGAGCTCGAGCTCGTGCGGGCCTATCTCGAGGTTATGCAGATGCGGATGCCGGATCGGTTGCAGTTCGCGGTGCGCGTCGACGACAGCGCCGCCGCACTCTCTTGCCCGCCGATGACTCTGCTCACGCTCGTCGAGAACGCCGTGCGTCACGGCATCGATCCGGGCGAGGACGGCGGCCGTATCGACGTCGATGTGTGTGTGCGCGACGGCCGCTGCATCGTTCGTGTCACCGATACCGGCGTCGGATTGCGTTCCGACAGCCGCGGCTTGGGCTCCGGGCTCCCGGCGTTGCGCGAGCGCTTGGAGCAGGCGTTCGGCGGCGACGCGGAGCTCACCCTCGAAGCGACGGAGCCGCACGGTGTTCGTGCAATGCTCGAGTTCCCGGCGCGGGCGCAAACCGCATGACGGCTGAGCGACCGACCGCGCTCATCGCCGACGACGAGCCGCTGCTTCGCGATGAGCTCGCGCGTCTTCTCGGAGAGGCGTGGCCTGAGCTCACCGTAGTCGCGCAAGCTCGCAACGGCCGCGAGGCGATCGACCGGTTCGAGACGCTTAAGCCCGACATCTGCTTTCTCGACGTGCAGATGCCCGTCGCCACCGGCGTTGAAGCCGCGCAGCACATCGGCCGGCGCGCGCACGTCGTGTTCGTGACCGCTTACGATCAATACGCCGTGCAGGCATTCGCGCAAGGCGTGCTCGATTACCTCGTGAAGCCCGTGGAGGCCGCGCGTCTCAAGGAGACGGTCACGCGGCTCAAAGAACGGCTGCGCGCGGCGCAGCCCGCCACCGATGCGGCGTCGCTGCTTGAGCAGATCGCGGCGCAGCTCAAGTCGGGCGGCGCGCCGGAGACGCTGCGCTTCCTGCGTGCGTCGGTCGGGCAGACCGTGCGCCTGATCCCCGTCGAAGACGTCGATTTCCTGCGCTCGGATGAGAAGTACACACTGATCGCATGGCACGACGATGCCGGCCAATTGCGTGAGGCGGTCATTCGTACGCCGCTCAAGGAGCTCATGGCGCAGCTCGACGCTTCGCAATTCGCGCAGGTGCACCGCTCGGTCGTCGTGAACCTGCGCTCCGTGGCGCACGTGATGCGGCGTCCGAACGAGACGGCGGAGATTCACCTCAAAGGCCGCGCGGAGCTGCTGCCGGTGAGCCGCACCTATTTGCACCTCTTTCGGCAGATGTGAGCCGAGCACTTGAGGCGGGAGTTCGCGCTCTTGGCGACTCCTACAGAGCCCCGCCGAGAACCTCGGACACGAACTGCATGATAGGCAAGGCCTCGACCCCGTCCGGCGTGTCGAAGGCGCGCTCGCCTCGATGGACGAGCACGCGGCGCTTCACGCCGGCGAGAGCGCTGATCGCTCGCAGGCCCGAGAAATGCGCCGGTCCGGGATTAGCCGTGGCCTTCACTTCGACGGCGATGAACGATTTGCCGCGGCGGAGGAGAAAGTCGACCTCCGTGCCGCCTTGCGTCGGTGCCCAATACCACAGGTCGTCGTAGAGACCCACGTATGCGTGCCGGGCGCGGAGCAAACCGTGTACCCACCCCTCGAGCAACGCCCCGCGCTCCTCGGCCGCGGGCTCGTGCAGCTGCCGCTTCATGGCGCGGACGATACCGGGGTCGGTCCAGTAGAGCTTGGGGTGTTTGCGCTCCTTGACGCGGAGCTTGGCCTCGAAAGGCGCGAGCAAGCTCACGAGGTAAGTGTCCGCGAGGATCTCGAGGTAGCCGCTGACAGTGGTGCGCGCGACACCCGCGTCGCGCGCGAGCCCGGCCGTGTTGACGACCTGCCCATGGAACAACGCTGCGATCGGGAGAAAACGCGCAAAGCCCGGCAAATTGCGGACCAGCGCTTCGGCCTGAATTTCCTCGCGAAGATAGAGCTGCGCATAGGCTTCGAGGCGATCAGGCTTGTGCGGCGCCCGCCAAATCAGGGGCACGCTGCCGTAGCGCAAGACCTCGGCCAGATCGAAGTCGCTGCCCATCTCATCCGGCTGCAACGGGTGCATCTCGCGGCGCACGGCACGTCCGGCGAGGAGGTTGGTGCCGGCTGCCTTCAGTTTGCGCGCGCTCGACCCGAGTAGCGCGAAACGAAGCCCCAACTCTTCGATGGCGCGGTGTACTTCGTTGAGCAACGACGGAAGTCGCTGCACCTCATCTACGACGACCCAGGTGCCGCGCCGACAACGGCGTAGCTCGTCGGCGAAGCGGCGTGGATCGCGGAGGTACGATTGAAATACGCCTTCATCGAGTAAGTCGATCCGCGGCGCTTTGGGAAAGCGCTGCCGCGCCCACGTGCTCTTGCCGACGCCGCGAATCCCGAAGAGAAAGAAGCTGTCCTTCGGTGGATTGAGGCTCCGGCGGTAGTCATGCGCCACCATGCCGTCATTTTTACGGGAAAAATGACGGCATGGCAACAGTGGGGGGCTCTCGGGCCGAGCTGCCGCCGGTGAGCCACACCTACTTGCACGTCTTTCGCCAGATGTGAGTCGAGCGGGGCGCCGGGGCGAAGACCCCGGCGCACGTTGTCGCTACATCACGAGTGCCGCGTGCCGGCCGCCGTCAGTCGACGGCGCGCGCCATGGCGAGCCGGTGGGCCGGCGAGCTCTCGAGGTATTCGAGATTGCGGCTCGGAGCGTCCCACGCGCGGCTCAAGCGGTCGGCCTGGCGAAAGTCAGCGGCGGCGCCCAGCGAGTCGCCCGTGAGCGCGCGGAGCACTCCGCGGTTCGTCAACGCGCGTGCCCTCGCCTCGCTCTTCGGGATACGCGTGCCCGGAACGCGGTCGGCGCGCACTGCGAGCGTGAGCGCCTCGGCGCATGCCGTTTCCGCAGCGTCGAGCTCGCGCGTGACCGTGTAGGCGACGCAGAGATTCGTGCTCGCGATGAGCGCTTCCTCCGAATCGAAGCCCCGCGACGGCCGCGTCGCCGCCGCAATCGCCGCGTCGAAATCGCGGGCTTCGATCTCTTTGCCGCCCGGCGAGTTCGAGTACGAGCTCATCTCGAGCGACTCCGCGGATGCGGCCGAGACGATCGAGAGCGCTGTAACGCCGACCACCGTGGATAACAACGTGGTTCTTGCCGATTTTCCCTTCGCCATGATCAACCTCCTTGAAATGTTGTCACCAATCACTACGAATCGAGTACTGCAACATCCGTGCCTGCGCGGAGCCGAGCGACAAATTCTCGAATGTGCAAGAAGTTACGCTCGAGCTTGCGAAGCGGGTCGACGTTACCCGCCCCGCGCCGGTGCAAAAGCCGCGGCTCCTGCACTAACTGCGGGAGCACACTCCTTGTGCCCCTTCGCATCGCGGCTCGTCCTTGCATGATGCGTGTTGCGGGCGCCACTATCGGCCCGCTGTGTGACGATCGCATGGACGTTCGAAGAAAGTTGCGTGACCGTGCGCCCGCGGGTTTTTGCGCAATCAATCACAGCCCGTGTCGACGTCGGGGGCCATACTGCGGCAAATTCGGTTCCGCGGTGCCTCATGGATACGGTTCCCATGCCGATCGTCTGGTTGATGCTCGGCATCGTCGCCGCCGTGTTCCTCGGACGGCTCATGCTGCGCGACTTTCGCAAGAGCAAAGCGGCGAGCGCCGCTATGGCCTCGTTGGGGTTCACGCCCTGTCCCGAGGAGACGGCGTCGCTTACGGCAACCGTGCGCACGCTTCACGGCGCCTCGAACATCGAGGTCCGGCGCGCGGAGAAGCTCAAGACGCGCGGGTCCCGTCTATCGATACGAAGTGCACTTGCTGCACGACGACACGCCGTCGGCCAGCGAGGAGTTTCTGTTGCCGATGAAGCGCAAGTCGGATCGGCCGATGGTGTTGTTCATGCTGCCGCAGGGGCTCGACGACGGCCTCGCGCGGAGGATGCTCGAGAAGCTCACCGCGATTCTCTCGCCGGCCGGGCTCGCTCCGGTCGACGTCCCGCCGCCGTTGCGGTCGAGCGTGCTGAGCGCGCTCGCGCCCGAGGGCAGCGAGCTATACGACTTGATCGACGACCGGGAGCTCACGCAGCTGCGGCAGGCGGCGAGGCTCGGGTTCTTCGTCGTGCGTGCCTCGGGGCCGCACTGCGCGCTCGAGGTCCTGTCCGATTACGGGCAGCGCATGCTGCCGTCGTTCGATCTCGCGACCGCGGCACGCTACGTCCGCGAGCTTGCAGAGCGACCCGCGCGTAGTTGACACCTGGGGCAGCAAGCCGATGCGCGAAAGGACCTGCGCCGTTATTGGCGAGCAATCAGCGCGGTACAAAAACTAACAAACTCCGCGAGCCACTCTATGGCGCGGCCGCGCAGCGGCTCATTCAGGTACACGGCAACCGCTACCGCGGCCGCGATGAGCACAACCGATGCAAATCCGAGGCCTATTCTTCGCGGCTCGCGAAACCTCGCGAGCTCCGCGTGCCGGCGGATGTCGTCAGGATGCACATGGGGAGTGTCACTCGTGCGATGGGTGGCTCGATCGGGCTTCGACGGCAGTGAACGGGCCCGCAAGGGGCCGACGTCCCAGTCTCCGGAATAGTCGCCGATGGTCGGTAGATCGTCGTCTTGCGCGCGCGCGGGCTGTACCGACGTGCTTGTCGCAGGCGGAGCATTCCTCGTCGCCTGCGCCGCATCGAGAGTTTCCCGTCCAGTGACGCCGAGCTCGGCGAGGAACGCGTCCACGCTTACCGTGCGATGCTCGCGGCAGAGCGCAAGACCGCGCGCCAGCGCATTCCACTGCTCAGCGCCGAGTCGCGGAATCGGCGCAAGCGAGAGCCCTGCGTTCCATGCCTCGAGCGGCGAGCGCCCGTCGAATGGATGGCTCCCGGCCAAGAGCTCATACGCGACACAAGCCAGGCCGTAAACGTCGTCGCGTGCATCCGGAGCCGCAAGCACGTTGGGCGCAACATCCTCGACGAAAGAGGGCCGCGTCCGCGGCGAGCTTGCGGGCAGCAAATCGAGCACTTTGACGGCGGAATCCTTCGTGATGAAGATTTTCTCCGGTCGAATGTCACCATGGATCGCACCTTTCGCGTGCGCATACTTCAACGCGTCGCCGACACCGCGAAGCACCGCGAACGTCTCGGTATCCGAGGGCAGCACGGATCGCATGTCGAGGAGCGCTCGCAACGACATGCCCTCCAGCAGCTCCATCACGAGAAAATATTGGCCGCGATCACAGCCGAATCCACCCACCTTCACCACGTTCGGGTGCGCCCAGAGATGCGTTTGTTGGTAGCCGCTCTCGAGCTTCCGCAGCAATCGCGTCTGTTGCGAAATTCGGCGGTGCAGGAAATGCAGCGCCACGCGGTGTTCCAGGTGGAGCTCTGGATCCGACAACGAGCGATCGACCGCTGCGTAAATCTCGCCATATCGCCCGCTGCCGAGGTGCGCCTTCAGAACGTAGCGATTGGCGACGACGCTGCCGAGCGCCCTGCCGCTTTCGGCTCCGTACGGCGCCGCCGCGCTTTCGTGCTCGTCGGTACCCCCGGCGAACCGAGCCGCCCGAGTCCCGCTCTCTGCGAGCGGATCGGGTCTATCGTCGAGGTACATTTCAGCGCTCATCGGTGTGTCTCATGGACGGTCCGCATCAGTCCATATACGAGATCCTGACGGATGGTGTCCGTGACGTGGCTCGCAAGCTTGGTGAACACTCTCGACGGCTGCGGCACTATAGGGTGCGGATTCGGTCAGGAGAACCGGTCCGGCGTTGCCGCCAGACGTGAGCCAACAAGATTTCTCGGCAGCGCTGCAAGCGTTCGCGGCCATCGCACCGGCGCATCCGCGCCGTCAGGTCACGTGCGTGGCGAAGAAGTAGGCGAAGCCGAGCAAAACGACCATCTGCCCAAGCAACGCCGTGTACATCTGGCGCGCGACGCTACACTCCGCAAACGACCACTGCGCTAGGATCATCACGCGGGCTCGTTCTCAGGGGAAACGCTGAAAGTCACTGACACATCGAATCATGAAAACTCTTTCGATCGCCCGCCGCTTCTGCGGACCCAGCGCGTCAGCCAACGGCGGTTATGTCTGCGGGCTCGTCGCCGCGCTTGCGCGCGAAAGCGTGACCGTGCGCCTCTTGCAGCCGCCGCCACTCGAAACGGAGCTCGTCATCGAGTACGCGAACGGTGTGCCTCGCGTGCGGCGGGGAGCGGACGTTGTCGCACAAGCTCGGCCGGGCGCCGTCGGCGAGCTCGTCATACCCGCGCGGCCGAGGCACGACCAAGCCGTCGCCGCGTCGCGACACTATGCGGGCTTCGTCACACACCCGGCTCCGCGCTGCTTCGTCTGCGGGCCGGAGCGCACGCCAGGCGACGCCTTGTGCATTTTTCCGGGAGTCGTCGAGCCGGGCGTGGTCGCGGCACCGTGGGTGCCACACGCGTCGCTCGATGCCGGCGACGGCGCGGTCCGGCCGGAGTTCATGTGGGCCGCGCTCGACTGCCCGGGCTACGTCGCCGTTGCGCCCGACATGCGCTCGATGCTGCTCGGCGAATTGACGGCCGACATCCGCCGCCGCGCGAGCATCGGCGAGACGTGCACAATCGTCGGCTGGAGGATCGCCGCGAGCGGTCGCAAATACGAAGCCGGAACGGCCGTGATCGGCGCCGACGGAGAAACGCTCGCAGCGGCGCGCGCGATCTGGATCGAGCCGCGCGCCTCCTAGGCCGGATCGTGCCAGCCATGGGACGGTATCGTCCGATTGCGGGACGCGACCGTGTGGCCGGCCCAAGCTGTTACCTTACGTTTCAATGCCTTGCCGAATTCAGCGCCTTGGCACGGGAGTTGCTTCTGAGCAAGTCAAGGCCCGGTGCTTCAGAGCCGGTGCGACACCTTGTCGAACGAAGGGCACTGCTAATGTCGTCGCTGCTTTACGATCTCCGCTACGCCGCCCGGCAACTCTTACGGACCCCCGTGTTCACGCTCTCCGCGATCGCCATTCTCGCGGTCGGCATCGGTTTGAACGCGGCGGTGTTCACGCTCGTCGACACCACATTGTTCCGTCCGGCTCCTTTCGACGAGCCGGACAGGATTGTGCACATCTACCAAGACTCCGACGAGGGTGCGCCCACCTCGACGTCGTTCCCCGCCTATCGCGAGATGGCTGCAATACCTGACGTTTTCGCCGTCGTCGCGGCCACCTCGACCGGCGAGGCGAGATGGGACGCCGTCGACGGTCCCCGACAAGTGTCGATCGAGTTCGCGACCGCAAGCTACTTCGACGTGCTTCGGTTACGCACGCATCTCGGCAACTGGTTCTCCCCCGAGCACGACGTCGTAGGCTCCGAGCTCGTAGCAGTGTTGAGCTACCGCACGTGGCGCACGCATTTCGGCGCGGATCCGGACGTCGTCGGCCGGGCGGTGCGCCTCAACAACCAGCCGGTCACGATCATCGGCGTCGGACCGCGGGACTACAGCGGCGAGGCGGGGGCATTGGTCACGGATTTCTGGCTCTCGATCTCGAGCACGCCGGTCGGCGGACCCTTTCGCGTCGCCAACTTGGATCGGTCGCAAGATCACTGGTATCAGGTCAAGGCAAGGCTCTTGCCGGGCGCGACGCTCCTGAAGGCGCAGGCCGCGATGGACAGCTTGGCGCGGCGCCTCGCGGAGGCCAATCCGGAATTGGACGAGGGCCGTCACATCACTGTATTCGTGTACGGCGATGTGCGGTTCCATCCTTCGTTGGACAGGATGCTCTTCGCCTCGACGACGATTCTCCTGGTGCTCGCGGCCGTCGTGTTGTTGCTCGCGTGCAGCAACCTCGCCAACTTGTTTCTCGTGCGCGGCATCGCGCGCGGCCCGGAGATCGCGGTGCGCTCGGCGTTGGGGGCCGGGTGGCTCAGAGTCGCGCGCTTGCTGCTGCTCGAAGCCCTGCTGGTCGCGGGGCTCGGCGGAATCGCGGGGCTCGCCGTGGCCGCCGGCGCGGCACAAGTTCTGCCAAGCCTGCCGCTGCCGACGCCGACCGGCGTTGGCTTAGACGTGCGCTTCGACCACCGCGTCGTCGTGTTCGGCATGCTCGCGGCGCTTGCGACGGGGCTCCTTTTCGGCCTGATTCCCGCGCTCCGCGCCGGCAAGACGGACGTCGTGACGGCGCTTCGCGACGAGGGCCATGGGCATTCGGGCGGCAGCCGAATCTCGCTGCTGCGCAAATGTCTCGTCGCCGCGCAGGTCGCGCTGTCGGTCGTGCTCGTCGTCGCCGCCGGCCTCATGGCGCGGAGCCTAGCGAACGCGGAGCGAGTGGATCTCGGCGTGGACGCCGAACGGATTGCGATCGTCGGCACGATCCCGCAGCAAGGCGGTGTCGCCGAGGAGGACCTCGGTGCCGTGTCCGCGGTGATCCTCGCGCGCATCGCGGCGCTGCCGGGTGTCGAGCGCGCGGCATTGACGACGCGACTGCCGGTGCAGCCCGGAGGCACGTCGACGACGGTCGTCGAAGGCTACACGCCGGCCGCGGGAACGGGATCCGTGGAGTTGCCGCTCGCGGGAGTGAGCCGGCAATACTTTGCGACGATGGCCATTCCGCTCGTCGCCGGGCGAACCTTCTCCGCCATTGACCATCCCGAATCACCGGACGTGGTCGTCCTGAACGAGACGGCGGCGCGGCTCTACTTCGGCGGAAACGCCATCGGGCGGAGGATCCGCCCGCAGGCCGACCCCGACGCGTGGCGCGAGATCATCGGCGTGGTCGCAGACGTCAAGGTCAGCGACGTGACCGAGCCGCCGACGCCGATGTTCTACTTCTCGGCCGAGCAAGTTCCCTTGAGCGGGTTCACCGTCGTCGCGCGGACCTCGGGTGACCCGGCCGCGCTCACGCCAGCGCTCCGAGCCGCGCTGCGCGAGGTGCGGCCCTCGCTACCCGTGACGCGGCAGGGCTCGCTCGAGGCGCACGTGGGCGCGGGGCTGGCCGCGGCGCGGACGGGCGTCGCGCTCATGAGTGGTTTCTCTTTGCTCGCGCTGCTGCTCGCGGGCTTGGGCATCTATGCAGCGGTTTCATTTAGCGTGGAGCGGCGCACACAAGAAATCGGAGTGCGCATGGCGCTCGGGGCGACGCATACGCGCTTGACGCGCATGGTCGTCGGCGAATCGGTCACCGTCGTGGCGCTCGGCGTGGCCGTTGGATTGGGCCTCGCGGCACTCGTGGCGCGCGGATTGGGCGGCGTGGGCGTGTTGTTCGGCGTCGAGCCCGTCGATGCGGCGACATTTCTTGGCGCGGCGGCGCTGCTCCTCTTGGCGGCCGCCGGGGCCGCGTTCCTCCCGGCCCACCGCGCGGCGCGGGCGAATCCCGTGGAGGCGCTCCGGAGGCAGTGAGCTCCGGCCTCATCGCACGCAAGCTCGAGCTCGGTGCGCTCGCGGCGATCATTCGTCGTGAGCGCTTCCGTCAGGCGCGGCTCGCGCCGGCACGGCCGCCGCGCGCGCAACGTATAATCGGCGCACGGTTTGCGTACCGGTGCCCGCATGCGAATGACACGCGACGAATTCATGCCTTGGCCGCACAAGGCGATCACGCTGCTCGGCATGTCGGGCGTCGGCAAGACCACGCTCGCCGACAAGCTGCCGAAATCGAAGTGGTTTCACTACTCGGGCGACTACCGCATCGGCACGAAGTATCTGGCCGAGCCGATCCTCGACAACATCAAGCGCCAAGCGATGCAGATCGATTTCCTGCGCGACCTTTTGCGCAGCGATTCGATCTACATCGCGAGCAACATCACGTTTCACAATCTCGAGCCGGTGGCGACGTTTCTCGGCAAGATCGGCCGCGCCGATCTCGGCGGGCTCGACGTCGCGGAGTTCAAGAAGAGACAAAGGCTGCACCGCGAAGCCGAGATCGGCGCCATGCGCGACGTCGGCACGTTCATCGAGAAGGCGCAGACCATCTACGGTTATGACCATTTCATCAACGACGCGGGCGGCAGCATCGTCGAGCTCGACGACGAAACCACGCTCGCCACGCTCGCCGAGCACACTTTAATTCTGTACCTATGCCCCGATGCCGCGCTCGAGCGTGCGCTCGTGCAGCGTGCGAACGACGATCCCAAGCCCCTCTACTATCAAGAGCCGTTCCTCGATGCCAAGCTCGAGGAGTATCTCGAGAAGACGGGAGTGAAGAGTCCGACGCAAATCGTTCCCGACGAGTTCGTGCGGTGGATCTTTCCCGCGCTCGTTGCGCATCGGCGGCCGAAGTACGAGGCCCTGGCGAGCAATTATGGCTACACCGTCGATGCGAGACGCACGGAAGCCGTGAAGAACGAGCAGGACTTTCTCGATCTCGTTGCGAGCGTGCTCGACTGACGCCCCGGCGGCGCGGCCGCTTCAGTACGTCGCCGCGATCCCCCACGCCCAGGCGCCGGCCACCGACGCCCACGCGATCAGGCCTGCCGTGAGCTGGACGCGCGCGGCCGACGATATCACCACGCGCGCCGCGACGAGGCCGAGAGCAAGCCCCGTCAGGAAGCCCATGAGGTGCGCGCCGAGGTCGGTGTTCTCACCGGCCGTGCCCGTGTAGGCGAGAAGCGCCAATCCCGCGATAAGCGGCGCCACGCGACTGCGAAACGAGCTCCCCCGCGGCAAGCCTCTGCGCCACGTGTATGCCGTCAAGAG
>Ga0209320_10000397_pt1 | contig 22409 bp, 23 predicted proteins | sample Rifsed13ft4_FD_184008 | JGI IMG/M metagenome (GOLD analysis project Ga0209320, IMG submission 184008) | Soil microbial communities from Rifle, Colorado, USA - sediment 13ft 4 (version 2) | ecosystem: Environmental > Terrestrial > Deep subsurface > Rock core/Sediment | place: Rifle, Colorado... | reverse complement strand
TTCTTGGCTTTGGTAATACGGTTTTCATCAATGTCTATCGTGAGTTCCATGTCATCACAAACACAGCCACAAAAGGTACACGTTACATTTTTTACTGTTCGGATATTTTCACTCATGAGATAATTCCATAGTCAGCAATATTTAATCATTCATGCGACCTTCCTTTTTTCACGTGTATCTGATGCACCGCGTTTGGCGTGTGTCAATTCAATTACCCGATTCTTGATGGCCGTCAATATTTTTTCATCTGAAGGGAACGGAGAATCATAGGCCTTCCGCAGGGAAATCGGTACATCATCCATCCTGTAAACGGTGCCGCCAGTATTTATCCCATAGGTCGATGTAGTGAAGGCGACATGTGCAAGTGAGCTGGTCATCGTGTGTTTGGGATCGAGCGTAATAACGGGTATCCGCTTCATGTGTTCAATAGCCGCTTTGGGGAAATTGGAAGCAGGGTCACAGGCAATGAACATCGCCGCATCCGCATCTCCGTTTGAAAGCGTATCCACGGTGGTATATTCGCCTGGATTGAAACGGGGATAACCGAGATTGAAGTTCACCCCGAACGGGTAACCGGTTGACCAGGAAACAACATTGTCACCACCGGTAACATTCCCGTGTCCACGTGCTGGTTTAACGACAAAGTGGGTGAATTCATTTAAATCAGTTGCCAGTGATTGCAATGCACCACTATTAAAATGGCGACCACGTGCCATGGTCAGGCCCATACCGAAGAAGATCACACCGTAACGGCAGTTCTTCATGCGTTCTACCAGGTCTTGCAACACTTCCAGAGAGACCCCTGTCACTTTCTCTATTGAGGGATCAATTTTTTTACCTTTGACTAAGGCACGTAATGCCCACAACATCTCAAAGTCCTTGCCTGGTTTAACCCGGATGTTGATATTCGCAACGGGTTCACTGGCTGTTTTTCTGATATCGACCAGGACGATAGTTCGATCCTTCTTTCCGCCCGGGGTAAACATGCCTGTGGTTGTCACTGCATAGCGCGTGAAAAGGCGTGGATGGGATACTGCGGGATTGCCTCCCCAGAAGATGACCAGATCGGCCCGGTTTTTCACCTCGCCAAGTGTCATGGTGCTTTCGCCAACCCCCTGGAACGCCATACCGGTTGGCCCATGACAAACCGATGTCGTGGTATCGATAGTGCCGTGCATGTAGTCAGCTATGGCAACCGCCTCCTGCTGGGCTTCAGAAGTGGTATCGCTTAAGCCATAGATTATGGGGAACTTTGCCCTTGTCAGTACCTGGGCAGCTTCTTCTACTGCCTCATCAAAACTGACTTCCTTGCCGTCGATCATTGCCGCCGGTTGATCTTCAATTACGTGCTCAGCATACCAGGCCCGCCCCAGAGTACAGGCATTCTTGGCTTTGGTAATACGGTTTTCATCAATGTCTACCGTGAGTTCCATGTCATCACAAAGGCAACCGCAGAAGGTACAGGTCGCATTCTTTACTATTCGGGTATTTTCACTCATGACATATCCTCGCTAATCAATTGTATTCGATCATTTAACAGCTATTTTTTCTATCGTTACTTCCATGTGCTTGGAGACTGGCATGCCACTGCCATAGGTTTCACCGGACATCAAATGGGTTGTGGGTGGACCGTAGGGGATGAATAACACACCATTTGGTAAATCTTCTGGTTTCTTTCCCCTGCAGGTTACGACGGTCTCTCCAACCTCGTTACTCAGACGTACCTGGTCACCTTCCTCTAATCCAAGGCGTTTCATCTCATCCGTGTTGATGTCCAGCATGGCAGTTTCCGTCTGATACTCTTGTTTAAATTTTCCCTTATTTAAGGCTGTTCCCTGCTCATTGGTGCGCCCTGGAATTAATATCATGGTCTCTGTCATTATATTTCCACCGATATTGTTGATTTGTGCATCCTGTTATTAAGTCATATTTAAAAGTATAAATTCTATTTTATTAATCAGTATGAAAAGTACCCATTGCCGACTCAGTTCACATGCTGATCCTGTTGCACCTTCTCCAGGCAATGCGCGATCCAGTGGCGAGTCAGTTTCTCATGTACTGCATTTTGGCACAGGCGCTGGCGCAGGGCAGGGAATACTACCTCATCCAGGAGTTGATCCTGGTTGAAGCACGAGAAAACAACAGATTCTTTACCGGTCTTCGGATCGCGATGTGGCTGCATACATTGAGCACAGATCTCTTTCATCATACATTGCATGGGCGAGTTGATGCTGCCGAGGCCAATGTGATCGGGTTTCAAGTATTCTTTCAGGACCGTGTGTCGGGACTCGCGCACCGCGTTCATCATTAAATCCGAACCAATGGCGAGAATACGGTTGCCAGTGTTGAGCGGTATCTTGACCTGGCCCAGTTCGCCCTTGGCATAAGCTACCATCGCCTGGACGACGTTGCCGACAAACGATCGGTCTTGCGGTCTTCCGGGTTCAAAACCGGGGGCCTGGTCACAGCACCAGATGACCTCATCGGCGGCAGCCTCTATGTTCTCGATATGGTAGCGATCATGTACTGTCTTATAGGCGGCAAAGTACAGTACTTTTGAGCCGGCCTGACGAAACGCCTGACCAATGGAAAACAGGACAGCGTTGCCCAGACCACCACCCAGCAAGAGTACTGTCTCGTCGCCTGGTGTCTCAGTGGGGGCGCCAGTGGGACCCATAAGTACCACAGGCTCGCCGGGGTTAAGCATGGTACACAGGTTTGAGGAGCCACCCATTTCTAACACGATAACAGAAATCAGTCCTTGTTCGCGATCTACCCAGGCGCCGGTGAGTGCAATCCCCTCCATGGCCAGGGTGGTACCGTTGACCTTCACGGCGTTGGCCTCGTAATTCTGCAGACGGTAAAACTGTCCGGGCTTGAATGCCCTGGCGGGTAGCGGAGCATGGACAATAACTTCGACTATGGTCGGGGTCAGTCGTTTAACCTCGCGGACTACAGGCCTTAGTCCGTCGTTGAGCGACCTTACCAGTTCAGCGGATGATACCGGGGACGGTTCAACCTTGCCCAGCATCCTGTTGATTACCGGGTAGCCCTGTCTGGCACTGGCGATGGCCTTGACCACGTTGCCTGCATATGATGGATGCAAATCACCGAAAAAGCTCATCGCCCGTCCATCATCACGGAGGTTCATCAGGATATGCACGTTTTCCGGTTTGGTTGACCACTCGGGCTTGACCTTGTTGCCGTCCTCATCGTAGGCCTGAAAGTACTTGCCATCGATCTCGGCAAAACCAGGGTGTTCCCGTGCCAGCACAGTATTGGGTTGCGTACCGGCGGCTACCAGCAGCGAGCGTGCAGGCAGTGATACATGTTCGCCTGTTGACTTTGGCCGTCCGTCTTCACCGATAGTCTGGCGTTCCAGTTGCACCGCCCTGACGTGGCCATATTCATCGACATCGACTGCGGTGGGTGCCAGTAATTCGGCGAAGCGGATACCCTGTTCAAGGGCCTTTATGATTTCTTCATGGTTTAACTGATAACTGGGGGAACCGGTCATCTGGCGGCGATAAGCAATGGTCGAACCACCCCAGCTGTTGAGAAGCTCTATAAAGCTGGGTTCGCGTCCTTCTTTTGCAGCCGCTTGCCGCTCAGCACGGAGCGCCCGGGCATGGCCAACGAATTCGTCGACGATGGTCAATTCTTCTTCCGTATAGGCGGCCCGTACCGAATCCTCATCGGTTTCTGCGGCCAGTTTCTCGTAGCGTTCCAGGAATTTCTCAACTTGGCGCACGTAGTAACCCAAAATCTCAGTGGCCGTATCGATTGCAGTCAGGCCACCGCCGATGGTTACCGCTGGCAGGCGGATCTGCAAGTTTGCAACGGAATCTTTTTTCGCCGCGCCGGTAAGTTGTAGCGCCATCAGAAAGTCTGATGCCTGGCGCACCCCCCGGGCCAGTCCGTTGGGAACATCAAGGAATGTGGGTTTACCCGCACCCAGACAGAGTGCAATGTGGTCGAATCCCATCTCATATGCAGACTCAGCAGTGATCGAGCTGCCAAAACGGACCCCGCCAAACATACTGAATGCGCTTCGCCGTTCAACTATAAGCCGGACCACTTTGAGAAAGTTTTTGTCCCAGCGAACCGTGATGCCGTATTCGGCGACGCCACCAAATCCGGCCTGGGATCGTTCGTCCAGGGACTCATAAAGTGTCGAAATATCCTTGATTGGAACAAAGGAGACTCGCTCCCCGAAAGGTGTAACCCCGGAAATTTCAGGTGCCAGCGGCTCTATCTTCAATCCATCTATTACTACAATTGTGTGTCCCTCATTCATCAGGAAGTGGGCTAACGAAAACCCGGCCGGTCCCAGGCCCACGATCAAAATCTTGTAGCCTGACTCTGCCAGAGGAAGAGGCCGTTTAAAATTCAGAGGATTCCAGCGCGTCATCAGGCTGTAGATTTCAAAGCCCCAGGGTAGAGCAAGAATATCCTTCAGGATACGGGTTTCCACTTGAGGGATATTGACCGGATCCTGTTTCTGATAGATACAGGCCTTCATGCAATCGTTACAGATGCGGTGTCCCGTAGCGGGCACGGTTGGATTGTCGGCAACGATAATGGCAAGTGCCGCAAGCGAATGCCCATCCATCTTGGCGCGATGCATTTCAGAAATACGTTGTTCGAGTGGGCAGCCTGTAAGAGGAACATTTAATGGATTTATTGAGAACTTACCGGTTATTTTATCTGGATAACCCTTACGGCAGTAGTCCTTGCCCCGTTCGTGGCAGATCACGCAATAGTTTGCATGATCCAGACCACCCACAAGGTCCATTCCATTATCTGTCAATGCGAAGCCGTCTCGATGGTAAATTTCTCCGTCGCCCATCACCTTCATGGAAATATTGTGCTCTTCAATCGTTGAGGTGGAGACCAGGTTCATAAAAGCAATCTTGCCCGGTTGTCGGAACAGGACATCATTCTTGTGACGTGCATGTCCGGCTTCTGTATATAATGCCCAGGCGGCATAACGGCTGGCCAGGTCGAGGGCTTCAGCGTTGGCCTCTTTGTCTTCCTGCCAGGTCATCACATAATTGGCAAATGTAACTTCGTTGAGGGATGTGCCAAACAGCTTCTCCAGTTCACCGGCGAGTGCCGGACCGTCAAAGGTTTCAGCCTCGTTTTGGGGGTATTCTTTAGCGGACTGGCGTTGTACGAAAAGGCGCTTGCAGTCGTAGAGATTATCCAGGTTTTTTTGTTTGGTTTTCAGGCTTGATGCGGCATCACCAATGTTAAACAGACCTACCAAAAATGAGTCCAGGTGTGGCGCAAGTGCCAGCATCAAGTCTGATATCTCTTTTTGTTCCAGATTATTTGGTGCCTTTCTTGTCTCAATTAACCGCTTGTGCAAATCTTCATCGATCTGGCGCAGATTATCCAGGAACAGGCTATCGATACGCACCAGTCCATCAATATCATATAAATCCTTGAAGGAGAGTCCGTTGGAAAGGGTCAGATCAGTCATAACAGCGGTCCTCAGATGATTTCCAAGTTGGTTGGGTCCGGTATTTCCTCGATTGAAGAATCTGAGGCCAGTTTCTTTAGAATAGGGCGGAGGTATTCCACTCTTGGGAAAGGACTATCTGCTTCTCTATTCATAGTGCTGTTTACCGGAATGTTATAATCTTAAACCTACGCTTAATGCGGTAGTTTATATCCATCATTCCTCATGCGGCGCAATATCGGGCGCATAAAAAAGTGAATATACGATCCAGCCCTCGAATAGTGATTAAATGGTAGCACAGTTTTTTCCACTATTTTATTGATTTAGATCAAAATTCTAAAAAAAAGAGGATTATTTCACTAGACCACAAGTACTGTAGTGGTACCGTTTTAAGGTAATCTTTTAGAGTATCTCGATCATCAGAGTTGAAGTAGAATAAACAAGTTTTTGGCTGATTTTATAGATGGGTCATAAGCTGCTATTCAGAAAATATAGTCACAATTAAGATGAAAACAGAAAAACAACAGATATCAGAGAACAAAACAGTAAAAGTTATAGCACCTGCCAGATTACATCTTGGATTTGTTGATATGCATGGTGGTTTGGGGAGGAGTTTTGGGAGCCTGGGCCTCTGCTTAGATGAACTATTTACACACATTGTTGCGTCTGCATCTCCAGACGTCATAATCCAGGGCCCTTCTAGTAGTCGTGCCAGTGTGTATGCTGGCAAGATTCTTGAATATATTGATGAAAAACAAGGTGTTAAGATGATTATTAAGCAAGCGATTCCTGAACATGCGGGACTTGGCTCGGGAACACAATTGTCGCTCGCGGTGGGTACAGCAATTGCCAATATTTATGGCAAAGTACTTAGTACAAGAAAGATAGCTGAGATTATGGATCGGGGTGTACGCTCAGGTATTGGTGTAGGTGCATTTTCCATGGGTGGATTTCTGGTTGATGGCGGACGGGGCGAGACTACCGAGGTGCCACCTATTATAAGCCATCTCAATTTTCCCGAGGCCTGGCGTCTTCTCCTGATCTTCGATATCAACTTACAGGGAGTCCATGGGAATTCGGAAACAGAGACATTTCAGAATTTGCCACCGATGCCGGAACAGACCACGGAATACCTGTGCAGGCTCACACTGATGCAATTACTTCCTGCGTTGGCCGAAGAAAATTGCGATCTGTTTGGTGCCGCAATTACCGAAATACAGCATTATGTCGGGGATCATTTTGCCCCGGCCCAGGGTGGCCGTTACTACAGCCAGACAGTAGCACAAATCCTGCCCTGGTTGCTTGAACAAGGGGCCAAAGGAATAGGGCAGAGCTCATGGGGGCCGACCGGTTTTGCCTTGTTTGCCAATGAAACCCAGGCCTATCAGGCCCTGAAACAGGCCCGTGACAAGTGGCAGGATGAATCCAGCCTGAAATTCAAGGTATGCAGGGCCCGTAATCAGAAGGCTGAAATAAGAATCGATAATATTGCTGCAAACAATAATCTTAAGCTCAAGAATATTTAATCTATAACAGAAGACCTAAGGGAAAAAATAATGAAAGATCCGTATCTGTTGCATATTTTCAATCCGACCAGAAATGTTAGCCCATTTGATGTCAACATGGCCTATGAGGCCGAGTTTGATGGTGTGATTCCCTATTCAGAGGTTGGCCTTGGTGACGTGCATGCCTTGACCCAGGACACTATTTTTTCCCGGGGACCGACCGGGGTAAAACGTACCGGTATTTTTATCGGTGGACGTGAATTCGGTCTGGCCCTGGATATGTTGCATCGGGCCAAGGCGGCCATGGTACCACCCTTTGAGGTTTCGGTATTTGCTGATCCAAGTGGTGCGATTACCACGGCAGCCGCACTGGTGGCCTGTATAGAGGTCTGGGTTAAAAAGAAAACAGGTGACAGCCTGGAAGGCAAGAATATCCATATCCTGGGCGGCACCGGGCCTGTGGGAATCTGCGCCGGTATCCTGGCTGCCAACTGTGGTGGGAATGTCTTTCTTGCCTCTCATCGCGGGAAAAAAGTAGGTCAGGAAGCTGCGGATGAATATAACAAGCGTTTTGATGTGAATATGCAAGGTGAAGATTTTGGATCGGAAGCCGCTATTCTCTATATGCTGGAAACATCAGATGTCATGGTGGGTACGGCCAAGGCCGGGGTCAAGATCTTGTCCAAAGCCCAGTTAAAACATGCGAAAAAAATGGTGGTTGCAGCCGATGTGAACGCTGTCCCACCGCTGGGGATCGAGGGTGTAGATGTCAACGACATGGGCAAGGAACTGGATTTTACTCCCAACAAGGCAGTGGGGATTGGGGCGCTCGCCATTGGAAATGTGAAATACAAGGTCCATCACAGGATGTTCGAGATGATGAAGACCACCGACAAACCTTTATATCTGGAACATGTGCAGGCCTTTGAAGCGGCAAGGAAGTATGCCGCGCAATAAACCCTGGCTGGTCATTGCACAATCTGCGCGCGCGCTGGCCTGCTCGGCAGCCAAGGCAGGGATTGAAACTTGTGTCGTAGATCGATTCGCAGATCTGGATACACAAGCTGTTGCCAGTGATGTCAGGTTGATAGAAAGTGATAGTAAAATACTAGATATCAATAAGTTACTAGATATTATTCATGAATATTCTAACCTGAAGTTTGCTGGTGTTGTCACTGGCAGCGGGCTGGAGTCACATACCGATATACTGGAATTTATCAACCGGCACTGGCCGTTGTATGGAAACGATGGAGAGACGGTCAGGGCCTGCAAGGATCCTGTCCTGTTTTTTGATTTACTGGATAAACTGCGCATTCCCCATCCGGAAGTTGCATTGGGAAATCGTGTCATTGAGGGAAAGTGGTTGTTAAAACACACGGGTGGTGCGGGTGGCGACCATATCTCAGGATACGTGCAGGGCGGTGCACTGCCATCGGAAAGTTACCTGCAAAAGAAAATAGTAGGCCGTGCTTTGTCCGTGGTATTTTTGGCGAATGGCAAAAACTGCCAATTGATTGGCATCAATGAAATATGGCCAGTCACGTCAGAAAAAGATGATTACCGTTATCTGGGTGCGGTTACATTACCTGAGATTGGCACACAGCTGTCCGCTGAACTCGGGGAAATCACCCATACACTGGTGCAGGCATTAAAACTCAAGGGGCTGTGTGGCATGGATTTAATCGTTGATGAAAACGATCAATGTCATATTCTGGAGATCAATCCAAGGCCGACGGCCACCTTTGAATTGCATGAGCGCGCTAACAGTCTGTTTGAGGCACATATCCTGGCTTGTCAGGGGAGACTTGAATTCTCACCTGATACAGGCAAAATATATTTTGCACACAAGGTGATATATGCAGCAGAGGATTTCATCTTGCCTGAATTTGTCTGGCCATTATGGGCAACTGACAGACCCGTGTCAGGCAGGGTAATCAGGAAGGATAATCCGGTGTGTATGATCCAGGCGCATGCGGAAAACATCCATTGTATTCATCATCTGCTGGAAAACAGGACACAGGTACTGCGGCAACTTCTGCCCATGCAAAAGCTGGCCGCGTGAAAACAACAAGAAAAATATTACCATTAATTCACAGGAGTGAATATGCAAGAAAGAAAATATCCCAGTGTAAATAAACTCACAGCACCGCTGGTGCAGTCATTGATTGCCGATGCGATCCCCTTGAGACTTGCTGTTTCTGAACTGGCCAATGGCACACAAGTCATTGATGCAGGTATGAAAGTGACTGGTGGTCTGGAAGCAGGCCGCCGTATTGCCGAAATTTGTCTGGGGGGGCTGGGTAGTGTGAAATTACGTGCCTCCACCAATTATGATAAATGGTCATGGCATGTTGATGTCCATTCTTCGCATCCTGTGGTTGCCTGTCTTGCCAGTCAGTATGCAGGCTGGAAGTTGTCCCACGGTGAAGGCAAGGACGCCTTTAATGCGATGGCTTCCGGTCCAGGGCGGGCCATAGGCAGCAAGGAGGAGTTGTTTGATAATATCCATTACCGGGACCAGGCGGACAGTGCCTGTGTCGTGATTGAGGCAGATACTTTGCCTCCGGTAGAGGTTGCAGACAGGATCAGCCAGCAATGCGACATAGCAACTGAAAAACTGGCACTCATCATTACACCCACTTCAAGTTTATGTGGAAGCATGCAAGTCGTTGCACGGGTGCTGGAAACAGCCTTGCACAAGACCCATGCACTGGGATTCCCGCTGAGAAAGGTGATCGATGGAGCGGGCAGTGCACCGATATGTCCACCATCAAGTGACTACATGACTGCCATGAGCCGTACCAATGATGCAATACTCTTTGCCGGTCAGGTGCATCTGTTTGTGTATGCTGATGATAAAGATGTAGAAGATCTTGCAAACAAATTGCCCAGCAGCGCTTCCAGTGATTATGGCAAGCCTTTCGGTGATGTATTCAAGGACGCAGGTTATAACTTTTACAAGATTGATCCCATGTTGTTCAGCCCGGCGCGTGTTGCCGTAACATCTCTGTTGAGTGGAAAGACTTTCCATGCCGGTAAAATAGACAAGGAATTACTGGATAAATCTTTCAGTAACAAGTGTGGTTGAACTCATCCCGCAAATAGCGATAGTCACTGACGACCCAGGTTGGCATGGGCGCGAACTGGTCAATGCCCTGAAAAATCATGGGCTGGGTGCACATTATCTTTCACTGACTGAATGTCAATTTACGTTTGATAGTACCGATCAGGTAGTGCGCATACCTGGTTTTGAACACAGGTTGCCACTGGGTGTGTTTGTGCGTGGTGTACCCGGTGGCACACTGGATCAGGTGATTTTCCGGCTGGATATCCTGCATGCCCTGGTTAATATGGGGATTACGGTATACAACGATCCACATGCCATTGAGCACACTGTGGACAAGGCCATGACCACCTTATTGCTCAAGATGGCGGGACTGCCCACGCCCAATACCTGGGTGTTGGAGTCGATGGAACACGCACAGCAGATCTGCGGCCAGGAATTTGCTCAAGGCAGAACGCTGATACTGAAACCTTTATTCGGTTCACAGGGGATAGGTGTGCATCGCATTACACCTGATACCGGATTAATACACGATGAAAAATTTGCCAGCCTTTATTATTTACAGTCATTCCTTGAACGAAGCAACGCTGAATGGTCTGATATTCGCGTTTTTGTTATCGACGGCAAGGCCATTGCTGCCATGCGGCGCTGCAGTGACAAATGGATCACTAACCGGGCCCAGGGCGCCAGATGCGAGCATCTGGCTATAGATAACGGTCTGGCCCAGCTTGCAGAGGCTGCTGTGCAAGCTGTGAATATCAATTATGCCGGCGTTGATCTCATCCCGGATAACAACGGCAAATTACAGGTGATAGAGGTTAACAGCATTCCGGCCTGGTTTGGTCTGCAAGGGGTCACTGATTTTAACATTGCCGGTTGTCTGATAGATGACTTTGTCCGGTGTATTGGAGAAAGACATGCACTGACTGTATTGTCCTGATGACAACTGCGATGCATAACAAAGATCTCGGCAAAATTGTTTTGTCGAGTTTCCTCACAGAAGTCAACGCATTGAAACCGGGAAATGTCAGCCGCTATGCCGGTGGTCACGGAATGACGATAGATGATTTTGTGTTGAGTGCTGAACTGGTGAGTCCAATCCTGTGCAATCAAAATCTTTCTCTGGGTGAACGGGTGTTGCAAAGTATAATAATCACCAGGGAAAAAGTTGGGTGTAATACCAATCTCGGCATGGTTTTACTGGCTGCTCCTATCATCATGGCAGCAGAGAAAACTAGAACAAATTCAGATATTGCGCTGCAAAACAACCTTAAGATTTTACTTGAAGCTGTTAACAAGACTGATTCCAGATTGATATTCCAGGCCATCCGGGAAGCAAATCCCGGTGGACTTGGACATAGTGATAAATTTGACGTAAATTTATCACCGGATTGCAGTTTAAAGGAGGCGATGGCTGCAGCCCAACAGCGTGATTTTATTGCCAAACAATATGTTACAGGGTTCAATGATATATTTATGGCAGGACTGGCCTGTATAAAAGAATTCACCTCACGCTGGAATCGTGTAGAATGGGCGGCAGTTGCATGTTATCTGACCTTTCTGGCGGGTTTTGCAGACTCTCACATAGTACGCAAATTCGGCAATCAGTTAGCAGAGCAAACAAGAATAAAGGCGATTGCAATCGCTACACAGTTTAAACAACACACAAATCCGGACAATGCTGTCACAGCATTGCTGGAGTTTGACAAGGAACTGAAAAATTTAAATATCAATCCTGGTACTTCCGCTGATCTGACGGCGGCCAGTGTATTGATATATGAATTGAGCAGTACAGGAATTGCAGGTTTACAGACCTGAGTCTGTGTAATCGGCAAAATAAGTAAGGGTAAAACCTTTTAGTTTATAAATTCAACAATAGGAAAGCAGCGATGTCTATTTTCAGCAAGCTCTTAGGCTTTCTAACTGGAGGAGATAATAAGATGGCGGTCATTGATAGAGTATTAGTTGGTGAATCACTGGTTGGTGACGGTAACGAAGTTGCCCATATTGATTTGATTATGGGGCCTCGTGGTAGTGCTGTTGAAACGGCTTTTTGTAATGCTTTGACCAACAACAAAGATGGTTTCAGTACTTTGCTGGCTGTTGTTGCTCCAAACCTGGCCTGTAAGCCAAACACAATTTTGTTCAACAAGGTCACCATCAAGGGTGCGACACAGGCAGTTCAAATGTTCGGTCCGGCACAGCGTGCTGTCGCTATGGCAGTAATGGATTGTGTTGAAGACGGCACTATACCTGCGAATGAAGCTGATGATATTTTCATCTGCGTCGGTGTATTCATTCACTGGTTGGCTGAAGACAACAACAAGATACAGGACTACAACTATCAGGCGGTTAAGGAATCCATCAAGCGTGCAGTTGCCCGTGAACCGAAGTCATCCGAGGTTGTAGCTAAGAAAGGATCAGCAACACATCCTTTCGCAGCGCATGCATAATAATAATAAGCTGTGCGGTCAGGCTGATTAAAATCAGCCATTGCTATGATGATGCCCCGCTCTGCGGGGCATTTTTTTATGTACAAGGATGTACTGTACACTGCTCGTGCAGGAGCATACGAGCAGTGTATGTACAGGATGTACGGTATGCCGCGGGCGCATGGATGCGCAGGTGCGGCGATGTACAGAGGGATGTACGGGTCGAAAATTGTTCCCTACATTTATGTACAGGGAAGTACTGTATGTCGCGGACGCAGGACGCGTAGTAGCGACTTCGACACTTCCGCCGCACTGCTCATTCACATCCATGTGATCGCAGTATTAGTACATCCATGTACGTTTCCCTGGCGGTCGTAGCCGCGGGCGCAGGATGACATACAGGGATGTATTAGTGTCGCGTGAAGCAGGATGCTGATAGCAACCGCCGCAGGAGCGGCGATGTACATTAATACAATATGCCACGGGCGGTGGACGACATGCAGGGATGTATTAATGTTGCGGGAAGCACGACTCCAGGGATGGAGGAAGTGAACCGCGTCAGGAACGGCGATCGAGGATAGCTGATAGCGACCGCGCAGGAGCGGTGGCGATATTATTTCAGTGCGGTTATATCCTGGCGGGTTATTTGCCCGGTATGCAGGCCAGTTGCAATAAGGACACCTGCAACACCGGTATTCTCAAGCATCTGCAAATCTGTCACATTTCTGATGCCACCTGCCATGTAAATATTTTTCCCCGCCGATAATGCATTAGTTTTATACAATAATTCAATATCCGGTCCCTCGGATAAACCCACTCTGGCGAGGTTCATGATAATAATATTTTCCGGCCATATCTCAGGTTGCTGTAATAATCTTGTATCACCTGAAAATACACCTTCTTTAAAATCCAGTGATAAAACCAGCTCCGGCACATTGGCAGTCAAATCACGAAGCATATCAGGCGTCACTCCTGTTTCGCTGCCTATTACTTGCGTGATTGAATCCTGATATGTGCCCATAAGATCCTCTTTTTTGTATTTTCCGGCATCCAGCCAGAACGCAAGTTGTGGAAATTGTTGTTGCAGTTGATCGATAACGCGTCTGTTTCCCGTATTATCCCGGATGCTGTCCAGGTCAGCGATATAGAGTGTGGTAAAGGAATACACATTGAGTATTGCCTGTACAATAGTAGAAGGATCACTGCCTGCACAGAGCCCGGATCGGACAGGTTGATAATGTTCACGCTGACCACGTACGGCATGGACAACCTGCCCCTGGTAAATATCAATGACTGGAATAATATGCATTAATGGAAACTATGCGTCTGTTTATTTGTGAGTTTATCACGGGTGGTGGTATGCAGGATGTGGATTTGCCTCCAGCATTGGCCCGGGAAGGGGATATTATGCTGTCCGCATTATTATCGGATCTGCTGGATGCAGGTTTTGACAATATAATTTGCACCCGTGATTCGCGGTTGGAAAAAATCAACGGGAATATTGAAATCATCAAGCCCGGAAAAAACGTATGGCAAACCTGGCAACGGTGTATGGAGGATAGCGCGGCAGTCTGGCTGATTGCACCGGAAACATCCAACGTTTTGTATGAGCTGACCTGTATGGCACAGGCAAGTGGTGGTTTATTGCTGGGTAGCAATTCCGCCGCTGTGGAATTAACCACCAGCAAGTCCAATACCATTCAGAATCTCATTACTAACAATATCCCTGCTGTTCCGATATTGCATGATATTGATAATTTTTCCCCAAATAAGACCGGGTGGGTCATTAAACCGGATGATGGTGTGGGTGCAGAAGGTTGTTACCTGTTCAATGACATTTCTGCATTGCAACGGCATATCAATTATCTCAACAGTAAAAATTATATTGTGCAGGAATATATTCCCGGCATTCCGGCCAGCATTTCAATGTTATGTCTGCAGGGGCAGACTCGGGTATTGGCCTGCAATGAACAACTGTTTAAGTTTGAAAATGGCAAAGGACATTTAAGCGGTGTCGTTGTGAATGGCTTGCGAGTGTATCATCAGGAGCTTGAAATGATCGCCCGTGATATTGCCGGTGTAATTGATGGACTGACCGGCTATGTAGGAGTTGACCTCATTATGGCGGAACAGGGACCGGTCGTGGTGGAGATTAATCCCAGACTGACTACTGCCTATGCCGGCCTGGGATCATCCCTGGGCAGGAATCCGGCCGAAATGATTATGAAACTCATGCAAAACGCACGCTTCCCTGACTTCCATCAGGTAAAATATCAGCCAGTTACAGTCAGGTTTTAAACTTCATGAAGACAAGGGCATTTATTGGTTGGGATATCGGGGGCGCACACCTCAAGATGGCGCATGTTGATAATACCGGAAAGGTAATTGCCGCCCATCAATTCCCCACACCTATCTGGCGGGATTTGCATATTCTTGATGATGCCCTGGCAAATGCAAAAAAATATTTCCCCGCTACATTAACAACTCATGCGATCACGACTACGGCAGAGTTGTCGGATATATTCAGGGACCGTCGTTCCGGCCTGAGAGCGCTCGTTACAAAAACATCTACTATGCTGAATAATGACAACATGCAGTTTTATGCCGGTCCGGCAGGGTGGGTTGATGCCAACAATACGGACCAGTATGTCAATGAGATAGCCTCTGCCAACTGGCATGCCACAGCCAGTTTTATAGCGGAGAGTATAAAAGAGGGGATACTGGTCGATATAGGCAGCACGACCACAGACATTATTCCATTTGCAGCAGGCCAGCTCCTGAACCGCGGCTATACTGATTATGAAAGGTTGGCGTGCAATGAACTGGTTTATACCGGTATTGTACGTACGCCGGTCATGGCCATTACATCACATGCACTGGTCAACGGCAGAAGACAGCCGGTGCTGGCCGAGCAATTTGCCACCATGGCTGATGTTTACCGCTTGACCGGTGAGTTGCAAGAACAGGATGATATGATGCTTACAGCGGACGGGGCCGGTAAATGTCAGTTAGACAGTGCGAGGCGCCTGGCACGCATGTTTGCCATTGATATCAGTGAACAAGCAAATACAGATATGTGGAACAAGGTTGCACATTTCATTGCAGAGACCCAATTGGAAAAGATTAGCAGGGCTTTCGATCAGGTGCGTTCAAACATGCCGGCAAAGGACAAGCCGGTTGTGATAGGTGCCGGCGCAGGACGATTTCTGGTAAAAAAACTGACACAGAATACGGGTGATACCTATATGGATTTTGCTGAAATACTGGATGCCTCCGCAGAGATCAAACCACATGCCGCACGTTCTGCGGCAGCCGTAGCCGTGGCACAACTGGCAAGGTCAGTAGTGTGAGTATCAAATTAACCGAATTGCCTTACCCACGCGATTCGTCTGCCGTATTTTCCGTGATTGCGCATGAACCGTGGAGCATCTTTCTGGACAGTGGGTATCCGTATACGGATACAGGACGCTACGACATACTCGCTGGCCGTCCCTACACGACCCTGATGACATTCGATCAACGAACCATTATTACAGATCAGGATGGCAATCAAACACATTCAACTGAAGACCCATTTAACCTGTTGAAAAATCTGCTGGGAGAAAAACGGGACAATTTCTCTGGTCTCCCTTTTTGTGGCGGAGCATTAGGTTATTTTGCCTACGATCTCGGCAGGCGTATAGAACATCTGCCACAGATTGCCTTTAATGATATTCAGGTACCGGACATGGCCATCGGTCTGTATGACTGGGCAGTGGTGGTTGACCATCATCAACGCCGTAGCTGGCTGGTCAGTTATGGCCGCAACCAGCGCACCGTCGAACAATGGCAGGACCTGTTGCAATTGTTTAAATCCGGTGTAAACCGCCATCCGGTAAATTTCTCTCCACTCAGCAAGGTTGTTTCCAATCTGGATTCTGATTCCTATGCCAGGGCATTTGACCGGATCAAATACTACATTCGAGAAGGGGATTGTTATCAGGTCAATCTTGCACAACGTTTTATGATCAAGGTCAGCGGTTCACCCTGGGATGCCTATCTGCGTTTGCGAAAAATCAACCCGGCGCCGTTTGCGTCGTTCTTTAATCTGCCGGACTGTGCAGTATTGAGTTCATCTCCCGAGCGTTTTCTTAAAGTTACCAATGGCCTGGTGGAAACCAAACCAATCAAGGGCACACGCCGCCGTTCCGCATTTGCCTATGAAGACAAGGCATTGGCAGTAGAATTACTGGAGAGTGAAAAAGACCGCGCTGAAAACCTGATGATTGTTGATCTGTTACGAAACGATCTGGGCAAGAATTGCATCAATGGGTCGGTATCTGTGCCGAAACTTTTTGCACTGGAAAGTTATGCAACAGTCCACCACCTGGTGAGCACGGTCACCGGTCAGATCAGATCGGATCGACATGCCCTGGATTTATTCCGCGGTTGTTTCCCTGGTGGTTCGATCACCGGTGCGCCTAAACTGAGGTCCATGGAAATTATTGAGGAGTTGGAGCCACACCGGCGTACTGTGTATTGCGGTTCCCTGGGTTATATCGGGTTTGATGGCAATATGGATTGTAATATCGCCATACGTACACTGCTTTATCATGACGGCAAAATGTATTGCTGGGCGGGTGGTGGTATCGTGGTTGATTCAGTCATGGAGGCTGAATACCAGGAATGCTTTGACAAGGCCGCAGCACTCCTGCATCTGCTGGAAACAAAAGAGATAAAAGATGTGGGTAGTTAAACTGGGCGGCAGCCTGATCAATACCTGCGATCTTCCTTCGACATTAAAAACACTGGCGGATCATGGCGCAGGGAACGTTGTCATCGTTCCAGGCGGTGGTGTTTTCGCCGATCAGGTGCGCTATCTCCAGAAAGAATTGCAGATTGACGATACGACCGCCCATCGTATGGCACTGCGCGCCATGGAACAGTTTGGAGCATTACTCACTTCACTGGATCCACGTTTCCACGCTGCAAATACTATTGAAGCCATGCATAATTGGCTTAATAAAAAAGAAATTCCGGTCTGGTTCCCTTACGACATGATCGCTGACAATCCGGTGATTAAGGCCACCTGGGATATTTCATCGGACAGCCTGTCACTCTGGTTGGCACAAGCCTTGCGTTGCCAGAATCTGGTATTGCTGAAATCCACTGTCCCGGAGAATGACAATTACTCTGCAGATTTCCTGTCACAGAGTGGTTATCTGGACCATGCGTTTGCCAGTATGATGACAGAGATGCTGGTAAAACCGTGGTGGTTGTTCTATGAACAGATAGAATCTTTTATCAGCTTGCTGGATAACAAGGATGATGCGGCAGCAACGATGAAGGAAATAACCTGAGGATAGCCTGGTTATGTTAACCTGTACCAGCACGGCCTACGCGCAGGGCCAGCGGCCAATGGACTGTTTCCGGCAGTCCAGGATCATCCCATATTTCACTCATTTTCTGTTCCAGTTCCAGGACAGGATCGTGTCCATGTTCCTTCAGATAACGTTGTGTAGCGGACCAGGTGCGGATATAACCCATAATTTCATCCAACGTCATGGCCGCTTCTATCTTAAATGCAGGGGTTTGAAGTTCATCAAAAGGGAAGGCCAGTGAACGATAACCTTCTTCCACCAGTTTGCGTTCAGGTGGCCAGTACGATCCGACCGTATCAAAATAGAAATGGCCCAGGACAGAACGCATCTGCGGATTATCAAATTCCATTTTGCCATAGGTCCACACAGCCAGTACACCCTCCGGTTTTAACACGCGCTGTGCTTCTGCATAAAAGGCCGGCAGATCAAACCAGTGTAACGCCTGGGCAACAGTAATCAGATCGATGCACCCGGAATCCAGCCCGCTTTTCTCTGCGGGATTGACATGATACTGGACGCGGGGGTGTTGTTCCGCATGAGCAATCTGTTCTATGCTCGCATCGGTCGCAATGACCTGATCGAAATGCTGTGCCAGTACTACCGCCGCCTGCCCAGTTCCGGTTGCACAATCCCACGCGACATCTTTTTTCAGAGTGACAGAAGCCAGGTATTCAAAAAGGGCAGAGGGATAACGGGGCCTGAATCTGGTATATAGATTAGCAACACTGGAGAAAAGATCCTGGAATTGAAATTGGGTCATAGTTTATTAAATAACAAGGAGGTGTAAATATCACTGTCCGATTCATCATTTTCATAAATTGGTAAAATTCAGATGACACTGAATAGCTGATTACTTTTTACGTGAAGTGAAAACCTTTTTCTTCAGATTGCGGTCCTTCTCTCGGGATACCTTTGCCAGGATAGCTTTGAACTGAATTATCTTGTCGAGGAGTTTTCTGTTACTGGTGGCCAGAATCTCCAGCGCCAGCAGACCTGCATTTCGCCCGCCACCAATAGCCACTGTCGCAACCGGTACACCTGCGGGCATTTGGGCAATCGATAATAATGAATCAAGGCCCTGTAATGATTGGCTCTCCACCGGTACGCCGATCACTGGTAAAGGGGTGAGGCTCGCAATCATGCCGGGCAGATGTGCCGCGCCACCAGCGCCGGCAATAATGATCTTGATTCCTTTTTCGTGAGCCGTGCGTGCATATTCTGTCATGTCCAGCGGTGTGCGATGTGCCGAAATAACACGTACTTCGGTGGCCACCTTGAACTCGGCACAGACATCAGCTGCGGCTTTCAGTGTTGGCCAGTCGGAATCACTGCCCATCAGGATGGCTACTTCCACAGGGTTTTTCTTTTTCATGGTTTGTTTCCAAAGGTAATGTATTCAGCAGCCTGTCTGGCTGCAGCATATGCGGTTTCCAGTGTATCAGACACAGCAGTGACATGACCCATCTTGCGGCCTTTACCGCTCTTTGTTTTACCATAAATGTGCACATGTGCACCGGGAACCGCCAGAGCACGATCAATTCCGACCGGATACCCCGGACCCAGGTCTGTCCCCAGCAGATTCACCATCACTGCGGCCGGGCGGACCATCTGGGTGGATCCCAGCGGCCAGCCCAGAATGGCGCGGACATGATTTTCAAACTGTGAACAGACGCAGGCTTCAATGGTGTAATGGCCGGAGTTATGCACGCGCGGCGCAATCTCATTCAAGATGATTTTGTTATCTTGGGTAAGGAACATTTCCACCCCGAAACTGCCGATGGCATCAATCTCGATAATGGCACGGCGCGCAGTCTCCGCTGCCAGATCGGCAACTTCCTTGTCTATCGCGGCAGGGGCCTTCACAACGTGGCAGATATGATCTTTCTGGATGGTTTCGACCACCGGATAAGTTACTATTTTGCCGTTACGCGAGCGCGTGATGATCACGGCCAGTTCCATGGTGAACGGGCAATATGCCTCGATATACAAGCCGTTTATGGCGCCATCCAATTGTTTCCAGGCTTGTTCGATATCTGCTGCAGATGAAACAGTGTAATTACCTTTACCGTCATAACTGTTACGGCGTTTTTTCAAAATCATGGGCCAGCCAAATGCTTTGCCCGCTGACTCTATGTCATCGGGGCTGGAGACTGCGCGGAACTCCGTTACACCAATTCCCGCACCTGAGTAGGTCTGTTTCTGCAAGTATTTGTCCTGTATCAAGGCCATGGTACCTGCCGAGGGGAAGAGGGTATAACCGTGATCTGTTAATACCTTGAGGCTTTCGGCATTCACGAATTCATTTTCCAGTGTCACGATATCCACGTGTGCCGCGAGTTTCAGCAGTTCTTCCGGTAAGTCCCAGTCACCGATCAGGGAATGGGTAGCGAGGGTTGCAGCCGGGCTGACTTTCTTTCTTTCCAGCACGACGACATCACAACCCAGTTGTAATGCGGCCATCGCGGTCATTTTGGCGAGTTGACCGCCGCCGATAATACCAATCCGGTAACTGACAGCGTCGGCAATATCGGTTGCCGGCTTCTGTTGCAGTTTTTTTGCTGTATCTGTATCAGGCATTAGTCATCACATTTTCCGGCTAATAAAACAAAAAAAGTGGCCCCTTAATTTATTAATTTATTTTCTGGGGGCGGCTGGCAATGGGGTGCATAGTATATATGGTTCACCAGCCAGCAAGAAATTTTATTACGGTTTCCAGAGGAACCGGGTAAGAGATGTCCTGCCATCAGGACTGAATGTGATGCCTTCTTCTTCGAGTAATATTCTTTGCAGTCTTGCATAATCCGGATTGCTGCGGCCGCTGATCTCGCCCCTGGCGTTGATCACCCGGTGCCAGGGAATGTCATTATCGGTTAAATGGTTGAGTGCATAGCCGACCTGGCGTGCCTGTCTCGGAATACCGGCGAGTCCGGCTACCTGGCCATAGGTGGCTACACGGCCATAGGGAATCTTTTTTACAACAGCGTAAATTTTCTCGTATGTGGAAGGCACTAATAATCCATTGTATGAATTATTACTGTTTGAATATGATACGGATAACTTTCAATGCAGCCGGTTTGCCGAACTTTTCCTCAACCATGAGCAGCAGGTGCCGATGGTCATAACCTTTCTTGCTGAGTTCCTGGATAATTATTTCCAGAGCATTATTTGACCATTCATATTCAATGGCATCAAAAAGGGTTTGCACCAGAGTTTCCGGATCCAGCATCTGGAATGCATGGCGGTTTGTGGAATTGTCAGTTTTTTGAACAGTAATATCGGTCATAATTACAAGTGGTTACTGTTAATACTTTGTTAAAGTATAGAAAAATTGTACTTATAGAAATACAAACTGTGTCACAGTTTGAAGTAGCTTTATCCACTTTAATATTCAAATTCTTTAGACATCTATTTCGCCTTGTACGGCGAGTGACTTCTTTTCAAAAAGAAGTCACCAAGAAAACCTTTCCCCCGATGTCATGGCCTTTGGCTTCCTTCGTCAGTTGTCAGTTATGACGGGTCGCGCTTACATGAAATCCATGTCATGAGCGCGCTCAACTTTTCATCCTGAAAAGCTGCCCCTATAACTGCCACCTTCCTCAGCATGACAAAGGGGGATTCCCACTCGGCATATTCTTTGATACTAAAAATCATACAGTAGTAATTATTTGACAAACATTTTCAACATAATTTTTCATAGATGCAGAAATTACTTCAATTTCTTCCGGGCTAAATTGTATTTTTGAGTTTAATTTAATTTCCAACTTAATGTCTCGAGGTTGTGCGTTGGTTACCTGCCTCATTAATTTTGCATCAATTAAAGATCCCGCATGCGCGATAGCGTTGCGGCATGCTTGCGCCAGTATTATATTATTTACATGATTATTTTTAATTAATTCAATACCCAAGTAATCTTTAAATGAACGATATATGCTTTGCATGTCTTGAAAACTAATATCTTTCTTATCAACGAAAAAATCAGGAAATGTTTCTGCTAAATTAAACTCACTTTCATTAAGCTCTCTAATAGAGAATTTTATTTCTTCAGAAAGTAATTTCTCTAACGGTTTTTTATTTAAACGGTCAGTCAAGGACGCTTTAAATAGGTCAGAGATTGTTGATCCAAAATATGATACAAGGAGGACAACTGCTAGATTAAAGATTTCTTCATACTTTATTCGTAAAGAATCATTGGCTCGAATTTGTTTTAAATTTTTAATGGTTCCTTCAGCAGTTAATGCAGGATTATCCAGATGGTGATGTTTTCTGAGCCTTCCATGTAATTTTTCTATCGAGTCAATTATCATATCCATGAGGAAGTGATCAAAATTAACCAACGTATTAACAGATTTTAGATTTTTTTCAAAGGTAGTTAATATACTAGATATATTACTATCTGATGCTAGGTCTGACATTCTTTTAAAGGAAATATACTTATTGAATTAGAGAGTGAAAAAGAAAGGAACTCTATATAAGCAGCTCCTATCAGGAATAAGAAGGCCTGGCATCCGGAAGAGGCTGGAGATGCCAGGCAATAATCGAGCATCCGGCTCGATTGTCCGCTACGGCGGTCACGGTAAATCTTTT